>Ga0163151_10000640_pt1 | contig 61371 bp, 37 predicted proteins | sample OliLakLV19MP5IB2_FD_145596 | JGI IMG/M metagenome (GOLD analysis project Ga0163151, IMG submission 145596) | Freshwater microbial mat bacterial communities from Lake Vanda, McMurdo Dry Valleys, Antarctica - Oligotrophic Lake LV.19.MP5.IB-2 | ecosystem: Environmental > Aquatic > Freshwater >... | reverse complement strand
CAAGGAACTTTCAATGATTTGAAACAATGATTTGAAACAATGATTTGAACAACATATTTTAAAATTGTCAAACCTATTATTAGTTCTCATTTAACTGATTTTAGTTCTCATTTACCTGATTTTAGTAATAAATTTAAACCTCAATATTATCCATCATTACTTTATTTATAAATTCATTGTCTGGATAAATTAGGACAAGGCTATCTATTTATGCACTATTTATGCAATTCCAATTTTTGGAGTTGATGTCCTTACCCCGTTTCTAGTCCATAATCCTGTTTTTTAATTAATGCACCGCAAGGGTCAGGCCTAATTTCATTAGGATTTTTTCCTGCACATACTTGCGCTTTTTCGCATACTTTGAGTAGCTTTTCATCCCCATAATTTGCCATAATATTTCCTATAAAAAAATGAATACTTATTAAATTTTGAGCAGGTTAAACGAAGTTGTGCTTATCTCAATAGTATAAATAAAATTTATTAAATGGCAAAGCCAGTTTTTATTTATAAGTACCTGCAATTAAAAAAATAAATAAGACAAAAAAATATTTTTTGATTTTTTTAATAAAAAGTAATACCTGACTGAGCCTGCTCAATAAAAACACCCCAAACTAATGGGTAGTGGGAAGAAATCCCAATCAACCACTGTTGGGTTTACGTTCCAGATCAGAATCCTCAAATGGAGGAGGGTGTCTTTGAATGCACTCAATCTGTCAATTTTTAAAGGTAGGGCCTTGTGCCCTACTTTTTATATATACCACTTTAATAAAATTTATATGTTTTTACAAAAAGCAAAATGAAAGAATGCCAAACTTAAAATGGCACTATAAGGACCAAGTAAATTAGGTAAAAGCTATTCTGCATTACTTCTAACATATGGTTTATGCAAAGATTGGAATAAAATAGCTGTAATAGATACAGAAAACCATTCATATGAAATATATGCAGACTTAGGAGATTTCAATGTTCTACCAATCATAGAATTCTAATAACAGGTAAAATAATAAATCCTAGAAACTGGATTTTTATCTTTGACTTTTCCATTCATAATTTTGAATTGTCAGCCAACAGATATGAATTTGGCTTTACTCTTAGCCGTACCCCTATCAAAATAAATACTTTAAATTAATGTTTAACAAGTACTTAAAAAGTAGTATTGTGCACCCAAAGGGATTCGAACCCCCATCTTCAGAACCGGAATCTGAAATTCTATCCATTGAACTATGGGTGCAATTTTATTGCCCGCTTTTGCGGAGGGCAAAGATAGCACAATTTTGGCATAGCGAGAAATCTACTGAATAAGCCAATTTAACTGGCTCTTGCTCAACAAGCGAGAAATTTATACTAAAACAATACTGCAAAAAAAAACCATTTTCAATAACCTGTTTTTATGGACTAAAATATGTCATAAATTTATTATTCTTGTAGTTAAATAGCAATTTAACCCCATTTAACCCCATTTAACTTCATGAAAAAACTTCTATTAATCTTGGTTTTGCATTTGCTTTCTAGCCACGCCTTTGCACAATGTAACCCAAATGTGGGTGCTCCTATTCAGTACCTTTGCGGTAACAACCAACTTACCTTAGTAGCCAGCAGCGGCTATACTTCTTACCTCTGGTCAACGGGTGCTACAACTGCCTCTATAATTGTGGATGAAATTGGAACCTATACCGTAAAAATTATTGGTTCAAACAATTGTCTTGTATTTAAAAGCGTAGAGGTTCAAAGACTCAAAAATGCCAAGTTTTCTTTAGCAGGTTCTGGCAAATGCGATTCCTCAAGTTATTTATTTCAGAATCAAAGCAGTGTTTTATTTAGCAGCTTACAAAGTTTTAGATGGGAATTTGGCGACGATAGTGTTTATCAGTCTGCTAGTCCTCCCAATTTGGGTGCTGATTTGGCGGGGTGGACGAATTTTTCATACATCTATCGCAAAAATGGAAGCTTTAATCCCAAACTTATTTTAAAAATAACTGGCCAAAGTTGCCCAGATACATTTTCTTATGCCGAAACTGAAAACACCTTGCCGCAGAATTTATTACTTAGAATTGACATTCGCAGTCGCATAAACAAATTTAATAATACACCTGCTGATAGTGCTTGTGCTGCTCAAGGAAAAATTTGCTTATACAACAGCTTTCCGCTCAATGCTAACGAACCTTACCGATTTCTTTGGGACTTTGCCGATAATAATATACAAATACCTGGTTTAGATAAAATCTTGAATGATACTGCTCCTTGTTATACCTATGCTAAAACTGGTCATTATTTTCCTACTTTAACCATCACTTGTCCCGGACAAGGAAATAGAACCTATAATTTTTGGTCGCGCATTGATACCATTGGCCTTAGCGACAATGTTTATATACCAGCACCCGCTAACAATCCACGTATCAATACCATGAATGGAATCTTATATGGCAGCAGTGATAGCATTTCAAGGTATCGGTATGTTATTGGAAATAATGGTTCACCCAAAGATAGCATTGTGAGTCATTGGAATTGGTTCAGCAATAACCCTGCTTTGATATCACAAAAGAAATTACGCTCACAATTAAAAGGATATGGTGTTAATGTAATTGGAATAATCAATAAAATAGAAGATTACGCAACAAATCCACCCATAGAAATTAATAAGCTTTTAAAGAATCAATGCAGCCCTAATTTACCTGTTGAATTTGTAAACGCTTCTACCGCATATCAATCCTCCAAAATATTTATGCGTTGGGATTTTGCAGACCAATTTGCACCAAAATGCACCTCCTTTAGCAGTCCAAATCCGCTCGCATTCAATAATGGCCAAGGCCCATACACCAGCGCTGTTGATTTATTAAACCGCACCTATGGAAACTATATTTTTGATGGCACAGTATTTACGGGAAGGGTAAACTGCAATTATTCTAAAGACAGCTTGCCTATTCACCAATATGAAAACTGGAGTAAATTGTATAAATGGTTTGTAAATGGGCACGACTTTCCACCTTATGATTCCTCGGGTTCAGGATGGACAAAATTGCCTGCACAAGTGACGCCAGGTGGAAAGAAATTGGTTCAAACAATTGACACAGGCAGTTGGGGAAAAGCCATGTTTTCGGTTGGACCAACTCCTACCCGTTTAGACAACAAGCCAGGGATGTTTCCTGCCGATATTTTACCTAACAGGTCAATTATATCGAGCAATGCCATTCCTGATCCAATTGCCCATGCGCATGGGTACTGGAATTATACCATTCCGGCGGGCACCCAAATAGACACGAATGGTTTCTTAATTCCGCCATTACAAGGCAAATTACCAAACGGCGTTAATAGAAATTCTTATAGGGGTAATACCTATCTTAAAGATTTAAATAAAACGCTTTATGCCTATTTTTTCGACCGATGTATAAGCGCTTGTTACCAAGTAAAGTTATTTGAAGGTGATAGTTTAAATGGTTGCGGCAATGAATCAACCGTCAATCTTCCTCTGGTTGGTGCAGATGCTTATGGATTGGGCAAAACTGGAAAAGAATGTGGGCAATTTTCTTTTTATGGTATTGGTGGCAGCACAGGATTCGTTTTCGATAACAGTGCGGGCAACCCTGGAACTTATCCCAATTGCGCTAAACGAACAATGATTCTGCTTAATTATGATTCATTGTTGGATAGAAACGATAATACACCATGCGATTTAGATGGATTCGTTTCGTTTGATGGAACATCTCCACTAACAGGCACCAAGATTACTCCAGGAGGTTTATCTATGCCTCCATTTTTTAAATCTCCTGGTTTTAATTCATTTAATGCTTGGTCTGATCCAAATGGTTCGGTAAACTATACACATTATGTCCCTAGTGGGCCAAGTCAATATTCCAATAGCCCAATAGATAAGAATGGCTTTGTTACAGTTGGTTTAATAATAGGAACAGGATGTCTCAATCAAAATTGCAACACTCCTGCTTGCATAACAGATACGGTTTGGTATCATAATTTCCTTCATTTCGTTTTCCTTGACGCATCATTTACTTATAGAAAGAAAAGTGGCTATTCCGTTTATGGCAATAATGGCAAATTAAATACCCAAAATTTAATGTTCGATACAGCACAAAATTATCTGGTAACGAGCACTTCATTTCCATTTGAACCTTGGATTAAAAACTATGCCTACAGGGAACCATTTAGCAACTTATATGGCAAAGGTGACGTTTTTGAATTTGATGTAACAACCAAATCACAAGATTATGTAAAGTCTGAGATTTGGGATTGGGGTGACGGAAGCTTAACGATAGATTCTTTTTATTACAATACACAAGATACCTTCGTGAAATTATTTCCTGCTAATCCAAACGACAGTGTATTCTTTAAAAAAAGCACCTACCCATACCAAAGAATTAGATATGAATTTAATACAAGCAAATTTCCTTGGACAATTACCTCACAAAGCATTCCATTTGTGGTGGGTGCTAAGGCAACTAAAAGTATAATTTATGATACCATTTACCAATGTTGGGACATATTGCATCATGCTACACCACTTAGAATTGATAGAAGAGGAAAGGTAAATGATTCTGCATTTTATCTTCACCCCATACAACATCGCTTTTTGCAAAATTCAGATAATAGAACCATCCCAAACACGAACCAAAAAGCGAATGACATTTCATCTGTTGTTCATGGACTAGTAAACAACAACGGTTGTTCTTTTCAAAATATTCGACACATGGTATTTGGGGTAATGGACACCTTTATAGTGAAGGAGGGTAATGAGATTTCGGATGGAAAAGTTCAAATTGGACAAACTATTCAGTTTGTGGATTCGATTCGCTATTGGTACCCAAAATCAAATGGCGCTTATAACCCAAGTCGCCCACTTTCGCCCGGTGAACAAGAATTGCTCCTTAATGATAACAAGCACCGCAAAGCCATGCTTCTTTACCCATTAGACAGCCTTCGCCTTAATGTAAACCCAACAAAGTATTACGCAACACTCAACAACAATTGTCCTACAGGGTGGCAATGGAATGAAAAAGTTAACCCTGGTATAAGTTTAAAAACTTGCACTAAGATAGATACATTTTTTTTCGAACGTATATATTGGGATTTCGAATCGGATGGCGTAATTGATTATGCAGGGCAAAGTCCGAGTCATCAATTCAACCAAAGTGGAAATTATGTTGTATCCATGATTACCAGAGATTCGGTAGGATATTTTGATACGGTTAAAACCACTTTGCAAGTTAATGGTTGCGAAAGTTTCAATCCCTTTCCAGCAGTGTATTCATTTTGCACGGAGAACACTAAGACACTAGAAGTTGCCCAGGCCTATTCATTGAACAAATGGTACAAAAATGGAACAAATACGCCCCTTGCAGAAAACAGCCTATTCTATACTTGCAAACAGGAAGGAACCTATAGGGTTGAGGCGAGAAATGCAGCAAACACCTGTTTTTATATGGATTCTGTAAATGTTGTATTCCTTGCCGATGCAAGCATTAAACAAGGAAATACCACCACGTTTTGTTCTAATGGAAAGGATTCATTGGTGCTTGAACCTAGCACCTTAAGTGGGTATCAATTCTTGTGGGATAATGCCATTAATAGCCCCAATTTGGTTATAAAGCAAAGCGAAGTGAGACAAAAGCATATCTTAAAATATAGCAAACAAAATGTAGCTTGTTATGACACCATTACCACCTCATTTATTGAGCCAATGAACCTCAATATGAATGTTGGACCAAAATGTATAAAGGACAGTTTACTACTCGAAGTAAAGACCAACTTAGGCAATGGCACATGGATAAATTATACTTGGTACAAAGACTCTCTCAATGCAGGAATAATTGCACCTAGTCCGCATTTGTTAGTATACCCTAACACCGGAAGGCAACGCATTAAGGTAGTACAAAACTTTGAACAATGTGCCGATAGTGCAACCCTAATTGTTTACAGCAATCCCTTATATGCAAACTTTATTAGTGGATTAACCACCGTTAAATTGAATGAAACAGCAAGCTATTCCTTGACTTTGCAACCAAACAACAGCTATAATTGGAAGGTAACTGGCGGAACAATCCAAAGCGGACAAGGCACAGCAACAGTTTCGGTTAAGTGGGGAAATACAGCTTCAATGGGTAAGGTAGAAGCCATGATACAAAATGCCAATTCTTGTTTAGATACCAGCAGTTTATTGGTAAATATAGGATCGGTTGGCCTCAAAGAAAACGAACAAACTGGATTTGTCCTTTTTCCAAATCCAAGTACAGACAAGCTAACCCTTTCTTCTCGCATGGGTGATTTGTTTGATGGCACTTTAACCATTACCGACATGGCAGGCAGAGTTTTGTTTGAACAATACCTAAACCAAAAATCACAGCAGGTTCAAATACCAGTTTCTGATTTTCCAGCGGGACTCTATTTGTTAAGATTAAACAACGATAAAAGTCAGGCACATTTCATTTTTGAAAAGAAATAATCTATATAGAATAGCAAATCGCTATACACCATCTTTAACCAACCGCCTGCTCTTGCCAACTGCAAAAGCAGGCGGTTTTATGTTGCCCAGTGCCATAAATTAGATCCGTTTTCTAAGCAAATAATGCCAACAGACTTTTACCAGCAACATCAAATATTGTTATCTAATTGAATTTTAAATTTGATGCGATAGAAATTTTACCACTACTTGGGTTGGGAAACAAAACAAACGAATCATTCTCATTGCTATTAGGCAATAGCGCCACACCTAATGGAAGGTTGCTGCATGAAGGAAATGAATTTTGAGCATACCACATTTTCACATTTAATACATCTACTTTTAACTGCGCCAAAATAACATTTTTACCATTAACCTTGGTTGGCGAATAAACTAACGCAAATTCCAAATCTTGCTTTTCGTCTGGGTATTTTACAAGCTTGAACACAAAAAGAAACAGATAAGGCTTTAGTAATAATTACCAAAGCCTTATCCTTTTTTGCCTTCAAATATTTCGTTACGCAATAACCCAATAAAATTAGATTATAGCTGCTTTCTAATAACTCTTAACGTACCAACAAAACTTTCTGCCAAGCTTGTTTATTGCCTGTTTCGGTTTGAACCAAATATAAACCTGCTTCTACTTGCGATACATCGAAACGCGATTGAAAGCTACCAGCATTTGCAGGGCCATTGAACAAGGTTGTAACTAATTGTCCGTTTAAGCGATACAAACTAATTTTAGCATCGTTGGCGGCCATAATTTGCATTGAAACCTCCAAGTAATCTGAACACGGATTTGGGTAAACAGATAGGTTCAGACCCTTGTTAAAATCTGCTAAACCGGTGAAGCCTTGCTTAAATACTTTTAGGTTGCTTAACCTGGTAAGATCTCCTCCTTTATGGCCATCTTGGTTGGAGTTAAAGGCACCATAAAAAACCACTTCGTTTACCGTATCTGATGGCGCTATCCAATCGAATTCCCAAATGGCTTTATCGTCGTTGGGCACGCCTGCTGGTCTATACGTAATGTACTTGCCCCCGCCGTTTAACTTTGTTCTGGTGGTATCTGTAACCACCAAAGTACCCAACATGGTGCCGGTGATGTTTTGTGGCGAAACAGAGAACCCAAATCGGTTGTGACTTTGTGAGGTGTTAGTGGCAGTAATGCGGTATTTGGTCCCGGGAACGTAGCCCGATTCTGGAATATCGGAGGTAATCCATCCACCAATGTTAACGGCGTTGCCACCATGACAAACGGTACAATTTTTTAAACTATCGCCGGGAGAGCCCGTATAACCTGGCTCTGTGCCATCTACTTTTTTTAAACTATTGGTGTCGAATGATTGTAAAATAATGAAAGCGATAAAGCCCACAAAAACAGTTAGTATTGTATTTTTCATGTTGTATTTTTTTGCTAATATACTAAATTTAACCTTCGCAACCGGGTTTCTTAGAAAATTCTATTTCTTTGGTCATCACTTTTAACCCCAATAATCCGTCGATCATTTTAATTTCTACAGAGTCGAGTTTATAGCAATTGTCTTTTGGCACCCTTAGCTGAATCCAATTACTTTTCTCGTAAATATACACGCTTAATACCAAATCTCCTTGGTCTATGGCTTTTCGTTCTATTGGATATAATCGTTTATAGGATCGCGCGCTGGAGCTTTGGTTCAGACCAAAAATACCCAACAATATCAAGGGAATAATTAAGCCCATAACGCCCACGCTAAAATTGTTAATTGGCCTAATTCTTTTGAGCGATAATAAGGGTAAGCCTATCATCAACAAAATTACGGCAATAATTTCTTGGAAATATTCTGGCAAAATTGCGCCTTGGGCCAAAGGACGCACATACATTATATACAAATACCAGCCAATTATTATTCCCGCTAAATTGAGAATCATCTTGCCTAAAAATAGTAGCACTTTTGTAACTGTTTCCATTGTTGCGTGGTTTAAGATTAAAGATAAAAGCTAATTAATGAATCAAATATAATTTTTTGAAATTAAAAATCACACCAAATTGAATCTGGCTCATGGCTAGCTAATATCAATAGTTCGCCAATTTATGGCGTAATAATTTTTTGCTGCCCAGCTTTAGCAACTTGTCTCACACCATATATGGGCGCGTTCCATGCATACATTGCAAGCGCAAATTTACCGCATTCGTTTAAGGACACACCAACCCCAAAGCAGTCACTATTTTTTTAAACGTTCCTTTTAACTTCAGTATCGTTTCATAATCTAAATGGTTGTAATGATTGCGGGTTAACAAGAGCACATTGAGCTCGGGAAAATCTGCCACATCTTAAATATTGGTTCTTTTAAACTCATGTCGAATATTTTAAGCAGAGCTGCATTTCCGATAAAAACAGGGATGGCCGAACCAAACAACTTTTACCCCCTTTTGCTCTAACGGTTTTAAATCGGTTTTGATGCAGGGCATGTTTATACTGGGTTTGGTATTTTTGGATTTGTTGAGGATACTTTTTGCGGCATCCCAAGTATTGATATTGGGGCAAAATTGGGGGTGTTTTCTAGGCTTTAAAAGCTCCCGTTTTTGTAGTTAGGTATTTGCAAAATACTTTCTAAGCGTTTGTCTTGGGGCTATTTTCATACACAGACTTGCCTATAAAATACCAAATACGTAGTTCTATCGAAATTAAAATAACAGCAATTATTTGCATAAGTGGCGTAAGAGGCAAAAAAATAGTTGAAAATCACCTTGCTTCAAACCGAAAAAAAGCTGCCCAAAAATTTCTTTTGAGGCAGCTTTAAAGTGGCGTAAGAGGCAAAAAAATAGTTGAAAAGCACCTTGGTTCAAACCGAAAAAAAAAGCTACCCCAAAATTTCTTTTGAGGCAGCTTTAAAGTGGCGCAAGAGGCAAAAAAATAGTTGAAAATCACCTTGGTTCTAACCGAAAAAAAAGCTGCCCCAAAATTTCTTTTGAGGCAGCTTTAAAGTGGCGTAACCAATAGTTATTTAATCACAACCAAACGGGTAGAGATTGTAGACTCTGCGGTGTGTAACATCACAAAATACATGCCTTGTGGCAATTGTGCTGTTGGCAATTCTATTTTGTTTAATCCAGCGTTTAATTGGCTCACTTCTGTTTGCATTACCAATTTACCAGTGATGTCTAATACTTGAACCGATACTTCGTTTGATTTAATTAGATCGAAAGATACAAAAGTACTTTCTGAAGTAGGGTTAGGATATACTTGGTAATTAGCAAAAGTTGCGGAAACTTCTTTTACATTGGTTGGTAAAACTTTGATGGTTTTTGACACTGAATCTTTTCCATAAATATGTTCTGCAACTAATTTAATAGTATAGTCTCCGTTGGCAGCATAACTGTGAACAGCGTCTTTTGTATTTGCTGTTGCACCATCGCCAAAATACCAAGTGTAAGTAATGGTTAAGCCTTTTTCTACAGTTGTGTTGGTAAAGTTAAATTCTCTTGAACCTGCACCAGAATTTTGGCTATAGTTAAAATCAACTACTGGTAAAATACTAACATCGTTAATTACCACTTGTTTTGTTACAACCGAGTTACCACATTTGCTTCTTGCGGTTAAAGTTACCGTATAAGTACCATTGGCAGGGAAGGTGAAACTCGGACTCATAGTTGAGCTTGTATCGCTTGTGCTCAAAGCTACTCCAAAATCCCAAAAGTAAGCAGTTGCGTTTGATGAACTGTTTACAAAATCAACTTTAAGGGTTGTGCTAGATGCTGGTGCTGTAAAGTTTGCAGTTGCACCTGGGTTGTTAATTGGTGAAGAGCTATAATTGGCATTTTGTGGGTCAAAATTACACCAGCAATTTGTCCAGTTGCTATCTGGGTTAGCGCCCATAGCTCCGCGGAAAGTAGTTGGCGCAAAGAATGCATCAGAAATTTTACTGCCACTAAATGAGGCACCAGAATTAGCGGGTGAACCAGGTGCTGGAGCAAATACCGGATTTATATAATTAAATGGATCAACCAAAACGCCCATTGAACTAGCAATTGAATCGTTGCCCATAGAGAATAATTTAGCACGTGTTGCAACTGGATTAGAACCTCCAGAAGTAGAAGCATTAACCGCTCTTAAATTACCAGCCAAAATATTATTTTTAAACAATAAGGTGTCATTTTGATTCTTGTTTACAGAACGCGCACCATCAATAAAAACGGCATCTGGGTAACCCATGATAATAGAATTGAAAAGGCTTGTAGAAGAATTTCTTCTGATACGCGCACCATTCTGAAATGAATTACTATATCCCAATGGAATGCCATTAGCTAAAGGACCTAATACGGTAATATTAGAAAAGGTTGGGTCTGTATAGGGCTTAGCTTCTGTTCCTGCTGCATCGTTATCAGATTCAAAACCATTTGTTGTTGGGCCTGAACCGATATCAAATAAAGCAGAATCTCTTTGGCAGATGGCAAATTGCACCTTACCCGAGAAACCAAAATCAACATCTAAATCATCGTCCACATTGCGATATGAAACCAAGTATTTGGCATTTACATTTCCACCAAACCACTCAAAAGCATCGTCGTCTGCAAATGAAACTTGGATATGCTCCAAGGTGGTTCCTTTACCTAAACCACCCATAGTTAATCCGTTAATTTCATTACCTGGCGTAATTACTGTTCCAGCATATTCAATACGCACATATTTCAATGAACCAGAGCTGTGGTTATTATCATTTCCACCATATAAAGCATCGCCAGTGGCATTGTCTAAATCGCCTTCAATGGCATTTTGAATTCCCGCTTCGCCAGCGGCTACTGCAGAACCCGGACAAGTAGTACAATCTGTAGGTCTGTTAATGACGGCTTTTCCTAAAATTACCACACCACCCCAATCGCCTTTGTTACGCTGTCCAGCAGGCTTGCCAGAGGTAAACACAATTGGTTGGTTTTTGGTGCCGTTTGCAATGATGCTTCCATTTCTGGTAATAATTAAAGAGGCCTTATTTGCACCACCTTTAATGATGGTTCCTGGCTGAATGGTTAATACCGCATTGTTTTTTACATAGGTATATCCATTGATGATATAAATGGTGTCGTTATAAAAAGTTGTGTTGCTAGTAATGTCGCCAGTGAATGCTCTTAATTGCGAAGCAATTCCACTTGCATTTACCTGACGAGAAGTAACATTAATACAAGCACCACTTGTAGCAGTTAAGGTTACATTATAAACACCGTTGGCTGCATAAGTATGCGTAGGATTAGCAGAAGTAGAATTGTTTCCATCTCCAAAATTCCAAGAATAAGTAGTAGCATTAGTAGATGTATTGGTAAAGGTTACCAAGCCAGTTGCACCTGCAACCGAAGTAAAGTTAGCAGATGGATTAGGATTAACAGTAACAAGAATGCTATCCATTAAAAAACAACCTGTAATGCTATCGCTTATGGTTACAAAATATTTTGTGGTAACACTTGGGTTAGCAGTGGGACGAGCAGCAGTGATAGAACTTAATCCTGTAGCCGGCATCCATAACGCTTTGTATGCACCCGTTAAGTTCTGACCAATAACTAATGATTTACCAGAACAAATAGCAGAGTCTTTTCCTGCATCGTACGTTAATGGCATGTTGTTGATATTACCGTTGGTATAATCTGCAGTTTGTGGGTCGAAATTACACCAGCAATTTGTCCAATTTTCGCTTCCCATTGCACCTTTAAAAGATGTTTGGGTAAAGAAAGGATCGCTAATTTTTGAACCTATAAACGAAGCACCAGAATTTGCTGGTGAATTTAATGCTGGCCTAAAATCTGGCGCTAAATAACTAAAGGGGTTAAAAAGAATATTATCTGAAGAAAATATAGAGTCGTTGCCACTAGCAAATAATTTTGCACGTGTTGCTATAGGATTAGAACCACCCGAAGTAGAAGCATTAACCGCTCTTAAATTACCCGCTAAAATATTGTTCTTTACAAAAAGTGTATCGTTTTGAAATTTGTTTGAGCTTCTAGCACCATCTACAAAAATTGCATCTGGGTAACCCATCACAACAGAGTTAAATAAACTCATAGAAGAGTTTCTTCTAATGCGCGCGGCATTTTGAAAAGAGTTGCTATAACCCAATGGCTTACCATTGGCTAGAGGACCCAAAACTGTAATATTAGAGAATACGGCTTCTGTGTTTGGCGTAGCTTCTGTTCCTGCCGCATCGTTATCAGATTCAAAGCCATTTGTTGTTGGGCCTGAACCAATATCAAATAAAGCAGAGTCTCTCTGGCAAATGGCAAATTGTATCTTACCACTAAATCCAAAATCTGTATCTAAATCGTCGTCCACATTTCTGTGCGACACTAAATATTTTGCATTTACATTGCCACCAAACCACTCAAACGCATCATCATCTGCAAAAGATACTTGCACGTATTCTACGGTAGTACCTTTACCTACGCCACCAAAAGTTAATCCGTTGATTTCATTACCTGGCGTAATAACAGTGCCAGCAAATTCAATGCGCACATACCTAAACACACCCGAGCTGTGGTTGTTATCTGTTCCACCATATAATGCATCGCCAGCAGCGTTATCTAAATCGCCTTCAATGGCATTTTGAATACCTGTTTCGCTAGCAGCTACAGTAGAACCCGGACAAGTAGTACAATCTGTTGGTCTGTTAATGATGGCTTTTCCTAAAATAACCACACCACCCCAATCGCCTTTGTTACGTTGACCAGTTGGTTTCTCAGAGGTAAAAACAATAGGTCTGTTTGCTGTTCCATTGGCTTGAATACTGCCATTACGTGTAATAATTAGCGTTGACTTATTGCCAGCTTTACCTTTCACCACCGTTCCTGGTTGAATGGTTAAAACGGCATTGTTTTTTACAAAAACATACCCATCTAATGTGTAGACAGTGTCGCTGTAAAATGTGGTGTTGGTAGTAATGGCACCACTAACGGTTCTGGACTTTTGCGCCAGAGAAAAAAGGGAAATAAAACAACCTAATAGTAAAAGGTTAAACTTTTTCATATATATCATCATTTGATTCTCCAAAATTATAGACAAGCTGTTGATTCAAGGTTAAGGTTAGGTTATGAAAATGTTAATAGCTATTCGGTTCAGACCAAAAAAAAAGCCCCATGAAAACATGAGACTTTTTATGCATATGAAATCAACAAGGTACGGGCATACCCTGTTGATTACCGCCTTTAGAATTTGTAACTTAAACTAAACGAAACATTGTATCCCATTTTGTATTTAAACATTACATTGTCCATGTTTAAACGCTCGCTTGTAGAACTAGTTGCATTGTTAATGAGTGCCTCTTTGTTAAAATCATCCAACTTGCCATTTCCGTTGTTGTCTTGATAAAAAACTAAGTCCTGAGCCAATAAATCGTTGATAGAAAATTTAGCTTCTAAGCCTTTCACAATTCTCTTCGAAACAGAGAAATCAATTACTGTTCTTGGGTTTTCCCATAAGTCTGGTGCTTCACCATTTTTAGCCCTAACAAAGGCTATTCTTCTGCCAATTTTATTGGCAAACAAGGCAAATGATAAACCAGATTTTGCTTCATAATATTGTAAACTTGTATTAAAAATATAAGGCGATTGTCCCTGTAACGGACGCGATCCATATTTGCTTAAGGATACGCTTTGATCCAATACTACTTCCGAAACGATGTAAGCATAATTACAAGTGAATGTTAAATTATGCATCCATTTTGTTCCAGTTAACTCATCTACAAAACCAAAGTTCTTTCTTAACTCTAACTCCAATCCATAATTGGTTGCTTTGGCATCGCTCGAATATCCTTGTGTGGCATCGCTACCAATATATTCATAAACATTCTCAATTGGATTGATAAACTCTTTATAGAACAAAGAAGCAGAAATTAACTGGCCTTCTCCAGGGAAGTATTCAAACCTTAAATCGTAATTATTGATACGGGTTCTGGTTAAGGTTGGCTTACCTGTTACTACAGTGTTTAAATTAAAATCGTAAAATGCAAATGGGGCAATTTCTCTAAACTCTGGGCGGGCCACCGATTTAAATGCTGAAGCACGCAAGTTTACTTTTTCGGTTAACTCGTAAGTAAGATTCACAGATGGCAACCAATCGTTAAAGATGGTATCCACAGAAATTGGTGCTGGTGGATTGCTATTCTTTTCAAACGAATTTAATTTTTGGTTATACGACTCAAAACGTACGCCATAAACGGCTCTTAGTCTCGAATAAATGCGCTGATCCAACATTAAATACCCAGCTTTTAAATTAGAACTGGCCGAATAAATATCTTGCGCCCTAAAGTCTTCATCAAAATAAAAGTCCTTAGAATAATTGCTCGATTGAAACATCGTATCTAGTGAACCCTCTAAAAATTTATTCCTTGCTAAGCCAGACAATTTTAAAATAGGTGCAAAAGCACGTGCTTCAAAATCGCGGGTACGACCTTGAATAAAACCACCCACCTTGGCCTCAGTTTTTAAATGTTTGGTAGTGGCAAATTCCAATGGTCTTTGTAAATCTAAACTTGCACTTCTAATGACCTCGTTTAGGCTAGAAAAAAACCTCCCTGCCTGGGTAATGTCTGGATTGCTATTGGTAAATTTTGCAGCATAAGGAGTGTATGCACCTGTGCCTGCATCCATTATAGTAGAGAAAGTAGAGAAACGCCTAAAATCTGGCACTTGTCTATCAATAATATTGTTGTTTAATACCCACTTAATTTTGGTCTTGGCGGTAGAAACAAAATGTTCGCCAGATAACTGAGAAGTCAATAATTTACTTTGCGAAAAATTATAATAAGTATTTCTTACTAGAGGCAATTGCTCACTGGTATAATCATCGTTGCCCGATCTTAAGATAGTTTGATCTTCGCTGTTAATGGTATAGGCATTCTTAAAACTAATCTTGCCCTTGTTGCCCAATTTATACCCAAAGTTGGCCATTAAGCCCATTAAAGTTTCATTCTTGGTAACCGAATCTTTATAACTATTTACGATTTGGTTATCAATGGCATCTATTGGCCTATTAAATTGATTTCTTTCTACATAAGAATTCTTGTTAGAATTGCTGTAACTAGCAGAAACAATAAAACCAAACTCATCTTTCTTTCCAACTTTATAAGAATTTCCCCCCGATAATTGCATCGAGTAATTCATTGGCAATGCCTTAATTTTCTGTGTTTTCCAATCGCCATTAAACTCCTTGCTATTGTTAATTTTATCTTCTATAGATTGGCTGTTATAAGCACCTCTTTCGGGTAAGCCACTAGGAAGGGCTCTGGTTCCATCGTCTAGGCCTAACCAATCGGTTTTGCCACCATTATAGGTATTGCCTTCTTTAAAAGTAGAAATGCTATGAAAGCTTCCTCCCATTGAAACAGAAGTAAATTTTTTCTCTGGAATGTCTTTGGTGTTAATGGTAATTAATCCACCAGAAAAATCTCCTGGCAAATCGGGCGTAGCCGATTTGTTGATCACCATGTTATCAAGCATGTTCGAAGGAATAATATCAAACGAAAATGCCTTTCTATCACTTTCAGAACTAGGCAATGGTGCACCATTAATATAAGCAGTATTATAACGGTCGTTTAAGCCACGAATCACCGCAAATTTATTGTCCTGAATAGACGTACCACTCACACGCTTCATTACATCGCCTGTGGTTGCGTCTGGCGTTTTCTTAATCATGTCGGCAGAAACCCCATCAGAAATAGATGTACTTTTCTTTTGCGTTAACAACAAAGTACTGGCGTTTTCGCGTCTCATCTCGGCTTGCACCACCACTTCGTTTAACTCACGTTGTGTTTGCACAATGCTAACACTAATATTGGTTACCTCGCCAGCTTTCACTTCCACATCTTTCACTATTTTCTTTTCGTAAGAAACGTAGCTCAAAATAAGGTTATACAAACCTGGCTTTAAATTGCCAATAATAAATTTACCTTCATAATCTGTGGCAGCACCAAAACTGGTGCCTTCTACAACCACTGTTACGCCAATTAATTCTTCCGCGGTCTTTTTATCAACCACTTTGCCCGATATTTTGCCCGTGCCCGAGGCAGCGTTTGCCTGTATCAATCCAAATACAAGAAACAATAAAAATGTTATTCTCAATTTCATATGCGTTGAAATTGAGGCAAAAGTATCAGCCCAAAATTACCCCAAGGTTATACCTAAGTTAGCCCAAGATTAATTATATGTTATGGCAATGTTAAGCGTCTATTTTATTACACCCAACTCTTTTCCTATTTTCTTAAATGCCGCTATGGTCTCGTCCAAATGATGGCGCTCGTGACCTGCACTAATCTGCACACGAATTCTAGCCTGACCTTTTGGTACCACTGGATAATAAAAGCCAACCACATAAACACCTTCTAACAATAATTTAGCAGCAAAATCTTGCGATAATTTTGCATCATATAACATTACTGGTACAATTGGATGCTCGCCTGGCTTAATATCAAAACCCGCCTCGGTCATCTCTTTTCTAAAGTATTGGGTACTTTCCCACAACTTATCGCGCAACGCTGTTGTTTCGGTAAGTATATTCAATACTTCTATACTTGCCCCCACAATAGACGGTGCCAAAGTATTAGAAAACAAATATGGTCTGCTGCGCTGACGTAACAACTCAATAATCTCTTTCTTACCGCTCGTAAATCCGCCCATGGCACCTCCCAAAGCTTTGCCCAAAGTTCCAGTAATGATGTCTATCTTACCTAACACATTTCTATACTCATGCGTTCCTCTCCCATGATCGCCCATAAATCCACTGGCATGACATTCGTCTACCAGTATTAAGCTGTTATACTTCTCTGCTAAAGCCACAATATGATCTAATTGAGCAATGGTTCCATCCATGCTAAATACCCCATCGGTAACAATAATTCTGTTTCTGCAATGTTGTGTAGCCTTAAGCTTTTCCTCTAAATCGGCCATGTTGTTGTGCTCATACCTATAACGCTCGGCCTTACACAAACGCACCCCATCTATGATACTCGCATGATTCAAAGCATCACTTATGATAGCATCTTGCTCATTAAACAAAGGTTCAAAAACACCTCCATTGGCATCAAAAGCTGCTGCATATAAAATGGTATCTTCCGTTCCTAAGAACTCAGCAATCTTTGCTTCCAAAGTTTTATGAATATCTTGCGTACCACAAATAAACCTTACAGAACTCATTCCATAACCGTGTGTATCAATGGCTTTTTTAGCAGCCTCCAACACCCTAGGATGAGAAGATAATCCCAAATAATTGTTGGCACAAAAAATCAACACCTTTTGTCCACTCTCTAAAGTTACTTCTGCACCTTGAGGAGAAGCAATAATACGTTCACGCTTATATAATCCGGCCGATTCAATTTCGCATAATTCGGCTTGTAGTTGCTGTTGTAGATTACCGTACATAATATTTAAATTTTGCACGAAATTATACAAATTCTGCTGCTTGCAATCAGAATTATAAGCTATAAACGCAATTATTGCACTAAGAATCTGGCAACGTATGAATTACCTTCCAAATCTGAACCTTTTAAGAAATAAATTCCGGGGGTTAAAGAGCTAAGGTCTATCTTAGTTTCATAAGCATCCATTTTGCCAGAAGACTGCAATTGGCCCAATAAATCATAGATTTCAAATCCAAGCTTGCTGCAATTTTTATCGGTTCGAACCGAAATAAATGACTGAGCGGGATTTGGATACAAAACCCAATTTGGTGTCTCATTGGTTTGCTCTTTCACAGAACTTATTACGCCATTGATCTTGGCACTATACATCCTTAATCCAGCACGGGCATTGCCAATCAAGACCTCATTTACACCATCGCCATCAATATCTGCGGTAGTAACTGCTGATCGAACCCCAAAAAATAAATCGGCATGTGGAACACCCACAGCATCAGAATATATTTTACTTATTTCGTCACAAACACGGTTCGGATTGGCTTCAAAATTTCTGAATAAAAATACCCTTCCTTGATCGCTGCCAACCAAAATTTCGAACCGACCATCTTTGTCTAAATCGCATACATGCGGAATAGAATAACCATCAAAATAATAAGGTGTACCACCGCTCATAAAAACCTCTGCAGAAGTAATTTTTCCTATTGAGTCAATGCTGGGACTAGCAGTAAAATCTGGTGCTGTAGCCGTACCCTTATTCTCAAAATAAGCCAAACTTCCGTTCTTTCTGCCCAATACAATGTCTAATTTCCCATCCTTATTTAAATCGAATAATTGCGGTGCCGCAGAAGTGCCACCATACATGCTAAAATAATCGGAACTTTTCTTCACAAATGAAATATTAGCCCCCACGCTGGTATTCTCATAAAAATGAATCTTGCCATTTAAATCGCCAATCACTAAATCTACTTTTCCATCTCCAGTTAAATCGCCAAAACTCGGAATGATGCGCTGAATTTTTGGCGTAGTGGCATTAATATTTAAGAAATTTGAATCGGCCAAAACATAAATAGCCTTTTGTGCAGTACCCACATTTTTAAAGAAATACAAACGATCATTTGAATTGGCCGTTTGCGTAAATTCCCCTTGTGTGGCCACAATTAAATCTTGGTCGCCATCGGCATCTATGTCAACCCAATTTGGAAAACTACCCCCACCCAAATCAAATGTTTGTCCTACCAAAAACTGGTTATTCTGATAAGTAAACACAGGTACAGCATTTGTCCCCGTATTTTTATAATACAAAACCTGGTCTTTATTTTTAGCAGCAGCATCGGCATTTGGTGCTACTAGCATATCGCGCTTGCCATCATTGTCAACATCTAAAATAAATGTGGCTGGAAATAAATCAACCGAAGCACGGATAGAGTTTTTCGGAAAAATGGTGTCTTGAGAAAGTATAGAATCTGTTTGCATAGAATAATTAGCACGTCCATTTTCGAGATAAACCAAACCAGAAAAACTCACATCGCCATAAATCAAATCTTGGTCGCCATCATTATCGGCATCCAATAAAGTGAGCGTGGTGCCATTGTGTTTAGCCTGCTTATAATTTCTATAACAAGAACTCTTATCGCCCAAAAGAAACCCGTTGGTGTTAACTAGGTACGACATGTAACCCCAGCATTCATCGCGGAAAATGAACTTCAACGAATCGCTTGGGAGATTTAATTCCTTGGTTAGGTTTTGATAATAAGTAATTACATTTTTTCCAAAAGGCATCAATAAAATATCCAAATCACCATCCTTATCCATATCCTCAAAGGCAGGTAAATCGGCATTGGATATAGCAATATTAGAAGGCGGCAGAACATCCAAGCCGGTATCCATCAATTGATTTTTTTCTTGAAACCAAGCTAATTTCCCCGGTACGGTACTCACATTTTTAAGCACCCTTATGCCGTTAGAAGAAATGTATTTACTTTTATCTGGTTGCGCATTATAATCAACTTCGGTAAAAATATCTTCTTTGCCATCGCCATTATAATCTTTTAAAATCACCCACTTAAACAAAGGCGGAAACTGACTTTCATATAGTGGCGCATAAACATACTTACCACCCTTAAACAAAAAAGTCGTCACCTTATTGCCTACCCTATCAAAAACAAATAAATCTTTTATGCCATCGCCATCCAATTCAATTTTATAAAATTGTGGAGCATTAACCCCCCCCGTAAAAGGATATACCAACGTATCGGTGCCATTCATGCTAATGCTGGTCTTGTTGCTCAAATTAAATTGAACAGGCTGGGCAAACAAAAATAGGGGCAAACAAAATGTGAACAAAAGTAAATTTGATTTTCTCATGGCGGTATTAATTTTGATGCAAGTTAATAAAACATCCTTAACACTTAATGTTAAAACTTTCTTAATATGCAGATTCAAGAATTATACAACTTGTACTTGGCACACCCCACCATTTGTACAGACACCAGAAAATTAAGCAAAGGATGCCTCTTTTTTGCCCTCAAAGGAGACAACTTCAATGGCAATAAATTTGCTTCGCAAGCTCTACAAGAAGGCGCTGCTTATGCCATTGTAGACGAGCCAGATGCCCTTATTTCTGAGGCCTGCATTTTGGTGCCCGATGTATTAGAAACTTTGCAAGAATTAGCGCGTTACCACAAAGAACAACTCAATATTCCCATCATAGCCATTGTTGGTTCGAACGGAAAAACTACCACCAAAGAATTGATTGGTGCGGTGCTTCAAGCGCAGTATCATATTTTAAGCACACCGGGTAATTTTAATAACCACATTGGCTTGCCACTAACCATGCTTATGCTTACCAAAGCGCATCAAATTGGCATCATAGAAATGGGTGCTAACCACCAAAAAGAAAATGCCTTGCTTTGCCATATTGCCAAACCTACGCATGGCTTAGTTACCAATAATGGCAAGGATCACCTAGAGGGATTTGGGAGTTTGGAAGGTGTCATAAAATCCAATGCAGAGTTGTACGAGTATATGCGCTTGCATGGCGGAGTGGTTTTTGTTAACAGTGCCGACAAGGTTTTGATGGAAATGAGCGAGGGCTTAGAAAAGCGTGTTCTTTATCAGCAAAACAGCAGTGAATTGGTTCAGCCAGAAAGGGTATTTTTACCTGCCACCAGCCTCCAACCCAATATCGTCTTTAATTTATTAGGCACGCAAATTAACAGTTGGCTAAGTGGCGATTATAATTTTGACAACATACTCGCCGCGGTAAGCATAGGCTTGCATTTTGGTCTGAACCAAAGCCAAATTAAAGCGGGAATTGAATCGTATGAACCCAAAAACTTGCGCTCGCAAAGCATCACCAAAGAAAACAACCGCATTTTCTTAGATGCCTACAATGCCAACCCAAGTAGCATGGAAGCAAGCATTCGCAACTTTTTAGCAATGCCGGGAGAAGGGAAAATACTTTGCCTTGGCGATATGTTTGAGCTGGGACCATACGAGGCCGAAGAACACCAAAACATGGTAGACTACTGCAAATCGCTGCATTTAACTGATGTGTTTTTGGTGGGTGCAGCATTTTTAAAAACCAACTCTGCTTATAAAAAATTTGAGCAAACTAGCGACCTTGAAGCCTATTTTCAGCAGAATCCGCCTAATGGAAAATTCGTCTTCTTGAAAGGTTCTAGGAGCATGAAAATGGAAAGTTTAATCGATTTTATCTCTTAATTTTTAGGAAAATGTTTTGGGCATTTTTATGCCCTATTTTGTACCTTGCCACAAAAATTGATACGCTAAATTGTTATACCAAATTGATACACTAAATTGATACACTAAAATTAATACACTAAAATTGATACGCTAAATTGTTATACTAAATTGTTACACTAAATTGATACAACAAAATTGTTACGCTAAATTATTACACTAAATTGTTACACTAAAATTATTACGCTAAATTGATACACCAAATTGATACACTAAAATTATTACACTAAAATTGATACACCATGAGAAGCATAAATAAATACGACCTAATACCTAACGAACTTTTTATTGAGAACAGAAAAAAGTTTGTTGCCAAGATAAAACCAAACAGCATTGCCATCTTTCATTCCAACGAGGAACATCCTTGGAACGGCGATGCAACACACGCTTTTAAACAAAATTCCGACTTGTTTTGGCTTAGCGGCGTAGACCAAGAAGATACCATTTTGGTACTCTCACCAGATTGCCCAATTGAAGAATACAGAGAGGCCCTGTTTATTAAGCGCACCAGCGAAATGATGGTGGTTTGGAATGGCTATAAATTAACCCAAGAAGAAGCGCAAAAAGTTAGTGGTGTTCAACATGTTTTTTGGTACGATGAGTTTGAAATTAAAATGCATGCGGCCATTAATTATGCGCAGAATATCTATTTAAATTTAAACGAAAATGATAGGGCAGTTATCAGCACGCCTTACCAAAATTTGCGTTTTGCCAACGAAATAAAAGAACGTTATCCTTTGCATGAATTAGAGCGCGCTGCCCCCATTTTACAGCGCTTACGTTCGGTTAAATCGAGCATAGAATTAGACCTCATGAAAGTGGCGGTTGAAATTAGCAACAAGATGATTCGCCGCGTGGCCAAATTTGTGAAACCCGGTGTTTGGGAATATGAAATTGAAGCAGAAGTAATTCATACCTACTTAAGCAACCGTGCCCGCGGACATTCTTTTAGTCCCATAGTGGCAAGTGGTGCCAACTCCTGTATTTTGCATTATGTAGACAATAACCAACAATGCAAAGATGGCGACTTATTGCTCTTAGACAGTGGTGCAGATTATGCAAATTATGCCAGCGACATGACGCGAACTTTGCCTGTAAATGGCAAGTTTACCAAACGCCAAAAAGATGTTTACAACGCAGTTTTGCGTGTAATGAATGCGGCTAAAACATTGCTAAAACCAGGCACTCAGCTTATGCAATACCATGTTCAGGTGGGCGAGCTAATGGAAAAAGAATTGGTAGATTTGGGGTTAATTACCCTAAGCGATATCAAAAATCAAAACCCAAAATGGCCTGCTTATAAAAAATATTTCATGCATGGAACCAGTCATTTCTTAGGCATAGATGTACACGATGTGGGCATGCGTTATGAACCCATGCAAGCAGGCATGACGTTTAGCTGCGAGCCAGGTATATACATAGCCGAAGAAGCCATTGGCATTCGCCTTGAAAATGAAATTTTAATTACCAATTCGGGTTGCCAAGATTTAATGCTGCACATACCCATTGAGGCAGAAGAAATTGAAACCTTAATGCATAGCTAAGTGGTAGGTACTTTATTGTTCGATATGGATGGCCTGCTAGTAGATTCGGAGCCATACTGGAAAATTGCAGAAAAGGAAGTTTTTGGTTCGCTCGGCCTCAACCTAAGTGATGAGTTACTGAGACAAGTGATGGGATTTCGCTTAAACGAAGTGGTGCAACATTGGTATCATTACCAGGCTTGGCCAAACCCAAATTTTCAAAAAACAGAAAACGACATCTTAGATTGCATGGATGCCTATATGCGCAAAGACGCACATGCACTGCCCGGCGTGATAGAATCGCTCAATTATGTGAAAGAAAAAAAGTATACGTGTGCCTTGGCCTCTTCGTCTTCTATGCGGCTCATCGAAGCAGTAATAGCGAGCCTAAACATCCGCAATTATTTCGACTTACTTTACTCGGCAGAATCGGAACCTTTTGGCAAACCCCATCCAGGTATATTTTTAACCGCCGCAAAAATCTTAGGTTCAGACCCAAAACATTGCTTGGTTATTGAGGACTCCCTAAACGGGGTTATTGCAGCTAAAGCAGCCAGAATGACTTGTGTGGCAGTGCCCGAAACAGAAAAACTAAACGACCCACGCTTTTCTATTGCCGACCATCGACTAAGTTCTATGAAAGAATTTCCAGCCTTACTTCAAGTTATCTAACATCACTTGCGTCATCGCATCTAAGTCGAAAGCAGGCTTCCAACCCCAATGTTCGCATGCCTCGGCATCGTTGATGCTCTGCGGCCAACTATCTGCAATAGCTTGCCTAAAATCGGGTTTATAGCTTATGGTAAAATCAGGAATATGCTTGCGAATGCTTGCCGCAATCTCTTCGGGATTAAAACTTATGCCCGAAATATTATAGCTGCTGCGAATTTTAACTTGCTCTGCCGGTGCTTCCATTAACTCAATGGTGGCGCGAATGGCGTCTGGCATATACATCATTGGCAACGCCGTTTCTGCACTTAAAAAACACTCATACGTTTTGTTCTTTAAAGCCTCGTGATAAATATGCACCGCGTAATCTGTGGTGCCACCACCCGGCGCACTCTTCCAACCTATTAAGCCAGGGTAACGAATGCTGCGCACATCTACCCCATATTTTTGGTGGTAATACTCGCAATATCTTTCGCCGGCTTGCTTGCTAATGCCATAAATGGTATTTGGCTCCATAACCGTGTATTGAGGCGTGTTTACACGCGGGGTGGTAGGACCAAAAACAGCGATAGAACTAGGCCAATATATTTTTTTAACAATGCCCTCTTTGGCCAAATCTAACACATGAAACAAGCCATTCATATTTAAATCCCACGCAAATTTTGGATTCTTCTCGGCAGTTGCACTTAACAAGGCCGCCAACAAGTAAACTTGGGTAATATTGTATTTTTTAACAACAGCCAATAATCCGGTCTGATCCAACACATCTAAAATTTCAAAGGGTTCAATCTGATGCTCCATCTTGCGCACATCGCAGCAAATTACATTTTCTGAACCATAGCTTAACCTAAGCGTTTCTGCAAGTTCAAGACCAATTTGGCCGTTTGAACCGATGATTAAAATTCTTTCCGTTGACATGTTTCTATTAAAAGGCTCGAAATTATAAAATTCTTTGATTAATTTGTGTTTCCTCACCTAAATTCACAACAATTCACTAAAATTGCGGTTCTTAGCAAATGATGGGCAAACAAATTTTAATAACTGGCGGTGCCGGATTTGTGGGGTCAACCCTCTCTATTGGGTTAAAACAACGCTATCCAAACTATAGGGTAATTGCCCTAGATAACCTGCGTAGGCGTGGTTCGGAGCTAAACTTGGCCCGACTAAAAGCAGCGGAGGTTGAATTTGTGCACGGTGATATCAGAAATCCCGAGGACTTGGTAGAATTTACCCAGCTGGATTTTATTTTAGATGCTTCGGCCGATCCAAGTGTTCTTTCTGGTATAAATTCGCCGGTAATGCCACTCATTCAATCTAATTTAAATGGAACAGTAAATTGCCTCGAATTGGCGCAAAGAACAGGGGCTGCTTTTATTTTTTTATCGACCAGCAGAATTTACCCAATTAAAAATTTAGAATCGGCCACTTTCGAAGAATTAGAAACGCGATTTGTTTGGAAGGATGAACAAAAATTAAGGGGCATTTCTTCCAAAGGGGTGCGCGAGGATTTTCCGCTAGAGGGAAGTCGAAGCTTTTATGGATCCACCAAGTTGGCTTCAGAATTACTCATCACAGAATACAATGAACTAAAAGGCCTAAAAACCATTATTAACCGTTGTGGCGTTATTAGCGGACCATGGCAAATGGGTAAGGTAGACCAAGGGGTTTTGGTGCTTTGGTTGGCAAGGCATTTCTTTAAAGGAGAATTGTGTTACATAGGTTATGGTGGCACCGGCAAGCAAATGAGGGATGTTTTGCATGCCCACGATTTACTGAATCTCATAGACCACCAAATACACCACCTAGAAATGTATAACAACCAAACCATAAATGTGGGTGGGGGCCTAGATTGCAGTTTTAGTTTAATGGAACTTACAGCACTTTGCCAAGAAGTAACAGGAAATACCATTTCTATAAAGCCCGTAATGGAAAATAGAACGGCTGATGTGCGCATTTATGTGAGCGATTGTAGCTACTTAAACAAGGTAAATAAGCATGCTTGGAAACCCAATAAAACCATGAAAGATCTGGTGGCCGATACGTTTGAATGGATGAAGGCCAACGAAAATAATTTAAAGAATATCCTAAATTAAGAGAATGAATATTGCGATTGTAACAGGGAGTAGCGGACTGGTAGGAGGAGAATCGGTAGAGTTTTTTACCAAAAAATTTGATTTGGTAGTTGGCATAGACAATAACCTGCGCTCCTATTTTTTTGGTGCCGATGGATCTACCTTATGGAACAAAAATAGACTAGAAGAAAAATATACCAATTTTAAATCTTACGATACCGATATCCGGGATTATGTTGGATTAGAAAAGATCTTTAAAGAGTTTGGTTCAGACATTAAATTGATTATACATGCGGCCGCACAACCCAGCCATGATTGGGCTGCCAAAGAACCACTCACAGATTTTGGGGTAAATGCTACGGGCACTTTAAACATGCTTGAGTTAACGCGCCTAAATTGTGCAGATGCTGTTTTTATTTTTACTTCTACCAATAAGGTGTATGGCGATACGCCAAATAATTTGCCCTTAGTTGAATTAGAGAAGCGTTGGGAAATTGCCGAGGACCATGCGTTTTTTGCCCATGGCATAGATGAAACCATGAGTATAGACCAAACCAAGCACAGTGTTTTTGGTGCCAGCAAAGTAGCGGCCGATATTATGGTGCAGGAATATGGAAAATACTTTGGTATCAAAACCGGCGTATTTAGAGGCGGTTGTTTAACTGGCCCAAACCACAGTGGTGCGCAGTTGCATGGCTTTTTGGCCTACCTAATGAAATGTGCCATAAGTGGCACACATTATACTATTTTTGGCTATGAAGGCAAACAGGTGAGAGACAATATTCACAGTTCGGATCTGGTAAATATGTTTTGGCATTATTACCAAAATCCTCGTATGGGCGAGGTTTACAATGCAGGTGGCGGAAGATTTGCCAATTGCAGCATGTTAGAAGCCATTGAATGGTGCGAAAAAATTAGTGGCAAAAAAATGAGTTATAACTATTCAGAAACCAACCGAATTGGCGACCATATTTGGTATATTAGCAATGTAAATAAATTTAAATTGCACTACCCTACTTGGAACTGGCAATACAACCTAGAGGCTACCTTGCTGGAGATGCACGATAAAATGAACGAAAGAATGATAGTTAAAGATTGTTAAGAAAATGAATTACGATAGAATATACGAATACCGCTTTAAAGGGGTTGATAAAAACAAAAAGCTCTCTACCTGGAAAATTATTGCCGAGTTTATGTATGGCAAGTTGGGGAATCCTGCTTCTGTAATAGACCCGGCTGCGGGAGATTGCGAGTTTATTAACCAAGTTCCTGCTGCCGAAAGATGGGCAGTAGACATGGGTGAACATACCCAACGTGCCGCCCAAAAAGATATTAAGGTGGTGATTGGAAATAACCTGAAGGTAAACTTGCCGCTTAATTATTTTGAAGGTGTTTATGTTTCTAATTTTTTAGAACACTTGCATACCCAAGAAGATGTGGCCAATTTCTTAGAACGCATGTTTGCCATTTTAAAACCGGGTGGAAAAATTGCTATTATGGGACCCAATTTTAAATACTGTGCGGCCAACTATTTCGATTTTGCAGACCACACGGTTATACTAACAGAACTAGGTGTAGCAGAGCATTTATATGGCGCTGGATTTGAGGTAAAAGAAGTGCACGATAGATTTTTACCCTTGAGCTTTAGAGGTAAAATTCCGGTGACAGATTTCTTGGTTAAAATGTATTTTCAAATGCCATTTGCTTGGAGATTTATGGGCAAGCAATTTTTATTGGTGGCACAAAAACCTTTGAAGTAATTCATGAAATTAAGCGTTGTGATCCCAGCTTACAATGAGGCGGAAAGTATTTCCGAAACCTTGGAGCTTTTGTATGAGCGCTTGGTTCAGGCCGAAATACCGCACGAAATAGTGGTGGTAAACGACAATTCTAAGGACAATACCTTAGAGGTTTTAAATGCTTTGCAAATGGGCATTCCTACGCTAGAAGTATACACCAATAAAGGTCCCAACGGTTTTGGCTATGCCGTGCGATATGGTTTGGAAAGATTTAAGGGCGATTGTGTGGCGGTGATGATGGCCGATTTAAGCGACTCGCCCGACGATTTGCTCATATTTTATAACAAGCTTTTAGAAGGGCACGATTGTGTTTTTGGCACCCGCTGGAGCATGGGCGGAAAGGTATACGATTATCCAAAACATAAGTTATACCTGAACCGATTTTTTAACAATTTAGTGCGCTTGATGTTTGGCATAAAATACAACGATGTAACCAATGCGTTTAAACTTTATAAAAGAGAAACCATTGAGGGCGTGAAACCTTTTATGTCGCCTCACTTTAACCTAACTGTAGAGATTCCCTTAAAAGCCATTATTAGAGGATATACGTATGCGGTTGTTCCCAACAGTTGGACCAACAGGAAGCATGGTGTTTCTAACCTAAAAATTAAAGAAATGGGAAGTAGGTACTTTTATATTTTGCTCTATTGTTTAATAGAAAAATCTTTTGCCCAAGACGATTTTAAAAAGAAGTAACTTGTGTTATTTATTAAGCGAAGGAGTGCCCACTTTAAAGCCATCTTTTACATGGGTACCACGCAATTCAACCGAATCTATAAAGTAATACGTGCTCGGAAATTTATCCCAACAAAGATTGGTTTGCTTAGAAACATAAAACTGAAAACTACCTCTATTTTCTATGGCCAGTTTTTCATTGGGATACGCTTTTGGCACAAGTAAACTTTTTGAAAAATTGCCATTGGTAAACAGCTTAAAAAGCAAGAGCAATGTAAGCAAAATACCCAAAGATGGCAGCATAATCTTAGGCACCGCAAACTTAATTTTTGGCGCCAAAAAATAAAAAACAAAGGCCAAATTACTCACCATATACCCAAACAAAAATCTAGGATGCGGACCATTTAAAAAGATAATTAAGAAACTAAGCTGAATAAACAAAATGGGCCAAATGGCCTCACGCTTTTTAAGCATAAAAAACCACACAATTGGCAAACTTAGCAAAAAGCCAAAAACCAAAGATTTGTTTAATAAATCGAGGTTCAAAATCCAGATAGGCATCCATTCTTGTATGCCCATTTTTTGGGTAACAAAAATATCTTGATTGGGCACCTTGCCCCAACTGTTCAAAACAACCTTATCAAATTCAAAATAATAGCCCGGTACTTTCCAATCTACAACAAACAAATCGATGCCATTAAACGGGTATAAAATATAGCCGCAAATTAGCACATTGCCCACTATCCAAGGCAGCAAAAACACCAGCGCCAATAAAATAGATTTACCTATTAACGCATATTCCTTTTGCCTTACCCATTGCATAAACCACCAAAATGGCAACATAAAAAACACAATGGCAGTTGCCTTCACTGTTAGCACCCAACTCAAAAGCAAAATCATTAAAATATACAGCGGCTTCTGCAGTTCTTTTCGGTTCGAACCAATGATAAATAAATCAATGGAAAGGTAGATCATAAGGGTAACAATGATATCGGGTGTTACCGCTCCTACAAAGGCTGTTTTTAAAGAAAGTATGATGAAAGCTGCAAAGAAAAATCGCATCCATTGGTGACCAACAGAAATGGGTTCAGAAAAATAAAACCAAGAAAATAAACTGATAAAGAACAAAGCATTTCCAACATAAATAGATGGAACACCTAGCCAAGAAAAGCCCAAAAAAGATTGCATGTTGAACCACCAATTGTTGTTGGCTAAAGGGCGATTAAAATTTCCCAAGCCCAAAATATTCGGATAGTTTTCGGCCCACTTAATGGCTTGTAAATGGTAATCTGCTATATCGCCCACACCAGGTCGGACTGTAATAGAAAGTACAGCTCCAAATAGCAATAACAGGTAAACCCATTTATTTTTTTTAAGTTCAAACCAAGCCTCCAACAGCCATATTTTACTCGACTGATGGGCTGCTACTACCCAAGAAAGAAAAAATAAATGTAGGGCAAAATCTATTTTAAAGAAGAAGTGATAAATGCCAATAAACACACTCATAGATGCCAAGCCAATAACCGGAAACAAGGCAATGTGAAAGGGCTCTCCGGCACTTATGTGAAACACTTTTAGCAGGTAGTTCCAACTAAATTTTCCTATCAAAAAGGTTAGGATCAGACCGTAAGCAAGGAGTAAAATACTAAGCAGCATAATGCAAAGAAAAGAAGATTAAGCTATTTAAAAGTGATGCCCAAATTGCGCAATTGCCTTTTGATAAAATTTTTGGCGCCTTCTTTTAAAGGAGTAAGCGTTTTCTTAACCACACTATCTGTTGGTCGAGCTTTAAAAACCGTATCATGATACTTGGCTGCATCTTCGCGCAATTGCGTGTAATAATAGGCGTAAAAAGATTTACGGGTCACATTTTCTGGCACCTTTATGGCGGCATAACCATGGTAACTAATTTCGTTGGTTTCAAAAATTAAGCAGCGGTTAAATACGGGAAAAACCTTCTTATCCAAATTGGTCATATCGGCGTTCCATAACTCGGTATGTCCGCCATATTCTTCTTGCCAATCTTTGTTAAAAAACACCAACAAATTTACCCTGCGGTGTATGCCCCTATCTGCATGAATATTGAAATCTATATGTATATCTAAAAAACTACCATTGCTACCTTGATGCAAGCCACCACCTAAGGCATCGGGCACGGTAAACAATTCTGGAATACCGGTAATTTCACTTATTAACTTACACCATTCTGGCGAGTGAAACGATGCTTTTAGCTGCTCAAAAATGGGCGGAAAATCCTCAAAATTTGAGCCTTCGGCCTTATACTCATTTACACCTTTATATTTCTTGTTAAAAACCTCCTCCTTGGGGAAACTGTTGAAGATTTCCTCCGCAAATTCGGGCTTTAAAATGCCATCAATCACAACATGTTTATATGGCTTTGCCTCCTGAAATTCTTTCTTAATTCCTTCAACACTGCTTTCTGTAAAAAGGCTCGGGTTAATCATTTGCATAATCATTCACTTATGTGTGCAATTTAGAATATTTCTAAACAAATTGACTTAAAAAAGAAAAGCCACTGGAGGAATATGGTTCCAACAGTGGCTTTTACTAAAATAATATAGACTTATGCCTTAGCTTGTAAAGCGTTTAGCATGGCCGAACCAATCTCTGCTGGCGATTCAACAACGGTTAATCCACACGCGCGCATGATAGCCATTTTTGCAGCAGCAGTATCGTCTTTTCCACCAATGATAGCACCAGCGTGACCCATTCTTCTTCCTGCAGGGGCAGTTTGGCCTGCAATAAATCCTACTACTGGTTTTTTGTTTCCATTCGCTTTAATCCAACGAGCAGCATCTGCTTCGTAGCTTCCGCCAATTTCGCCAATCATAATAATGGCATCGGTTTCTGGATCATTCATCAATAATTCTACTGCATCTTTAGTAGGTGTTCCAATAATTGGATCGCCACCAATACCAATAGCAGTGCTAATTCCCAAACCAGCTTTAACAACTTGGTCGGCAGCTTCGTATGTTAAGGTACCCGATTTTGATACGATACCAATTCTACCTGGCTTAAATACAAAACCTGGCATAATTCCAACCTTAGCTTCACCTGGCGTAATTACGCCAGGGCAGTTTGGTCCAATTAAAACACAATCGCGCGATTTAATATACTCCTTAACCGAAATCATATCGCTCACCGGAATTCCTTCTGTGATACATATAATTACCTTAATACTGGCATCAGCAGCTTCCATAATGGCATCGGCAGCAAAAGCTGGCGGTACAAAAATGATAGAAACATTGGCACCTGTTGCATTAACTGCATCTATAACAGTGTTGAACACAGGCTTGTCTAAGTGAAATTGCCCGCCTTTTCCTGGCGTAACACCACCTACTAGCTGTGTACCATACTCAATCATTTGTTGTGCGTGGAAACTTCCTTCGCTACCGGTGAATCCTTGAACAATCACCTTAGAATTTTTATCTACTAATACTGACATATCTTCAATTTTGAGGTGGCAAATATGAACTATTTTTTTGAAAAGAATCTAATTTTTACCCATTATTTGTGATTCAATTGCATTCAAAAACAACTCTTTATTAATTGGCTTGGTTAAATAATCGTTCATACCTACCTCAAAACACTTCTTCTTCTCCTCCGAATCGTCGTGAGCAGTTACAGCTATTATGGGCACATATCGGTCTTTGCCAAATTCGCTTCTTGTTCTAATATGCATAGCAGCCTCAATTCCGCCCATTTCAGGCATTCGCAAATCCATCAAAATTAAATCGGGCGATTTTACCTTTAAACTGGCCAAAGCCTCTAAGCCATTGCTAACAATATTTACATTAAACCCTTCCCTTTCAAGAATTTTCTCAAAAACCAATTGATTAATTGGATTGTCTTCAACCACCAAAATATGGAATTTCTTTGGCTCAAAAATTCTATTCTTTAATTTTTTAGTCGTAAAATCTGCTGCCTTTTCGCTTAAATCTTCCAACTCAAGCTCTAAAATAAAACTGCTACCTACCCCCTTCTCAGAAATAACTTGCAAATGGCCTTTCATCAAATCGCATAAGTCTTTTACATTGCTAAGCCCAATTCCTAAGCCCGTTCCAAAATTATTTTTTGACTCATCTTTGCGAAACAACTTTTTGATTTCCTTTTCAGTAAACCCTTCGCCTTCATCAATTACAGAAAATTGAATGGTGCTATAGCGAATATTATCCTTCATGCGTGAAGCACTTTCTTTTACTTCAATTTTTACAACCCCCTTTTTACCATGCTTAGATGCATTGCTAAGCAAGTTCTGTAACATTATCATGATCTTTTGTTTGTCGCCACTCACCACTTGTGGCACACCAGGAAAGACCATTTGATTGAACAACAATCCGCTCGCTTGGCACTTGGTGCCATAAACTTTAAACAACTCTTCTAAAGATTGCAATAAATTAAAGGGCGAGGCAACTGGATTGGCCTCCTTGCGGTCTATCTGTAAAAAAGAAATAAGGTTGTTCAAGACAAACATCAAATCGTCGCTACTTTGCCTAATATAACTGAGGTTGTCCTTTAATTCGCTAAAAGTCTTGCTCTCAAAAGCCAACTGGCTCATTCCTACAATTCCATTTAAAGGAGTTCTAATTTCGTGGTTAAGCTGCTGTAAAATGCTCGACTTAGAAAGGTTGCTCATTTCGGCCAACTTATGCTTCTTGTTTATACTTAACAAGTAAACAATTAAACCTACTATCAATACTAAAAACAATAATACCACCGAAATTGCGAGTATGAGAATATTTCTGCGCTCAATTTCTAATTGCTGGTCACGAATCCTAAGCTGATTAATTTCATTCTCCTTCTGCAAGAGTTTAACCTTATTTTCTTTGCGCTCAATTTCATATTCAATGGCAGTTGAATTAATTTCTGAACGGTCGGCCTTGCTAATGGCCATTGCTTCATTATTCTTTTTTAAATTTAGAAAATAGTCCCTTTTCTTGTTGTCGTTCAATCGCTCATAAATGGATGCTGCAGCATCGTAAAGATCGGCACACTCGGCTAAATTTGGGTTTTGCTTTGCAACCTCAACACCAATATTAACAAAGGTAATGGCAGAGTCGAGCATGTCTAATTGCGTATAAGCGCGTGTTAAACTCGTCAAAACCAAAATTAAAGCGCGACTATCCTTGTTTTGATAATCGATGCTATATGATTCACTCAAAAAAGGCAATGCCTTTTTGGGTTGTTTGCGATGCAAATAAACCAAGCCAATATTATGCAAGGCAGAAGAAACATCATGTGAATTACTTCTCTTTCTAAAAACGTCAAGCGCATTTGTATAGTGATACAAAGCCTTCAATTGAAAACCACCCACCTGATAAATATTGGCCAAATTGTTTTCTATTTCTGCTACCACCAATTCGTCTTTATACCCCTTATACAACTCCAATGAATGTAAATAATATTCCTCTGCCCGCGCAAAATTATTCAAGTCCATATACAAACTGCCTATATTGTTATAGGTTCGGGCTGCCCGCACTTTATCGCCAATTTGCTCGCTAATTTTTACCGAAGCAATATAATATCGCATTGCCCTTGATAAATCACCATCATGGTAGGCCGAATTCCCTAAACTGTGATATGCATAAGACACCGCCATTGGATCTTTGCATTTTAAAGCCAGAGAAAGTCCAGTTAAAAAATGCTGCTTAGAGTCATTAAAATAGGAGCCATTCTTTGCCAAAATCCCCAAAGTAATCTCGGCCATTGCCTTACCTTTGCAATAATTCAATTTGTTTGAAATAGCCAAAGATTGCCGCGCGTAATTTCCCGCTTTGGCCGTGTCTATATTCCTTACACAAATAGCCAAACCATTTAATATATCTGCCCGCTGTAAGTCATTAGCAAAAGGCAACAAACTTTCTAGGCTATCCTTTTCTACATCGGGTTGCCCACTCACATTTGTATTTAGTGCTAGCAATATTGCTATCAGCACAAACCCCAACATGTTCCTTTTTAATTTCATACAAATTTTACATTCCGCAACTAAAATAAAGAAGTATGCGGCATTTGCATAATAAATTTTATTTGGCAGCCATTAATTCTTCCCAATATCCTAATGCTCTTCGGGTATGCGGAATAACAATGGTTCCGCCAACAATATTTGCTACAGCAAAAATTTCGAACATTTGGGGTGTTGTTACCCCAAAATCGGCACATTTCCCCAAATGATATTTGATACAATCGCCGCAACGCAAAACCATGCTGGCAACAAATCCCAGCATTTCTTTGGTTATAGACGGCAATGCTCCATCCTCATAAGTATTGGTGTCTAAATTGAATAATCTTTTTAAAACCAAGTTGTCTGAACCAAGAATTTTTTCGTTCATTTTTTCTCGGTATGCATTAAATTCTGCTACTTCTTTCTGGTTTTCCATATTTTTAAATTGACATTTTATAGTGTCAACTCTAAATTAGGATCCCAAAAATGCCTTTCGAAATCCTTAACTTGCTCATTTTCTATAATTAAACCTTCTTTTTCAAGGCATAATTGCATTTCATTCTCATTCGCAAAATGGTGCTTTCCGGTGAGTAATCCATTTCTATTCAATACCCTATGTGCAGGTACCCATTTTTCTTGTTGATGTGCGGCATTCATAGCATATCCTACCAGGCGAGCGCCGCGGGTTGAGCCTAAATACCTGGCAATTGCGCCATAGGAGGTAACCCTACCAAAGGGTATTAATCGAACCACTTCATAAACATCTCGAAAGAAATCTCTTTGCTCCATGTGCGTTGTGTTCAAACAGAACTTTTACGAATTGCAAATCAAATGTTATATTTGTAAAATGCAAGCAACAATTAACCCACAACACCTGCTTAAAAAGCAATTTGGGTTCGAAGAATTTCGGCCATTACAAGAAGACATTATAGCAGATTTACTGCAAAATAAAGATACACTGGTGCTTATGCCTACTGGTGGCGGAAAATCTATTTGCTTTCAATTACCTGCTTTGCTATTGCCGCATTTAACTTTGGTGGTTTCTCCTCTCATAGCCTTAATGAAAGACCAAGTGGAGGGCTTAAAAGCCAATGGGGTTGAAGCTGAATTTTTAAACAGCAGCATGGATGAATCGAATCAAATTGAGCTGGTTGAAAGCTTAAAATTGGGTCAGATAAAATTGCTTTACCTCTCTCCAGAAAAACTACTCTCCCTTATTCCACTGTTTAATGCACAAATAAAAATTTCGATGATTGCCATTGATGAGGCGCATTGTATTAGTCAGTGGGGACACGATTTTAGACCCGAGTATACCAAACTTAAACTGCTAAAAGATACTTGGCCCAATGTGCCCATTATTGCCTTAACAGCCACCGCAGATAAAATTACGCGCAGAGATATTATGAATCAATTGTGCTTGCAAAATCCAACAACGTATGTGGCAAGTTTCGATAGGCCCAATTTAAGTTTAAATGTGCGTTTTGGGCTCAAGAAAAAACAAAAACTCGAAGAGATTTCTTCCTTCATTCTAAAGCGCAAAAATGATTGTGGCATTATCTATTGCCTAAGCAGAAAATCGACCGAAGAAATGGTCTTCGATTTAAAATCCTATGGCATTAAATCGGCCTTTTACCATGCGGGAATGAGCGCGGAGAATAGAACGCGAATACAAGATGATTTTATTAGAGATAAGACAAAAATTATTTGTGCCACCATTGCATTTGGTATGGGCATTGACAAAAGCAATGTGCGTTTTGTTATACACAATAATTTGCCTAAAAACATGGAGGGTTATTACCAAGAAATTGGCAGAGCTGGCAGAGATGGTTTGGCAAGCGATACGGTTTTGTATTATAATATTGCAGATGTAATTATGTTGCGAAATTTCATTGAGGAAAGTGGTCAAAAAGAACTTAACCTCGAGAAATTAAATAGGATGCAACAATATGCCGAAACACCCATTTGCAGAAGAAAAATTCTCTTGGCCTATTTTGGCGAAACACTAGAAAAACCTTGCGGAAACTGCGATGTGTGTAGAGAACCCAGAAGCACATTCGATGGCACGCTATTGGCACAAAAAGCACTGTCTGCTATTATTCGCACCAACCAAAAAGTTGGGGTAAATGTGTTAATCGATATCCTAAGAGGATCGCATAGAAAAGAGATTATAGAAAACTTCTACGACCGCATTAAAACCTTTGGAGCGGGCAAGGAAACAACCTTTCGCGATTGGCAACAATACCTGTTGCAATTTCTAAATATTGGCCTTATCGAAATCGCTTACGATGAAAATTATGTTCTAAAAGTTACTCCTTTTGGGGAAGAGGTTCTATACGGTAAAAAGAAAATTGATTTGGTTCATATAGAAATCAAAAAACCGCTTGAACCTATTAAGAAAAAGACCTACCAAACAGAACAGCAGCTAGACACGCCTCAAGATTTATTCGATTATTTAAGGGGCATCAGAAGGCGCTTTTCTGAGAAGGAAAATGTTCCTGCCTATATTGTATTAAGTGATGCCACCCTACTAGAAATGGCCAATAAAAAACCAAGCACCTTGGAGGATTTGCTTAGCATAAACGGTTTTGGTGAATTTAAAATTCATAAATATGGAAACGCTTTTATCAAAGAAATAAAATCTTGGCGCAAGGCAAATGAGGCTAAAATACCTAAACAGGATACCTTTAAAGAAACCCTCAAACTATTAGAGGAGGGATTAAGCTTATACGAAATTTCGCAAAAAAGAAACCTCCACGAAAACACCATTTATTCGCACTTGGCGCAACTATACAAATTAAACTTAATAGACAATTTAGATGCGTATTTTAACAAAACAGAGCTTCAAAAAGTAAGAGAAGCCGTTAAGGTAACAGGCGAAAGAAAATTACTCAATCCCATTTTCACATATTTAAATGAGGAGGTTGCGCATGCAACCATTAGGCTGTGCTTGGCCTATCTCGACAAAGAAGAACTGGCAAATTGAGGCTAAAAATCTAAACTAAGAGAAAAGTAATAAAGTGGCTTCTTGGCAATCTCGCCATCTTGTATGCCCCAAGCTGTATCAAATCTCAAAAAGTACCCAAATAACTTGGTGCGCAATCCACCCCCAACACCAGCAACAATTGGGTCTCTTACATTAATTACCTTAGCCCTAATTGGACCATTTACATACTCCTTTTGGTTAAAGGTATTATCGTCGCTATACGGATTATTGCCTACCCAAGCCGATCCAATATCAAAAAATGGAACCACCTGAAAATTGTTTAAAAACTCACTCCGCAAAGACCTATTTAAAGCATACACAAAAACCGGCATTCTAATTTCGGTATTCATTAAGGCAAATGAATTTCCATTGCGAATATTTTGCTCAAATCCACGTAGGTTGCAAGCTAATGCTTGAAATACATAATTCTTATCGGTAGCTGTGGCAATGTCATTGTTGAACCGAGCAGGCAACCAATTTTCTACCCCTCCTAAATAATAAACTACTTTTGCCGGACCAAAACTGGTGTTGGCAGTAAACCTAGTAGCCCAAATTATTTGGCGATGCAACTTTTGATAATGTCTAAAATCAAATCCCAAAGTATTTAATTGAAGGTCTAAATTTTTTAGACTGCTGTAATGCTCATAAAAAACCTTGAACCGAGTTCCATTATAAAGATTCATGCCCTTAGGTACTGTGTTATCAAAAACATATTCCAATTTACCGCCAACCCAATGGGTTACTTTATCGGCAGAATCCATGGTAGCAATATTCGTTGTTTTTATAATGTCCCTGTCTTGCCTATAAAAAGTAGCAATCCTAAAACTACTTACTGGACTAAAAGGAATTTTCAAGATATACCGAAATTCATGTGATAAATTTTGATAGCTTATGATTTCCGAACTACCTCCGCCCCTACTCTGGCGATAAAATACAAACTTATGATCCAACTTTTTCTTAAGCGTTTCAAAACTGGCAAAATAGTCAAACCCAGAAAGGTCAAAAGCAAGCCTCACACCACCCGTAATTCTATAGTCTTCAAACAAATCCATCATGCCCAATTTAAACATGCCATTTAAACCCGGATTAAACATTTGTTGGGCAGCAGGAGAAATAGGCTGGTAATAGGTATTTAAAATGCTGTTGTCTATTTGTGTTACAACCTTATCTGTAAAAAAAGTAACATCATAAAACCTTGGAGCATTTACCTTTATTCTTTTTTGCAAAGAACCTCCATCCAGATTTTTATTTACAATTACATATTCTGGTCGCTTATAAGTTGGTGTAGTAAATTCACTTATAAAGAAGTAAGCATTGGTATCCATTTTCATCCTTACCTCCTGCGGAATTTGCTGCTCCAAAGCATTGTTGACAGGCAAATTTCTGTATTCTTTTGCGCCCGCCTCAAAAGGCTTATTCGCAAATCCAGAACGCAAACGATACATGTTAGGATAGGTTTCAACTTGATCAGATTCTGCCACCACATCCTTCACTATCGCACTGTATTTTATATAATATCTGCCACCGTCTAACACCAAATCAAACACCTGTTTGCCCTGAACCGATATATCGTGCGCAATAATATTCTTCTTGTAATTTGTGAGCGGATAAGTATAAACGATGTCTTTGTTGTGCACAATGGTATCAATGCGCTCAACCTTTTCGTCTAAAGAAATTTCTTTGCCTAGGTAAATGAATTTTTTGCCAGACCAAGTAGGCGCTTCTCCATACACCAACGTGTCTGCAACGCGTTCTAAGCTATCGTAATACTTAACTTGCAACTCTGTATAATCATACACCTCCTCAACCCTTACTGCATACCTGTTGCGCACACCATTATATTCTGTGAGGTAGGCAAAATAATCCTTGTTATAATCAATAGGCTGTGTTTCATTAATATTGGGTGTATGGGTTAATCGCTTAAGTTTTCTGCTGTTGGTTTCTAAATCGTATTGAAAAATATCGAAGTTGTTATCCTCTTCTAAACTTGTTTTTATGCCAACCCCCAATGAATCGTTATACCGGTTAGAACTAAACAATATTTTTCCAGAATAATCAACAAATCGCGGATATAAATCATCGTAAAAATCTGCCGTTATTTGCCGCTCTTTTCTGGTAGGAATATCATACGTGTAAATATCACTTTGCCCTTTTCTAATGGCAGAAAGCACGATGGTTCTACCATTATCGCTAAAATCAATTCCAGTAATTTTATCAAACTTATTAAACTTAATAGTCTCCTCCTTTTTATTAACCAGATCAACAATACGCAAATAAATTTGAGCCTTTTTCTCATACACATAAGCCAATTTATCTCCACCTGCTTGCCACGCCAACAAAGGAAAACTCTGATCAATAATTAATTGATGATACCTTAATCCACCTTTAAACAACCTTCTCGTTTTACCTGTTTTTAAATCCATTAACCATACACGGTACTTGCCATCGTGGTTAGAAGTAAATGCCAGATAATTCCCTTTAGGACTTGCTTTCATTTGCGATTGTATATAAGGGGCAATGCGCTTTTTAACCTTGTATTCTCCACTCGGAAAATCCTGAAGTAAACTAGCCTCCTTGGCATATAAATTTTTATAATATGCTAAATAATCCTTTTGAACCTCGGCAAATTCTAAATTGGTAACGTAGTAAAAAGCACTCTCATAATTACGCGTTAACTTGGTTATATAAACCATATTAGCAATTACCTCCAACTCATATTTTTCAACCAAATATTTCCACAAAGAATGTCCGGCAAAAATGGCATCTTTCTGACTTAATCTATTAAACCTAAATCTTTTTTTAGAACTAAGGGCATCCTTCATTTTATTGTCCATATCTACATCCCAACTTCTTGAGATATAAGATGTTAAGCCCTGCAAAAACCACTGTGGTAAATTTAACAAAGCAGCGTTTTGCACCCTTTCCTGAACCGAACCGCCGAATAATAACTCATTTAATAAAACAAGCGCCAAGCCCTCTTTTAATTGCCTTTCAAGATCAGCATGATCACCATTAAAATAGACCATTACACGGTTGTTTACCACATTGGTATAGCCACCAGTATTGAGTGTCATTTCTTCCAACCCAAAATTACTTTGCTTATAATCGCCCAAAGTATTGTAACAAACAATTTCTATTCTACCTCCTAAACGGTGATCGAGAATCTTTTCAATACCAGGCATCGCATTCTCGGCATAACGCACACAAAAATTCGCAAGCTCTCTACCGCCAGTATAATAAAAAGCATCATAATTTTCACTCCTTAAAAAGCTCCATTCAAAACGCCCATACTGAACCCTATTCTGCCCAAAAGGTGTGTTGATGCCCTGCGCAAAAACACCCGACCCCATTGGGAGTTGGATTAAACCGAAAAAAATGAAAATCCAATTTTTGATACTCATGCGAAAAAATCAACCAAATTTGCATTAAAAATGCCAAACACTGAAACTAATATCGTAAAAAACAACGGCAATTACTAAAAAAAGACAGTTTGGCCGATAAATAGTTTCAAAAAACTTTCATAAAGCAGTAGATTTCATCAAATTTGCAGGATGCTACAAATTCAACGTTTCGTTTTTAACGAGTTTCAAGAAAATACTTATATAATTTGGGATGAAAGTTTGCAATGTGCCATTGTTGACCCAGGTTGCTCTAATGCCGATGAACGAAATAGACTCAAAAGTTTTATAGAAGATAATAATTTAACGCCTACACTTTTGCTTAATACCCATTGTCATATCGACCATATTTTGGGAAATGAGTTTGTGGCAAATACCTACAATTTACCCCTGCATTTGCACCAAGAAGAACTTACTACTTACAAGGAAACTGACCGTTGGGCTGCCATGTTTGGCCTGCCTAAATTTGAGGTTCCACAAAACCTTGTGTTTATAAATGTAGATACAAAATTGAATTTTGGCAACACCCATTTGGAGGTGCTTTTTACCCCTGGTCATTCCATTGCATCACTTAGCTTTTTCGATTCCAACAGTTTAAACTTGCTTTCTGGCGATGTGCTTTTTAAAGAAAGTATTGGCCGAACCGACCTCCCAGGCGGTAATTTTGAGACGCTAGCCAAAAGTATAAAAGAGGTTTTATATACCTTACCCAATGAAACAAAAGTTTTTTCTGGTCATGGTCCAACCACAAGCATCGGCCACGAAAAAGCACATAACCCTTATGTTTCTCTTACAGCCAATTCATAATAATAAAACAAATGAAATTACTTAAATATACGGGCATAGCCCTTGCATCTCTATTTTTGATTCTCTTAATTGTTTCCATTTTTTTACCCTCAGAAAAAACAATTGAACGAAGCATTCACATTAATGCCAAACCAGCCCGAATTTTTCCGCTCATCAACGAATTTAAACAATGGAACAAATGGAGTCCGTGGCATCAGAAAGACACCAATACACAATACACCTATAACAATGTAGAGTCTGGCAAAGGCGCTACGCTTACCTATAAAAGTGCACATTCAGAAGTGGGCCATGGTGTGTTAACCATCCACAATTCTAGCCTAGATTCTTTGGTTGAATTAACGCTTGAAATGGATAACGCAGGCAAAGCTACCAGAACCTTTTTGCTGCAAGAAACAGACTCTGGCACTAACCTAACTTGGAGGTTCTATAAAACCACAAAAGATATGCCTATTTATGTGGTGCCTTTTACCAAATTAATATTGCCATTTATAGAGAATTTTGTTGGTCCAGATTACGAAAGTGGCTTGGCAAATTTAAAACGATATATGGAAGCCAATCCTGTTATATCAATAGGAGATTTTGATGCAGAAATTAGAGACTTTTCCGGATTAAATTATGTTGGCATACGCAGTAAAATAAAAGGCGAAAATATAAGTGCTACCTTAGAAATATTTTACGCAAATTTATTAGAAGAACTAAAGAAGAAAAATATCAAAACAAGCGGCAATCCTTTTACCATAAATTACTTTGCCCGTGGCGACACCTTCGATATCATGGCTGCCATTCCTTGTGATGAACCAAATAGTTATAATCCACCCATCGTATCTGGAAATTTACCTGCCAATAAATGGTTGGTTATAAAATATCTTGGTGCTTATAATCAAATTGGCACCTTATATAGCAAGGGTTTTGAGTATTTGGCGCATCAAAATTATAAGCCAGTTGGGGCGCCAATGGAGTTCTATTTTACCGATCCAAAAACCGAATTGGATTCAAACAAATGGTATACAGAATTGGTGTTTCCTTTTATGGAATAATACCAATTGTAATTATTAAATAGCCCAAAGCTATTTGATAATTCTACTAGGGTAAATGCTCATATAACAAAATAATGGTACATTGAGATATTTGTCTAAATTGAACTATATATTTTTATAATAGGTATAACCATTTAAAAGCCAATTATAATTAAGTCTACATTATACCATTTATAAAAAAATTAGCACCAATAAGTGCATTATGGTTAGTACTATTTAAATCTCAACTTCACCCATTACAAAATGATTAAATAGCTTCGATGTTTTAAATGATTTTAAGACAATATAAGTTGCGCAGCAGCCCAATTATTCTTGACAACTTTATGGTGTAATTTAAACCCAAATTTTGCAGCCATATCCAATAAATCTTGCAAATCAGATTCATAAAATCCCGATATAAACAAGGTGCCATTTGATGCTAATAAAGCTTGTAAATTTTCAAAACTACTTAACAAAATATTCTTGTTAATATTGGCCAGTATATAGTCAAATTTTTGGGGCGCAATAGCCTGCAAATCTCCGTGTATAAATTCAATAATGGGCGATTGGTTCAGGGCAATATTCTCTAAAATGTTTTCTGAGGCCCAGGAGTCAATATCGTTGGCAAGCAATTTAGTTGCACCCAGTTTAGCCGCCAATATAGCCAATATCCCTGTTCCGCTGCCATAATCAAAGATAGATTTCCCCTTCATATTGGTTTTGAGCATCAACTCCATAATGGTAAAAGTAGTTTCATGATGCCCCGTTCCAAAAGAGGTCTTGGGTTGAATAATTAATTCGAGTTCCACACCAGGGTCTGCAGGGTGAAAGGGCGCCCTAATCCGCAATTTATTTCCAATGGAAACCGGTTCAAAACTTTCCTCCCATTTTTGATTCCAGTTTTGTTGAGGCACCACACGTATAGATAAGTTTTGTGGCGCAATTTCGTACCGAACCAATAAATCTAATAGCAAAGGTTCGTTAAATTCGTTTTCTGGTAAATACGCCTCAAAACCCGCATCACTTTCAATAAAACCTTCAAAACCTAATTCGCCCATTTCGGCTATTAAAATTTCGGCTATGGCAGCTTCGCAACTAAGTTCGCATAAAATATAGTTTTGCATTGATATTTAATTATTTAAATTGGCTCAAAATTACTTGAATTCTTGCGCACAATATTAGTCATTCTTATCTCCATTTTCTGCCTACTTGATGAACTCTATGGGCAGAATTTTCGTTTTGAAAGATTAAACGAACAGAACGGCTTGCCCCAAGCAAATGTAAAAGCACTAAGCCAAGGCCCGCAAGGATACTTATGGATAGGCACCGATAATGGTATTTTAAGGTACGATGGGAATGAATTCGAAAGAATTCTTTCTGAAAAGGGAATTCCTTTGGAAGCATCCATTATAAGCATCCATAACAACGAAAATTCTATTGGAGCAATTTCTGAAACGAACCTGTACTTGTTTAGATCGAATGGCTTCAATACAACAGAATTAGTTTTCCCGAAAAACTCCATCATTAAGCCAACAAAAATTATGCTATTTAATACGGGTTTACTCATTGCAGCAGAAAATGGTTTATGGCGTTATTCCTTTGCAAATAAGCAATTCAAAAACCTCCACAAAGGAAGTCCAGTTACGGATATAGCAATGGTAAAGAGCGGCAAGATAATTTACAGCAAGGTAGAAGGAATGTATGCGTATTACCCTTTTAACGAAGCCATTGTTCCACTTAATTACCAACCCATTTCATACATAAAACACATAAATTATGATGGCATAAACGAGTTGTCTTGGATTGAAGCCGACAACTATTTTCATGCTGCCACTTTAACTGGGAACGATTTAAAAGTGACAAACAACATTGCTTTAAGTAGCATTGAAGGAAGCTCTTGTTTTAGCAAATACAGAGGAAATTACTTATTAGGTACCCCAAATGGCCTACTTTCTTTTGATAGCAGCGGATTTCAGAAAATAATTCAACAAATGGAAGGCGATTTTCAATCCCTATCAAACAACCACATCAATTGTGAATTGATAGATAAAACAGGCAATTTATGGGTAGGTACCCGAATTGGCGGACTTAATTTATACAATCCAAATCGACATAAATTTGAGTTGTTATCACCCATTTTAAATGCCAATTTCTCAAAGGTGAAAGAAATATTGAGCTTGGCTGAAACCGAAAAAGGTCAAATTATATTTCAAAGTGCGCTGAAGGGACTTGGCATTTTTGATCCAAAAGAAAAGAGGATAATTAAATGGGTTCAAACCGAAATAATTGGAAATTGCATTGTGCAAGAAGGCAATGAAAACTCATATCTTATAGGCACGCCAGAGGGCTTGTATAGCTATAATTTAGGAACTGATAAGTTAAGCTTTATTAGCACTCAGAACAAGATAAAAAACTTTGAAAGTGATATTAAGTCTATTGTTTCAATGGGCAATCACCAATATTGGCTTGCTGGAAACGATGGCCTATTTTTATTCGATTTAAAGACCAAACAAACCATCAGTTTTTACGGAATTGGCAACTCTAATATAGGTTCAGAAGATATAAGAAGCATTCAACTGATTTCTCTTAGCGAGCTCTATGTTAGTACAAAAATGGGCTTATATTTATTTAATTTTGAATCTCAAGTTTTTAAACTCGCAAAGCTTTCGAGTAAGATTAAGGAGCCAATGATAACAATTGTGATGCAAGACAATCTGGGAAATAGTTGGGTTGGCACGGCAGGTGAGGGCATTTATATAATAGATAAACAGGGAAAAGTAACCAATATTTCAAAAGAAAATGGATTGGCCAATAATTCCATTTACGCACTTAACATGGATAAGGATAAAACCCAATGCTGGGCAAGTTCGAACCAAGGTTTAAGTTCAATCGATATCCAAACCAAAAAGGTAACCAATTACCACCTCAACGACGGCATTCAAGGTAGTGAATTTATGGAGGGTGCAACCTTGTTGACAAGAAGCGGCTATTTATATTTTGGTGGCATTGCAGGTATAAACTATTTTAATCCCAAAACTCTATTATCAGACACCAGTGATTGCAAAATAGTGATCAAGAGAATTTCAACTTTTAACAATATTTTGCCTGCCGAGAGCTATTACAAAATACCCATTTCTCAAAACTATATCTCCATTGATTATACTGCTTTAGACTTTAACCTCAATGCAGAACACAACTACTTTTATACGATGGAGGGATTACAAAATGGCTGGACAGATGCTGGAAACAGAAGGTTTGCCAGTTTTGGTCAATTGCCACAAGGCGAATATGTGTTTAAGGTAAAAGTGAAGAATCCTGATGGAAAGATATGTAAAAAAATTGCAAGTTTGGCATTTACCATACAGCCGCCCTACTATCAAACAATTTGGTTCAAAACGCTCACCATTTTATTGATTGCTTGTTTGGGAGCATTTCTAATTTATAACAGAACAAAAAAGGCAATTTATGAGGAGCAGGAATCGAATAGGCAAAGTAAAATGATTGCCGAATTGGAATTAAAAGCCTTAAGAGCTCAAATGAATCCGCACTTTATTTTCAATTCGCTCAATTCAATTCAAGATTTTGTTTTGAACAATGAAGGGCAGCTCGCAGCAAAATACCTAAGTAAATTTGCCAAACTCATGCGCATGATTTTGGATATTTCGGAACAGACCTTTGTTAATATTCATGCCAAGATTGCTTTTCTAAAATTATACATTGAATTGGAATCTCTAAGGTTAAACAATACCCTAGAGGTATCATTCGAGATTGACCCAGAAATTGATTTGGAAGCGCTAATCCCTACATTATTAATTCAACCCCATATTGAAAATGCTATTTGGCACGGATTACAATATAAGGAAACAGACAAAAGACTTTATATTCAATTCACCAAAATTAATGACAATTTTTTGGAGGTAATTGTGAGGGATAACGGCATTGGCAGGGCTGCGGCCATTTCTATCAAAAACAACAAAACTATCCTCCACAATTCAAGAGGAAGCAAGAATAGTGAGGATAGAGTACAAACCTTAAATAAATTATTCGGATCGAAAACTAAAATTGAAATCATTGACTTATTTAATGAAAAAAATATAGCTTGCGGCACCAAGGTAATTATACAAATCCCAATGATACATGGATAGAAAGCCGTTAAAAACAATTATTGTTGAGGATGAGTTGCGTGGCCGCAATGCACTAAAAGCCATGCTTTTACAGATAAACGGTGTTAAGCTTGTTGCCGAAGCTGCCAATGTTGATGAAGCCATAAAATATATTATGGACTTGTGTCCAGATTTGGTGCTTCTCGATATTGAAATGCCTTTTAAGAATGGTTTTGACTTGCTTGCTGCATTACCAGATCGAACTTTTGATGTAATTTTTACGACTGCGTACGATAGTTATGCCATAAAAGCAATAAAATTTAGTGCAATAGATTATTTATTAAAACCAATTGACCCAGAGGAACTTATTGTTGCTATAGAAAAAACCGCAGAAAAAAGAAAAATTGCGCAACATCAACCACGATTGCAAATAAATAATTTATTAGAAAATTTAAGAACTGTAAATAAACAAAACTTTAAATTATCTTTGCCTACATCCGAAGGTGCTTTGTTTATTCCAATTGATGAGATAATTCGTTGCGAAAGCGATACAAATTATACGAGATTTTTCATCACCTCAGAAGCTAGGCCGTTATTGGTATCAAAAACACTAAAGGATTACGAAGAATTGCTTACTGATTATGGGTTTTGTAGGGTTCATCATTCAAATATGATAAATCTAAAATTCATAAAAAAGTATATTAAAGGAGAAGGAGGAGTTGTAGTGATGATTGATGGAGCTGAGGTTGAAGTATCTCGAAGAAAAAGGGAGGTATTTCAAAAATCGCTCGAAAAATATGCCAGTATTATCTAAAAGTATACCACATATTCAATCAAAGCTACCAGTTATTGGTTTTGTAGGTTAGGGAATAAATTTTTTGCCATCTTTGCATTGCATATGAAAGCAAAAAGAATCGCCCTATTTTCATTTATTATGATTACCATCGTTTTAGTAGCAATACAATGGTGGATTTAGAATAAAGGATGCCCTGCTCTAGCCTATCAACCCTCCACCCAAAGAGCTTGCTATAGGTTCCCTATAGCTTGAGTAAAGGTTGGACCGGGGCCGCGTAAGCGGCCTTTGGTTCTTTTACCCAGCCAACAAGATCAATTATTTGTCGCCATAAAGCTCAATCCTCTGAGCCTTAACTCTTTCGTCAGACAAATATTCATCATAACTTAAGCGTTTGTCTATAATGCCATTTGGCGTGATTTCAATTATTCGGTTGGCAATACTTTGAATAAAGGTATGGTCATGAGAAGTAAAAATAGCATTGTGCTTCCAGTCAACCAAGGCATTGTTAAATGCTGTAATAGATTCCAAATCCAAGTGATTGGTTGGTTCATCCATAATAAGGCAATTAGCATTAGTTAACATCATCCTCGAAATCATGCAACGCACCTTCTCGCCTCCAGATAAAACATTTGACATCTTAAACACTTCCTCCCCACTAAAAAGCATTTTCCCCAAAAACCCACGAATATAGGTTTCGTCCTTTTCATTGGAGAATTGCCTTAACCAGTCTATCAAATTGTTATCGCCAGAAAAATATTTTGAATTTTCATTTGGCAAATAAGAAGTAGTAATGGTCTGGCCCCAAAGTAACTCGCCCTCATCCTGCTTTTCGTTGCCCGAAAGAATTTCAAAAAAAGCTGAAATAGCCAATTGATTTCTCGACAAAATTGCAACTTTATCTCCTTTATCTAAAGCAAAAGAAATGTTCTTGAACAAGTATTGGTTATCTGCATTCTTCTTAGCAACGTCTTCCATCCTAAGAATTTGATCACCACACTCTCTATCTGGCCTGAAAATAATTCCAGGATATTTTCTGGTGGATGCCTTAATATCATCTACAACCAATTTTTCTAATAACTTCTTTCTACTGGTAGCCTGACGAGATTTGGAGGCATTTGCACTAAATCGTTCAATAAATTCTTGCAGCTCTTTGCGCTTATCCTCCACCTTTTTGTTTTGATCGCCACGCTGACGAAGCGCCAATTGGCTGATCTCATACCAAAAAGTATAGTTACCCGTATAAAGTTGAATTTTACTAAAATCAATATCTGCAATGTGGGTACAAACCGCATCCAAAAAGTGCCTATCATGCGAAACTACAATCACTGTGTTTTGAAAATCAGCTAGGAAATTCTCTAACCAATTAATCGTTTCCACATCTAAATCATTGGTTGGTTCATCCAGAAGCAACACATCTGGATTGCCAAATAATGCCTGAGCCAATAATACCCTTACCTTTTCCTTGCCATTCAATTCCTTAATAAGCATTTGGTGCTGGTGTTCTTTTATACCCAAATCACTTAATAGATTTGCGGCATCGCTATCAGCATTCCATCCCTCCATATCGGCAAAAACGCCTTCTAATTCTGCTGCCTTATGTCCATCATCATCATTAAAATCGGGTTTTAAATAGATGGCATCCTTTTCTTGCATGATATCCCATAATTTACGGTTACCCATAATAACAGTTTGCAAAACAGGCAATTCGTCGAACTCAAAGTGATTTTGCTTCAATACACTCATTCGCTCGCCAGGAGCCATGGATATTGACCCTGTGCTTGGGTCTATCTCTCCAGATAAAATTTTAAGGAAGGTTGTTTTGCCTGCGCCATTGGCACCAATAACGCCGTAACAATTACCAGGAGAAAATTTAACATTTACTTCTTCAAATAAAACACGTTTGCCATAACGCAAACTCAAATTAGCAACTGATATCATGGATAAATATAAAAGGGCTGCGAAGGTAAGCCAAAAAGACGATTGAAAGCATAAAAAAACGGGGTCGGTTACCCGAACCCCGCTTTAGCCTATGAAACAAATTGCACTCTACCCCTAGATGCAATTACCTTTATAACATTGAAACTAGTAACCAAGTATCTCAACGTCAAATATTTTTAATTACTCTCAAGAACTGTAAAAAAACGGGGCTGGTTACCCAGACCCCGCTTTAGCCTATGAAACAAATTGCACTCTACCCCTAGATGCAATTACCGTAAATGCTCATGAACGAATCCATTATCGCATTGTTAATTTCTTGGGTGCAAGATAGAACAATATATTCATTTCTGAAAAGAAAATTTTATCATTTTTCTGTAAAAAAAAGAAACAGCCTGATATATACACTTTTTCATAAATTATTTATTCCTCTATGGCATGCTTTTTAACCAAAGGAATGCCAAACTTCTTTTTTAAATTATTGGCCAATAACAACATTACTGGAACCATTATTAAGGTTAGGAAAGTCGCAAAACTTAATCCAAAAATCATCGTCCAACTTAACGGCCCCCAGAAGGCTACATTGTCGCCTCCAAAATGAATATGCGGATTTAAGTGCCTAAACAAGGAAACAAAATCAAGGTTCAATCCAACTGCCAATGGAATTAATCCTAGAATAGTTGCGAAAGCCGTTAAAATTACCGGCGTCATCCTTGTTTTACCCGCTTCAATAATTGCTTCCTTCATTTCTACCCCTTGTTCCATAAGGAGCTCGGTGAATTCTACCAATAAGATTCCATTTCTTACCACAATTCCAGCTAAGGCAATTACCCCTACACCTGTCATTACAATAGATATGCTCATGTTAAAAATAACTAAACCTAACAACACCCCCGTGATACTAAAGAATATCTCGGAAATAATGATCAAAGGTTTAGAAATTGAGTTAAATTGGGTTACAAGGATTAAGAAAATTAAGCCAAATGAAACAAGCATTGCACCTCCTAAAAATGCCCCTGTTTCCTTTTGTTTTTCTTGCTCACCAGTCATAGAAACCATTAAATCTTGAGGCAAAGGGTATCTTTTTACCGCCTTCATAATTTTTGCATTTATTTCATTTGCGTTATACCCACTTAATACATTTGAGGTAAGGGTAACTAAACGCTTTTGATTTTTTCTTTTAATGCCTCCAAAAGTATTACCATAACTAACTTTGGCAACAGATGCCAAAGGAATCTGTCTAATTTGCCCCCCCATATTCATGTCACGGTAGGTAATTTTCAAATTCATCAGTGCATTAATATTGTTTCTTTGGTCAAATTTGTAACGCAATTGAATCGGATAATCGTCGTTTGCATCCTTAAATTTTGAAACCTCAGTTCCAAAAATAGCATCGCGTAATTCCTTTCCAATTATGGCGGTAGAGATTCCTTCCCTGTTGGCACGTTCGCGGTCTATTTCAACAATAATCTCTGGCTTATTTGATTGTAAATCTGACTTGAGTTCTTCAATTCCTGGAATGGCCAATGAATCCAAATAACGCTTTAGGTCTCTAGAAATGGCTGTTAATTGCTCAAATTCATCGCCTGTAATTTCAATGTTAATTGGTTTACCTGTTGGAGGTCCACCTTGTTCTTGCTCTACTGTAACTTCCGCACCTGGAATACCCTTTACAACGTTCCTAATTTCATCCAAATATACAACCGTAGATGCACCATCTCTTTTGCCAAAGGGCACAAACGCAACGGTAACTTTACCTAAATGTGGACTCACACTAAAATCGAAACTAGAAGGATTATTGGCACCTACCGCCACATTAGAAATAATAGATTCAACAATTGGATTGGAATCACCAACCACCTCATAAATTCTATCCTCAATTAAGTGGGTAATTGAATCGGTATAAACCTGGTCTGTCCCAATTGGAAGCGAAATATAGGCATAAACGAAGTTTGGATCACTCTGAGGAAAGAACTCCACTTTTGGACTTTTTATTTCAACCAAAACAAAGGATAAAATTAACATAGAAATAGTTCCTACCAAAGCCCAAATTGGCCTAGTTCCCTGTAAAATCCAAATCAACAGTTTTTTATATCGTTCCTGAAAAGTGGGCCAAGTAACATCTTGGAACTTCTGTATTACCCCATGAAGAACGAATCTGTCTAAACAGTACAAACCATATAGTGTAAGCATTAAGTTTCCGAATCCCCAATTTTGGAATATATAAGATAATAAAACTACCACACCAAAAACAATGGAAGTAATTTTAAATCCTTTGGTTATGCTTCTTCTCTTTTCTCCCAAATGATGCGGCTTCATAAAATCAACAGCAAAAACAGGATTAATAATATACGCAACCAATAAAGAAGCTAAGAGCGTAATAATTAAAGTAATTGGCAGGTAAAACATAAACTTACCAATGGTACCTTGCCAAAATGCAAGTGGAATAAACGGCGCCAAGGTGGTTAATGTTCCAGATAATACTGGCATAAAAACCTCTCCTGCCGCAGTTTTAGCTGCCTTCACAATGGGCACCTTTCCATGGTCAAAAATCCTATGCGTGTTTTCAATTACCACAATGGCATCATCCACCACAATTCCTAAGGCCAACAAGAAAGAGAACAACACAATCATGTTTAAGGTAAAACCTACCACTGGCATGATTAAAAATGCAATAAACATTGAGAGCGGTACAGACATTGCCACAAAAATGGCATTGGTAGTACCCATAAAAAACATAAGAATTATAGTTACCAAAATAAAGCCAATGATAATGGTATTGATTAAGTCGTCTAAGGTTACCTTAGTCTTTTCAGATTGATCTCCTGTAATGGTTACTTTTAATCCCTTTGGCAAGGAATTTTCCTTCATCTCCGTGGTAATTTCCTTGATTTTTTCAGAGGCATCAATCAAATTTTGCCCGCTCTTCTTAATTACATTTAGGGTAACCACATTTTTGTGATCTAAACGAGCATAACTTTCTTTCTCCTTAAAGCCATCATTAATGGTGGCAATATCCTTTAAATAAACAGTAGCTCCACTTCCAGAACGGATAATGATATCGCCAATTTTATTGGCATCGGTGTACTGACCAACCACATTAACGGATCTTTTTAGTCCGTCCATTTTTATTTGGCCACCAGAGATGGTCATGTTTTCATATTTAACCGCACTCTCAATATCACGCATGGTAATATCTGCAATCTGCATTTTATACATGTCAACATCTATTTGAATCTCGCGATCCAAAGCACCCACTATATCACAACGCGTAATTTCCTTTAAGCCCTCAATTCTATCTTTTAAGTTATCTGCGTAATCTTTCAGCTTATCCAATGGAAAGTCGCCAGAAAGGTGCACATTCATGATTGGAATTTGAGACACGTCGATGTCTATTACCTCTGGCTCACGCGTTAAATCTGTTGGTAAATCTTTGCGCGCTTTATCTACTGCATCCTTTACTCTTTGCTTAGCAACTGGCACATCAACGTCTGTATTAAATTCAATGTTTATCATTGAAAAATCTTGCAACGAGGTACTATTCACTTGCTTCACCCCATTGATAGATTTTACTTGCTTTTCAATGTGCTTTGAAACCAAGTTTTCCATGTCTTTTGGTGCAGTACCCGCATAAATCGTATTTACCAAAATTTGAGGGAATACCACCTCAGGAAATTGTTCCTTAGGTAGACTATTATAACTCATCAACCCCGCAAGGGTTATAATGATGGTCATAATATACACGCTGGTCTTATTTTCTATCGCCCAGCTCGATGGTTTAAATTCTTTAAATTTTTCAATCATTTTTATGTTGATTATGCATTTTTAAACCAAATTAGAATTTAATCAGCTCGTTATCGTTCAAATCCTGAAAACCTGTTGTGATTAACAAATCACCCACAGCCAAACCAGATAAAACCTCAATTTTTCCCTGATAAACTTTTCCAACTTTAACTTCCTTTTTAACGGCCACTTGCTTGCCATTTACTATTTGACCAACTACCACGTAAGAAGAATTTTCTGTTTTTTGAACGGTATTAATTGGAACAACTAGGGTTCCTTTCGATTGATAATCCTTCACCCTAAAAATACAAATCATATTTGGAATAAAGTTTTTATCGCTTGGCAAAGTAGCTTCTATAGTAAATGTACGGTTCATCTGACTAATCACACGCGAAGTAAAACTCACTGTTGAAATCACCTCCTGGTTTTCTAAATCTGGGAACATTAATTTTACCATGTTACCTTCTTTAATTTGACTCGCATAAGTTTCAGAAACATCTGCTTTAGCCTTCAATACGCCATTATTAACAACCCTAAAACAAGGAATGCCAGGTGCTACATTTTGACCAATCTTTAAAAACACCTCATCTACCGTTCCATTTATAGGCGATTTAATTTTATACATGTCAAAATTCTCGTTCAACGTCGCCAATTTTTGCTCCAAAGATTCTTTGTTATTCTTGGCACTCAAATATTGAATTTCTGTACCCACTTGCTTTTCCCATAAGGCCTTTTGCTTTTTAAAAATATCGGCGGCAAAATTTAAACTAACCTTTAAATCTTCAATTTGACGCGAAACAATTTCGCCATCTAACTCGGCCAAAACCTGACCTTTTTTAACGTTGGATCCAGAGCCAACTAAAACACGTGTAACTGGTGCCATCGCCCTTGCGCTAATCGTAGTATTTTGATCGCCTTCAACCCTTCCCTGAACATCAATATAATGATCAAAAGTCTCCTCTCCAAGCTTGGTTACTGCCACATATTTTACTTTTTCGGAACCCGTATTCACCGAATCTCCCAATGCTACAATCTCCTCCTCAACGGTCTTAATTTGTGAGGCAATTTCTGCCTGCTGCGTTTTCAACTTGTCTAATTGGGTCTTTTTACCCTCCAAAGAATTTGATCCACCACATGAAATCAAAATTCCTATTCCAAGGATAAAAGAAAGTCTGTTTATGATTCTTTTCATTTGCTTTTATATATAATAATTTTTTTATCTATTAATTAATTAAACCCAAAGATTTTCTAAGTTCCATTTCTGCCACAAAATACTCATAAACCGTAGTTAAAAAATTGGTTCTGGCATTCTCTAAATCTGTTTGAGCGGTTGTTAATTCTAGGCTTGAACCAACACCATTTTTGTATTTTAAATCCATACGCTCATATATTTCCTGAGCCAATTTTAAATTCCCTCTTTGAATTTCTATTTGCTGACTGCTTCTCAAGTAACTTGATTTAGACTGGAAAACTTGCTGATCAATTACATTCTCAAAGTTCTTAATGTCGTTCTCCGTTTTGGTAATTCCGATGCGGGCTTGCTGCGTTTGTGCGTGTTTCTTTAAACCATCAAAAATAGGCAAGCTCATACTTAATCCAACACTTGTGCCTGGATAGAACTTGTCGTATAAACTACCCAAATTATCACCAAATGCATTTCTCTGAATATTGCCAAAAAGGAACAATGATGGCAAATAGCCCACTGCATATCTTCTTTTATCCAACTCGCTTAGCGACAATTGTTGCTTCAACATTTTATACTCAATACGGGTACTGTAATTTGCCTTTTCTTCAATGGCCATTGTTTTAGATGTTTGGTATAAATCTTCTAATCCATCTGTAAGCATAATGCTATCGGAAACAGGCATGCCCATTTGTAATTTTAACACCATTGCTGCAATCCGTCTTTGGTCGTGAATTTTATCCTTTTGTAAACTTAAGTTCGACAGTTGAAGCGTTAACCTATCTACATCTACCTTTTCAGAAAACCCGTTTTTATAAAACTGCTCCAAATCAGATTTTGTTTTATTTAAACTCTCAATGTTCTTACCCATCATTTCTTCATTGGCATCTAACAATAAACACAAGTAATATGCTTTTGAGACATTTACTTCTGTTTCAATTTTAGTTCTCGAAAAATTCAATTGAGATAGGTTTACAAATTCTTTTGAAGCCTTTAAGCCCAAGAAAAATGTTCCATCAAATAACAATTGATTGGCAGATAGGGTAAAGCCACTCGTAAAAGGACGAGAGAAAGCTAATTCCAAATTATCTGGACCTCCCATAACCGATTGCAAAAAATTTGGTACAACCTGAACCGGAATCTTTATATTGTTAATTAAGTTACCAGTTGCATTTACCTGCGGCAAACCCATTGCCATAATTTCGTTTACTTTTTTCTGACTAGATAGCACATCCAATTTGTTATTCTGGAGCGTATAGTTAGATTTCTTGGCAAAATCAACAGCTTCCTTTAAACTAAATTTCTGAAATTGATTTTCTTGCGCTCCAACAAAATCTGCTAATAAAAGCAAAAAAATGAGTGCAATTCCTGATTTGGTTTTCATGTAATGTTGTGGTGTTAAATTAAATTTTGATAGATCTTGCTAGAATGTAAATAGGCAAATCCCTTTTCTGTGCAAATTGAACGCAAATGATACTTCATCATCTCGTTGTGCACTGTTTTAAAATCGTGCGCCAAACTACCGTGGTTATCTGGGTTTAGCATAAAATCTACTAAGTGAATATAAAATCGGGCAATTAAACTTTCATCTAAATCTTGGTGGTAATAACCTGCCTTTTTACCCTCTAATATATTGATGAGAATTTGGTTGTAAATAAACTCAATTCTAAACTGGTTGAGCCGATCCCATGTTGACTTAAAATATTTTTTTAAATCGAATAATACACTAGGATTAATTTGCTTTTTGATATCACTAAAGGAGTCTGTGATAAGCAACATACGCTCCAACGGGTTTTCTACTTCATTACTCAATTGATTGCATACCGCCTCTTCGCCCATTATATGGTCAATCACTGCTTGGTCTACCAAACTATTTTTATCTTCAAAAAATTGATATAAAGTTTTCTTTGAAATACCCAATTCTCTTGCTATATCGTCCATGGTAATGCTTTTGAAACCGTATTTCAAAAACAATGTTCCCGCCTCCTTAATAATCTTATTTTTTACCTCTTCAGACATCTATTTTATTTTATCGCATACAAAAGTAATTGCAATAAAATTACCAGGAAACTATTTTTGTGTAAAAAGTTTCCATAGTTTTACAAGTTTCTGATTATGAAGTAAATTTAATTTAACGCAAAGATTTGGTTCGGCCCGCTAATATTCTTAATTTTACACCCCAAATGAGAGACAAACCATTTTTGGTAGGCATTTCTGGAGGCAGTGCCAGCGGTAAAACTTCGTTTCTAAATGCGTTAAAGGAACGGTTTTCGGAAAAACAATTGTGCATTGTATCGCAAGACAATTATTATAAACTGGCCTTTGAACACCAATTAGATGAAAACGGCCACATCAATTTTGACCTGCCAGAATGTGTAGATTTAGATGCATTTGCAGAAGATTTATCGAGACTCCATAAAAATGAAACCATTTACCGCCACGAGTATCGCTTTCAACACAAGAATCAAAAAGGCGATTTGCTAACCTTTAATCCTGCGCCTATCATCGTTTGCGAGGGTTTGTTTATCTTTTATTATGAGCGCATTTTTAAGCAATTCGACCTCAAAATATTTATTAGCGCAGAGGAAGAAATAGCCTTAGAAAGAAGGCTAAAACGCGATGTAGCAGAAAGAAATATTAACGAAGACTTTGTGTTGTACCAATGGAAAAATCATGTGCTGCCATCGTATAGAAAATACCTATTACCTTTTATGGCACAAGCCGATTTAATTATCAATAACAACACGCACTTTAACAACAGTTTGCAAGTGATTTCCGACTTTCTTTACAACAAGCAGAGCATTTCGCAAGAAGGATAATTAATTGCCGGCAGGCTGCGTAGCCATAACCACACGTACTTTTAATTTTGTTCCAGTGGCCAAAATATCCACTAAATCCTGAATGGTTAACTCCGCATCCATGCGCAAAACAATGGTTGGATCGGCCAAACCCAGCGTTTCCTTTTTAACCGCTTCTTCTAAATTAGCTGGCACAATTAGCTTATCATTTAAATAGTATTCCTTGCTCTTATTAATGGTAAGGGTTACTTGCTTTTTATTAAGCGTTTGGTTGTTGTTTGCTTTTGGCAACAATACTTTTATCACGCTTGGGTTGGCAACCGTAGAAACAATAAGAAAAAACAGCAACAAGAAAAACATGATGTCGTTAAGCGAAGAGGTTGCTACCTCTGCCTCAAACCGCTTTTTCCTTCTAAAATTCATACTTTCTTCTTGGTTTTATGATTAGCTTTCCAACACATCAATAAAGTCTACCGCAGTAGCTTGCATTTTATGGCTGAACCTATCAATGCGGCTATTTAAAAGGTGATAACCAGTATAGGCCAACACCCCAACTATAAGTCCAGCTCCCGAGGTAATCATCTTTTCGTATAATCCACCTGCAATAATGCCTATGCTAATATTATCGCTTACAGAAATATTATAAAATATTTTGATGATACCAGAAATGGTACCAATGAAACCCAACATGGGAGCAATACCAGCTGTAAGTCCTAAGAAACCTAAGTTCTTCTCCAATTTATCTGTTTCCAATCCGCCTACACTTTCCATGGCACTCTCAATATCTTTGATGGGCTTGCCAATGCGGTTAACACCTTTTTCTATAACCCTACTAATTGGTGTATTAATTCTTTGGCAATACGCTTTTGCTGCTTTAATATCTCCTTTGCCCAACAAATCCTTGATGTTGTTCATGAAATTTGTCTCCAATTTAAAAGCATTGTTTATATAAATAGCGCGTTCTATAATAAAATAGATACTTAAAATAGACAAAATTCCGATGGGAACCATAACGACCCCACCCTTTAAAATCATATCAAATAAACTTAATCCTTGATTTTCCATAAATTCCCGATTTTTGAGTTAACGAAACTATGCTTACAAAGTGTATTTCCCGACTACATTTACCCACAGATTGTACAAATCGAGTCAGTAAATTCAAAAAAAATGGTCAAAAAAACCATATTGGCCTGATTTTCAATATTTTTAATGTTTTTTGCATTTAGTGCCTGCACCTCTTATATTTGCCAGCCTTTGAATATGGATTAGGAGGTTTGTAAATACCACTTTCTACCTTCCTTATTTAGAGTAAAAATAATTGAATTTTAATATAGAATCAGAAATATACAATGAAAAGCAAAGGAGCAGTTAAGTTTTTTACCATCGCTTTGGTCCTGGTAAGTATCTTCCAGTTATCATTCACATGGAAAACTTACATGATTGAAAAGGATGCCAAAGAGCAGGCCAACGGCAATGCCGAGTTAGAACGTAATTACCTAGATTCGGTTTCCCGGATTCCGGTTTACAATTTTTTAGGGATTAAAAAATTCACTTACCTACAATGTAAAGAAAGAGAACTTAACTTAGGTCTCGATTTACAAGGTGGTATGAATGTAACCCTAGAGGTATCATTAGCAGATTTGTTAAGGGGATTGTCGAACAACAACCCTGATGCAAAGTTTAACCAAGCAATCGAAAATGCACGCGAAAGCATGAAATCTAGTCAGAAAGATTTTGTGACTTTATTTGCAGAAGCGTTTAACGAGGTAGCACCAGAGGCTAAATTATCTGCAATTTTTGTAAACCCAAGCAACCGCGATAGAATCAAATTAGCTTCTACCAACGAAGAGGTAATTACCTACATTAGAGAAGAAGCAAATCAAGCCATTGATCGCTCTTTCCAAATCTTACGTGCTCGTATTGATAAATTTGGTGTAACACAACCAAACATTCAAAAACTAGAGGGTAGCGGTAGAATTTTGGTTGAGTTACCTGGTGTTGATAATCCGGCTCGTGTGCGTAAATTATTACAAGGTTCTGCTAAACTTGAGTTCTACGAAACTTTTGATAACCCAGAAGCTTTTAAATACATTTCTGCCGCAAACGATGTGCTTAAAAAAGTAAACTTAGTTGGTAAAACAACTGTGGATACTGCCATTGCAGCTGCTGATACAAATTCTACTACCAGTGCATTGGCAGGATTAAGTTCTGCAACTGCTGCTGCAGATACCAGCAAAAAAGATACTGCTTCTAAAAGTGCAGAAAAATCTTTTGAAGAGTTTGCCAAAGAAAATCCACTATTTGCTTACCTACAACCTTACGCAGACGACAAAGGAATGTTGGTTGCAAAAGGATCATCTTGTGGAACAGCTTTAGTGAAAGACACCGCTAAAATTAACGCGCTATTGGCTCGCCCAGAAGTGAAAATGGCATTGCCTGGCAACATCAAATTTGCTTGGGAATACAAAGGCATTGGCGAAAATCAACAAGGTGTAATTTTACACGCATTAAAAACTGCTAGAGATGGTTCTGCCTCTTTAACGGGCGATAAAGTAACCGATGCTAGAAGAGATATCTCTCAAACTGGTTCGGTAGAAGTATCGATGTCAATGAATGGCGAAGGTGCTAAAATCTGGAAAAACTTAACAAAGAATAATATTGGTCACTCTGTTGCCATTGTGTTAGATGATGTTGTTTACTCATCTCCTAATGTACAAAGTGAAATTCCAAATGGCCGTTCTTCCATCTCTGGTAGCTTTACCAATGAAGAAGCGGGCGACTTAGCAAACATTTTAAAGAGTGGTAAATTACCTGCACCAACCCGTATTGTGGAAGAAGCAGTAGTTGGACCAACTTTGGGTGCCGAAGCAATTAGCTCTGGTATGTGGAGTATGATCATTGCCACCGTAATTATCTTAATTTTCATGGTTGTTTATTATAACAACTCTGGTTTTGTTGCAGATTTTGCAGTATTAATTAACGTGTTCTTTATTATAGGTGTATTGGCCAGTTTAGGCGCAGCACTTACTTTACCAGGTATTGCTGGTATTGTATTAACCATTGGTATGGCTGTAGATGCAAACGTGCTAATCAACGAACGTATCAAAGATGAATTGAATGGGGCTAGAAGTCTTAAAAACGCTATCACAGACGGATACCAACATGCAGCATCCTCTATCATCGACTCTAACTTAACAACCTTACTTGCCGGTTTTGTATTGTATACATTTGGAACTGGTCCGGTTCAAGGATTTGCTATTACCTTAATCATTGGTATTATCTCTTCTATGTTTACTGCTGTATTATTAACACGTGTAATTACAGAATGGCAATTAGACAAAGGTACTATTGTAAAATACTCTCGCTCTTTCTCAGAAAAAGCTTTCCACAACATTAACTTTGATTTTGTAAAAAGTCGTTTCAAATTTTACACTATTTCGGGTATAATCATCGCCATTGGTTTATTCTCTATGTTTACCAAAGGATTTACCTTAGGGGTAGATTTTAAAGGTGGTTGGACGTACATCGTTCAATTAGATGCTAAAGTTACCAACGATGATATTAGAGGCGGATTAACCAAAGTTTTTGGTAGCGCACCAGAAGTAAAAACTGTTGGTTCAGACAATAAATTTAAAATTACAACCACCTACTTAATTGACGACCAAACAGCTGAAGCAGCAGAAAAAGTTGAGTCAAAATTAAAAGAAGGATTTGAAGGCATGGGTCAAAAATTTGAGATCATGAGCTCAAATCGCGTTGGACCAACCATTGCAAACGACATTAAAGTTTCTTCAATTTGGGCGGCAATTATTGCCCTATTTGGAATTGGCCTTTACGTTTTGATCCGATTCAAAAAATGGCAGTATGCCTTAGGTGCAACTATTGCATTGGCTCACGACGTTTTAATGATGTTGAGTTTCTACTCAATCTTTGATGGCATTTTGCCTTTTGCCATGGAGGTTGATCAAAACTTTATTGCAGCAATCTTAACCATTATTGGTTTCTCCATTAATGATACGGTGGTTGTGTTCGACCGTGTACGTGAGTTCTTAGGAACGCACCACCACGAAACCAACAAACAACTTATTATCAATAACGCGTTAAGGAAAACCTTAAACAGAACCATCATTACTTCTTTAACCGTGTTTATGGTAGCCTTGGTATTATTCATCTTTGGTGGTGAAGTTATCAAAGGATTTACCTTCGCCTTGTTAATCGGTATTTTCTTCGGTACCTATTCTTCTATTGGAATTGCAACACCAATTGTGGTTGACTTTGACAAAAAG
>Ga0163151_10000635_pt1 | contig 61558 bp, 59 predicted proteins | sample OliLakLV19MP5IB2_FD_145596 | JGI IMG/M metagenome (GOLD analysis project Ga0163151, IMG submission 145596) | Freshwater microbial mat bacterial communities from Lake Vanda, McMurdo Dry Valleys, Antarctica - Oligotrophic Lake LV.19.MP5.IB-2 | ecosystem: Environmental > Aquatic > Freshwater >... | reverse complement strand
CAATCTGAGAAATATACCAGCACATTACTTTTCGCAATCTGAGAAATATACCAGCACATTACTTTTCGCAATCTGAGAAATATACCAGCACATTACTTTGTGATATTAATTCATCACCTGTGTCCCCTGGTGAAATACCATTCGCCAACTCTTACCATTATACTTCCAAATTGAGCTGCGTAATGATCCAGTCTCTTTTAGATTTAAATTTTGTCATTATTAATTGACATCGCTACTATTTTTAAATAAATACATGATAATGAAGAGTCAAAAACAATTAGGCTTTGAGTTTTTAGCTGACCGCAATATCAAACACTTTGGCGGAGCATATCTAAAAAACTCAAATCCAAAGTCAGCTAGGCCACTCTCCACCAAAAGGTGTATGCATCTTGTAATGCGCTCTTCTTACGCCAAAGGCCCCTACTCTCTTCTCAAAAAAAACCGAGAGATTCAGAACATCATCAACACTCAAGGCAAAGCTTTTGGTGTGAAGGTGTATCGTCAAGCTAACGGAGGCAATCATCTTCACTTGATAATATTGCCTCGTTCACGGCAGGCCTTTATTGGCTTTGTAAGAGCTATTTCAGGGCTTATCGCACGAGCTGCACTGGACACACAACGCGGCCGTCCTTTATTTGGAAAAAAGAGAAGTAGTCACATGTTTGGAATTTCCAAAGTAAGTTCAGGAGGTCGATCAGAAGGAAATTCTACTGGATTCTGGGACAAACGGCCCTTCACTCGCATTATTGAATGGGGACGTGAATTTAAAACGGTGAGTAACTATCTTTTGCAAAACACTCTGGAGGCTTTGGGTTTTATTGCCTATCAACCAAGACAGCATAGATTTAAATCCGCGGAGTCCACAGCTTAGCTGTACTAATCGACGGCTTAGATTTTACAACGCCTCAGACATTTTATCGACGGCTTAGATTTTACAACATCTCAGACCTCTGAACTCTATTTACAATGTCTCGGTATTTTACAGCGACTTACAAAGTGTCAGCCTGGGGATTAATGTTTAGCCGCCTTCAGCTTTGGCGAGGGGATCTTCTTTTTTCATTACTGCAAAGTTAATTTCAGAAGCGCCGGCTTCGGTGATGGTGAACATGAGTTTTTTGATTGTTAAGAAATCCATCTCACGATCGGCTTGAACAGTTACTTTTTTAAAGCTCTCTAAAGCAGTATTTGCAGCTGGTTTTCCAGCGCCGGGCATAGCTTGTTTGAAATTCGTGCCAAAATTTTTCTTTGCATCAGCCTCATCTTGTTTCAAAAGTGCCGCTAATTTTTCTCTTAAAACGGGAATCATCCACTCTGATGAATTTTTAACTTCGTCTAAAGTTGCCACAACAGTTTTATCTAGAACCACTTCTTTATCAGTAAGCGTAACAACGTGTGCGGGTTTTAGTTCTTTGATCTGCTCAGCCTTTGGAAGTTTAACTTCTTTAGGAATATAAATAATTTCACCTGTACTGCTGTAATGCTGCAATAAAAAGATAACTAAAATGGTGAAGATATCCACCATCGATGTGAGACTAAGCTCAACCATGACATTGCGCTTAGCACCTTGTGAATTATATCTTCCTCTGCGATCTCGAAGTCCTGGTACTTGAATTGGCATTGTCGTTTTTCCTTATTTCACACCTTGAGTCGAAATTGCGATCTCAGGGAAACCCGCGATCATGAATGCATCCATGCCGCGAATAAGTTCATTGTACTTAATGTCATCAAGTAGACTGATAATGCCGTCAGTTTTATCAGGGTATTTTCCCTTAATACTCTTGAGTTGAGTAACAAGGGCGGCTTGATCCCAATCCACGCCAACTTTTGGTATTCTTAATGACTGTTTACCAACGCTCACGATGTAACCGGATTCTGTGACATCGATTTTGAGTTGCACTTGCTCTCGAGGGGGTTGCTCGACTTGGCCAGTGTCATTTTTCTTGGCGTAGATTGAACTTCCGATTTGGATCATACTTACTTGAGTCCAAACTGCGGAGATCAGCAAAAAGCAAATAGCCGTGCTCATAAGATCTATGAACGGAACAAGGTTTAACTCCATGTTCGTTTGACGTTTATTACCTTTTCGTGGTCCATCTGAGTACATGAGTTTTCCTTTTAGTCTTTAATCTTGTCACGATTTGCGACGACCAAATTCATCATGTTCATGCTGCTTTCGTTCATGTCATTGATGATTCGCTCTGTGCGCTTTTGAAAGTATCCGTAAAACAAGAGTGCAGGAATTGCGACGATCAAACCAAAAGCTGTACAGTTCATTGCTTCAGCGATACCTGAAGACAGTAGCGCTGCTTTTTGTGCTGGATCTGCGTTACTTACAGCTCTAAATGATGTGATCAAACCTGAGATCGTACCAAGGAGACCGAGCAAAGTTGCTACGTTAGAAAACAGAGCTAAGAAAGACGTCCATCCATCAAGTGCTGGATTTTCTTTGAGTGCTGCTCCATCCATTGCCACTTGAACTTCTTCGTCGGGCCGTTTGTTAAGTACTTGAACCAAACCCGCTTTGAGCACGTTGGTTAACGGAGCTTTGCGAGAGTCGCAGAAAGTAATGGCTTGTCTGATATCCCCTCTGAGAATCATCCCAAAAAGTTTTTCATTAAAGTCTTCCTTGTCTACTGCTAATCGGCTCAACGCCATAAAGCGCTCGAGCACAATGAATATTACAAACACCATGACGATAGCGATCGGGATCATTCCCCAACCTCCGCCCTGGAAGGCCTGTATGAGTACGTTTCCTGCTTCTGCTGTTGGTGTAGGCTGCATGATGCTTCCCCCTGATGGTTCTAAATTGTTCTACTCTTGAGCCTGAAAAACAAACGGATAACTAACATCAGCTATCTGATTGGCTGGAGGCTCAGGAAATTTCCAAGTTCTTAAACGCGCCACTGCGCAATTTTCTACTTCTGATGAATTCATTGTGGTGGCCTTAATACCCGCTTCTAAAACATTGCCACCGGGACCAATCGACCAACGGATCGTAATTTTTCCGTAGAGACTTGGTTCCTTGTTCAAACCTTTTTCATAACAAGCTTGAATTTGTTTTAAGTTTGCCTTTACAACTCGTCTGATAGCTTCTTTATCAATGCCGGGTGAGAATGTTGCTTCATCACCGCCAGGTAATACTGTTGCGTTTTTCTTCGCACCTAAATTTCCAGTACCGTAACCTGAAACGCCTCCACCTCGGCCTTTTGTATTCACTCCTGAAATACCGACAGTTGCTGTACCTTGCCCACCTGCTCCGGTTTCTCTTAAACCCGCTCCGGGTGTAATACCTGCTCCCGCCGCTTCAGCTCCTTCACCAGTTGCTGATTTACTAAGACCCGCGACATTTCCTGAACCTTGAAATGCTTTACTTAATTGATCTTGCACACCCTTTGTTCCAAACACGCTGAGTACACCAGTTTTACTTACATCTTTAGCTGCTGATTTTGCACCCGTGTCAGCACTTTTTCCGGCTTGGATTTTTTGTATGCCTTTGCTTTTTCCTGCTTTGTCAGTGGTAGGAATTTTTTTGGTACTTTGACTCTTATTGGGTTTTGCATCTTGTGATGCGCCCTCTTCTCCACGCTCTGTGGCTACTTCTTTATCTTTGATTGCTTCTTGAGCTGTTTTTGCTGATGGCTCTGTTATTTCAGACAAATCAGACACTGGGCGCTTATAGAAAAATTGGGCTTTGCGTGGAGGAATCGTTTCTTCCTCTTCTTTTTCTGGAAGTGCTGGTGCGTAAATGAATGCGTAAAAAATAAAAAGTGCCATGCCCATGAGCCCAACAACGAGGCCCGTGAGCTGATTCACACTGATATCTATAAGCGGAGCAATTCTAGAAAGGGGCGCACTACCAACATAACGAATAATAAGTTGCACACCTTCGCCAAAACTGATTTTGATCACCTCACCTTGTTGAAGCGTGTATGTGTAACCAGTTCCGGCACTTGCCATAGAGCCACCGCGGCGTAACTCATCAAATGTTTTTGTTGAATTATCTTTAGAGACCTCACCGGTCATATCGGCAGTAAGAATTACCGTAGCACTTCCCTCAATTTTTAATATGGGATGAGAAAGTCTTACTGAGCCAAAAATGGGAAGAACGATATTATTTTTTGGATGTGATCCAATTTGAACAATTTGTTTTTTATCAAAATGATAGGTGTCGATGACACGGTCTTTCCATGCAAGAACAACTTCGACAACATTACCACTACTAGATTTGGTTGTTTCATTAATGCGCGCATTTGACGGTGGAGCGAATGTTCCCTTAGGAGGTTGGCGCACAGTTGTTGAACCAATAGTTGCCATGCCAGGGCTTGCAGCTGGCCGTGGAGCTGGTCTTGTTGGCTGATGTTTTGGTAGTTCTTTGGGAAGTTCACTTGGCTTTGTAAAGATAGGTTGTGATTTATTTGCCTCGTAGGCAGGCGACGAAGCTGAAGAAGTTTTTTTAGGTTTAGGTACACCAACATGAAACTCTAAAGTGAAATCACCAATTTGAAATTCAGAACCACTTTCAATATATGTATCGACGATACGTTGGCCGTTAATGAAGGTTCCGGATTGACTTCCGAGATCACAGAGATGGTATTTGCCGGATTCACGCTCTTCGAGCATGGCGTGAATGGGTGAAATACTGGCATCATTGATTGCGAGATTAATATCACCTTCTCGCCCAATTACAACTTGTTGATTTGTGAATTGCTTCACTTCAACGAGTTTGCCATTTTTGAAAATGCGAATAAGAAGTGGTTGCTTGATGTCTGTCATTTCGCTTTCTCAATATCTTCCGCTGTTTTGCTCATTTCAGGTACGAAATTCTCTCTGAGCTTTATGAGTTTGCCAAAATTAAATTGTTTCTTCTGTAGCAGATAAAAGAGCTCTGGTTTTTTCACTTCGCCTTGCACGAGCTGATCTTCGAAATCTACGTTTGTGCGTTTTTGTTTTTGAGCTGGAGAGTTTTGAGCCAAAGCAAGTTCTGCCTGCCACACAAGTAAAGTGAGACCGAACGTAATTGCTAACAACCAGTGAAATGTCTTGATTGCAAGACTCTTCAATCGGAAGACTCCTTTTCCGTACTGCTCTTCGAAGCAGTTTCGGCCTTCTTGGCCAGCTGATTTACCTTGTCCAGTATAGCAGAGTCATTAGAAGCTAAACGTATTTTGTTCAAAAATTTCAAAGCTTTCTTTGGGCGATTCATATGCTCGACCAATAGCACTGAATAATTGAGTAGGACTGTTGAATTGTTTTCATCTTTAGCCACCGCTCTTTCATAGGTGTCGATGGCTTGTTCAAATTTTCCAGTATGGGTGAGGGCGATGCCCAAGTTATTAAGTGTATCTAGACTTTTGTCGCCGTTATCAACTGCAGCTTGAAGTTCTATTGCTGCATTTGGATAATTTCTATTTTGCAAATAGATGTTACCCAGATTTGCATGAGCAGCGCGGTTGGTTCCGTCGATTTCAACAGCTCGCTTAAATCGACTCAATGCAGAACGCAAATTGTCTGTGCGAAATTCAACAAGCCCCAAATTGTTTAATACCGAAGTGTTATTAGGATCTTTCGCTAAAACCTTATTAAAAAGTAGCCGCGCTAAATCGTAACGCCCTTGTTCAATGGCCATAATGCCAAGAGCATTGATTACTTTTAGATCATTGGGATTAATTGCCAGAATTTCTGCCGCCACTTCTTGAGCTACGCGATAATTTTTAGAGAGCCTCGCATCATTAAATTTTTTGTAATATTCAGCCATTGTGCTTTGGGGCACCGGAGCTTTTTCAGAATTTTCGCTCAATTCTGGAGATGAAGGGGCATCATCTTCGTCATCTTCATCACCACTTTGATTTGCCACAGATTTTGATGTATCAGTTTCTTTTTTTGCGCCACTTGAACAGCCGAACAGAGAAAGAGTGAGCGCGCATGAGAGAAGAATCACTAAGTATTTTATCACATAATCCCCATGTCATCTGACTTGTTGCCATGAAACATGATTTCTTTTGGCGCTGAATACCGATCAGGCTGGTATTCTCCCATCTTGCTCAATGACAGTTTAGTCCATTTATTATAAAAATTTATTTCAAAACTTTTATTGATGGCAGCTGTATAATTCTCAACAGCCTTTTGTTTTAACGGCTCAGCAACACCATCAATACCTTTTTTGTACGCGCCTTCTTCTTCTTTATTAAGGCCCGCTGGAATTGCTGTATTCCAAACAGCTTTACTCATGTGCTCATAGGCTTGACCAAGACGAGTAAGTGAGGCGATTACCATATTGCCCTCATCGTACTTAATAACTTCAGCTAAATGTGTGCTGAGTTTTGTAAGGAGTCCTAGTTTTTCTTTAATGGCCTGACCCTGTTTTTGCGGATTAGCCGGAATTCGAATTGAAACAAAGTCGTTATAGACACGCTCTGTAAGCCTAAACTTTGCTTCAGCTGCCCAAACTTGACCTGCACCCTTACTTTTCTCTGAAAGTGCATGCCCCACAGCGACAGTACGTTGATAGCCTTTTTCAGCTTCTGGAATTTTATTTAATTTAAAATTGATATCAGCAATTTTAAAATTTGCTTCAACAACTTTTTCAGGGTCATTTCCGCCTTCTTTAAGATAGCGCTCATAACCCGCTTGAGCTAGCTTTAGGCGATTTAATTTTTCATTAATACTAGCAATAGTAAAAAGTGCTAAAGTGCGATCACGTCGTCGACTTTTTTCATAATATTTTTCATAGTTAACAATAGCACGACCAAATTCTTTCTGACCTTCCCAGAAAATAGCAGAGTTGTGGTAGAGATCAGGCGTCACTTTATCATTGGGGTTTTCCTTGGCGTATTTTTCATACTGAACCGCAGCTTTTTCATATTGAGCTGTTTGTTCATAAAGTTTCCCCAAGAGTAAAATACTTTTTTGATAAAGTTTTTCATTCCCCTTTGACGGAGTTCGACCCGCACGGGAATAAAAACCAATAGCTTGAGGAATTTTATGCGCTCGTTCATAGTTTACACCGGCGTTAAATATCGCAGAGAACGCCAAGGAGCTCTTAGGATTATTACGAGCAAACTCTGCAAACGAGTTAGCACTTGCCTCGTAGTTCTTTGCAACTTCAAGATCTTGTGCTTTTTTGAAACTAACTTTTTCTACAACATCTTTAACATCAGCAGTAAAACCTTGTTGCGCGAGATCTTTATTACGAATGAGCTGATTCCCCTCTCGCGCTAAACCGTCATAATCTTTGCGTAAATTATAAATATCTAAAATGAGATTTGCAGAATAAACAGCAAATGGTGTTCGAGGATGTTGAGCAACAACCAACTTAAAGTTTTTCAATGCATCGTCGAGATGATTATAAGAATAATGCAATCTACCCACTTTAAACTTAACATCGACAACCTTGTCACCCTTAGGAAAAGTCGTTATGTAATATTCGGCAGCACTAACAAATGCATTTTCTATTTCTCCAAAAGGTACAGACTCAAGTGAGTTCCCAACGATTTGCTTCACTTGTTCATCAGACTTCAAACTTTTTTCAAGAGAAAGGAGTGAGTTAAGTACGGCTGGTTGGAAATATTTCCCCCGTGGATCTTTTTCTGCAACAATGCGGTATTGTTTTCCAGCATTATCAAAATCACCCAATGCAAAAAGTAATTCTGCATAGAAGAAATGCATTTCAGTGCTTTTTACTCCTTCAGTAAACTTATTTAAATATAATTGATAAGCTTCTTTAACCAAGTGCATGTCTTGTTTACGCTGGCTATTTTGCGCATTTCGGTGCAATTGAAGTGTGTAATTTCTTAAAGCCATTTCACGAAGAATATTTGAATCTTCAATCAACTTTGGATTGTTTGCGTTTGCACGCCCCCAAGTACTATCGACACTATATCGATCTACCCAGTTATAAAGTTCATCACGATAGACTTTTTGGTTCTTGCTCGTCGCAAAGTTTGTGACGATTTGATATTGATAATCAAATGCTTTAGGAGCAATAGGATTATGTTCTAGAAGTTGTTTGAATACAAATTGAGCTTGTTCTTTACGACCCGTATCACTGTAAAGATAAGCTAATTTTTCAAGCATGATCCAAACAGCTTTTTCTCCACCGAGTTGATAAAAATACTGCCTTGAACTCTGATAATTTCCTACATCGACATAAAATAGTACCGCGTCTTTTAGCGCTTCACTACCAAGTCGAATTTTACTTACGGCACGACGCCCTTCAACTTTCTCTAGATCAGTAGGCGCTCGGCTTTGCTTGATAACTTGCTCAAGAGTCTTTAAACCTTGCCCGACACGGCCCATACGGTATTGACACCAAGCGATTTTATAATTTGCAAATGTGTATAACCTGGCTCGTGGATTTTTTAAAAGATCAGTGTAAGATTTTAATGCATCAGCCCATTTGTCATTATCAAAATAGTATTCACCCAGAGCAAAATAGGCCTCACTTACGTAGGAAGAATTTGGATATTCTTTTGTAAGTCGTTGATAAAAGCCAACGCCTTTTTTAATTTGATCCATTTCCATGTGATTGTAGCCCAAGAAAAATAAAGCCTGGTCAACCTTTGGATCATTGGGGAAATCTCTTAAAAACCATTCGTAAAGTTTAATTGCCTTTAAATTGTAATCTCGTGAAGGAGTTAAATTCAGTCGTGGTTTACTAATCTTTTTTGCTAAATAGGCATTGAGTTGTTCATCATAGGTCTTTTGAATACGATATTCGATGTATTTAGCTTTCTCGACGTATAACTCGGCAAGCCTTAACCAGAGTTCACCGCGGTTTTTACTTTTAGCGTATTTTCGCGTGAGCTTATACAGCTCGTTTATACCTTGATCAGTAATTTGTTCTAAACGCTCATCGTCACTTCCGGCTTCTTTAAAGAGCTCACTACTTTTTGGAGGCTTGACTTCAAATAGTGGCATATTTGAAGTATTTGTTTTTTGCACATCAGGCAAAGCTAAGGTTTGTTTTTTGATACTGAGATTTTGTGCACCTCGACTTTTTGTATCAATATCTTCTAGCATATCCCCAACAGTTTTTTTCTTTGCTGGTAAAGATTTTGTAACCTTTGCGGCTTTACCAACTGACTTCTTTGATTTATTAACTTTTGCAAACAGCGAGGGAGACGCTGTGAGCACTGCTGTTAAAACTAGTAATTTTAGAAAAGTGGATTTCATTTCTTACTCACAACCTTGCGTTCCTAGAAAGTGATAATTCCCAATTTCATCGAGCCAGTACTCACCACGAAATGGCCAATACTCATAACCATTTTGAATATAAAAATCGCGATCCTTGTTATCATCTACTTGGCTACTCACAAGACCTTTGCCTTGGATTTTCTTTTTTAATTGTTCTTTTTTGCCATTAATCATTTCGTATCGTGCAAAATTATATTGCTCAAAAAGATCTGACAATTCCTGTCGCATAGAAACCATATGTGACCTTGCGATCTCGCCAGCTAGTTTCACACTTGTATTTATGCGACCTTTTAGAAGTTCGTTTGCATAAATTCCAACAGCAGAACGTCTCCAGCTAACAGGCATCTTATTTGCGATGTCTTGTTCTGCTCTTATTTTTACAATGTAGGCATAGATATGTTTAAAATCACCTTCGCGTACGATATCTCGTGAAACCAAGAATGGAACCTTCAATGCCTTACGAGCAGCAGGGTCACCTTTTAGTTGATCAAAATTCTTAATCACACGCTCTACTTCATTGAAATAACTTATTGGATCAGTATTTCCTTGCGTGAAATCTTCCAAGCCATTTTGTACAGGTTGGTAGATTTTTTCAAACAGGCCTAAGGTTTTTTCCATTTCATCATATCGACAGATATAGAGATAAACGATTCCACGTAACAAAATTGATTCAGGTAAATAGTAGTCTTCATAAAAAGGTGAGTGCAGTGAATGAAGATTACTTAATACTGATCTAAATTGTGCCGCACGCATATGTGCCCAACTAGATTCAAAAAGTGCATCATGCCACAAGACAGTGTCACGGGGAATTTTTCGGTATATATCAATAGCTTGATCCCATTTATGAGATTGATAATAAATGCGCGCCATACCCATTAGCCCGGCAACACGATCAGTATCAGTGATGCCTTTGTCCGCGCGATTAGCTACTAAATTAGAAAACGATTTTAATGCACCATTTAAATCATTTTGCTTAACGTATGAAAGCCCTTCTAGATACTTTGCTTTTGGATAAAAAGCTGAGCTTGCAGGAACGCGCGAAAAATTATCCGCTGCTTTATCCCATTGATTTTTGCGTTGATAATATTCACCAAACCTAAAACGCAGCATGTCTTGACTGGCAACTGGAAATTCATCGATATTTACTTTGCTAATTGCATAGTTCAATAATGTGTCATCGTTAAGTGCGTCAGCAGCAAGAGAAAGTTTTTGCAATGATTGTTTCATATAACGACTATCTGCATTTCGAATCACGTCAACAAATTGAAAAGCGGCAACCTGGTACATTCCCATTTCGTAGAGCATGAGACCCAAAACATATTTGATGCGCATTCTTTGTGATACAAAACGAGGGTCACGAGTCATTTTAAAAAGGCGACTACTAGCAGTGGCATAATCTGGAGGATCAAGCTTTGTTAATGCCAAGGCATTTTTAAGTTCTTGCTCTGCTTGTGCTGATAGTGAGGGCGTTTCAGAAACCTGAGCTGATTTGGGCGCAACATTTGAAGGCCTAGGTTTATTTGTTTGGCGAACGCGATTATCTGGAATAAATTTTTTCTTTTTCTGAGCATACCCAACACCGCCAGAAGCCATGCAACAGATCAGAGTTAACAAAAACCATTTTTTCGTAAAAGTTTTTTTAAGGCGCTTCATCGATATTTCGCTCCTGGAAAGAAGAAACTCATGCCTATCGTTCCATGAAGGTTTGTGAATGTGCCACTTGGCCTACTTGTTACTGATGTATCTGATTTGTATGCAAACCAACTGATATCCCATCTAAAAGCAAGCCACTGAGTAATGGCAAAAAGCTGGCCAGCACCTAAATGCAACGTTGGAGGTTGTGTACCTTGATTTGTTCCAGTTACACCTCCACCTAATAAAAAGTAGAGATCAAAGGGAACAATCTTTGTATTTGTGAATCCAACTTTTCCGTATATAGGTGACCACTTGAAATCTAAACCATAATAAGAAGTAGGCGTTGCAAGAGCTGCCGTACCAACAAATCGTTCACTGTTAAGTTCGCTTGTAACTGTTTTTGAAGTAGTACTAAAACCAGTCGCAAGGGCTTCAACACCGTAATGCTCATTGAAGTGATAACCAAATCTTCCACCGAAAACAATGTTGTTAAAAAAAGCATCGTTCATTACAAGACCAAAATTTGGAAAAAATTCAAAACGCTTTGTTTTTGGCAAAAACCTTTTATTAATAACCGCAATATCACTAAACGGAGCCAATGTACCAAGCCCCGAAAGTTCAGCACGCTTGCGTGGTTGATTTGTCGCAGGTGTTACAGGTATTGGTGTTGCCGCAGGCATTGCATCTAGCTCTGATTTAATTTCTGATTCATCTGGAGGTGCTGGCTCAAGTGAATTAGGAGCAGGTGACCAAGAAGGATTTGGGTTTACTGGAACACTTGGATCAAAAGGAATTTCTTGCGCCCACGCACTCATACTGAGTGCGCTCACTAGCACGAGTGAAAAAATAAACTCTCTTGATAATACCTTTATCACTTTAACCATCCTTGGCTAAAAATGCTCTGTACTTATGCGCACATACTTAAAGAGACGGTAAAAAGTAAACCGCTCCAACTGTTAATAGAACGTTCACAAAATTTGTTTTTTGCACTGTTCGTAATACTACGTCTTCTTGTTGATAAAACAATGTTCTTATATCTGCTTTAATACCAAAATTACGCGTGAAGAAAAATCTTTGGCTTAATCCCAACGAGAAACTTACACTGCTATCAGATTGTACATTTGAAGCAACTCCCATGAGCCCCACTCCTGCAAGACCAGCGATGGTGAGATTCATGACTCGTTGTTTTGTAATGCTGATTTTTCCGTAATAGGGAGTAAATTCATATTCCAAAAGACCCAAGAATTTTGGCGCTGGCGCACGCTCAAATGGAATTTCGTTGCCCGCAGAAACGGTAGATTGTAATTGGCCAACATAATTTGTGCGTCCAGAAATAAAGTATGCGCCTAAAAGACCGATGCCATGCATTTCGCTAAAATGATAATTTAATGTCACACCAAGCGGATAACTGTTAAACCAAGGGTCATTGAGTGTCGCTCCACTAAAACCACCTAATTCAAAACGAGATTTCATGGGCGATAGACGCTTTTTCACAGCCTCTGGTTGGTCAAAGATTGGCGTAACACTCTCACGCGCCAACTCTTCTTCTGGAAATTCGATGACCTCAGACCTTGCAACAATAGAGATGATATTCATAGCGAAAACAACAGCAAGGATCAGCTTCATTTGCGGCTCCTTGTTTTAGCTGTTGTTTTTTTAATAGGTGTGACTTTTGAAAGTGCACCGAAATCTAAAATAAGATCTACAATTTCTCTTACAGCGCCGTAGCCACCTTCAATTTTAGTCACATAGTGAGCTGCTTTTTTTACTTTTGCCACGGCATTAGGAACCGTTGCCGCAAAGCCAACTTGTTCAAGTATTGGTATGTCAAAAATTTCATCGCCGATATAAGCAATCTCTTCTTTTTTAAATCCAGTATTTTGAAGTATCTCTTTGAAAGGGCCAGTTTTATCTGCGAACTCTAAATAAAAATGTTTAATATTGAGAAAGCTCATCCGCTGGATGACGTCATCAGATTTACCACCAGAAATAACGCCCACTTCGTAGCCCGCATCCATGAGTAGTTTCATTCCCACGCCGTCCTTGACATGAAAAAATCGGCGCCATTTACCATCATCACTTATCCATAAACGCCCATCGGTGAGAACACCATCTACATCACAAATGAGCATCCGGACTTTTTTAAGTCTCTGTTGAAGGTGGCGCATACAAATAATATTGTGTCAAAGATAGACGATAAATACTAGTAATCCCACAAACTTCTCGCGAGTTCTCGACAGACGTCGAGGTCTAGTTACGAGGTTGAGATTCGATCAATAACCCCTCAGTTTGCCAAAGTAGCTTGAGTTTACTTTTATCAATAATGACATGTTTTTTAATATCAGAATGCAATCTTGTGAGAAGCTCATAAGCCGTAAATGTGTCACCTAGCTTAAGATACAGGAGCGCTAAATTGTGCCGAAAAATAAATGTATGTTCTAAATTACTAGAAAGCCTCAATCCCTCATAAAGATACTTAATACCTAGTTTTGGATTATAATAACCGCCCGATTGAGTAACTGAATGCACATTTGCTAAAATGCCAAAGGTGTTTTGAACGACTATAGGTGAGTCGTTTAAGGTCATCGCGATTTTTAAATGCTCAACTGCTTCGTCAAATCTCAATTCATCTATATATGCATTTGCCAAATTATTTCGCGCTTGACGACTTAAAGGATAAACCTCGACTACACGTTCCCATAACGTCATATCTGATTTCCATATGCGACTATAAGAATAACTAAAAAATGGAAGGCTCAATAAAAAAACAATCCCCACACAACGTGCAGTCGCTAGGCCATATTTCCATCGAGGAGCTATGTCTCTGATGAGCATTAAGAATAAAACAGTAAAGCCCACAATGGGAATATAAAGATACCTATCGTTGATGTAATTTGAGCGAGGTAATAATTGTAAGACAGGTAGTAAAAAACAACTTACAAAGCCTATAAAAATTAAATAAGTTTTATCTCGAGTTTTACGCCATACATAATACACACAACCCAAAAGCAAAATAACTAGAAGTACCGTAAAAACAGAGAGAAAATTAAATGTGTATGGCGGATAAATAATGGAATACCCAATCGGGTAAAGTAGTGCCTTCACATACAGGCCAATGAGATTTAAAACCACCACAGGCAAATGTAAGAGGCGTTCACCATCAAATAGTTTTGATAAAGTTATTTGATCAAATGCACGAATACGAACGATAAAAAACAAGACGGAAATTATTATGAACCCGCTGTACTTTTTTATAAGTTCATTGATCGTAGTTTTTTGCGTCAAGCATTCAATAAGCATGAAATAAAAAGGCAGTAAAATTCCAACAGATTTGCATAACAATGAAACCAAATAAAATAACCCCGAGAGGATTAAATTTTTATTTTTTACCTCAAAGTTAAGTAAATATTTTGCATGAAAAACAAGGGCTAACCAAATAAACACTCCAGCCAAAAGTGAGTTCCTATTGCTTGCCCACATCAACACTTCTGTTTGCACAGGGTGAACTGCAAATACAAAACAAATAATATAGCGCCAGCTTCGAAGCAAAGAAAGTTGCTTTAAAAAATAAAACACCAAGTAGATGTTCAATAGATGTAAAATAAAATTAATAGAGTGAGTGGCAACTGGGTTTATACCAAAAAACTTCACATCAAACCAAAGAGACATTAATGTTAAGGGTAGATAGTCTCTGTAATAATTCTGGGTGAAAACTGTTGTCAGCATCTCATAGAAAGAAAACTTTAAAATTTCATTATTCGTAATAAGTTCAAGATCATCATAGTTAAACCAACCAACATTAAAAACTTGGATATATGTAATGGTGGTAACTAAAAATAGCACATAAAGAAACACACCATCTTGATACTGTCTCAAGAATTCAAACCAAGACCTTCTTTGGTTTGGCCCCATATTGTATTTAACGAACCCGAGCTTTGAGAATATCTTGAAGATGCAGAAGCCCAACGGGCTTATTGCCTTGATTTTTTGATTTATCAATTACAAATAACGTTTGAATTGCAAATTGTTCCATTAAAAATAAAGCGCGCTCTGCCATTTCGTTAGCATCAACAATTTTAGGATTTTTACCCATGATATCTTGAGCCATCTCATTTAGCGGATTAATACTTTTATCAAGACGGCGGCGTAAATCTCCGTCAGTGATTGTACCAATCAAAGCTCCGTCACTATCAACAACGCCGCAAACTCCGCGCACTTCTTTTGCTGTCATTTTTGAAATTACTTCTTTCATTTTAGTATCAGGAGTCACCACAGAAACAGCTTCTCCAGAGTGCATCAAATCACTCACACGGGTGAGTAACCTTCGCCCTAAACTTCCCCCCGGGTGAAACTGTGCAAAGTCTTCTTTTTTAAATCCACGTTTAGTCAAAACAGCAACCGCAAGGGCATCACCCATAGCAAGGGTTGCCGTTGTGCTGGCCGTGGGAGCTAAACCCAAGGGGCATGCTTCTTCTTTAACCGATACATCAAGAGAAATATCACTAGCTAAAGCGAGTGTAGATTTTTTGTTTCCCGTTAACGAAATGAGACGCAAACCCTTACGCTTTGCAAATTCAATGAGGTCATGCATTTCATCTGTTTCACCACCATATGATAATGCCAACACAACATCATTTTGAGATACGACTCCAAGATCTCCATGAGAAGTTTCAGCAGGATGAACAAATATGGCGGGTGTACCGGTTGATGATAAAGTCGATGCGATCTTACGTGCGATTTGCCCTGATTTACCCATCCCAGTGACGACGACTTTCCCGTTGCAATCTATGAGCATGCCAACAGCTTCATCGAATTTATTATCTAATTTATTTTTGAGATCTAAGATGGCTTGAGCTTCAATATCAAATACGCGCTTAGCTTCACCAATCAACGACATTTTAATTCCTCATTCGTGCTGAATAAAACTCTCGAGCTTTTTTCTTTGTGGAAGAATCTTTATCTGCTTTAACTTTTTTCTGAGTTTTTACCACTGAAACCTTTGTTGCCACTTTAGGTGAACGCCTCTTATTAAGACTTTGGTTAAGTGCGGCTTCAACAAAATGTGTAAATAGCGGATGAGGTGTCATGGGCTTTGATTTAAACTCCGGATGAAACTGACAACCTACAAACCATGGATGATCTTTGAGTTCAATAATTTCAACAAGATCTCGCTCTTGGCAAATACCAGAAAGTTGCATACCAAATTTCTTTAAAATTTCACGATAACGATTATTAAATTCATAGCGATGGCGATGACGCTCGTGAATCACTTCATTACCATAGACTTTTTTAGCCAATGTCCCCGCACCCAAATGACATGCATAACTGCCTAATCGCATGGTGCCACCTTTTTGCGTCACCTTGCGTTGCTCGTTCATAATGTCAATGACACAATTACGTGAACCTTTACCACCAGTAACAAATTCACGACTAGTAGCATCGACGATGCCAGCAATATGTCGGGCATATTCTATGACAGCAAGTTGCATTCCAAAACAAATACCAAAAAATGGAATATTATTCTCACGCGCAAATTGAATGGCAAGAATTTTTCCTTCAGCACCACGTTCACCAAATCCACCGGGTACCAAAACACCGTGCACTTGAGACAAAACTTCTTTTACCGATTGCTCAGTGAGATTTTCTGAATCAACATACACAAGTTCAATTTTTGAATTATTGGCAATACCACCATGAATCAATGCTTCATTAAGTGATTTATAACTCTCTTTAAGATCAACGTATTTACCAACAATACCTATACGAACAATATGGGCTGGGTTTTTAATGATTTTAACCATTTTTTCCCATGACCCGAGATTAATAGGCTCAAGCGGTAATTGAAGTCGTTTAATTACAAGTTCATCTAATTTTTGCGCATGAAGCATTAGTGGCACTTCATAAATAGTTGCAGCATCTGCAGCCGAAATAACGGCTTCAGGTTTTACGTTACAAAAAAGTCCAATCTTTGATTTTAATTCTGAAGGAATTGGTTTTTCACTTCGACATATAAGAAAATCTGGCTGAATACCAATGCTACGCATTTCTTTTACAGAATGCTGAGTCGGTTTACTTTTTAGTTCTCCAGCCGCCGCAATGAAAGGCACAAGTGTTACGTGTAAAAAAATAACATTTTCAAATCCACAATCAACACGCATCTGTCTTATCGCTTCTAAGAACGGAAGACTTTCGATATCACCAATGGTTCCACCGATTTCAACAATAGAAACCTCGGCACCTTGTGATGTTTCATAAATGTATTGTTTAATTTCATCAGTAACATGTGGAATAACTTGAACTGTTCCACCCAAATAATCCCCACGACGCTCTTTACTAATTACGGAATCATAAATTTGCCCGGTGGTATAATTATTTGCGCGCGTCACTTTCACATGGGTGAAGCGTTCATAATGGCCCAAATCTAGATCTGTCTCAGCGCCATCATCGGTGACAAACACTTCGCCATGTTGAAGTGGCGACATGGTACCGGGATCAACGTTAATATAGGGATCAAATTTCATCATGGAAAGTTTAAGTCCGCGCGCTTCTAAAAGAGCACCAAGACTTGCAGCACAAAGACCTTTGCCGATAGAAGAAACAACGCCGCCAGTAACAAAAATATATTTTTGCACCATGCGAGCGCGTTTAGTTGAATGTTCACTTCGGTTTGATTTCTTTTTCTTAGGTGTTTTGCTCACCGAGTGCTCCCTTTGCGAGTTTTAAGAATTTCTTCTACGCGTATCACATCTTCCGGCGTATCTACACCCCAAGAGTCGTATTGCGTTAATATGACTCTGATTGTAGCCCCCAGCCACAGCGCTCGTAATTGCTCAAGCCCTTCAGCCAACTCTAACGCTACCGGTTTTTGTTTACAAAATCTTCCTAAAAATTCTTTTGTATAACCATAAAAACCAATATGTTTTAGGCAAGCATAAGCATCGAGATTTCCTGGTATTCGCGAATGAGGTATAGGAAATCGGCTAAAATAAAGCGCGTTATTATTTTGCCCAAGAACTATCTTTGCCACGGTGGGATTATTAAGCTCCTCGTCATTTTTAAGGGGTCTAGCTAAAGTTGCCATTTCAATAGATTTATCTGTAAAAGCACCCGCGAGTGCATCTAACTCAAGACCCGTTAAAAGGGGCTCATCTCCTTGAATATTAATAACCACATCACAATCTACACTTTTAATGGCAGCCCAAATGCGATCGCTACCTGTAGGAAGACTTGAATCGGTCATCACAGCTTTTACGCCACATTTTTCTGAAAGTTTGGCTATGCGCTCATCATCTGTTGCAACTAAAAGCTCATTTATTTTCAGTGATTTTTTTGCTCCGTCAATAACCCATTCAAGTAAAGGTTTTCCTAAAATGGGTTTTAAGGGCTTACCCTCTAAACGTGTAGAACCGTAGCGTGCGGGAATCACGCCTATGATTTTCATTCTTTGATCCAGTTCTTAAAAATAAAGTCTTCGAGTTCACGAACACCATCATTTTTTAAAGCAGAAACGGGGTAAAAAAAGCTTTTGTCTTGTTTTGAGGTATTGATCCATTGTTGATAGAGTTTTTTTGATTCGCCATGACCCAATTTATCTAACTTAGTAAGTACAGTGAGCATATGAAGATTACGTTTATTTGCTAACTCAAAAACTTTCGATTCGTCTTCTTGCCAATCACGGCGCATATCGCAAATAAGTAGCAACCCTATGAGGTTTGTCCGGACATCAAAAAAATCTTGGATCATCTTCGCCCACATCTTACGTTCGGTCAGATCTCGGGCGGCGTACCCATACCCCGGTAAATCCACCAATCGGTAGCGTTCTCCCACATCAAAAAAATTAATGAGCCTTGTTTTTCCAGGAGTCTTACTGATTTTAGCTACCTTATGACCACCGCACATTGCATTGAGGAGACTACTTTTGCCCGCATTGGAACGTCCGACCAAAGCGATCTCTGGACGGTCTCCGACCGGATAATCCTCCGGCAAAACTGCACTTTTTAAATACTGAGCTAATGGCATAACCACTGAACATTACTACGAGAAATATTTTGTTACAACCGCAAGAAGCCTTGCCCGGGTAACTAGTTTTAAATGGATTTAAAGCCATCTCAAGCAGGCATGGTTCCTGTAATAGGCAAATGAACAATCAATTTCTAGCTGTATGGAGACAAGACCACTATGGAACACCAAACTATCAATATTTCTGATTTATTTCCCCAAACCTCAACTCAAGCGTATCTGACACCCACTCCCCAAGGGGCCCCTATATTAATTGATGGAATTATCGTTATTGGCCGCGATTCTGAAGTGGATTATCAAATCAATGACCCACACATTAGCTCAAAGCACTGCCAAATTGAAAAACGCCCTTACGGCTTTTATATCCGAGACCTTAAAAGTCGAAATGGGGTACATGTGAACGGAATCCGTATCATCGAAGGCCAACTACTTGATGGCGCGCGTATTACCCTAGGGGCTAGTGAATTTATATTTCAAACCAAAAAACCTGTATCAAACAATTCTCCCTTTCATTCAAAAAACTCCGAGTGGTCAGCTAAGTTACAGTCACTCCAACAAATCTCAAAAACCGGACTCCCCGTTTTTCTTCAAGGCGAAAGCGGTACAGGCAAAGAAGTATTAGCCAATCTGATTCATAATTATAGCGAGCGAAAAGATGAACCCTTCATTAGTGTAAACTGCAGTGCCCTCACAGAAAGTCTCGTTGAAAGCGAACTTTTTGGGCATGTTAAAGGAAGTTTCACCGGCGCTACAGGTGATCGTAAGTGGGCCTTTGAGGCCGCACGGGGCGGAACCTTGTTCTTAGATGAAATCGGTGATCTTCCACTTTCTTTACAGCCAAAACTTTTAAGAGCATTAGAGAATAGTGAAGTTAAACCTGTGGGCAGTGATCGCGTGCTTAAAACTGATGTGCGGATCATCACGGCAACTCATAAAAACCTAGAACAAATGGTTTCTGAAAATCTTTTTCGTGCAGATTTATATTTTAGAATTCATGTCATCAGACTCAGTATTCCCGCATTAAAAGATCGCATGGAAGATTTCGAAGATTTACTTTACTCTTTTTGCAAAGAGCGTCGAGTACGTTTTTCAGTTAACGCTATTGAAAAATTAAAAAAACATTCTTGGCCCGGAAATATTCGAGAACTTAAAAATTCAGTTAATCGAGCTCAAGCATTGTACCCACAAAGTTTTGTAGAAGAAGAACATATACGCAACCTTGTAGATGTTCCGATTACCTCAATTGAACCTAAAAAATTATTTAAAGGAGTTTCACAAAAAGCTTCGGGGATGCCGATGCTAAAAGAAATTGAATGTGAAGTGATCAAAGCAAGACTCATTGCTAATCACGGAAATCAAAGAAAGACCGCTCAAGAATTAGGACTCCCCAAGAGCACTCTCCATGATCGTATCAGGCATTATGAGATTGATGTGAGGTCACTTTTGAATATTGAGGCTTTTAAAAAAGATACGCCGAACACGGCCTTTATTCAAGATTCGATTAAGCCCAGCACGTAATCGTACTTTTAGTCTTAATTTTCCTTGAGCACTTTCTATTTCTTCAAAAGTAATTTGCTCAACAATACGTTCGATAAGATCTTTTATCTCTACTTCGCGATCATGAATTTCTATGGCGCAATCTTGATTTGAAGCCTCAAGATAAAGTTCAAAAACAATCATTGGTGAATAGCGAGGTGAGGGCGGTTTTAAATTCGCCATGATTCGAGGGAGAAGCACGGTATACTCAGGGTGCTTGAGCGGACTCTCAAGATCTTCCCCGGAATCATCTTCCGGAAGAAGTTGAATTTCTTGAGCCACCTCTGAGAAACTTCTTAAGAACGGATCTTTTACTTCGTCAGATCTTGTGTTTACAATAATGTCACTAACGAGAAAACAAAACGCACTAATCAAAACTAAAAATACTACGAACTTTAAATAGGCCGTTAAAGAATAACTGCGAAGTTTCTCAATAAATTCCCTAAGCGCTTCAATCCATTTATAAATAAATGGCGATAATGCACCTGGAATTGCCAGCAGTACATTCTTAGGTGGGATCGTCTTCATTAAAAGCAGTTCTTTAATGAGTTGACGCCCCAAAATTAAGGGCAAGGCTAGAGATGCTCTGAGAAAGCCCATAAAAACATTAAAAAAAGATTTACCAGTGGGAGTACTTTTTGACTCAACATCAACATCAACTTCCACTTCGGCTTCACTTAAGGCATCTACAATGCTAGCACTGAGCTCGTCATCTTCATCGTCTGAAGCATCATCTTTATCACCCTTGAGGTAATCAGCACTGATTGAAATTGATTCCAAGTTCAGAGGAGCATCGATTTTACTAATTTCACTTTTAATGTCTGCAAGGCTTGATTGAAAAGTCGAATCCAGTTGATTAAGAAGATCATCTACATCTTGAAGGCTGATATCCTCGACTTTTTTATCTCCAGTTTGCGTCGCAGCACCAACCTTTTCAGTTACAACAGAAGTCCCAGGAGATGATTCATTTTTTTTCGGCTTAATCTGACCAATGTCAAAGGTCGGATTCAACGCAACAGTACCATCAAGACGTGCATCTGTAGGCTCAGCAAGTTTTACTTGTTGATCTAGTTCTTTGGCCAGTGTGCGTTCAAGCTCCTTGAGCTTCGCTTTAGCCGATTCATTATCTTTCTCATCAGTATTGTCGCTTGCCACGAAGTATTTCCTTCTTCTTTAGTGTAAGAAAGTTATTCAGTTTTTCGCAAACCTTTCCGAAAAAAATAATGAGTGAATAGCGCATTTCACAGTTTATATGCGCATAAGGAGATTTGATATGATTCGAATTTGGGCAGTACTTGGAACATTAACGTCTAGTCTTTTGATTTCAAGCTGCGCATTATTGGAAACAGATCAACCTGCAATGTCTGGTGACGATGATTACTCGACTTATGCCGCGCAAAAAAATGGCACATTAGATGCCTTAGATGAACTAGGCCTTTCTCCTTCAAAAAGCCTTTCAGGTGATGAACGTGACGCTCTAGAAAAACGCATGAAACTAAAACGCCTTGAGCGAAGCCTGGTCTCTGCAAAAGAAAGAGAACAATATTATAATTTTCGCCCGTATCTCGACAGCGATGAAGAACGTATGGCTTTTTTGAGTCTACCAAGTACTGATGCACGCGATCGATACGCAATGCAGCGCGGTATATATTTCAGAACTAATAAATTTGCTCCCGCCGTAAAAGAAGCTGTTTCAAAAAGCGACATTATATTAGGCATGACTAAAGAAGCGGTTATTGAAAGTTGGGGAGAACCCGAGGCTGTTGAAGTTGCAGGAAGCCAACTTTATGGTAACGAACGTTGGAAATTCACGGAATATATTTCAACACCAGAAGGTTATCAACGTGAAGAACGTGTGGTGATTTTTGAAAGTGGTAAAGTTGTAGGTTGGCAACGGTACTGATTTTTTCCTTAATGAGCGCTGCCCCAAGTTAGCCCCTGCCCGATTGATACTTTTAATGGCACATTAATTTTTGTAGCGTGTTCCATAACCTCTTTGATGAGTAATTGAATTTCATCAGCTTCAGTTTTTTGCACTTCAAAAACAAGCTCGTCATGTACTTGTAAAAGCATCTTAGCAGAAGTCTTTTTCATACTCAGAAGTTTTTCTTGTACTTGAATCATCGCGATTTTAATAATGTCAGCTGCCGCACCCTGAATGGGCATATTAATCGCAGCACGTTCGCCCATTTGCCTTAATCGACCATTTGAAGATTGTAACTCTGGATAATATCTTCGCCTTCCAAACATTGTTTCAACGTAACCTTTTTGTTTTCCCTGCTCTACAATCTCATGCATGTAACGCTGCACTCCTGGAAAGCGCTTGAAATATCTTTCTATAAAATCAGTGGCAACCTTTCTCTCAACCTTTAATCGTTCAGCTAAACCAAAATCACTCATACCATAAGCAATACCAAAATTAATGGCTTTAGCTGTTCTCCGATGATCTAACGTAACTTCATCAAGCTTCACACCAAAAACTTCACTGGCAGTTGCTGTATGAATATCAAGATCTTCTTCAAATGCTTTAATAAGGGCCTGATCTTTTGTGATATGCGCTAAGATGCGAAGTTCAATCTGACTATAATCTGCAGAAATTAAAACACATCCTTGAGGAGCAATAAAACTTTCGCGAATTTTTTGCCCCCTTTCACTTCGAATGGGAATATTTTGTAAATTTGGATTATTTGAACTCAAGCGCCCCGTAGTTGTGAGTGCTTGATTATAGCTTGTATGAACTCGGTCAGTTTTAGGATCAACCAACCGTGGGAGCGCATCAACATAGGTTGAACGCAATTTTGTAATCTCTCGCCATTCAAGAATTTTTTCAGCTATTGGATGATGTGCGACTAGCGCATCTAGCACATCAGAATCAGTTGAGTAACCTGTTTTTGTTTTACGAATAACTGGAAGTTTTAGCCGATCAAATAAAACTTGACCCAATTGCTTAGGGCTTCCTACATTAAAATCATATCCTGCTGCTTCACAAATTTCTTTTTCAAGACTTTGCGCTTCTTTGAGCAGTTCTGCAGAAGATTCAGTAAGTCGTCCTACGTCGAGCATGATCCCCGATTTTTCCATACAATAGAGAATAGGCACTAATGGGTACTCGATATCAGCTAATACCTTTTGCATGGGCGAATCAGCCAATCGGGTTTCTAATATCAAACTAAGTCTTTGTGCATAATCTAGTCGCTCTTCAGGAAGTGCAAATTCGGGGAGATCTAGTTTAAGATATTTCTTAAGTAAGTCTTGAAACTCAAAAGGCCCTCCTTCGCCAACACAATATGCCTGAAGTAAAACATCATGATTAATGTGAGTGAAGTAGGTTTGAGTTAAACGTAATTGATGGGCTGCAGATTTAATATCAAACCCAGAGAGTTTAAAACTCTTAGCCCTTAAATGCTCATCAAGCCAATTCTTAATATCTTCAGTAGCTCCCTCAAAGCGAAATACATTACCACCCCATTGAAGGGCTGTACCTCTAGTTGTGACATCAAGCCAAACTTCTTTTGCATTTTCTTTTTTTAAATACTCATCAAGTTCTTTTACTTTTGAAGTCACAATTACATTTGAAGCAGGTCGTACCACCTTTCCAAGAGGCAAATCATCTAATGTATCTTTCACATCTGGCTTAGGGGCTGAAGTATTTTTTGCCGAAATTAAAGTTTCTGCATTTTCGCCTAACAATTTTGATAGTAGCGCTTTGAACTCTAATTCTTCTAAGAGCGGAATAAGTAAATCACGATTAACAGATTTTATTTTTAAATCATTGGGGTCACGATTTAGTTCTGTTTCGCAGTGAATGGTACAAAGTTTTTGTGAAAGATAGGCTTCTTTTTTCTGTGTTTTGAGCATTTCGCGAATACGATCATTTTTAATTTCATCAACATGCTCAAAAATTCCGTCTAGTGTTTTATATTCATTAAGTAGTTTTTGTGCACCCTTTGGGCCAATACCTTTTACACCCGGAACATTATCTGAGGCATCACCTATCAAGGCCAAATAATCAATAACTTGATTTGGATCCACACCCATTTTTGCTCGCACACCCGCTGAATCTAAAAACGCATCTTTTGATGGATCAAAAAGTCTGACACCAGGCTCAATGAGTTGAGAGAAATCTTTATCCCCACTGACAATAGTTACTTCAATTCCTTTACCCATACTTTTTTTAGTGAGAGTACCAATTATGTCATCTGCTTCAAAACCAGCTTTTTCAAAAGCTGGAATTGAAAGGGCATCAGCTAGTTTATGAATATAAGGAAATTGTTTAATTAAATCAGCAGGCGCTTCATCACGATTGGCTTTGTACTCAGGATAAATCTCTTCTCTAAACCCTGATTCCGGGCGATCAAGACAAAATGCAATTCCATCGGGCTTATGTTCTTTTAGAATTTTAGCGATGGCGGCCAAAAAACCATAAAGTGCATTAGTAGGCACACCTTTAGAGTTATTGAGCTGCCGAATGGCATAATAGGCCCTAAAAAAAAGCGAGCTAACATCGATTAGATAGAGTTTCTTCATTTCAGGGTTTAGATAGCAGTGTGTGAGAACTTAATCAATAGTTGGATCAAATGCGCGGAGGGTCGGCTCTTCTTCTCCATGAAAAATCTTTGCCTCAGGCTTAATCTCAACCCGTTTTTGATGCAATAGGGGTCGTGACATCTCGACTTGCTGATTTAATTGATTGAGTAATTTGCTGTAGGCATTAGCAGGAACATAAATCCCCTGCTCCCATTCACTAATAGTCTGCTGACGACACCCAAGTGCTTGGGCAAACTCTATTTGTGTGAGTTTAAGTTTAAGCCTAAGTTCTCGTACTGAGTCTTTGTTCCAGGTCATGAGTATATTGTGATTTTAATCGACAATATTTTGCAACACCAAAAACTATTTACGTCGACCCTTGTTCAGACGTTCTGTGTAACTTGAATGTTGGTCATAACTATTGGCACCAGAAGTAATGGGTTGATTCTCAACGATATTAGGATAATTTTCCTTAAAAACAATACTGCGGCTACGTACGTTTCCTTCAGAAATGCTTTCATTGTCCGCGAACACCAAGACTTGCACTTTTCCAAACTCATCGATAACACCTAAACCTTGAACCCAATTACTAGGGGCTGTGTTATAACCTATTCGTTTTTTGGTAGAAGTTCCAACAACTGCCGTGTCATTTATGACGTTAACTGTATGTGTGTGACCGGATGTGGATTTTCCAAATATTGCACGAAGTGCTTTTGGAGATACACTTTTACTTCCGCCAGCTCCCTCATGACCATGGGCTCCAGCTTGAACAGCACTTCCACGAGGACCAATTTTGAAATTTTCAGGTAAGAAAACAACACGTTTTGGATATTCAAGTCCAAATTTTTTCAAACCATATTCAACTGGATCTTCACCACGCAATGCTGCTGCAGCAAGCTCAACACCCAATGCATAATTAATAGGATCAGTTACATATCGAGCTTCACTGAGCCATCGATGAATCCACTCATTGTTGTGATTAGATTTTTTCATACCCACAACAACTCTGCTTGACAGACTATGGATTGCATTTATTTCTGTTGCACCAGCACGAAATTCTTTTGCTAAATCAAGTTCACCTTTTTTAAATCTCTCAGCTCTTGTTGTAATGCTTTTTTGTTCGTGATGACTGATAGAATGCATATCTAAAAAATCATTGGTTAAAACCATCTCGGGATCAAATTTACTAATGAGCTCTCCAAGATACTGCGCATAAATCGCATCATGCATACCAACGTGAGTATCACCTAATTCAATTGCTTTTATGATTAAACGCCGTGAGCCTTCAGCCGTATAAAACATACGTCCATCAGAAAAACCTTTGCCAGCCTCTGAGTAACTGACATTTCTAATGTGAAACTTAGCAAATTTTTGCCCTTTTAAAATTGCACCTGCACCATTTGTTTTTTCTACAATTAATGCTCCAAAAAAATGATCATTTTCCGTGAGCCAGGCAGTACGTTGACCAATGGGATGATCCCCTCGGTAGTAGGGCATTGTCAAAGAACCAGTCGTGTTAATCGAATGTGGATTAATATCGTTATCCGCAGTGTGGATAAATTTTCTCATCAAGATAGGAGCACCAACAATCTGTGATTGCCCGCGTTCTGCTAAAATATCAAGCCCCATAAGTGGATTACGCAATTTTGCCATAAGGGGAATGTTATTAATTCTAAGCTCTGGGCTTAAATCGATAGAATTAGTAACGATATGTACACCTGGAGTATCAAGTAAAAGCGGATCCAAGCCTTCGGTGATCATGGTAACTGGTAAAATTAAAATCTCAGCATCATTTTCTTTTGAATATCTTAAGAGTGCATCAAAAAATGATTTGTTAACCGGTGCCCCAGCAGCAACAGACACTACAATAAATCGGGTACGTGTCTTTAGTGCTTTTTGTAGCTTGTCACGTCTTTCTTTAGAGCGAAACATATCAGACATAACACGAATAAATGATGACGGTTTAGACTCACGAGAGTCTTTTTTGAGTTCTTCAAAATTTTCAAAAAGTCGACCTGACTTTACAAGGCTGCTCAGTATGTTTTCAGGTACTTCCATTGAAGAAGCTAAATCTTCAAACTTTGCTTCGACGCCAATTCTTTTACAAAGCTTTGCGTATTCAAAAATAATGTGATTGCGAAGCACTTCTTTTGCAGTTGAAGAATAATCTTTTACGTTAATCCAGGCGTATCGTTCTTTTATATCTTTTATTTCTTCTGCAAAAGATAAGGCATCAGCATGTTTGGCGTCGTATTTTTGCCCTTCCGTTGAAGAAACCTCTGCCAATGTTGTTTTACACGATGTGCTTAAACCAGATTTATCTTTTTTAACAACACCCGCTTGAACAGAAAGTGCAAAAGATAAGCTAAGAGCAATTAATAAAGTTTTCATCGAGATCTCCCACCAAGTTTCCCGAGGTTAATCTCGCAACTCATGATATCAAAATTTCCGTATGTCCCATTGTTGAGGAGTTCATAGAATTGAGGCTTTTGAGTGGTCTTAACTTCTGTATCATGACCTGAATTAAAAATAGCAACGCGTGGAGCATTGTGACTGAGTACCAGATTCTTTAATAATACTTCAGCTGCCTTGATCATCTCTTGGTTGTCATCGGCATAAACTAAAACCTGTTTATCAGGGCCAGGAGGTTTATTATTGATATCGATAGCTATGAGCTCAAGAAGTTTTGCTTTTTTTTCAACAGGTGTTTTTCCTAGATAGTCATACTTTGGATCACCAAGGCAGAAAATATTATCCATATCAGGAAGATTTTTAATGTACTTTTTTGTTTGTAAATATTGAAAAAATTCAAGCCATTCACGTTTTGTATGCCAACGCATTGTCACAAGTAGAAATCTTTTTGCTGTCTCTTCATTAGCCAGCATATGAATCATGTAATCCCAAAAAGGACCTTGCATGACTTTGGATTCTTTTTTAACTCGCTTTTCGCCCTCTTTAAAATCATCAAGTAAAACGTTTTCCCCACGCATCGAGGGGCGAAAATTCAAGTAAGAATCTGGGTCTCGGAGATAGTACCTACCTGGAAGTATTTTTGATCCGTCTTCAAGAGTAACTTCTAAATTTACAGCACCTGGTGTTTCTGCATCGAGAGCAAGATCATTTTTAATGCGCTCTAAATCAACGTTCGTTACAATGACTGAGTCAGGAAGTAATTGATGCTTCACCATCATACTTGGACGATCTTTGAGACGAAACAAAACACGACGACCTGGCATTGCCCCATTTTTTTTCCAACGATCTTCGAATAGATTTCCGTCAAAATCAGAAGCAACATAGATAATTAGTTTTTGTTCGGTAACTTGTTTAACCTTCTTAGCCGCAAAGACGTAAGAGGTTGATGCGATGGAACTGACTACAATAATAAGCAAAGCAATTGAGTTCATCATATAGTTTCTGCAAAGCAACTACGATGCCACAAAAACCATTTTCACGAGCATTCTTACGGGTTTATTGGCTATTTTATAAATGCTAATATTATAAGTAACTTACTATCATTTGAACGCACGTTTGAGGAGCTACAAAACCTAACACTATAAGTTTTAGCCTGACCAAATTCTTGTCAAAAAACCTATTTTAGGTATTTACGACATAATCTCATTGGGGACAGGAATTATGGTCGTAGTGGGGCAATTCCCACAACGGTCATAAGTAAAATTATGCAGACAAAATTTCTTCAATATCGAATTCCGGAAAAACTTTTTTTATAAGCACTAAGGTAGATAGTTGTGGATTTGCTGTGTCCGAAATTTCTAGTCGTTGATAACTATAAAGGTTTTTAAACCCCATTTTGTTGGCAACTTCTTTTTGTGTCATCTTGTGGCTTAATCGAAGATGCCTTAGATAAAAAGCAAAGGCAATTTGTGGGTTGACTGCAATAGATGTAATATTTTGACCACGCAAATTTCTTTTTGGAAGTGGCAGTAGAAGCTTTGAATCAGCAGGTTCGTCTAAATATAAATTAAGTGCTTCTTCCATATTTTTTTTAAGCTCTTCAATTGAATGAGCCTGTGTCATGCAGCCACTTAATTCAAGACATTCTGCCCAATAGCCTTTGCCCTCTTTATGGGTTTTAAAGTGGTATTTCATGCACTACTCCTAAGATCGAAGTCTCTTTAATAGTTTTTTCTCTAAACCTTTTTTGAGTTCTCTATGCATAGGTATAGTCTCGCGTTCATTTTCTTTACCTAAAAATATATGACTGCCTTTTTGACGGATAATTATCCACCCATGATTTACAAAAAGCTTTAACATCTCTTTCCCACTCATCGGCATGCGAGATGTTCTCTAAAAACTATAATACCAACTATAGTTGGTATTTGCAATATCTTGTTTCTCATAAAAGTTATTTATGCAGGCAGGCCAAACTGTTCGTTGCTAATTAACAGAGGCTTAAATGAAAATGTCCGAGATGACGGACACTCGCCGACATCCACGTAATCCAAAACAAGCAGCATTTTGTGACAACAATAAAAAAGGCTCCCATCATGGGAGCCTTTTTCAATTTTCTTATTAAGAAAAACTTAAACTGGCTGGCCTTTAACCACTACAACATTAGCGGCTTGTGGGCCACGCTCTGTCTCGAGCAATTCGAATTCTACTTGAGCTCCCTCAGGAAGGGTTTTGAATCCTTCACCATTGATGGCTGTATAATGTACGAATACATCTTTACCGCCTTCACGCTCAATAAAACCGAAGCCTTTGCTGTCGTTGAACCATTTAACTTTACCTGCTGCCATACTAATTACCCCTCCTAAAAAATTAACCTGAAGTCCAAGGTAGACGAACTGACTGGGAGGGTCAAGGAAGATTTTTCTTAATTCTTGTTAACCTAACGCGACGCAGTAGGTGTCTCTAAAATAGTATCATTCTCGAAGATGAAAACCAGTTCATCTTCTTTCACGAGATCTAATTTATCCCGTGCTTGTCGACCTATAAAGCCGTCAGAGTTCTTTGCTTGCTCAAGTCTTACTCGTAAATCAAGGCTTCGCTCTTTTAGCTCAGTGTATCGTTTCTGGAGTTTTAATTTTTCTCTTTTCAAACTCCACAGATCAATCAAAGTTCCCTCAGCCAAAAGGCTAGCAAACGCTATGATTAAAGCAAAAGTACCTATTTTAATAGGATGCTCAAATAGATTTTGAAACCAACGCATAGTACTCTTCATAAGAACTATAATGACATGGAATAAGTGCGTCAGAAAAGACCAGGATCATTCACTCTGCGATTCAATTAACTAAAAAAAACCCCAAACCAAGTTAGTAATAAACTACTGGTTTGGGGTTTCACTTTTCAAAAATATTCTTAATTAGCGTACTTGTTGATTGATCCAAGCAATTGCTGAATTTACTTTGCTGTAAATTCCAAATTTCATGGGCCGCGCGCAACCTGTTCCCCAACTCACAACACCCACCAATACATCTCTGCCACTGTTATGACGTACGAAAAGTGGTCCGCCACTATCACCTTGGCAAGAATCTTTTCCACCAGCATCAAGACCGGCACAAACCATACGATCTGTGATTTTTCCCGTATAACTTTTATTGCATTTAGCTGCAGAAACTAAAGGTATGGTGACTTTTTGCAGTTTATCCGCAAGCTGCCATGCACCTTCTTTTGTATAACCCCAACCTGAAGTAACCACTGCAAGCTGAGAACCTGGATTATCAGGAATAAGGAGTTCTTCGATGTTTAAATCAATAGGCCTAGCACTTGAAGGAGCGTTTAATTGCACTAACGCAAAATCATAATCTAATGTGCTGCTGTTGAATTTTGGATGAACAATAACCCTAACTGGAGTGAAAGCCTGACCTTCAGTCAATCTTGTTTGACTATGTAGACCAATATAGATTTTTTTTATTGTTGCACCCTTCGCACAGTGTGCAGCTGTTAATACCCAATCCTTTTTAATGAGAGATCCACCACAAAAATGACTTCCAGCATGGAGCGAGACCATAAACGGAAATTCACCCGGTCGCGCTTCCTCACCACCTACTATTTTTGGATTCTTCGTTGTTTTTACTGACTGGTTCGCATGAGCTTGAAAAACTACAACCATAGAAAGTATAAGTGTAATTAAATGCTTCATTGAGCCCCCCTTAAATTTACTTTTAAATCCCCGTCGTAAGTATTGCGCTTACTCAAAAAATTAAAAAGTAGATTTGGAATTTCTAGCCTTAAGACTAGAGACCGCAATAAAAAACGGGATCCATTTCTGGATCCCGTCATTAACTACATCACTAAATAACGATTAGAACTTAACTGTGGTTTGCAAATAAGCTTCGCCACCGTTAGCAACTGACAAAGGAACATACCCATCGTCAGGTAATTTTGTCATGTTGGGTTCTTCATATAAACCAACTGCAAGAGCAAAGTTGTCGCTAATTGCGTAGCTGAGCTCAGGGTTCATAATGATTTGATCTACGCGGCTAGGGGCTCGGTTTGTAGCTTCATCACCATGGACAGTTGTATTTTGAAAACCAGTTTCTAATGTGAAACCAAGTCGTTTTGTAAAGTTGTAGGTTAAATCAACCAATTGATACAAACGGAATTCTTTATTGAGTTTTCCGCATGATTTCAATTTGCTGTCACCACAACTCTTTGTTTGTAGTTCTGAAGTATTATATTGATTGAGGTAACTACGGCCAATCAACATAGCTTTTACTTCGAATTTACCGAACTCACGACCAAGACCTACAGTTACGCGTGTCTCACCAAGTTGACCGTTACGCTGAGAAATTTCACTTGTGGGAATATCGTAACGGAGTGATCCGTCAAGAATGATATCACCTTTTAAACGAGCGATTTGAGAGTGTCCTAAAATCAAATTAGTATTACCCATGTAACCTGAATACGGTTGCTCAGTACCTGCATCGTCTTGTCCACGATCGCGATCACCAAACCATGTGTGATTCACTTCAGGTTGAAGTGTGAGTGATACGTTATCTGTAAACGAGTATGTCAAACCGAAACGATCCCAAGCGCGAACTTCGCCGTCACCGTTTGGATTTTGACCTTCGATGTAATCTAAGTTCATAGCGTTGTAACTGCGGTATCTAAAACCGAAGGGGCTTTTCTTAACAGTCTTTTTAACTTCACCTGCTGAAGTTTTAACTGTCTGAGTAGGAGCTAAAACACCAGTTTTGCTTGTTGGAGCTGTTGGTGATTGTTGCTCACTGGCTTCTGTAGTGCTGGGAACTGGAATGTTCTCAGTAGCTTTTGGCTTTAAAATTTTGCCAGAAGCTTTTTGATTTTGAGCAACCCGAACAGGTGCTTTTGCTTTACGTGTGGAACGAGCCGGAGCTGTACCACTTTCGTTTGTTACGGTAACATTGGTTGTACTGTCATTGAGTGCAACAATGACTTTTCGAGTTGTCTTTGGAGCTGTATCTCCAACCTGTCCTACAACCACTACGGCCAGGGCAACTGCTATAACAACAGCGTTTTTCATTTACTATTCCTCCGCGGATCAATCCGCTAATTACGTGCAAATCCTCACACATCCATTTCGACTTAGTATAGGAGAGCAATGGATATGCCAGACTCGGGTAAAAATGTCTAAAAGAAAAATCTCGTATCGTTACATACAGTTATGAATTCAAACACACATAAAAAAGTCAAAACTAGAGCCATACCTGCACCGATTACCATGTAAAAAGAGCCGGAGTGGCACTAATCAAGACAGTTACCTACAAGTCATTAAGATTACTAGAAAACATCAATTGGTTCGATGAACTCAAAGAAAGTGAATGTTGAACTGCACACATACTATATAGATGCATACCGCAAATTGTCAGCTAGCGCCTAGAAGTTATGCAAAAGCGTTTTTACCCCAGTACTGAGCCTTTTGACCTAAATCTTCTTCAATACGAAGTAGCTGATTATATTTTGCTGTGCGCTCACCTCGACAAAGCGAGCCTGTTTTTATTTGCTGAGAACCCGTTGCTACTGCGAGATCTGCGATGGTTGAGTCTTCAGTTTCACCACTACGATGTGACATAATTGTTCGATACTTTGCTTTGTGAGCCATATTAATAGCATCTAAAGTTTCAGTCAGTGAACCAATCTGATTTACTTTCACTAAAATGGCGTTAGCTGTATTTGTCTCGATACCTTTTTTTAAACGTTTTGGATTTGTGACAAACAAATCATCACCGACAAGTTGAACGCGCGAACCTAATTGGGAAGTCAAATTCTTCCAACCATCCCAATCATCTTCAGCTAAACCATCTTCGATACTGACTAGGGGGAAATTTTGTGACCAAGAATTATAAATCTTAATCATCTCTACGCTATCAATTGTTCGATTTTCCCAGCGATAGGTTTTCTTTTCACCATCAAAAAATTCTGTTGCTGCAACATCGAGCGCTAAAAATACATCTGTACCTAATTTGTAACCAGCCATTTCAACAGCTTCTGCAACAAGCTCCAGTGCATGTAAATTTGATTTTAATTTCGGAGCAAAACCACCTTCATCACCAACTGCAGTTACAAGTCCTTGCTTTTTAAGATTACCTTTTAAAGTATGAAATATTTCAGTACCTACTCGTAAAGATTCAGAAAAACTTCCGCCAAATACGGGGGCGATCATGAATTCTTGAACATCAAGGCCATTATCGGCATGTGCACCGCCGTTAATAATATTCATTAATGGCACTGGAAGTTTAAAGGTCTTATTATTGCCGCCTAAATATTTATACAAAGGAACTTTAAGCGAATTGGCTTGTGCTTTTGCCACAGCAAGGCTCACACCTAAAATTGAATTTGCACCAAGGTTGTCTTTATTTTCGGTTCCATCAAGCTTAAGCATCAGTTCATCGATTTTTTGTTGCTCAGTCGCCTCTTGACCTAAAAGTATGGGCGTGATTTTTTCATTAACATTCATTACGGCTTTACGAACACCTTTTCCAAAATAACGAGTTTTATCACCATCTCTTAGTTCTAACGCTTCAAAGGCTCCGGTGGAAGCACCCGAGGGTACAGCTGCTCTACCCATTGATCCGTCATGAAGTATAACGTCTACTTCAACGGTGGGGTTCCCGCGGGAATCCAAAATTTCTCTCGCCCAAATTTTTGAAATCTTAGACATGTTGTGATCCTCCTTCGATGTGTAAATCATTAATTGGAAGTGTAACGATGAACCGACTACCTCTTCCCTTTTCACTTTTTACGTCAATGCGACCTTTATGCATTTCAACAATGCTTTGAGCAATACTCAATCCTAAACCAGTGCCTTTACCAACTTCTTTTGTTGTGAAAAAGGGTGTGAAGATTCGCCCCATCACCGTGTCATCCATACCTACGCCGTTATCGGCAATTTCTATAACCGCAAGATTGTCTTTATGCATAGTCTTCACTTCAATCACACCATTTTGCAAAATTGCATGAATTGCGTTACTGAGTAAATTCATAAAAACTTGGCTGATGCGCACTGGAAACACTTTAACGTGTACGGCTAAAGACAATTGTTTTTCAATTTTAATGCGTTGACCAAACTCATCACTAAAAACCTTTATCGCGCTTTCAATAATACTATTGATGTCGGTAGCGATCTTTTTTTCTTCGCGCCCCGTTTTAGGATGAGCAAGGCTTGAAAGATCTTTTACAATTTCTTTTACGCGGTTAAGCCCTTCACTTGCCTCGGTCAACATACTGGGCGTTTCTGTTATGACAAAATCAATATCTAGTCGTTCTTTAATTTCATGGAGCCAATCAGGTGCTGTTACGTCTCCTAACAGAAGTTTTCTTTCGAGTTCTAAAAAGTAAGTTTGAAGTCGGTGAAAATAATCATCAAAGCGGCCCAAATTACTCATAACAAATGAAAGTGGATTATTAATTTCGTGTGCCACACCCGCTGCTAATTGCGCAAGGCCCGTCATTTTTTCTGCATATATTTTTTCACGCACTTGGGTTTGAAGTTCGGTGCGAAGTCTTTCAAGCTCGAATTGTTGTTGCATGATGATGCGATTTTTTGCTTCGAGTTGACGCTCGTTAGATTCTAAAGTTGAAGTAAGATGTTGAATAAGTCTTGGGTTTAAAACTTGCCCAGGCTCAACATCAAAAAGACTTGGTTGGGCGGTATCCCAGCTGATCCACATTTCTTTTTTCATTTCGCTCCAGTCTGAAATAACTGGCGGGTGCCCCGTATAGCGCGGAAGATTTTCTAAAACCGTTCTTAAAAAATTAAAAATATGAGGCGCAACATCGCGATCGACTGGAAATTGAAAACGTACAAAAGAATCGCCCCGCTCGGTCTCTTTAAAATCTTCTAAGGGGGCTACGAAATAAGAAAAAAATCTTCCAAGATTTGAATAATAATCTTCAGGCGCTGACATCATTTTGAAAACGCTGTCTAAGGCTCCCCAAGTTTGATATTCAACAGCATGTGATGCGACAGTTTGAGCAATATTTGGATCAGAAAAAATGCGCGAAGCTTTTTCAAAAAGTTTTTCAACTTGGGGAATACTTAGCCAAAAATGAGGGTCACGCAGAAATTCTTCTGGTCCGTCAAAAATATCAAAAAGAGGCTCCTGAGACACACCAATGCGCTCAAAATGAATCAAAAGAGAATTTGTTATTTTGCAGCTAACCTGTGTGACCAATAATTACCCCGAAGGCTTAAACTTTGAGGTATTTATACGTCATTCGCTCAAGAGAGCAACGTTTTTAGGCAGCTCGTGGACGGTTAAATTTGTCTTTGTTAAAAGGAATACGGTTGTTTTCGATCTCATCTACAAAGGTGGGCACTTCGCCAGTTGGCAAAAGCCCTCCCGTTAAGCGCCCATCGGCTTCTCGCTTCATGGGGCTCATATGGTAAATATCAACAACGTTATAGGTTTTATCTGAATTTAAGCCGCGTACTTCAGAAATATGAGATATGCGACGACCCCCGTCTGAAAATCTAGAAATCTGAACGACAATTTGAACAGCTGAAGCAAGCTGACTACGGATTGCAAGCTCACTCACACGGGCGTCACCGCTCATAGCAAGGGTTTCAAGTCTCACCATTGAATCTGATGGATTATTCGCATGAACTGTTCCCAAGCAACCCTTGTGGCCTGTGTTCATGGCATTTATCAGTTCAATTGCTTCTGCTCCACGAACCTCACCCACGATAATGCGATCTGGTCTGAGCCTTAAACTACTTTTAAGCAGATCACTCATTGAAACAATGCCTTTACCCTGTTCATCCGCCATACGCGTCTCAAAATGTACGACATGCTCGTATTCAAGCATGAGCTCACTTGCGTCTTCGATGACGATTACACGCTGCCCCGGGGGTACACGGCTTGAAAGAAGTCCAAGTAATGTTGTTTTACCCGAACCCGTACCGCCGCTGACGATTATGTTTTTACCTAAAAACATGCAGATATCTAAAAATTGAGCGCTATCAATGGTGATTGCCCCAAATTTTATGTAATCAGGAAATGTCATTTTTGTTTTTGAAAATTTACGAATGCTCACAGTTGTGCCGTTACGAGCGCATGGAGGAAATACGGCATGGATACGTGACCCGTCAGGTAATCGCGCATCGAGTGTTGGCTTTTCATCATTAATTCGGCGCCCGACACTTTGTGCGATATTATGCACAGCAGCCTGAAGAGAATCTTCATCGTTAAATGCAGCTTCAACTTTTATGATCTTACCTTTTCGTTCAATGAAAATTTCTTTTGGACCATTGATCATGACTTCGGTAACGGTTTCGTCTTTGAGATAGGGCAAGATGGGGCCTAAAAAACTTTGAATGGCAGCTTCAAATACGCTCAGAGCAGTATCGCCTGACATATTACCTCACTCTGCTGCGGGAGTACGAACAACGGGTGCTGATGGAGTTCCACCAAAAATGACAAACTCGCCCTTTGAAGAAGTCTCAGGACAAATAAATTCAAACACACCCTCTTGCTGAGGATCGATATTAAAAGTTTTAATTTGTCCAAAATAAGTAGCATGGTGCTGGGCAAATCCATCAAGAATAAAACTTACGTTTTTCTTATCTTCATTCACATTAACAACGTGTGCTGTGTAGTGAAGACCTTTGCGAAGTCTAATATTTTTAGGAACAAAACCTCTGGTGGTATTTAAAATTACAAGTTCTTGACGATCAAAAAAACTGGGGTTCACAACTCTTTGTACAAGTGTGTCTAAACGTTTTTCTTTTTTAACTTCACCTGTGTGTGTTGTTTCTAAAGTGTAAGATGAATTATTTGATTGAGGCATTTCAACAGGGCGAGAACTGGGATATCGACTTACCGATTCTTCCGTAGGCGCTGATTTATTTCCACGTCTAGAAAAATCAACATCCCAAGCAGATGCTTGAGTTGGTAAGAGAACCAGCACTATGAGTAGACAAAAATTTTGCCAAACCATATTAATCCCTCTCAATGTATTGCTTCTGAACGCTGTTGGTAATTTGCAAGCTCTCTTGCTACTTCAACAACCAATGCATCCACAACTTCAGCAGGTAATCCTGCAATGTAATTTCTAATTTCAATAAGACTTTGGAGTTCATTGAGTTTTTTGATTGCAACACTCACGTCAGACCATTGTTCTTGAGTTTGTTTGTAAAGAACTTTCCAATCACGTTTGAGAATTGGCTCAACTCGTCCCATTTCATACAAGACTGTGAAAACGCGATCTAAATCTCCAGAAATGAAATCCATGACAAATCTCCCTAGTCAGTTCTTCTTCACCTTCCTTTCGGAAGATTATCTAAGGAGTTAAAGGAGTTGGGCCTAAACTAGTCCTTTGGAAAAAGAATCAATTAGCCTTTTGTGGAGTCGAGGTTTCTGGATTAACGCGGCCGGTTTTGGAGTCACGTGGGGGAAGAAGATAATAGCGAAAGCATGCGCCGATGATGTCTACCTTTCTTATCTCTTGATCTGGATCTAAGTCGGTAAATGATTTAGCACTCCACTCTTTTTCACATTCTTTGTAATTAAGCTCAGTGATTTTTTTGCCTTTGTTATTTTCATCAGTCACTCGTACTGCCTGAAGGCATTCATTAGGATCAAATAAATATTCGCGCTGACGAATAACAGGCATGTTATCGATTTCACCTTTTGTTAAAATATTAATTGCCAGTGGCCATTCGCATAAAACAATTGTCGCATCTTTTTTTCTACGAGAATTTGACCAACAAGTTCCACCCGTGCCGCCGACAACGTTCTTGGGAAACAAAATACTTCCGTTTTCAGCAATACCTTCATCAAGAAGTAATTCCCGTTTAAGTGTGCGCTTATTGCAAACCGTTCTTGAAGCCAACATGTTTGTTTGTTGGCTGATACGCAGCTGATTTTTAAGCCCTCGATTTTCTTCTCCAAGGCCTATAGCTTTATCTTTCATTTGATCAAAGGCCTTAAGAACATCTTCAACATCTTTTAAGACCTTGGGGTTTTCACAATTTTTCTTTTTAAGACAATTTTCTTTCCATGTGATTACTTTTCTCAAAGTGCGTTTAAGCCACGCTGTTGTAAAATCTTGTGGGTCACGAGGTTTGCCTGATGTTTTTGCATCAGCATGGTTGGCATAAAAGAACACCGAAGCATTTAGTGCTATTAAAATAACCAATAAAATACTTTGGCCCATTGCCAAATGTACACGGGTTCTCATGCACGTCTTTTCGGATTTTTAGGAGTAGAACTTTCGCTTATGTAGAACTTTCGCTTATCCACTTACATAAACTTCAATCCGAAAGTCTGGAATTAGAGCTGGATTTTCGTCTATCAAAGCTCTTACAAATTTCTCTCGTGCACAAAAAGCATAGAACCATCATCTTCAACAATAAATCGCCATTCTGGCATTTTTTCTAAAACACGGCTTAACGGAGGAGTACCATAATTTTTGGTCAACAAAATCGCTTCGATTTTAAAGCCATTCATAATTCGGTTAAAATCTTCAAGCGAGCGGCTGACGTAATAGAAATTGTCTCTAAAAAACTCATAGTCCGTCACTGCTTCATGAATAAAAACATTTCTTTTATGATTCCATTTCCAGGCTAAATACGACCCAATACCGTGAGAATTAAATATGTTTCCCTTAATATTTAGTTTTTCAATGGCATCTAATGTGACACTTGGATAATAACTTTCATTGATGCCTAAATAGATTTGATCAAGCGGTGGCACACGCCTGTAACCTTGAGTTGCGAGTAAACCTAAAACTGCCAAACATCCATAAAGTAAAACTGTTTGAGCACTTTTACTCCATTGCATTTGCAATTCTTTTTCCGATGCTAAATTCACACACAACAGACAAAGTAAAAATGATGACGACTCAAGAAAACGAACAGCCCACACGCCTAAGAACGTAAATAAAATAAAAAGCCCAGTCTCATATGAATATAATTTTCGAGGTGTTCTCATTAAAAGATAAAAACAAAAACTAACGAGGGTTAAAAAGAAAAATGTTTCTCGATTTGTGATCCAAACCGGATGCCAGAGAGAGAAATATTCAAAAATATGTTTTTTAAAAAGGCCTCCATCATTTTGCATAAACTCTATTGGCCACGTGATTCCATAAATACCTTTTGGGTTTATCAAACAGGCAAAAAATGAACCAACCACACTATACAAATAATACCTGTGTCGAATGAACAGCAGTGAAAAACCACATATGGCTAAACCCACCAAAAAACCTGGATGTAAATTCACCCAGATTAAAAAAACCAGAGGCAAAGCAAATGTTGTTTTTGAAAAACGAGACTGATTCAAAAATGTGATAATCAAAACAAGTGAAGTCAGTATATTTGAAAACAGTGAGGCTTTTTCATGAAGTCTTGAGGCTGAACTAAAAATCGCTAACAACAATAATACAAACACCAAGGGTGAGTGATATTTTTTAAGACGTGCAAACTTTAACGTGATCACCATCAATGCGAGAATACATAGAGTTTTAAAAATAATTATAAGTGGGTAACCGCCCGCCATGTAGATCGCATAAAAAATTAAAAATGTAAGCCATTCATGCAAAATGTCCCAATGGTATTGTGGAATTGAAAATAAAAAAGGATCAATCGTTGGCCACATGCCCGTAGCAAAATACTCACGCGCAATTGACAAGTAGATAAACAAATCATTTGTCATAATGGGAGCAAGACACAAAATGGTGAAGATGGCCCCCACCAATAGTGCAATTACCCAATATGTCTTTTGCATACTACAAAAGATTGGCTGCGAGCTCAGCAAGTTCTGAGCGCTCACCCTTAGATAGGGTCACATGAGCTGCGATGGCTTCGTTTTTAAAACGCTCAACCACATAGGCAAGTCCGTTGTTTGCAGAGTCAACATAGGGGTTATCGATTTGATAACAATCACCTGTGAGAACTACTTTGGTTCCGGATCCCGCTCGCGTAATAATAGTTTTGATTTCATGTGGTGTGAGATTTTGAGCTTCATCAACAATCAAATATTGATTAGGAATACTGCGACCGCGAATGTACGTAAGCGGTTCAATGTTGAGCATTCCTTGACTGATCAACTCTTGACAACGACCAGCAGCTCGCTTTTGACTCGTACCCGAACCTAAAAGATATTCGATGTTGTCAAAAACAGGTTGCATCCAGGGATTAAGTTTTTCTTCAACGTCACCTGGCAAATAACCAATATCTCGGCCCATCGGGAAAATTGGACGACTCACTAGAAGTCTGTGATATTTTCCTTCATCTAAAGTTTTTGAGAGACCTGCAGCTAGAGCTAATAATGTTTTTCCCGTACCAGCTTTTCCCACAAGTGAGACAAGCTTGATGTCATCATTGAGCAGACAATCGAGCGCAAAACTTTGCTCAACGTTACGGGGGAAAATTCCCCAAACATTATCGCTTGGCTTAATGAGCGGCACCGCAGCTTTTGTTAAACCATTGTATCTTGCGATGGCACTGTGATTCGGATTCGTGATGTCTTTAAAAATAATATATTGATTAGGAGTAATTGCTGGGTCGCTGATAGGCATTTGCTTTTCAGCATAAAAACTATCGATAGCGTCAGCGGCTACTTCATACTCTGTTACACCACTAAATAGATCATCGATATCGACTTTTTGTGGTTCGTAATCTTCAGCCTGAATGCCAAACACATCGGCCTTAATACGAAGATTTGTATCTTTTGTTATGAGCACAACTGGGCGTGGAGGTTTTTCACGCTGGAGTCTCATTGCCAAAGCTAAAATTCGATTATCAACTTTGTTTCGCTCTAATTGTTCAGGTAAAATATCTGAATCGTTATCTAAATTTACAAAAAAGTAGCTGTGACTTTTTTCAAGTAGCACACCTTTACTTAATGCACCCTTTGATCGAAGTACGTCTACAAATCTAGAAAACTGGCGCGCATTACGACCGTTTTCTCCTAGATCTTTTTTGAAACGATCCATTTCTTCAATTACTGAAATGGGAATGATGATATCAGCGTTTACAAATTTGAAAATTGCTTGGGGATCAAACAGTATAACGTTGGTATCAATGACGAAACGTTTTCGGGCAGCGGCTGTTTTGCTCAATAATCCTCCCTCTCGACTGACTTCTTAATTAGTCCCGGACTTGGAACATAATTCAAGTTTTAAATGAGAGTAGAGAAATATAGACGCGAGAGGTCAAATACTATCAGTCAACTCGGCCCATTTGACGATCGCCATTATCTTTTTTAGCAACTCGAGCAACGGCTTGGAGAAAATGCATGAAATGCGTGAGTGTCTCGTAAGACTCATCATCTTTTTGCAAAATTGTTCCATGACGTAAAACTGCGCCATGATCAACTGCACGGACATTGGCGATTTTTGCTGAATAACTAAAGTAAGTGTCATGACTTAAATAAATACGCATGGTGACAGCTTCACCAATGTTGAATTGGCCAAGTTCTGAGGGTAAGTCAAAGGCCAAACCACCAGCTGAAATATCATAGATTGAAACAGGCTGTAGACCGAGTTTAGGCAATACAATGAACACACCAATAAATTGAGAAAATACAGTACGGGTTACTTCACGGCGATCTTGATCTGCAAGCTGATCACGACGCTTTGTCATATCAATAATAGGAGATGGCTCATGCTCGATCTTTTCGATGTCATTATGAGTCGCTTTAACTTTATGTGAATTTTTATGCTTATTGAAGTCTATTACATTGGATTTAACTGTCATAAAAAACCCTCCCCTGGATTTGTACTGTAACAACTGCCTTGTGATTAATTATTCGGAAGATTTTGTAGAAACTTTAGACACTATTAATCTTTTGACTAGAAAAACTAGACCTCGAGGGAAACCTAGGTGGAATCAAATGTTACACAATAAATTCATATACTTATTATAGGACAAATAATGCGACGCGCGGTAAGTGAAGGGGGAGCTTTCTATGCTTGCTTACGTCATAGCACTAGAATATTTTTTGAGTGGCATATATCAACATTGCTGGAGGCGGTAATGATTAAAGTTCTAAGCGTGGTGGTTTTGATTTGTTTTTGGACTCTGACTTTATTTGCGAATCCAAAAACAATTGTTGAGCTTGGTAAGGGTGATGGCCATGTTGATTTTCATGCAATAGGTAACCCAAGTTCTCTTAAAATTCACGGAGTTGGTGGCAAACCAACGGGTCAAATTATTGTTGAAGAAAACAAGGTTTATGGAACAATCATTTTTTTACTCGATACCCTTGATACAAAAATTAAACTTCGCAATGAGCACACTAAGAAAAAATATCTTGAAATCGACAAATACCCAGAAGCAAGACTAGAGATTACAGAGGTAAAGTTTCCGGGTCCGATACCTAAAGGAGATTTTTCTTTAGATAATTTATCTTTTCAAGGCAAACTCACAGTTCATGGAGTTACTAAACCGGTAGTTGGAAAAACAAAAATCGAGAGAGAAGGTAATACTATTTCAGTAGAAGCTGGATTCACTATAAAAGTAATAGATTTCAATATTAAAACACCTTCATTTGCTGGGATCACCATGGCTGATAATGTCAATATTGAAGCAGTCTTTACCGCACCCAGCACAACTGTGAAATAATATTTCGTGAAAAAAACCCTGATTTATTTATTTACATTATTAATGCTTCAACTACTGAGTCCGTCGGATTCTTGGGCGTTTGCTGAACTAGTACGTCATGGTTATTCGAATTGTATAAGCTGTCACTCAAGCCCAACAGGAGGCGGCGTACTCACACAATACGGTAGGGCATTATCAAAAGAGCTCTTAAGTACGTGGGGGGGGGTTTAGTGGTGAAGAAAGATTTCTTTATTTTATTAAAAGTCCTAAGTATTTAAATATTGGAGGTGACTATCGTACACTCCAAATTACCAAAACTACCCCTCGAACTAAAACTGATATTACAATTCCAATGCAACGTGATCTTGAAATCGGTATCAAGCTGAAGAAGAAATTTGAACTCAACGGAACATTCGGATATCGCGACCCTGTATCTCCAGAAACTAATAACTGGTTTAGTAGACGACATTACCTGACCTACCATATTAATGATGAAGTCTCTGTAAGAGCTGGCAGGTTTTATCCGGCTTTTGGTATTAATATTCCCGAACATACTTCAGTCATACGCAGGGGACTTGGCTGGGATCAGGGTATGGAATCATATAATCTTGAAGTCGCAGTACTGGGTGAGAAGCATAATATTTATCTTACAGCTATTGCGGGGCGGCCTGACCTTAATCAGCTTTATCGAGAAAAAGGTACAGCTCTCTCATACGCATATCAAATAAACGATACAAGCAAAGTAGGGGCAAGTTATTATTATGGTGAGAGCGATCCCATAACGCATCATTATGTGGGTCCATTTGCAATACTAGGTTTTACAGAGAGTTTTTATCTACTTTCACAGTTTGATATGATGAGAAGTTTTCCGTACACTTCAACAGAAGCGCAATATGGTTATTTAGATTATCAAAAACTTGGTTATGAAATATTCCAAGGGTTTCACATTTTTCTAACACAAGAATTTTTGCAATCAGATATTAAAAATAATATTACAAGATCTGATATTTATGGCGCAGGTATACAATTTTTTCCGAGGCCACATTTTGAATTTCAGGTTTATTTGCAGAAAAAAATAACTGCACTTGATACATCAAACCCTACTGATATTTTAGGTCTCTACATACATTTCTACTTATAAAATATTAATTATTTGGCGCACCACTTTGGATCCACGTTCTTATGAGTTCGAGCTGCGCCTGTGTCAGAGCACCACTGCCTACGGGCATTGAACCCGACAAAGTTCTTTGGTATAATTTACTGTTATTTGGATCAAAGTTAACGACACGGGTGATAGTGCCTGCAAAAGTATTTGTAGTGTACCCACCTGAAGGATTTGAACCTCCATGACAACTATTGCATTTGGGTTGTAAAATCGTACTCGAGATTAAACTGAATGTTCCAAAAGTCGTAGCATTTGAAGTCGCAGTATAACTCGAACTACCCGCTGAATTTACCGCTTTAACTTTATAAAACCGGGTAGTACCTGCTGCGATGCCGGTGTTTGAAAATGACGTCGCCCCAGCCGCGGTTGTTGTCACTACAGTGAAAGTGCCACCTGAACTGCTGGCACTCTCAATTGTGAATCCAGTTTCATTATTAGACCCATCAACCCAGGTCAGATTAATCTGTGTAGCTGAAAAAGCCACACTTGAAAGCCCAGAAGGTGCTGCAGGAGCCGTGATTGCCGCAGCGTTTGTAAAGGTATTAGAGATATTTGAAAAACCAGATCCACCAATACTATTTACAGCTTGCACACGGTAAAAATAATTTGTAGATGCGGTTAATCCTGTATCAGAAAAATTACTGATATTAGAACTCACTGAATTAATAAATGTAAATGGACCATTACTTACGAGTGCTCTTTCAATATTAAAAGTGGTTTCATTATTTGAATTATCAGACCAAGTTAAATTTATTCCAGAAGATGACACAGCTGAGGTTAATAGATTAGTAGGAGCTATCGGCGCTGTCGTTGGAGCGGCTAATGTGACAGCAGTAACTGTGTTTGAAGTTAGAGAATCACCCAAAGCATTAAAGGCACGAACCCTATAGAAGTAAGTAGTTGATGCCGTGAGGTTGAAATCAATTGTACCTGTAGTATTTGCTGCAATATTTGCAATTTGTGTGAAGGGCCCGTTTATATTTGTGGCACGTTCAACTTTAAAGCCGCTTTCATTATTTGCGTTATCAATCCAGTTAAGTGTAATTTGTGTATTGGTGATTCCTGAAGCTGCGAGAGATGACGGTGCAATAGCTTGCGCGTTGGTGTCGATCGTGTCATTGAGTGCTCCGGCTTGAATCCAATCAAATATGGCCTTCACATCAGAAGAATTAAGTATTGGCCCTCCTTTGGGCATAAGACCTCTAGAAATTTGAGAATAGAGCGCACTTGCATTTGCATCAAAAGGCTTAACACTACCACTTTGAATCAGAGTTGCATATGAACTGAGATTGGGAGAAATACCCGCACTATGACAGCTACTGCATTTAGGTTGTAAAATGAATTTGTTAATTTGACTATATGTTGGTGTAGCACTGCCAAATGACGAGGGTGAGTTAATACCTTTGGGTCGCCCGCAGTTTTGAAACGAAACGAAACAAAAATAACCGTAAATACGAATAAATAAATAATTTTTGATAATGACTGCCTAATCATCAAAATTCCTTAATCGTACTAAGCCTAGATACTCATAGTATAGACCCCAGCCTGTACTCGTATTCGGCAGCTTTCACTAAAAACTTTAGTTTTATTTTTAATCTGTCTTAACTTGCAGACTTTAGTCTTGACGCATATAATAACCGCGATGAGAATTTGGCTTATTTTCTTTGGTACCAGCTTATTAATCCATCTTACAGTGTGGACTACATTTGTACGCCCCTATGATCCACTCGCTTTGCTTGAACGCCAACCCATCGAAGTGAGCATAGTAGAAGAACAAACCCTAGCGCCAAAAACCAAATTTAATAGAACCGTTAAAGATCTTTTGCCTCCATTAGAAATGCTCAAGCCCCTTGATTCAAGTGTTGCTACTTATCAAGGTCATCGTGATCAGCGCGTGAAAAAAGAGACAGTAGCCCCCAACTATGGGCAAGACCGAAATAAAATTTCAAAGGCACAAATTGGTGGAACAAATATCGTTGAAGAATCAAAAGAAGGGTTATCAGCCCAAAAAAACCGTCAATCATCGAAGCTTGGAAAATTAGGCCAAACACTTTTTTCAGATGGACCCTCTTACACACAATATTTGCCCGACACAGAAACTGGTCCAGTAACAGCTCTCAATACAGAGCGTTTTGTATACTCTAGTTTTTTTAATCGCATCGAAGAAAGATTTATGCCCACGTGGCAGCGCAATTTTCAAAACACAATTGCACGCAAATCGGATGCAGAACAGCGCCAGCTCATAAATCAACAGCGTTGGGTAACACAGGTTGAGGTGATTTTAGATTCAAAGGGTTACGTAGAAGATGTTATTATTTTAAACAGCTCTGGCTCCGCAGAACTTGATAATGATGCAGCTCAAGCTTTTTTAGAAAATAAGTATTATCCAAACCCCCCTCAAAAAATGCTTAAAGAAGATGGTAAAATTCATCTCATGTATAAAGTTGCTCTACATACAGACAGATAATAAACCCGACAATAGTCTACACCCTCAACAACTGGTCTGAACGTAAAGTATAAACCCTGCTAATCTTAATAAATGATGCGGACATGGACGTTGGCATTCACACTTTGTAGTCTTCTAATTTGGTCTCCAATTAGCCAAGCCGGTGTGTTTGAAATCAGTACTACAGGCTCTTATCGAAAAACAAATTTTGATGCCACAAATAGTACCGCAATGGAGAGTCTTACCGGAGCCATTGCTTATTATTTTTGGGAGCTCAGTGCACTTCAAATGAGTTACACACGTGGTGCTGCTAGCCAAGTGCAACCACAGTACACAGCCTATCAGACGTTTGAAGCTTATGGAGTTGATATATTAATCACGGTGGCAAATCGAGAAAGTATTTTAAAGCCTTACATTAAAGCAGGTGTTGCCTACACAGCCAAAGATCTTCGCACATTTATTCCGGTACCCGGTTCGAGTCCGATAATATACAACACATTGACTGTACAAAGTTTTGGACTCTCCCCCACTGCGGGTTTAGGATTTAAACTAATGATTGGTCAACAATTTGCGCTCAAAGCAGGAGTCGATGTCTCAACTAGCCCATTACGAAAAGACAGTAACGAACCCACCACCTATGACTTCGCCCTCAATGGCGGTGTTAGCTTCATGTTTTAGATGAAAAGTGCAGGAATTATTTTTAGATATGTTCTTACAGTTTTGAGCGCGTTTGTACTTTGCGGCTGTCAGATGGGCTATATTGTGCAATCAGGTTATCACCAAATGGGACTACTCATTAAAAAGAAAAATTTTGAGCGAGCCCTTGTTGACCCGCGCATCGATGAAAATACAAAACGTAAAATAAGACTTGTTCAAGAGGTGAAGAAATTCACTGAAGAAAAAATGGCCATGCCTAAAACACGCAACTATGACAGCTTCGTTTTACTCGATGATCGCTATGTGGTTTATGCAGTTACTGCGAGCTATAAAGATCGTCTTGAGCCGTATCTCTGGAGTTTTCCAATCGTGGGGAAAGTTCCATATAAAGGCTATTTTAAAAAATCAGGAGCAGAAGAAGAAAAACTAGAACTTGAAAAGCAAAACCTTGATGTCATGCAAAGAGGGGTAAGTGCTTACTCAACGCTAGGATGGTTTTCTGATCCGCTTTTATCAAGCATGACATCTAATGAAGACGATTGGTTGGTAGAAACCATCATTCACGAGCTCACCCACGTAGCAGTCTATATCAAAAGCAACGCAGATTTTAACGAACAGCTCGCAACGTTTGTAGGAAACAAAGGAATGGAGCAGTTTTATTTTCAAAAACAAGGAGCTTCATCACCAGCTATTTTAAAAGCAAAACAAGTGGCTGAAGATTCAAATACTTTTAGCCAGTTTATTGGCCAAGAAGTGAAAGCGCTTGAAGACTTTTACGCCAAAAATAAAAACTCACCAACACTGCTACAAGACCGCGAGCAACAATTTAGTAAAATCAAAAATAACTTTGAACAAGGCTGTAAACCCAAACTTAAAACCGATAGTTATAAATATTTTTCTCAACAAAAACTAAACAATGCGGTGCTCATTGGGTATAAAACTTACTATCAAGATCTTGATGCATTTGAGAAAGCTTACCAAAAAGTGGGTGGAGACTGGAATGCCTTTATGAAATTTTTTGATTCGATTAAAAAATTAGAAGACCCCTGGAAAAATCTTAAAGAATTCAACATGACACCAAAATAAAACCCGCAATGAACTTGCGGGTTTTTCTAAATTATATTTTTAAAATTCTTGCTGAGTAAAAACTTATCGAACCTTATTTATCTGATTCAAGAATTTTTGATGACGTTTTTGATCAGCTTCTCTTTGTGAATTCATAAACTGCTGTTCTGTATCTACCTGTTCTAAATAATTAGCTGAGAAAACTTGATCTTCGATTTTTGCTTCTGCTGGTGTGCGTGTATCGGCATGAGCTGTTTCAGCCAGTGCTGTAACTCCAAAACCAAGTACCACTGCCGCCATCAATATTAATTTACTCATTAATAACCCCTTTAGTTCACGTTTTGGCTGCCCCACTACACAACCTACATATGTATGACAGGAGTGGGACAATAAAGGGTTAATGTATTATTTTTCTTGAATCACTTCTGGATCTTTGAATGTTTTATTCTCTACGGCTTTAGTTTGGCCGTGAGTTAAAACGTCTTTAAATTTTTGAGTCATTTCTTTTTTGAGCAGGACGTATTCTACAAGTTTTTTATGGCCAAACATCTTGCCCATAACTTCCATTTCATTTGATTGAAGGGCATTGTGCTGTTTCAATACCTCTTGATACTCTTTCAACAGTTTAGTCGAGGTCGCGGTATCAGACTTTTTCTTTTCTAATTGATCAAGCAAAGACTCCAAGCGATTACTCACCTGAGTCTTTTTATCACTGATTTTTTTAAATTCACTATTAAATTTTATTTCTTCTGTAGGAGTAAGTTGCAATCGATCAGACACGCGCCATACAAAAAGCTGCTCAAGACGTTGACGCATTTTATCAGCTTTATCGTCTTTTGAATTTTGAGCAAAAATCGGAAACCCCGCACAAACAACCACAGTGGCTGAGACAATCAGCAGATGCACAGATCTCAGTTGTAACATTGGTTCTCCTAGTTCAATTCTTCAAGCAATGCACGTGCTTCTACGTCGGACATTGCGCTCAGTCTTTGAGCTGCTGCTTCCATAACCATGTCATCCGAATCCTGGTGACTCATAATTACGCTGTTAAAAAACTTTGGATCGTTTGCCGCTGTTTGAGCAAAAAACTGCTCTTCAGCACCCAACTCAATCTGGAACTGTGATGTTTGTAATTTATTTCCACGAAAAGGATTAACGAAGAGCGTGCCAAATACAACTATGAAAACCGCGGCTGCAGTAAATGCCATTTTCTGAGTTTGGCTTTTCCATGAATAAGCAGGCGATTCAATGTATGTCTTATTAATTTCAGCCATGATTTTGTTTTCTAATCTTTTGAAAGCAAGATCATCGGGAAGTTGTATCTTGTGAGGCTTAATATTTTTTCGTACTAGCTGAAGTGCCTGTAAAGTTTTACGACAATGGCCGCAATCTTCAACGTGCAGTGTTAAATCAGCACGAAGAGTCTGGTCAAGTTCACCCTCGACATAATCAAGCCATAATTCTTCATCTACTTTGCAAATTAAATTTTCCATACGATCTGTAGACACAGCTCACTCCCGATTCGGTTCAGTATTTATGGTCGAGTTTATATTTTCTTCTGGCATCAACCAACGACTCGCATCGTCACCGCCCTTGGCAGTGAGAACCTTCTTTAACTTCAACACGGCGTGGCGATAATTTGCTTTCGCTGTGTCGTAAGGACAATCCATAATTTGTGCAATCTCTTGAAAACTCATATCTTCAAAAACTCTTAAAGTTAACGCCATCCTTTGTCGGTCTGGCAATTTTTGTACTTCCTCGTTGATAAACCCTTGTACTTCTTTGTATTCAAAATCTGCTTCAACTTTCGAATCTACACTCACAATTACATTCTCAATATCTAAATCCGTGTTCGACTGAGCGCGAAGTTTATTTTTACTCGTGTTAATGGCTATTCGAAAAAGCCAACTCTTAAAACTACTTCGCTCTTCAAACGTGTGCAGCTTCTGATAAGCCTTCACAAGACTGTCTTGCACAACATCTTCAGCGGAGCCGTGGTCTCTAGTGAACCGTAAAGCCAAACGGTAGAGAGCCTTTTGATGGCGCTTCACCAACTCGGCATACGCGGCCTTGTCCCCCGCTTTAACTTCTTTGACCAGGTCTATATCAGCCTTCATACTCCCCTAGCCTTAGGTCTGACACATGGGCTCATTAAATCGGTTAATCAAAATTCGCCATGGGCCTAAGAGCAACCACTATTTTACATGAAAAATGATAAAAAAATCCAGTGTTATTAACATGTTGCATTAATATCTATACCCTAGACTTTTGACCTGGATTTTTTCTTAATAAGCCATAGAGTAAGGTCAATATATTCACTTGAAAGGACCATATGGAAACCTCAACTCCCAGTAAAACTGGAGTAAAATTGAAAACCAAAATTTTACTAATTTTAGCGCTGTTCGTAATTAGCACATTAACATTATTTTTAGGTTACCCCCGTGGCGCATCATTAATTTTAAGTTACCGCAAAGAATGTAAAGTGATGAGAGTCGAGCCCTTTCTCAAAGGAATGATTAGTGTAGCGCCTGGGCAAGCTCAAAAATTTTCAATCGTATGTGACGACGGTTCTGTTTGCCGCGCTGAAGACACAGGGTTTGCTGGAGTAAAAGCTGGAGACGTCATTGAGTTTCGCGGATTTCCTGAATTTGGTACATTTGAAGAATTTGGAAAATGCGATCACGCCCAATTAATTCGATTACAACCTTTAAGCAATGCAGCACCACCGGCCAATGTAATTCCTGAAAGCGGAACTCCTTAATGAATGAAAGTTCAATTCCTAAACCCGTAGGACGCGCCCCTTTTGCAGTGAAACTTTTAAAGCCTAAGGCTAGCGATCGAGTTCTTAATATCGGCTGCTTTGATGGCGGATTAGAGCTTCACTATCTTTTAGGAAAAGTAGAATCATTTAACGGCATTGATATGAATGCCACAGCAGTAGAAAAAGCATCTCACTGGAGTTCTGAAATTTTTGGCAAGAGTGTATTTCAAGTTGCAGCAGCTGAGAATCTTCCTTTTGCTGACAGCACTTTTGATAAAGTTTTGTGTCTTGATACATTTGAACATGTAAATGACGAACAAAAAACAGCCGATGAGATTTTTCGAGTTTTAAAACCTAGTGGAATTCTCATTTTATCTGTTCCCCATGATTTTTTAAATTTTTTAGATCACGATGAACTCACCCGTGGACCAAGAAATTTCGTACGTAAATATATTAAAAACAAGCCTCTCCTTGATCACCCCAAACATCGCCATTACTCAGAGGCAGATTTAAAAAAATATTTTAGTAAATTCGAATTTGAATATGTGCATAAGTGTGGAACACCCGTTTTTTGGAGCTTAGCTTTTGTACAATGTGCCATGGGATTACCAGAAAAAATCACTCAGCGCATTTCAACCCTAACTGCACCTTTAGAAAATTGGGATTACCGCACAAAGCTACCTACGGGATTTAATATATTCGTACGAATGCGAAAGACTTAATCTATTCTTTAATTTTCTCAATTACCTCAGGAATAATAACCCGCAATTCATTACTCCCTCGAGGCTCAACATCACCAACTCGCAAAAGATCTCCGCGCTTAAGTTTAAGAGAAATTTGATCCCGATGAAGCCAACTTAAAAATTCTCTCGAAGCACCTCGGCATATCAACTGCCTAGTTTTACCCTTTTCCTCTTGCTCATCACCGACAACACGAGTCATGCCCATTAAATTTTTTGGTGCTGGCTCGCGAGCAAGGAGTAAATAACTTAATGTTAATGTGTCATTTTTCATTGGGAGATGTTTCTCAAGCTCCAAAAACCAATGGGGCTTGATCCAGTGAATACGATGATGGCACCAATCTTTTCCAGAATGGGCAATCAAAGGACAAGGTTTTTCATGAGTACAGGGTGCCCAAGCATGCCAACCTTGTTCAATTTGTTGATCTCTCCACCAAAGCAATTCACGACCTGCTTGATGAGTACTGGGTTCAATCACGATTATGCGTTTTACATACTCAGGAATTTGAGGCCAAACTCTCACTTCATTGAGCACATAACTAAATATAATGGTGTCACCTTTAACGGCTTCAAATTTTGATAGTGGTTGATGAAATGTCTTGGCATTTAGTTCAAAAAAATCTAGCCAATTTTTATATTCATCTAATGCAGCTGCTGACTGATCAATGCCTGAAAAATGTAATTCTTTAGCTTCAGGAAATTCAGCATAGAGCCCCCATGTGGCAGACCCAGCCCCACATCCCCAATCAACGACATTTTTAGCATCTTTTAAAAAACGCCTGTGTTGAGCTTCACGAAAAACTGAACGTGCTCTTAAAAAATTCAAAACAGCAAAATAACCAATGTATGCGGCTCGAAAATCTTTGTTATCCCAATACTTTTCAGAGGCTATTCCTTTGATAAAGAGATTTGAAAGTTTACGAACACTGTCGGCTAATTTTTTAGGATCATAGAGTGAATGATTAAGAGCTTGCAGTCTTTTTTCTAAAATTGTTTCAAAATTTGGTGGGAGCTCAAAGAGTGGAGACACGGTTACGTCCCGAACCCTTGCTCTTATACAAAGCTTGATCTGCTTTTGCAAAGAGTACTTCAGGAGTTGGAATTGTGGCATCCATACAACACACGCCCAGTGAAACGGTCACGGGAATTTGTTTGTCGCCAAATAAAAACTGCTGTTTTTCGATAGTGGAACGAATTCTCTCAGCAACATCACATGCACGTCGTAATGGACTTCCATAGAGTACAACTACAAACTCTTCACCACCATACCTACCAAAAATATCACCTGAACGAATCAATTGATTTTTGACAACACTTGCAACTTCGCGCAATACATAGTCACCGCCTTGATGCCCATATGTATCGTTTACTTTTTTGAAATGATCTAAATCAAATACAATCAGCGATAAATTTGTATCAGTTAGTTTTGCTTTTTTAAAACTTTCTTCCAGATGCGCAAGTGTTGCGGCCTTATTGAAAATTCTTGTGAGCCCGTCAGTTGTGCCACGATCATAACTCGTTGCGTGGGTCATGGCTTCAATTTGACCTTGGCTTAAAAATTTAAAAATAACGTTACCAAGTTTAATTGTATCGTTATTTTTTAAAAGTGTTGGGATATGTGGAACAAGTTTGTTGCTATCCACTTCTGTTCCGTTGGTTGATTGCAAATCGATAATATTAACTTGCTCACCGTCGATTGTGATCTTTGCATGTTTTTTACTCATGCTTTTTTCATCAAGATGAATGTCACATGTGGGTTCACGCCCGATGATGATTTCACTTTTTCCAAGGGGCCATTGTTTTCCCATCACACCAGTTGGGCCCATGAGTAAAATCAATGCAGGAGGTGCATTTCTTGCTTCGTCAAGACGTACTTTGAGAGTATCGCCATCAACGACATTTGTTTTATCAAGTCTGTTCTCGTCTGACATAATTTAAGTATAGATGTGCATTAACTCTTATTCAAGCTTTGGTCTTTGTAACGCGTATCACCAAGTGTTCCCAATGTAACACGTTTCACAGCCTCAACGCCGGGTTGATCATGTGCATTTACATTGAGACATTCGCCCAGTGTCGCAACCAGCAGTTCAAATATAAAAATAAGTGCGCCCATAGTCTTGGCATCATGCTTTTTAAAAACTAGACGTATCGTTGAGAGATTAAGGTCATTGAGAATTTTTTGCGTCGCCGTAGCTTCGATACCCAAAAGTTCACCAACACTTTTGTTTTTTGCCAAAAATAGTTTTGAACTGATGATTTTTTTAATTTTACGAGAAGTTTCACTTTCTTTGCAGCGCAAAAACATAAAGCTCTTATCGCGAGCCCCTTCTGTAAATTGTTGTAAAAGTGAATGTTGGTCAGTTGCACCAATACAAGTGAGCGGAGTACTTGCTCTAGGGGCAACTCCACCGTCGCGTGTTTTTGCTTTAGCAAGACTTTCGGCCCATAATTGCTCGAGCCAAAGACCAAATGTTTTGAGTCCGTCGACATATGACCAAAAAATACTAATCCATTCTTCACGCCGAAACGAACTGAGATAAAAATCACACAATCGAGCAATTAATAATTTCTCACCCTTTACCCAACTCGCCCCTTTAAGCATTTTTTTAACATCGACTCCAGCCCATAGAAGTGGAGCTAAACCCACAGCAGATAAAACTGAAAAGCGGCCGCCCACATCAAGTGGGACTGATAGACTTGGCAAATTAAGATCAGCGGCAATCATTTTAAGAGTGCTGGGTTTATCTTCGGTAATAACAGTAATGTGATCTTTAATTTTTATTTTTTTCGCAGCTATCATTTCAAGAATATGTGCAAGTTGAAATAGAGTTTCTGAAGTTTCTCCACTTTTAGAAATAGCTAAAAAATGTGTTTTCTTTAAATCTAATTGCCCCAGTCGATGTTCAAACGAATAACCATCAATATTATCGAAAAAAAGTACTGTTTTCTTAGGTTGTAAAAAATCATAAACAGCTTTTGCACCTAAACAACTGCCTCCGATTCCTAGAACACAAAGAGTAGTTTGATTTTTTTTAACTTTTTTATACCAAGTTTGAACTTCTCTTAAGATTTTCTTTTCTTCTGGTAAGCGTACCCAACCCATAGAAGTCTCTTTAAGGTCAGATTTTTTTAAAACCTGTTCAACTTTTTCTAACAAAAAATCAGTTGTTCTTGGGGTTTCTAATGAACTTTCAAGCCAGATATAGGGTGCACTCATTTTTCACTACCACTCGTGGTTAGGGTCAATGTCTTTAAGTAATTCTCGAGCAATGATAAGCCTCATGATCTCACTGCTTCCAGCGCCAATTTCCATTAACTTTGCATCGCGCATATAACGCTCAACAGGATACTCTTTGGTATAACCATACCCACCTAATATTTGAATCGCATTCATTCCAACAGTCGTTGCCATTTCAGCAGCAAATACTTTGCAAGCTGCAGCCATGCGACCGGTATCCTTGCCATCATCGATAAGTTTTGCACATTCAAATGTCAAGGCGCGACTGGCGCGGTAATTCGAAAAATTATCAGCAATCATTTTTTGGATCATTTGAAAACTACCGATCGGCGCGTCAAATTGTTTTCTCTCAGTGGCGTATTTATTTGAATACTCCATTGCTGCGCGCGCACAACCATTACTAATACCTGCAATAGTGACACGCTCTATATTTAAGTTACGCATCATATGCTTAACACTGCCGCCAACTTCTCCAACAAGATTCTCAACAGGCACTTCACAATTTTGAAATACTAATTCTGTAGTTGGGCTACCGCGCATGCCTAACTTATGAAGCTTTTTTCCAACGCTGAAACCCTTAAATGTTTTTTCAATAAGAAAAGTACTAATGTCGCGTTTTTGTGGACCCGTTTTAGCGTAAATCAAAAAGAAATCACCTATAGAACCATTAGTGATCCACATTTTGGTACCATTCAAAATATATTTATCACCTTTGCGTTCGGCTTTAGTTTGCATACCAAGTGCATCACTCCCCGCGCCCGGTTCACTCATACCCATTCCACCGATCCACTCGCCACTGCAAAGTTTAGGTAGGTATTTCTTTTTTTGTAGATCGTTTCCATTTGCATGAAGATTGTGAACTGCAAGTATTGAGTGAGCTAAATACGAAAGTGCTGTTGAAGCACATACAGCTCCAATCTCTTCTATCACAATTGTTGCAGCAACAGTGTCCATTGCTGCACCACCATATTGATCGCCGACTGTGATACCCAAAACACCAAGTTCGCCAAGTTTATTAAAAAGACTTCGATCAAAAGTTTCATTTTCATCACGATCAGCTGCTCCTGGCGCAATTTCTTTTAAAGCAAATGCGCGTACAGTCTCTGCCAGCATTTCATGCTCATTATTAAACCACATCTCTCATGACTCCATTAAATAGCGACGTCTACTTCAACACGGTAGTGGCCCCGCCACTCTTTTAACCGCGCTCGGGGCCGTCCACCCTCAATAGGATATTCAATAAGGACATATGTCAATTTTGTTATTTTTCCAAGGCTTGCGATGTCTAAACTTGTTAATTCCGTCCATGTGCCTGTATTTAGATACTCCTTATTGCTCCCCCACTGGCGGTACATATATACATGGGTGTGTCCAAAAATAACCGTGTGAACACGATCATCAATGAGTATTTTTCGAGCAGACATTTCTAGATCCGGATAAACTGCACTTTCCTTAGCAATTTGCAGATGAGTTTTAAGGGAAAATTCACGCTTACGATTTCTGCCAAGCCCAGTTGTAATAAGATGCCAGATTAATCTAACTACAGTACGTACCGTAAAAGTAAATTCGTTAATAATCCCCCAGCGGATGAACGTATGAAAGGGACGTACTTTATCTACATGGGGCATTTCTTGCTTCACTTTTAAAACAAAGTTAATGAAAAAATAAGAAGCCCATGGAAGATTTAAAATTGGTTCAGGTAAATCGCGCTTTAAGAAAAACTTTTTAGGATTTATACGATTAGCGGCCTCATGTTGATGTCCGTGCTCAATATGAACTCCATCAAAAAAATATACGATGTTTTTAAAATTAATACGCGTGCCACAAGCCTCATCAAGATAATCACGAGTTTTTTGCCACAACATACCTTGATCATGGTTCCCCACTACATAGGTAATACGTTTATGTGTTCTGGATGCAAACCGCTTGAGTGATTCAAAAACGCTTCTATGACCTTCAACGATGGATTTCACTTTATACAGATCAATTGACTCAGTGATGACTGTAGTATGATGACCTTTATAATCAGTTTGTATAAGATTTAAAAAGTCGCCGTTGATGATAATCTCAACATCATCTTCAGAAAATTCACCAGTAGAATGGTAATCGAGAAATTCTGCGAATTTATCATCGTAATAAAATTCTTCAAGAATATTGAGCGAGCCATCTGGCATGATGTGCCCTTTGCCAAGATGAAAATCGCTGACAACTAGTTTTATTTTTCTCATAGCTAACTTGCGACGAAGACTACGTTTCGTGATTTATTTTTACCGCGATACATTGCTCTATCTGCGATTTCAATGATTTGTTCTTTAGTTTGAGCGTGATCAGGGTATGTCGCTATACCGATACTCAGTGTCACTTGTACCTGCACACCATTTACATCAAAGGTATGAGTTTCCACGTCTTTTCTGATTCTTTCAGCAACAATGAGTGCTTGTTCACTATTGGTACCAATGAGTATTGTCATGAACTCATCTCCACCATAGCGAAATCCATAATCAACTGTTCGTATGTTGTTATGAATTATTTTCGATAACTCTACTAAGACACTGCTACCAATAAGATGCCCTCGTGTATCATTTACGCGTTTGAAATGATCGATATCCATAAATAAAACAGAGAAACAATTATTTGTACGCTTGCAACGTTGAATTTCTTTATCAAGCACCATCTTAAGATAACGTTGATTATAAAGATCTGTGAGATCGTCAATATAGCTCATACTTTTTGCATCAGCAAAATTCATGACGTGCTCGAAATGCCTTCCAAGAACATGCATCACGTGAGGCATTGTTGTTTCTAATGCCGTTTCACCATAATTTGCAGGCTCAAGCATTAATATATAACCCAGTATTCTATTTGAGCGATGCCCCGTTAATGGAATGAGACAAAATGGTTTTACATCACCCTGACCCTCCAAGTATGTGCGGGTTTTTCGCAACTCCCAACCTGAAGGCAAGAAAGGGGTCATTTGATTTAAAAGTGTACTAAATTCTTGATCAGTACAAGGTTCAGAAGAAATAACTTTATGTTTGGTTACTTGACGATCATCTTCAGAGCTAGATAAAGATGATACCTTCCACATTTCTTGAAGATAAAAACCATAACTCCCGGGCTGTAAAAAGAATGCATTTTTTGATTTAAATTCAGTAGCAAAAAACTTTACAACTTGATGCTGCAAATGTGCAGGGTCTAATGAATCAAAAAGTACATCCAGATTTTTATGAATCAGAAGTGATTTTTTGAGCGCAATGTTCTCACGATGGAGGCGGCTCATAAATAACAATTTACCTACACGTCTTAGAAATTGTTTTTCAGGCACAAGATGCATCATCTTTGCATGAAAAGGGCCTTTATGATTGTCATGAAAATCTTCTGACTCTGCACCCGTTGCAAAATGCACACTTGGAAAATCTGGATCTTTTGCATAGATGGCATTACAAACATCCCAAAATGTTTTTGTGCGATGTGCAGTGTGGATAAGTAATTCGGCATTGTTGATATTAATCTCGTGAAAGGCTTCTTCGGGCGTTTTGGGTGAACAAATAACATACCCAGCTTTTTCTAATACAGCTTTGAGTCTGCGACTTGTCTGCGGTTCATCATCGAAAAAGAGAATTCGCCCTTTTGTCATGAGCCCACCGCTTTTTTCTTATCCTCTACCGCATCCCCAGTCTCTAAAACACTTAACGCTATACGAATCGCTTTTACAGTACGATGATTGCGATCATAGAATTCATTAAGCTTCGCATTCATATCAGCTGATTTAGCTCTAAAATTATCCAGCTCAAAATGCAATTGCTCAAGCTGACGCTTCATATGAAGAATCATTTCATCTTTTGACTGTAGCAATGTAACACTTTCTGCTTTGAGAAGTTCTTGACGATTCTCTAATTCTCTTTCTCTCACACGAACTTTGCGTAAATCATTTTGGAATCGCACCTGAAGCTCATCAACTTGTCTTTTATAATCGCCAAGTTCTGACTCACGCGCAGAAAGACGGCCCTTAAATACTATTTTTTCTTCTTCTAAAATTTCAATTCGCTCTTTGTGTTTGCGCTCATTTATCTCTTGTTGCGCTTTCATTTCAGCAACGCGGCGCTGAAGTGATTCGCTTGATGAAAGTAATTTTTCAGTTTCATCACGAAGATTATCGCGTTCTCTTTCAAGAATTAATATTCGAGCTTGTGCTACGCGGATGGCCTCAGCACCACCAACAAGGGCACTCACTTCATTTAAAATTGCTTGAGCACGATCCGGGCCTGATGATCCGGGAGGTTGAAGATTTGTATCACTAAATTTATAATCTGTTTTACCACTAGAACTGGGCCGAATAGTTTGGGGCGTGTCTTTTGGAGTTGGACTTGTCTGATGAGCCCCGGCAGGTGTATCGCCATCAACTAAATTTAAAGAAAACTCCGCCGGTGACCGTACAGTTTTATCCTCTACGATCGGCGTTTCCTTCGGATTTTCTCCACCCTCTTTGAGCAAGAATTCTACAAGCTCTTGAGCGAGGTCAGTCTTTTTAGTTGAACTCATTCAGTATGCTTATCGGGAAATTACGGTAAGGGTTGTAGAGGATTGAGGTTTTTCAAAGTTTTTGCATGCAAATTGCGACAAAAGTCTTATGCGTTTATTGAAACAATCTCACGATATTGAAGGTGGCGCTTCTCTACCTGGTCCATGGTCAAGTCTTTAAGGGCTCCAACACTGAAATCTTGTACGGTAAAACTCGCTAAAAGAGTTCCATACATTGCAGCTTTTTTAACTGCAAACGCATCAGCTGCGAAATCATTTTTTGCTAAGTATCCCATAAAACCACCAGCAAAAGTATCTCCAGCACCTGTCGGGTCAACAACTTGTTTAATGGGAAATGCGGGAAGTGCGTAGTACTGACCTTGAACGTAAAGTAAAAATCCGTATTCACCACGTTTAATCACAACTGTCTTAGGGCCTAAATCGACGATCTTTTCAGCTGCAGACACTGCGTTTGAGGCACCTGTTAATTGTTTAGCTTCGCCTTCATTGATCAGTAGTACATCTAATCGTTGTAATATTTTTTTAAGATCTGAAAGTTTACTTTGGATCCAAAAATTCATTGTGTCTGCAGCAACTACTTTTGGAGATTTTACTTGCTCAAGCACTTCAGCTTGAAGCACAGGATCAATGTTTGCCAAAAAAACATATTCGCAATCTTGGTATTGTTTTGGAAGTTTTGGATGAAAATGTTCAAAAACATTTAATTCGGTTTTTAAAGTTTTAGCTTCATTAAGATCACCGCTATATTCACCAGCCCAATGAAATGTTTTTCCAGGAACACGCTCAATGCCCTGAATGTCAACACCTCGACTTGTGAGAAGTTTTGCATCTGATTCTTTGTAATCTTCGCCAACAACCCCAACAACATTCACAGGAGCAAATAAAGATGCACTCAGCCCAAAATAATTGGCACTTCCACCAAGGGCTCCGTCAACTTTACCTGTAGGAGTTTTAACACTGTCATACGCAAGACTACCAACGACCAGAATGCGACCCAAGATGCCTCCAAAAAATGTTAGTTTATTGCCATTTGTTCTGGATGTTTTTCCATCTCAGAACGTAATTGCCCACAGGCCGCGTAAATATCGCGCCCCATGGTTCGACGTACAAGAACATGTTTACCCAACTTCATCAATATTTTTTGAAACTCAGCTACATCATTACTGACAGGGCGCAAGAAACCGGAGTCAGGATGTTCATTAAACGGGATGAGATTGATTTTACTTGGAATATTTTTTGTGAGTTTTGCAATTCGATGAGCATCATCACGTGTGTCATTCACACCTTTGAGCAAAACATATTCAAAGGTAATCATTTCATTTGTATCATCAGTGTATTCTTTGCAAGCAGCTAAGAGTTCTTCTAATGGATACTTTTTATTAATTGGCATAATGCGATCACGAATTTCATTTGTTGTTGCATTAAGACTAATCGCCAAACGCACACCAGATTGAGCCACCCGCTTGATCAGTGGCGCAAGCCCACTTGTTGAGATAGTAATTTTTCTTAAAGCAAAACCGATACCGTGTTGATTATGAAGAACTTCAATGGCTTTTGAAACGTTATCAACGTTATCAAGGGGCTCACCCATTCCCATAAAAACAATATTGGTGATACGACGACCATCTGTAAGACTATTCGCTGCGATGACAAATTGGCCGACGATTTCAGAAACTGTTAGTCTGCGCATGAGTCCCATTTTAGAGGTGAAACAAAATTTACATCCCATTGCACAACCCACTTCACTCGAAACACAAAGTGTGAGGCGATCAGCATTGCCTGGAATCAATACGGCTTCAATATTTTTGCCGCCTTCAACTTCCATCAAAAATTTTCGTGTGCCGTCAACGCTATCAGCTTGATGGCGAACGATTGGAAGTTTGAATTCAAATAGATTTTTGAGATCACTGCGAAAATCTTTGGCAAGATTTGTCATCTGTTCGGGGTCAGTAGTTTTACGTTGATAAATCCAACGAAAAAGTTGTTGAGCACGAAACTTCTCTTTGCCGTTCCCGGTCAAATAAGATTCTAATTCTGATTGTGTATGAT
>Ga0163151_10000627_pt1 | contig 61824 bp, 54 predicted proteins | sample OliLakLV19MP5IB2_FD_145596 | JGI IMG/M metagenome (GOLD analysis project Ga0163151, IMG submission 145596) | Freshwater microbial mat bacterial communities from Lake Vanda, McMurdo Dry Valleys, Antarctica - Oligotrophic Lake LV.19.MP5.IB-2 | ecosystem: Environmental > Aquatic > Freshwater >... | reverse complement strand
CAACTACAGGTCTTCGCTCTCTCGCCTCTGGCTCTCAACTCTCAGCCCTAGACTCTCGACTGCATGACTCGGTCATGCGCTCCCCGCCCGCTTGAGCTGATCGGCGAGGCTGGCGAAGTGCGAATGCAGAAGTGCAGCCAATTCGACATTCCGAATTCGTCATTCGGACTTCCCAGATGCGGCTCTCGTAATAGATCGGCTTTGTCGCCTCATCCGCCACGGCGCGCTGGATGTCGTAGATGGAACCGAGCGGAGCGAGATAGACAGGAGCGAAGCGACGTGCCCGAAGGGTGCGACCGGCAGGGAGCATCAAACGTAATCGCCGAAAACCGTCCGCGTGTTTGCGTCGGTCTTCTCGATGGGCGTCCCGGTGAAGCCGATGAAGCTCGCGTGCGACAGTGTGGAGTCATGCAACTCCCAGAGTCTTTGGTTGCGGAGCAACTCGTCCTTCTCGAATAGTTCTGCCAGATGCCAAAAATCAAAAAGCAGCTGTCCGCACTGATTCGATGTGCCTACGTTGAACACGGCGTGAGTGTTGAACCATCTGACGAAGATATTCGACAGGCCGTTGAAAAGGGCGATCTAGAAGGGAGGGAATGGATGAGCATCAGGCAGAGATCAAGGCATGGTTGGTCAATGGAAGTAACGGTGGTGCCGATGTTGAGGCTGTAGTGCGGATGATGAAGTCATACCACACCAAGCGAGTGGCCTATTTTGTGGCGAACGGATGGCCGGAAGACGACCCGCATCCGATTACGATTAACAATCAGAACCACGTAACGGCGGGCAACCATCGAGTGAGGTCTGCCCGCTACATGAAGCTGGACGAAGTGGACGTGTTAGTTCGCGAGTAGCCCGATCACATCAGGTGTGACACATGCACATCGCCCCAGTGCTGGCGGAGATAGTCAGCGACAAGCCTTCGGTGGCAGTGGTGCGGCTTATCCTCGCTACAAAGCAGGCACCCCTCGGCCACAACTTCCTTCGGTATCCGCTCTTCGATTTTGCGTTTTTCCATCAAGTCGAGAAACCGCTTCTCATAGGTCTGCCAGTCGCCTTTCAGCTTCTTGTATTCATCCAGCATCTCCTGCGTCGGGGCCAACTCAGGCGTATGCACATAATCCATGCCGCAGACTTCTTTGAGAAAGAACTTCAAGTCGTCCCGCTTCGCAAAGCCGGCTAGCTGCGACACGTTGTTTAGGCGAACATCCACAACCCGCTTGGCGCCTGAACGCCGGAGCATGTCAAAGAATTGCTGCGCTGATTTCTTGGTGAATCCGATGGTGAATACTTTCATGGCGGGTCTTCCTTGAGGGTCATTGGTTCCTGAGCTTCTTCCACGTAAGCGACTTGCTCCTCCTGGCGGGCCAGCGCTTTGGCGAGCAGTTCCTCCTTAGAGAGAAACATGTCCTCGTCTGGCACACCGGTCAATGTGAGCAACCGATCCATCGCGGCCTCGTGAGTTTCGAGGTGCCCGTCGGCGTGAATGTGCAGCACTTCTTTTCCTCGCTCTGCCAGTGCCTTTGCCACGAGCAAGGTCCGATGACATTCAAGCGGTTCCTTTTCCGCGCACATGAGGGCAACGCGATACTTCGCTGCACCTTGCAGCACACGGTCGAGCCCGCTTTGGAAGAGAGCTGTCTGCGCGAGCCGCGAGTATTGCACCCGGCCGTGGTCATAGCAGGAGCGGTCATCGGAACGGGCCCCGAGTTCCTTGCCGAGAAAGACATAGCGGATGCCGTTCGCCTTGAGGGATTGCTCCAGCGGAAGCCGGTTGAACTGCGGATTGAACCGGCTAAACGGCGACGAGCGCACATCGGCTACCGCCCCCACGTCGTGCAGTCGCAGCAGGGAGAGGAACGCTTCGGTGCTGTGCGTCGAGTGTCCGATTGTAAAGATGCTGTTTTCAGTGGCACTCATGGCTTCTCGGTCCCGCCGGACGGGTATGAGCGAATATAGCTGAGCTTTGCGGGGAAAGTGTAGATTCCATTGGCTTGCATCCAGAATCCCTCCTTGCCTTGTGGGTTCTTGAAGGCGCGACCGAGGCCGATGCGCAGAAAGACAACCTCTTGCTCAGCAATCGCCGAGTGCAACTCATCCAGCGCACCGCTTTCACGATGCCGTTGGGCGTAATCATGGAAACCGAGGTCAGCAATCGAGAAAAACCGATAACGCTTGCCCGACCCGTCAGTGAAGTGGATACGAATTTTCCCCGGCTTGTATCCATCCTCGACGATTTCCACAGTGCGAGGATTCACTTCCACAGTGATGATTGAGCGAGGCGGCGGTGGCACCAGCGGGATCAGCTTCTCCCCATCCGGCAACGATACCTCAAAGCCTGCCTCCAAGCTGGGCGACACACTGTTTTTCAAAACCGATTCAAAATCCACAGCACTGCACGGCCCCAAAAACTTCAAGTCCTTATGGAGGGTGTCCTCCGTATGCGGTGCCTTCTTTGAAGAATCAGGAGCAAAATCGCCTGAGAGAATTCCGCCCGGAAAAATTCCGAGACGGGTAAATTCCGAAAATTGCAAATATGGCAATGGGCGAATGCATTCTCCGGTTTTGGGATCAATTCCGGCTGTGCAAACAATCGGCTTGCCCTCGCCAAACCGTGTCAGGTCAGTGATGATAATCGAGCGTTTCATATAGGTGTTATCCAATTCCAAGTTTTTCAAAGAACGCTTTGTGGCGGCGTTTGGCGTCCACCACGATCTTATCAAAATGGAGAATCTCGGTGTGGGCGTTCAACGCTCGATTGTATTTGTAGTAACCGAGCTCCCCTTTGAGGCGCGCGTAGTTTCCGTCGTTCTCAGCATAAACATCGATTGCTGGAGTGATGTCGCAAATCGCGTAGCAATAATAGCGCGTCGTCTCCCCGACATTCAGGTCCCGACCGTTCGGTAGCCGAACCTTTTTGTTTTCTTTGATCTCCCGAAGGTAGCGGTAGAGCTGGCGAGTTGGATCTTCGTCGAAGTTGTTTCGCTGCGGCTTCTTGAACTCAAGGATGGAAACAGCCCGTGCAACCTTGTCCTCATCCACCTCTGCAAAGGCCAAGATGTCCGGACGCTCGTCGCTCCCAGAATGCGTCGTTTGATTTAGCGGTTTATCGGAGGCTGCGAAGGCGTGGAATGTCAGGCACTCGTCAATGATCCAGAGGTTGTGGTCCTCGAAAGCTATATGATCGGTTGTGGCTTTCCGTGGAAATATTAGGTCGTGGATGATGTCCTCGTTCGGGAACTTGCCGTTAGCATTCAGCTCCAGTTTCTTTTCCAGGAGTGCGATCATGCGCTTCCGGTCGCAAAGGTAGTTCACGAGATTGTCCTTCTGGAATGCGGTGATCTGAGCAGTCAGCGCTTGGTAATCCCCTTCGACTTCCGCGATGCTTTTTCCCTGAGTCTTCAGAAGCTTCTCGCTGTTCTTTCGGATCGCGAACTCGGCCCGGCCCTTGTGGCGGTGAAGCACCTCGTTGAGTTTTTCAGGGGTGCTGTTCGGTTCGATCTCATCGAACACCTCGGGGCAATAGTGAGGCACCGAGCGCAAGGCTGGATTTTCATTTGCCACATAGCTTGCAACGATTGCCTCCTTTCGCTCTCTCGCCTTCGCCAAGAATTCTTGGAGGAAGACCTTTGCCGCACCCGCAACAGCAACTTCGATCTGCTTCATGGACACAACCCCCACCTCTGCGAGCAAGGGAGCATCTTCGGAAATCTCAAAATCCAGGCGGTAGTTATCGACCGTTTGATCCAAGTAGGCTGACGTCACATAGAGTGCATACGTGAACCTGCGGTCGGCGTCATCGAACTGGCTGCTGGTTCCAAGCGACTTAACAAGACTCAGGGCTTTCACGTCCCGCCGATTGGCGCACAGGACGGCATTGTGCATCTTCTCATGCGTGGAGTAGAGCTTGATATGGACAAGTGAAAATTCGTGCCCTTCGAGCTGCACTTTCTCCAGCGTGATGTTGTTCTTGATGTCCTTGTCGAAAATCTCATTTAGCACTAGCCGCTCATCCTGGTCGAGCACGGTGACACGCGGAGCCTCGCCAGAGATAAAATATGAAAGGCAGTGCTCCATGATGCGCTGCGCAATCTTGGCCGTTGTTTTGTATGCGCTTGGGAGCCTCTGGTATTCTTTCTTGAATCCCCGCAACTGGACAACTGTTCGCACCTCATCCGTAGTTTTCTCGTGCTGGTCTTCTTGAATCCCGTCGCTCGTGGTAAAGGAAAACTTGCGCTCCATGCGTTGCTCTTTCGCCGCATAAACGCTTTCGATTTCGACGCTCTCAAAAGCCTTCAGCCAGAGAAAGCGCCCGACGCCCTTGCCACCAAGCGCTTGTTTATGAATCGAATCGGAAGTCTCGAAAGAATCATAGTTCGCCTCGTTGAAGCCGATTCCGTTGTCGGTGATGACGAATCCTGTGATGCCTGATTCGTCCAAGTCGCCGAGTATCCCTTGTGCTTCTCGCACCACACGAACCTCAATTTCACCGCCAGAGAGGTTTCCCCGTTCCTCAATCGCTTGAATCGAATTAACCACAGCCTCGAAGACGGGCAGCAGCGCCTCGCCTTTGAAGTGGGGGAGGTTTCGGACTTTCCCCTCAAGATTGGTTTTCAGGTATTTCATGGTTAGTTATGGTTGAATTTCTGCGTGCTGTAGAAGAGTTGGCCGGGAGAGGCGGGGGCAAAGTTTGAAGGACGAAGTGCGAATGTCGAAGTCACTGACGTCCCGTTCGGAAATCGAAGTTCGCCACTCGGCATTTCCCGGTCGGCCTCGATCCCGCGCAGGGCGAGGTTCATGATGGCGAGTGTGGATTCGTTTACGACCACAGAGCCGTCGTGTTTGTTTTTCGCGAGGAACCAGAGGCAGACGGGAATCTGCGTGCTGTAGAAGAGCTGACCGGGGAGGGCGTTCATTTGAGGCGTTTCACGTTTCCCACAGTGAGCAACGTGCGCATCTGGGTGATGGCGATTTCGTTGAGCTTCCGCAGGCGCTCGGGCGCGGTCAAGCCCTGGCGAATGAGGACGGAGTTGAGGCTTTCAAGATTGGTGAGGACGACGAGCTGCTCGATGGGAGCGTGGTCGCGGAGGTTGCCCTCGGCATCCGGGATGCGCATCGCGCCACTGCGCGGCGGTGTGGCCAAAGAGCGCGACGTTGAGCAGGTCGGCTTCGCTGGCGTAGATGGCAGTCGCCTGCGCCTTGGAGACGGCGGGCGGGATGAGGGTTTCCTTGATGGCGTCGGTGTGGATGCGGTAATTGATCTTCGCGAGCGTGCGCTGGAGGTTCCAGCCGAGCTGGAGGCGGTCGTTTTCGTCGTCCTTGAGGCGCTGGAACTCCTTGATGAGGTAGACTTTGAATTCGACCGAGATCCACGAAGCGAATTCGAAGGCAATGTCTTTGTGGGCGTAGGTGCCCCCATAGCGGCCGGGTTTGGAAATCAGACCAACGGCCCCCGTCGAATCAATCTAGCGCTTGGCGGTGAGAATGAAACTATTGAGTCCTGCCTGTTTTTTAATCCCATCGAATTCGATGGGATTAAAACTGGGGTTGTAGAGCTGCTCCCAGATGCCGAGAAACTCAATGGTATCGCGATTGCGGAGCCAGTTAGAGATGAGGTAGTCCGTTCGTTCGGCATCTTTGTAACGGGCGATGTCGGTGAGGGAAATAAAATCCTGTTGATTCTGGGAAAGCACAGCGACGACTGTGCCCTTGACTGCGATGCTGTTGGCTTTCGATTTGCTCATGGACTGGGCCAACTACTTATTGCGGCGAATTCGCCATAATTAAAAGCCGGATTGAAGACAGACTCCCAGACGCCGAGGAACTCGACCGTGTTTTTGCGGGTCTGAACGGCGAAATAACTCTGGGCCAAGGCGATCAGCTCTTTTCTCGGCTCGCCATTCTGGGCGAGGAACTCGGGCCGGGGCAGCGCCGAGACATCCGCGCCGGTCAGCAGCGAGAGTTGGCGCAGCGGTACCAGGAGCAGCATCGGGGTGAGTGGAGGGATGGAGGCGGGGTTCGACAAGCGTGAAGCCTGAATTGGCGGATGAATTGGCCACAAAAAAACCAGCCATCGCCAAGCCTCTGCCCCGGCAGGCAAAACGCAAAAACAGAGAGAGGCAGCCGCAAGGGGGTAACCGTTTTCACCTGCTCAGTCGGGGCATAAAGCTCCTCCCCCATTCTCTAATCCACCGGCCCGATGCTACGACCGTTGCCAGCAGGGGTTCCCCCGGGCCAACAGGTGTGCGGGTGTGTCGGGCGCGGGGCGCGGAACTACGGGGCGAGGGCGGCGGTGGGATTAAATTCCGGGTAGAGGGTGGTGCCGGGATAGGGGCGCTGGCCCTCAAGCGCCCGGGCAGGGCCGTTGGGGGCAACGGCCCCTACCGGATTGCGGTCGGCGTGGGCGGGATAGGTGACGGGCTTGCGTTTAGACTGCTTGGCAGAAGCGCGAGCAAGCTCGCTGCCCACTTTTGGGCGCTTGTCCGCTTTCGCCGATGCTACGGCGCGAAGCGGGGCAAGCGCCCGTGCCGGTTTGGTCTGGGCGGGTTTCTTGGTCGGCACCCTAGATCGGATCGATCCGCGGCAGAAACGGGGCAAGGCATTATTGTCCACGAAGAGGCACAAAAAATTAGCTGGCCTTCGAACCTACCGAGGCGCCGAGAGGGGCGCAGAACATCAGACGCTGTGGATATCACCACCCTTGTGGCTTTTTGTGGCTAAATAAATTTTGGGTTGGGCTTCGTGTCGCTTCGGGTGTTGCGCGGGCAATATAAAGGCCGCGGGGTGAGCCGCGGCCTTGGGGAGTTAAGAGGCGCGAGCAAGCTCGCTGGCCCACGGTCAGGCTTTCCTGGCCTCGTCGATCGGGATGCGCATGCCGTAGAAGCTGCGATACACGAACACCAGCGCGATGACGAAGATGATGGCGCCGAGGGCGTGTTTCAGGGTGTCAGGCATCTTGACCGCGATTTCGACGGCGAGGAGGCCGAAGAGCGTCGTGAACTTGATGACGGGGTTTAGCGCGACGGACGAGGTGTCCTTGAACGGGTCGCCCACAGTGTCGCCGACGACGGTCGCGGCGTGCAGCGGGGTGTTCTTCATCTTGAGGTCGACCTCGACGATCTTCTTGGCGTTGTCCCAGGCGCCGCCGGCGTTGGCCATGAAGATGGCCTGGAAAAGGCCGAAAAAGGCTATGCCCACGAGGTAGCCGATGAAGAAGAACGGGTCGAAGAACGCCAGCGCGAGGCTGAGGCAGAAGATGACGACGAAGATGTTGACCATGCCCTTCTGCGCATACTGCGTGCAAATCTTCACGACTTCCTTCGAGGCCTCGGTGGAGGCGGTGGTGGCGTCGAGCTTCATGTTGTCCTTGATGTAGACGACCGCGCGGTAGGCGCCGGTGACGACGGCCTGGGTGGAGGCGCCGGTGAACCAGTAGATGACCGCTCCGCCCATCAGGAGGCCCATGAGTGCCTCGGGATGCACGAGCGAGAGGCGCTCGAGGACGTTGAAGGACGGATCAATCGCCTGGTAGTGCGCCTGCAGCATCATGATGATGCCGAAGACCATCGTGGTGGCGCCGACGACCGCGGTGCCGATGAGCACGGGCTTGGCGGTGGCCTTGAAGGTGTTGCCGGCGCCGTCGCCCTTCTCGAGCTGGTGCTTGGCGCCCTCGAAGTCGGGCTTGAAGCCGAAGGCCTTCTCGATCTCGGCCGCGATGCCGGGCTTGCCCTCGATCTGCGAGAGCTCGTAGACGGACTGGGCGTTGTCGGTGACCGGGCCGAACGAATCCACCGCGATGGTGACCGGGCCCATGCCGAGGAAGCCGAAGGCCACGAGGCCGAAGGCGAAGATCGGCGCGGCGAAGCGGAACTGCTCGGGCATCATCGCCTGGAGGGCGTCATGGCCGGAGAGCAGGTAGGCGCCGAACATCAGCGAGAGGATGCAAAGGCCGGTCCAGAACGCGGAGAAGTTGCCCGCGACGAGGCCGGAGAGGATGTTGAGCGAGGCGCCGCCCTGCTTGGAGGAGGTGACGACCTCCTTGACGTGGCGGCTCTCGGTGGAGGTGAAGATTTTGGTGAACTCCGGGATCAGCGCGCCGGCGATGGTGCCGAGCGAGATGATGGTGGAGAGCACCCACCAGAGGCCCTCGTGGCCCGGCAGCTTGGCGAGCAGCACGTAGCTGGCGACGTAGGTGACGCCGATGGAGACGATCGAGGTGATCCAGACGAGGTTGGTCAGCGGGTGCTCGAGGTTGAAGTTCTTGGCGTTGCCCCAGACGGCCTTGGAGACGGCGTCGTTGAGCCAGTAGCTGACGAGCGAGGTGATCACCATCAGGATGCGCATGGCGAAGAGCCAGACGATGAGCGTGGCGCAGAGGGCGGGCGAGGCGGCGAGGGCCAGCGCGAGGAAGGCGATGAGCGCGACCCCGGTCACGCCGTAGGTCTCGAAGCCGTCGGCGGTCGGCCCGACGGAGTCGCCGGCGTTGTCACCGGTGCAATCGGCGATGACGCCCGGGTTGCGCGGGTCGTCCTCGGGGAGCTGGAAAACGATCTTCATCAGGTCGGCGCCGATGTCGGCGATCTTGGTGAAGATGCCGCCGCAGATGCGGAGGACGGAGGCACCGAGGGATTCGCCGATGGCGAAGCCGATGAAGCACGGGCCGGCGAGCTCGCCCGGCAGGAACGCCAGGATGCAGATCATGAAGAACAGCTCGATGGCGACGAGGAGCAGGCCGACGCTCATGCCGGACTTGAGGGGGATGAGAAGCGTGGCGAGCGGATTGCCCTGAAGGGCGGAGAAGGCGGTGCGGGAGTTGGCGACAGTGTTGATGCGGATGCCGAACCAGGCGACGCCGTAGCTGCCGAGGATGCCGAGCACCGAGGCGGCCAGGATCATGCTGACGTGCATCGCCGACATGTGCGACAGCACGCTGAAATAGTAGCCCATGCAGATCGCGATGAGGATCCAGAGGCCCGCGAGGAACTTGCCCTGCTGGAAAAGGTAGGTCTTGCAGGTTTCCCAGATTATCTGAGAGACGTCGGCCATCGACTTGTGGACCGGCAGGTTCTTCGTCTGGATGTATTGCATCCAGCCGTAGATCATCGCGAGGCCGCACACGACAAGGCCGATGAGCAGCACGTTCTGGCCGCTGAGCGCGCCATCAAAGAACGTGACCGACTTGAGGTCGGGGATCTTGATGTCGGCTTCGCTGGCGAAGGCGGGGGAAGCGGACGCGGCCAAGGCAATGGCTAGCGCGCCGGCTTTTTTCCAGGGGTAGGATTTAAGCATAACTGAGGATTATTTGATGGGGTGTGTTGCCCGCGGAACTTGGCAAACCCCCGTATTTGAAGCCAGTTAAATCTGGTTTCGGGAACGGTGCGCGGGGTAAATCCTTTGACGCCCGGCCGCGCGTGGCTAGGTTCGCCGCCATGAAAAGTCCTTGGCGTATTCTCCCCCTCCTGCTCGCCGGTGTGCTCGCGCTGCGCGCCGCCGAACCCGCGAAGGCCGACGGTTACGAGAACGTCGGCTTCGACCGGCTCGCCTCGTTCAACTACACGCCGCCCGAGACCGAGACCGCAGGGCCGACCGACCAGATTCCCCCACCGATCAAGGCTCTCGACCAGAAGAAGGTGGCCGTGACGGGCTTCATGCTGCCGACCAAGATGGACAAAGGCCTGGTGAAGGAATTCCTGTTGGTGAAGGACGCGATGATGTGCTGTTACGGCGCCATGCCGAGGGTCAACGAGTGGATCGTCGTCAAGATGAACGGCGCGGGCGTGAAGCCGCTGATGGACCTGCCCATCACCTTCGAGGGCAAATTGCGCGTCGGGGAGATGTTCGAGAACGGCTACCTGACGGGCGTCTACCTGCTCGAGGGCGACCGGATGGCGGGGACGAAAGGGTAGGGCGGCGAGTCCCTTCGCCGCCGTGGCGCGGCGCGGAGTCCGCGCCCTACCGTATTAAGCCTCGGCCGTCGTCGGATCGATCATGCGCCGGACGGCCGAAACCCGGTTGGCCGGGAAGCCGCCCCGCTTGGCATGTTCGTGCACCATGGCCTCGTTCGGGGCGAGGTAGACGCAATAGATCTTGTCGTCGGTGACGAAACTTTCGATCCACTGGATCTGCGGGCCAAGGTCTTTCAGGACACTGCAGGATTTCTGCGAAATGCCGTGCAGCTGTTCCGGGGTGAGCTTTCCGGCGCCGGGGATTTCGCGTTCAATGATGTATTTGGGCATGATGGGCGGAGGGTTGGGTGTTAGTGGATGGAGGGTTTTACCGCGAGATATCGCGCTGGGTGAGCACCTTGAACCCGCGCGTGTTGAGCGCGCTGGCGGCGAGGTCATTGTCCTCGACGCTCAGGGCCAGGGCGGATTTGCCGCGCGGGCGCATGAGAAAGGAATAGGCGTAGTGGATGTTCACCTCGACCGTGAGCAGGGCGCTGAGCACGGTGCTCAGCTGCGATTCGTCGGCGATCTCCACGGCGACCACCTCGCACTCGGTGAAGAAGAAATTGTTCGCCGCCATCAGCTCGCGGGCGCGGTCGGGGTCGTCGACAATCATGCGGTCCAGCGCGGTGTCGGTCTGGTCGATGGTGGTCATCGCCATGATGTGGACGTCGTGCTTGGCGAGCAGGGCGACGAGATCGTGCAGCCGCCCGACGCGGTTCTCGATGAACACGGAGAATTGTTTGACGGGATCGGCGGCGACCGGGGCGGCGGTGTCGGACATGGCGGCAGAAACCACCGTAGACCGGCGGGACGGGGTGGTCAATGCCGCCTTGTGCCGGCGGGGGCAGGGCGGTTAGCGTGTGAACCGCATGTCCCCAAACTTCGCCGAGACCGCCGTCAGGGCGCGCGCCGAGAGCAGCGCCCGCCTGGTGTTGCGCGGCATCGGGCTGAACGCTTTGCTCGCCGCGGTCAAGCTGGCCGGCGGCATTTTCGGGCACACTTACGCCCTGGTCGCGGACGCGGCCGAGTCGATGCTCGACATTCTTTCCTCGATCCTTGTCTGGGCGGGCTTCCGGGTCGCGGCGCAGCCGCCCGACCAGAACCATCCCTACGGGCACGGCAAGGCCGAGCCGCTGGCCGGGCTGGCGGTGTCGGGTTTCATCTTTGCGATGGCGGGTTGGGTGGCCTGGCATGCCGTGCAGGAGATCCGCACGCCGCACCAGGGGCCGGCGTGGTGGACCCTGCTGGTGCTGGCCGGGGTGATCGTGGCCAAAACCTGGTTCTCCCGCCGCCTGCGGATGAAAGGCGAAGAGGTCGGCAGCACGACGCTCGGCATCGAGGCGATGCACCACTGGTCGGACGCCATCACCTCCGGGGCGGCCTTTGCCGGCATCAGCATCGCGCTGTGGGGCGGCGCCGGCTGGGAGACGGCGGATGACTGGGCGGCCCTGTTCGGCTGCGCGATCATCGCCTTCAACGGCTTCAGCATGTTCACGAAGGCGCTGGGCGACGTGATGGACGCGGCGGCCCCGCAGAATTTTGCGAACGAGGTCCGGGCCCTTGCGCTCGCCGTGCCCGGCGTCCGGGCGCTCGACAAGGTACGCATGCGCAAGAGCGGGCTCAGCCACCTCGTGGACATCCAGGTGCGGGTGGACGGCCACCTGACCGTCCGCGAGGGCCACGACATCGCCCACGCGGTGAAGGACGCGCTCCTGGCCTCGGCCCCGCACCGCATCAGCGACGTGACGGTGCACATCGAGCCCGCGCGTGATCCGGGTTGATGTCAACCAATAGTTGACATCAACCCAAAGTCCGGCGCGCCAAGATCAGACAAAAAATCAGAAGGGTAAAGCGGGCGGGCGGGGCGGAACCCTCGCGCGCCGGATTAAAAAATATTAAGAACCGGTTAAGGCTGGCTTTATGGACACCGGGCATAGTCGGGCAGGCTTTACTCCGCCTCCCCCTTAACCCGTCCCATGAAGATCATGAAAACCGCCGCCAAAATCATTGGTATCATCCTCCTGAGCGTCACGGCCATGTGTGCCGCCACCGCCCCGGCCAAGAAGAAAAACTGGACCGCGCCCGAGCACAAAATCTACGCCCAAGAACTCGCCGACCAGATCCTCCGGGAACACCCCGAGCTGATCAGCGTCACCCTGCAGGGCACTCCCCCGGGCGCGGCGAAGGACGTCTACACCATGTTCGCCGGCTCGTTCCCCGAGCGCATCGGCAATGCCTGCGACCCGGATGACATCGAGGTCATTCTCAAGGGCATCACCATCCTCGATCCCCGCTGGCGCCGCACCGCTGACCCGGTAAAGAAATTTGTGACCCTCACGCCGTTGCGCGACGCCCAGGGTGAAAACGTCGGGCTCCTCGTGCTGGCCTACAAGAACGATGGCGCCAAGGCGAAGACCGATGACGAGTTCTACGCCGCGTCGATGAAACTGGGGAAGCACATCCAGAATAGCATCCCCAGTTTCGCCGCGCTCTTTGCGCCCGTGAAATAAGACCATGAGCCCGTCTTCGCTCCGTCGGGCCGTGATATTGGCCGCCCTGGCCGGGCTCGCCAGCGGGGCCGGGCGGGCCGAATCATTCTATCAGTTGGAGTCGGCACTCACGATCAGGAGCGACTCCCTGCCCAACTGGGATTACCTCGCGGTCGATCCCACCCGGCCTGTGTTGTATATCACGCGCCGTGAGGATGGGGTCCTCCTGTATGACACCGAGACCAGGCAGGTCACCGGGGTGCTGGAAAACACCAAGGGCGGCAACGCCGTGACCATCGTGCCCGAGCTCGACCGGCTGTATGTCACCAACACCGATGGCTCGCTGACGATCTTCCAGCTCTCCAATTTGAAGTTCCTGACGCGCAATTCCTATGGCGAGAGCGCGGACAACGCCTTCTACGACCCGGTGACCAAGCAGCTCCTAATCACCGAAGGCGACCAGAAAAAGGCCGTTTTTGTGGACGCCCGGACTTACGCCACCGTGGCCACGCTGGAATACGATTCCGAAAAGCTCGAGGGCACCGCGCCGGACGGGAAGGGTTTCATGTACATGGCGCTGCGGGACCGTGACCGGGTCCTCAAGATCGACATGAAGTCGCACCTGGTAGTCGCCGAGTGGCCCACCCCGGGCTTCAAGCTGCCCAATGGCGTGGCGTTTGACGCGGCCAACAACCGGCTGTTTGTCACCTGCCGCGGCGACAATCCCTCGGTGATCGTGTTTGATGCCGCGACCGGCCGGATCGTCGCCAGCCCGGCCATCGGCCGGAACAATGACGTGATCGTCTTCGATCCGGAGACCCGGAAGATCTACACCTCGAACGGCCTGGACGGCACGCTGGTTATCATCGACCAGGTTGATGCCAACACCTACAAGCTGGCCGAGGCCGCGACCACGCGGCCCTGGGCCCGCACGATGGCCGTCGATTTCAAAACGAAGAAAGTCTACCTCGTGACCGCCGAAGGAACGGTCGACCCGGCAAAGCCGTGGAAGACCAGTATCGCGCCGTTTTACCCCAACAAGTATTTCAAGGACACCTTCACACTCCTCACCTATTCCCGCAAGTAACCTCGCCAACCCCATGAATGCCCCGTTCTCCACTCCCCCGCGCCGCCTCGCCTTGGCGGCGCTTGCCCTCGGGCTCACCACCTCGGCCTTCGCGCTCAAGTACGCGGCCGTCGAGCACCACCTCAAGGCCGACCCCGCGATCCCGGTCTGGCAGCCCGGCCCCGTCGAGTCCGTGCCCGAGGAGGAACTGAACCTCGTCGGCGCCGACATCATGGACGAGATTACCCTCGGCTGGGTGAAACTCTTCAGGAAAGAGTATCCACGGCTGAGTGTGACGATGCAGGCTCGCTCCTCCGGCAGCGGCGTGCCCGCGCTCACCGAAGGGATCGCGCACATGGCTCCCGTCGGCCGCGAGGCGCTGCCCGCCGAGTTCGAGGGTTTCGTGAAGAAATATGGTTACGAGCCCTTCCGCATCAAGGTGGCCACCGGCAGCCTGGGTTCGCTCGGCAAGACCGCCACGAGCATCGTGCTCGTCGCCAAGAGCAACCCGATCAAGGGCCTGACGTTCAAGCAGCTCGACCAGATGTATTCGAAGTCGCACAAGCGCGGCGGCGAGGCCCTCACGACCTGGGGCCAGCTTGGCCTCACCGGTGAGTGGGCCAACCGCCCCATCCATCTCTACGGCCTGCGTCCGCCGAACGGCATCGAGCAGTTCGTGAAATGGCAGGTGCTGCAGGACGGCGCCTGGCGCGAAGGCATCCAGAACGTCAAGGGCCAGGGCTTCACGCACGCGTTCACCGTCGCCTCAAACGACATGCGCACGCAGCTCGGCGGCCTCACCTATGCGTTGCTGGCCAACCTCACCGCCGATGTCCGCGTCGTCCCGCTGGCGGAGAAGGATGGCGATCCGTTCATCATGCCGACGATCGAGACGGTCTACAACCACACCTATCCGCTCAGCCGCTACGTCTACCTCTACGTGAACCGCAAACCCGGCACCGCGCTGGAACCCAAGATCAAGGAATTCCTCAAGGCTGTGCTCAGCAAGCAGGGCCAGGATGTCGTCGCGGCCGAGGGTGTATTCATGCCGCTGCTGCCCGAGGTCGTGCAGGAGGAACTCGCGAAGCTGGAGTGAAAAATAGACGCGGGCCTCATCCTGTCATTCTGCGCGTGGCGAAGAATCCAGTGGAAGCAACGGGTCTCGGGCGTGTCTTCAGCCCCTTGGCATCACCCAATACCTGTCATTCTGAACGCAGTGAAGAATCCATCAGCATGACCGCCAGCGCGCATCCTGCTGGATCCTTCGCGGGACTAGGATGACAAAAATGAGGATAGTCTTGTTTCTGGCGGCGATTCCGGTGCTCACATCCGCAGCGGAGGTCGCCTGCGCCAGCGCCGAGAGCATGGACGGGTTGATGTCCGCGTGGACGGCGGGATTTTCCGCGCTGCATCCGGACACGCCGGCGCGCGTGACGCGGCGGGCGAAGTTTTCGGCCGACTTCGCCGAGGCGCTTGGGCGCGGCGAGGTGCAGGTGGCGCCTTTCGCCCGGGAACTGTTTCCCGCCGAACTGGCGGAGATGACGCGACTCGCCGGCGGGGCGCCGCGGCTGGTGTCGGTGGCCACCGGCAGCCGGGCGACGAAGGGCGGTACGCACGCCATCGTGATTTTCGTCAATGAAAAGAATCCGCTCGCGCACCTGTCTCTCGGGCAACTGCGTGAGGTTTTCGCCCGCGACGGCCGCATCACGACCTGGGGCCAGCTCGGCCTGAAAGGAGAGTGGGCCGGCCGGAAGATTTCATTGCACGGCATGCGCGTGCGCCGCGAGACCGGCAATCCGCCCGGCATCGTCAACTTCCTCGAGTCACGCCTGCTCGCCGGCCGCGCGTGGCGGGCCGGCGTGCAGGAACACGCCGACACACCCGGCGGCACCCAGGCGCTGGAACAGATCGTCCGCGCGGTGGCGGCAGACGAAGGCGCGATCGGTTACAGCGGGTTCGCCTACGCGGTGCCGGGGGTAAAGGCGCTCGCCCTCGGCGAGACTGACGCGGGTCCGTTCTTCGCCGGCACGGAGGCCGAGATCGCACGACGGAACTACCCGCTGGCGCGCACGATCTACCTGGCGGCCGGCCCGAGGCCCGACGCGGCCACGCGGGAGTTCCTCCGCTACGTCCTCAGCCCGGCGGGGCAGGGGGCGATTGCGGCTGATGCGCAAAAGTTTTCCCCGCTGGCCGAATCCGCCGTGCGCCCGGCCTATGCGCCGCGGACGGTGGAAGTGCCGCGCGAGGCGCGCTATGTCGGCGCCGATGGGGCGATCGCGATCATCGGTTACAACGATATGACGGAGATGATGGAAGCTTTGACCGCGCGCTTTGCGGCGCTGCATCCCGGTTTCAAATTTGCGCTCACGCTCAAGGGCACGCGCACGGGGCCGCCGGCGCTGGCGCAGGGCACGACGGCCTTCGCGCCGGCGGGCGCGGAATTTTCCCCGCAGGAGCTGACCGACTACCGGGCCGCGACGGGCACCGATCCACTCGTCGTCCGGGTGGCACATTGCTCGCTGGATCCGAAGGCGCTGAGCGGACCGCTGGCCCTCTTTGTGCATGAGAGCAACCCGCTTGCGGCGCTGACCCTCGCGGAAGTGGCGGACATCTTTGCCGGTCGCGACCCGCGCGGGCTCCAGCCGTGCGGCCTCGAGGCGCAACTCGCCCTCGCGCTCTGCCTGCGCGACCTGGTGCCCGGCCTCCCGGCCTTCGCAGCGGATTTCAAGGGCTTCCGGCAATCGGCCGACGTTGTCAGGTTTGTCGCGGACCATCCCAAGGCCATCGGTTTCGCTGCCGCCATGCGGACCGTGCCGGGGGTGAAGATCCTCGCCTTGGTCCCGGCCGGAGGCGGGGAGCCGGTCGCGCTCAACGAGGCCAGCCTCCGCGCCGGCCGTTACCCGCTCGACCGGTTCCTGCTGATCCATGCGCGCCAGCCGCTGGAGCCGTGGATCCGCGAGTTCCTGGGCTTCGTGCTTTCGGCGGAAGGGCAGGGAATCATCGCCGGCGGCACGCTGGGCTACCTGCCGCTCAACGCCGCCGAGTTGGCGGCGGAGCGGACTAAATTGTGGTTACCTGAATGAGAATTAAGGTAGGCTTCAGCTTTGCTTTAGTGAAAGTCCCTAGAGTGGGTTTGTTATATTAGTTGTCGGTCCCCTTTGGTCACCTCACCCCATCCCTGGATACCCGCATGAACCCCACTGTTGTCGCATCACTCCGCCGCTGGCCGCAATTGCCCGCCTGCCTGCTTGCCCTCAATCTGCTGTTGCCGGTTTCATCGCTGCGCGCGCAGACCGCGAGCGGCAATGTCATCGAGCTGGACAAATTCACCGTCTCCGCCGACATCAACACCTACTTTCAGTCCACCTCCTCGATGGCCACCAAGCTACCGATGGAGATGAGGGAAATACCTTCGTCGCTGTCCATCCTGAACTCGACCGCGATCAGGGACCGCAACACCGTGGCGCTCTCGGATGTGTTCGCCTACGTTACGGGGGCCGCGCAATCGCAGAACAACATCAACGGCTTTTCATTCCGCGGCTTCCCCAACACGGGCGCCTATACCCAGAACATCCAGTTCGACGGGCTGCAGGGCGCCACGCTCCAGAAGTCGGGCACCACCGCCGCCAATGTGGATAGCCTGGAGTTTCTGAAGGGTCCAAACGGGGTCCTCTACGGCCAGATGAACCCAGGCGGTTTGCTGAACATCGTGACCAAGAGCCCGAAGGAAGTGCGGGAGACCGAGGTGCGTCTCACCGTCGGTTCCTATAATGGAGAGTTCTCCAGTCTGGGCGACACCATCACGAAGACGGTCACCTTGGACACCACGGGCCCCGTGCTCCGCAGCAAGCGTCTTTTCTACCGGCTGGTCGTCGATAGCAGCGCCAATCCCAATTCCCGTCCGGGAAACTTCGCCAACGGCATCTCGGTTTACCCTTCGCTGACCTACAAGTGGAGCAATGACACGGCGTTCACCCTCAAGGGGGAAGCCAGCAAATACACCCGCCGGCAGGATGATGGCTTGGTGCCGATCTTCACCAACGGAACCGCCTATGGGGTGAACGCCAAGTGGGTCACTGCGCCGCTTAACACGATCTACCAGGACACCAAGGACCGCGGCCTCGACTACGGCGATGCCCTCTCGTTGTTTTTCAAGACGACCCTGCCCTTTGACTGGCAGCTGCGCGTGGTAGGTCGCTCCGTCTGGCACATCGACCAGGTCCGGGAGCTGACGGTGAACAACGCCAACGTGTATAATCCCAGCATCGCCACAGCCCGCTACGCCCAGCCCACCTCCACGCTCCGCCGGCAATACAACAATGTGCGGAACGGGCACCGTTATAATTATCTCGATGCGAATGTGTATCGCTCGTTCGGTCCGGAGAAGTTCAAGCATACGGTGATCATCGGCACGGGCGGCGGCGCGGAGGCGTTCCACAACAAGCGCATCTCCTTCGGTCCCAACCAGACGGTGGCCCAGGCCATCTCGCTCTACAATCCGGTCCTGGACCTCTTCGATTATCCTGCCGACGGCACGGGCGCGACGGACCAGGTCACCTACATTCAAGCGTGGGGCCAGTATATTTCCGATCAGATAAAAATCGGCTCCAAGATGCATGTCTCGCTCGGACTGCGGAATGATGAGCAGAGTGTGCATGGCATGAACAAGCTGGTTCCCACGACGACGAATTTTAGCACCACCTCATCCGCGATCACCAAACAGGCAGGCGTGGTCTATGACGTGCTGCCGAGCCTAGCGGCCTATGGCAGCTGGAGCCAGTCGTTCAAACCGGCCTTCAACATCGCGTATGACGTCACCGGCAATGCGAATTTTCCGCCGGAAACCGGCGAACAATTTGAGGGCGGGTTGAAATTTGAGACGGCGGACAAGAAGTTCAACCTCACGGCGGCCGTCTATCAGATCACGCGCCAGAACGTCCTGGTCGCCTCCGGCACCAATTTCACCGCCGCGACCCTGCCGGCCGGCAGCTCGGCCACGGTTGGTCAGGGCATCTCGCGCCTGGATGGCGAACAGAAGAGCACCGGTTATGAGGTGGAGGGTCGGTGGCAGCCTGTCCCGAACTGGCAGGTGCAGGCCGGTTACGCCCATTCTAAGGCCATCATCAACGCCTCGATCACCAACCCCGCTTCGGTGGGTCTCGACCTGGCCAACGCGCCGCGCGACACGGCCAATTTCTGGACCCGCTACAACCTCCCGCACGGCCGCCTCAAGGGCCTCGGTTTCGGCTTGGGCTATATCTACGTGGGTGAGGCCTGGGCCGGCGACCCCACGACGACGGTGTATTACCAACTGCCCGCCTGGTCACGCGTCGACAGCTCAGTGTATTACAAGTCAAAGCGTTTTGACTACGCGCTCAACATCCAGAATCTGTTCGACAAGCGCTATATCGGCTCGGCCCAGAGCGCGATCACGCTGAATCAGGGTGAACAGCGGAAGCTTACCTTCTCGGTCTCGACCAAGTTCTGAGCCGGCCGAGCGGCCCATGGATTTCACGGCCGCCACCACTGGCGGCCGTTTTCTTTGGCCGGCGGTCCCTGGTGATAAACAAATATTAAGTCACGGTTCATGCCGATTTCAGGAAAACCCTGCAGACTCGGCCCGCGATCCGGCCCCTTGATCGATCCCATGCGTTTCCTTACGATCCCTCGCCTTGTCATTTTCCTCGCCCTGGGGCGGGTGGCCTGCGTCGGCGCCGCGGAGTTCAACCTCGGGCCGCTGCCGGCCTATACGCCGCATGTTTCGAACGTGCACGGGGTCATTCGCATCAATGACACCGAGCTGTCGCAGCACCTCGTCCACCTGTGGCAGGACCGGTTCCTGAAGCTGCATCCGCAGGTCCGATATTCAGAATACACGGTTCCCGCCTGGTTCAGCGGCCTCGGGGCGGACACGGCCGACCTCGCCGTGGCAGGGCGACGGGCCTATCGCGCCGACCTGAAGGCGTTGGAGGAACTCTGGGGACATCCGCCGCTGGAAATCATCGTGGCGACGGGCGGCTTCAACCTGCGCAAGGGCAACACGCCCGGAGTGATCATCTTTGTCCACCGGGACAACCCGCTGACGCAGCTCACCCTCGCGCAGATCGACGGCGTTTTTGGCGCGGAGCGCAGTGGCGGCTGGGAGGGCACCAAGTGGACGACGCGGAATGCCCGCGGTCCCGAAGGCAACCTCCGCACGTGGGGCCAACTCGGGCTGACGGGCGAGTGGGCGGACAAACCGATCAGCCTTTACGGCATCGATGCCACGCTGAGTGGCTGGTCGGCGCTGATCCAGCAGGTCGTATTCAAGGGCGGAACGAAGTGGAACCCGGCGATGCGTGAATTTGTGCGTGGAGGCACCGAGGTGCCGGCCGACGACCAGATCGTCGGGGGCGTGGCGGGTGACCGCTACGGGATCGGCTTCAGCTTTATGCGGGTGGTGGAACGTTATCCCGGCGTGAAGGTGATCGCGCTTGCGGCCGAACCGGGCGGCTCGTTCGTCGTGCCGAGCAACGAAAGCTTTTTCGACCGGTCCTACCCGCTGGTCAACTCGATCTACATCTACCTGAAGCGTCCGCCGGGACAGCCCGTGTCGCCCCGGTTGAAGGAGTTCCTCACCTACATCCTCAGCCGGGAAGGCCAGCAGGCGGTGGTCGAAGATGGCATGTATATTCCCCTCAGCGCGGCGGCGGTGCAGGCCGGGCGGAAGAAACTGAATTGATACCCACGATGAAGTCGCCGTCATTATTTTCCCGCCTTGGCCGCACCCGCTTGCTGGCGGCCGGGCTGGTGGGATCCGCCGCCATGCTGGCTCACGGCCAGCCCGTCCTGCCGGAATACCAGCCGGCGCAGGGGGTCTCGGGCCTCATCCGCAGCTGGGGCAGTCCGCACATGGGCGGACTGCTGAAGAACTGGCAGGAGGGGTTCCGGAAATTTCATCCCGGCATAGTTTTCGCCGACAACCTGAAGGGCACCGCCTCGGCGACCTACGGGTTTGCCACGAACCAAGCCGAACTTGGTCTGATGGGCCGGCAGATCTACACGTTCGAATATTATCCGGTCTACCGCCGCTCGCACCTGCTGCCGGTCGAGATCGAGGTCGCCACCGGCAGTCTGGACGTACCCCACAAGAGCTTTGCGCTCGCGGTGATGGTCCACCGCGACAATCCGCTCGCGCAACTGACGCTCCGGCAGCTCGACGGCATCTTCGGTGCCCAGCGCGAAGGCGGCTGGCAGGGGATGAACTGGGTCAAGAAGGCGGCGCGCCCTGCGGCGGACGACATCCGCACCTGGGGGCAGCTCGGCCTGACCGGCGAGTGGGCCGACAAACCCATCCATGTCTATGGGCCGCCGGGACTGCATCCGGGCGGCATCTCCTATTTCCAGCGTCGCGTGATGGGCGGCTCCGACCGCTGGGCCGAGAACCTGATGGAATTTGAGGATCGCGCGGCGATGATGGCGGCCCTGAGCCGAGATCCCTTGGGCATTGCCTACACCGGGCTGTGCTATCTCACGACGGCGACCAAGGCGCTGGCGTTGGCGGAGCAGGACGGCGGACCGTTCGTCGCGCCGACGCGGAGCTCGGTCGCCGACCGCACCTATCCGTTGTCGCGACCGGTCTATATCTACTTCGCGCCCGACACGCCGGCCGGCGACCCGGCGGTCGATCCCAAGGTGCGGGAGTTTCTCCGCTATATCCTCAGCCGGCAGGGCCAGGACGATGTGGCGCGCGAAGGCGATTATCTGCCGCTGTCGCCCGCCGTCCTGCGTGCCCAACTCGACCGGCTCGAGGCGCCGGCGGTCCGGATTCCTCCCTCCCACTAGAAAATATTAACCCCCAACTCCACCCAACCGGTCATGAAAAAACTCCCTCGCTGCCTGTTCCTCCTTTCGCTGCTGGGCGTCCTGTTTGCAGACGCCAGCGCCGCGGTCCCCGCCAGGACCAAACTGAGACTGGCCCCGATGCCCGGCATGGGCCAGCTGGTCCCGCAACTCGCCGTGGGGTTGGGCTACTTTGAGCAAGAAGGCCTCGATGTTGAGATGGTGACCGCCATGGACTGGATCGAGGAGGACTGGCTTTCGGCCGAGCTCCTCAACAACGGAACGATCGATGCCGAGGTGAACTGGTATCACCGGGTGGTCTACGGCACCGGCAATCATCAGCCCCTGAAGGCGGTCATGCTGTTGGAGGACAGCCCCGGAATGAAGATCCTCGTGGCAAATCCGCAGAAGGAAAAAATCAAGAGCGCGGCGGATTTCAAAGGCCGGCGCATCTCGGCCTCGGCCGGTTTCTCCACCAAACGCTACCTGACCGAATATGTGGCCAAGCGCCACGGCCTGGAACTGCAGGACGTCACCTACCTGCCCGATAAATTCCAGTCCGGTCAGCCGGCCGGCGAGATTGTCAAAAGGATCAAGAACGGCGAAGCCGACGTGCTCGCCATCATGGATCCGACGCTGATCGGGATCGAGGAGAGCGGCACGATGACCACGCTCTATGATTTGACCAACCGCGAGGGAACCAAGCAGGCCCTGGGCGACATCTGGCCCGCCCGCTGCCTGTTTCTCGCCCCCGCCTTCATCGAGAAGCACCCGGAGACTGTGCAGAAACTGGTCAACGTGTTCGTTCGGACCATGCGCTTCATCAACACGCACAATGCGGACGAAATCTGTGCCAAGCTGCCGCTCTCCTACTACAATCCGCATACCAAGAACGATCAGTTCCGGGAGTATAAGGCGGCCGAGAAGCTCAAGATCAGCCGGGCGCTGTCGACCCTGACTAAGGGCGACTATTCAATCCCTCCATCGGCAGCAAAATTCGCAACCAGGCTGACGCTTGCGGCGGAGTTCGACGAAACCGCCGAGGGCAAGTACCGCAAGGCCGCCCGCGACGGCGCCAAGGTTATTCCCGAGCAGACCTACGACAATCGCTTTGTCGAGCAGGCCATGAAGCAGTTCAAGTAGTCCACCCGCACTCCCGTCCGGCCCGCCCAAGAGCATGAAACGTCTCCTCTCCAGCCTCTACATCCAGGTGCTCATCGCCATCGTGTGCGGCGTGCTACTCGGGCATTTCCAGCCCGATTTTGCGGTGCCGCTCAAGCCGCTGGGCGACGGCTTCATCAAGCTCATCAAGATGCTCATCGCCCCGATCATCTTCACGACGGTGGTGGCGGGCATCGCGGGCATGGGGGACATGAAGAAGGTCGGCCGCGTCGGGGTGAAGGCCCTGATCTATTTCGAGATCATCACGACGGTGGCGCTGGTGATCGGGCTGGTGGTTGCCAACTGGATTCAGCCCGGCGCCGGCATCCACGCCACCGCCGCCTCGCTGGACGCCAAGTCGGTGTCCCAATACGTCGGCTCGGCCTCGGCGATGAGCACGGTGGACTACCTCCTGCACATCATCCCGAACACGTTCGTCGGAGCTTTCGTCGAGGGCGAGATTCTCCAGGTGCTGCTGATTTCCCTGCTGGCCGGCTTCGCCCTCTCGCGGCTCGGCGACCAGGGCCGGCCGATCGTCAACCTGCTGCACGACATAGCCCGCATTTTTTTCAGCATCGTGACGATCGTCACGCGTCTGGCCCCGGTCGCCGCTTTCGGCGCGATGGCCTTTACCGTGGGCAAATACGGTCTGGGATCGCTCGTGGCGCTGGGCAAGCTCATGGCGTGCGTTTACCTCACCTGCGGCGTCTTCATTGTTGTGGTGCTGGGCTCGATTGCCCGTTTCAACGGCTTCAGCCTGTGGAAGATCGTCCGGTATGTCCGCGAGGAGCTGCTCATCGTCATCGGCACGTCGTCCTCGGAGGCGGCCCTGCCGGGCCTGATGGAAAAGCTGGAGCGCGCCGGCTGCGCCCGGCCGGTGGTCGGGCTCGTGGTGCCCACGGGCTATTCCTTCAACCTCGATGGCACCTGCATCTACCTGACGATGGCGGCGCTGTTCATCGCGCAGGCCACCGACACGCCCATGACGCTGGCCAACCAGATCGGCCTGATCGGCGTGCTGCTGCTCACCTCCAAGGGCGCGGCGGGCGTCACGGGCAGCGGCTTCATTGTGCTGGCCGCCACGCTCGCGGCGACCGGCAAGATCCCCGTGGCCGGCATGGCGCTGATTCTCGGCGTGGACCGCTTCATGTCGGAGGCGCGGGCCATCACCAATTTCATCGGCAATACCGTGGCGACCTTTGTGATCGCCAAATGGGACGGCGAGTTCGACCGCCGCCGCGGCTCCGCGGTGCTGGCCGGATCGTCCGCGCCGGCGCCGGGCGGTCAGTCTGAACTATAATTCAGCCGACGTTAAGGGTGGGTTCAGCCGGCGCGGCTAGGTTTGGATGTTGGTCTTTTCCTGCCCCGGGAAGACCGGGTTGTCATCCCATCACTTTTTTCGCGTCCATGAAATACCCCGCCCGTTGCTCATCGCTCGTGCTGGCCTTGCTACTGTCGGGAACCGCATTCGGCCAGTCAACCGGCGGCAAGACCCCGGCGGAATTTGTCCTGCAATCCGTGACGGCCGACGAGCCGGTGAAAGCCTACAGCGGCTCGGCGGTGGAGCGCCGCAAGCGGCTCGCGGAGCGGGCCGCGAGCACCTACGACGATGAATTCGACCTCAGCGGTCTGCCCGCCTACCGGCCCGCCCGGCTGGTCACGGGCACGATCCGGCTTTGGGGCAACAACTATGTCGGCGACTCGGGCCTGGCGCAGAATTGGCGGGACGCCTTCGCGAAGCATCACCCGCAGGTGAAGTTTGAACTGGTGCTGCCCACGGCGGCGATCGCGGCGCCGGCCCTCTATTTCGGCCTGGCCGACATCGGCATGAACCACGAATTGTCATTTTACGACAATCTCGCGCATGTCCGCATCCTGGGCTACGAGCCAATCGGATTTTCCGTGGTCTCGGGGTCCTACGACATCAGCGGCTGGCAGAACTCGCTCGCGATCATCGTGCACAAGGACAACCCGCTCACGAAAATCACCATGCAGCAGCTCGACGGGGTCTTCGGCTCGCAGCGGTCCGGCGGCTGGACCGGGACCACGTGGAAACCGGAATTTGCCCGCGGACCGGAGACCAACATTCGCAGCTGGGGCCAGATGGGGCTCGCCGGCTCTTGGATGAACAAGACGATCAACACCTACGGTTACAGCCTGCGCTACGCGACCGCGCTGGAGTTTTCCAACAAGGTCCTGCACGCAAGCGACAAGTGGAACGACAACCTGGCAGCGTTCGGCAATTACATCTCGCCCGAGGGGAAGCGCTCCCTCCAGGCGGAGCAGATCATGGACCGGATCACCTCTGATCCTTCGGGCGTCGCCTATATCCGGTGGCAGCCGGCCTTCGCCGGCAAGGTCAAGGTGCTGGAACTCGCCGAGACTTCCGCCGGGCCCTACTACGAATTCAACGTCTCCAATCTTCAGCAGCGGAAATATCCGCTTTGGGGCGACCAGTCCTTCTGGGTCAGCGTCAAGCCGGGCCAAAAGCTCGAACCGAAGACGGCGGAGTTCATCCGCTTCGTCCTGAGCCGCGAGGGCCAGGAACTCGTGAAGGCGGACGGAAAATATCTCCCGCTCCCGGCCGGCGTCGTCCGGGAAGAGCTCGCCCGGCTGGCCCGCCTCGAGTGAGCCGCCGACCGCCCCAGAATTTAACCAACCCAAAACCCATGAATCCCACCCTTCGTCCTGTTGCTTCTCCCGCCTCTTGGTGGCGCTGCGTGCTCGGTGCCGCGCTTGCCCTGGGGCTCGCCGTCGCCGCCACCGCTGAGCCGGCCAATGTCCTCATCCGCGTCCCGGCCGGCAAGGCCGTGCCGGCCGAGCTGCCCCCGTTGCTCGCCAAATGGCGGCAGTCGGGCCAGGTGGCGGACGTGCTGCTGCTCACCCAGGGACGGGCGGAAAAGCCGGGCGAGGCGGCGGGTTTCGAGGCCCTCGTCGTGCTGGAGTTCACCAGCGAGGGTTCCTATGCCGTCTGGCAGCAGGAATCCGCCCCGGTGCTACCCGCCGGATTGATCACCGCCCGGGTGGACAAACTCACGCACGGCGAGGTGACCCCGCGCGATTCCAACCGCTCGATCTTTGTCGTGAACGCCTACACCCCGACCGTCGCGAAGGAGCGCTATGATGAATTTGTGCAGGGTTATATCGCCCCGCTTTACGCGGCGCAACGGGCCACCAAGCGCCTGATGCGTTCCTCGATGTATCTGGAACGGGGCCAGGTCGGGCAGGCGGAGGCTTTCGCCGTCCTGGAGTATCGCGATCCGCTGGCCTTCGAGGCCAACACCGCCGCCAAGCTCGAGATTCGTCAGAAGCTGACCGCCACGGTTCCGAGCTACGCGAAATTTCACGAGATCAAGGACGGCCTGCGCAAGGACGGCGGCGGCACTTTTGCCGCCTACACCGAGCTGCCGCCCCCCGACCTGAGCGACCTGCCGGCCTACGTGCCCGAGACGAAGATCGTCGGCGGCGTGCGCATCGTGGGCAGCGAGCTGAAGAACGCCGTGGTGTATCTCGCCGAGGCCTTTAACCGCTATCACCCTCAGGCGCGCATGGCGTTGAGCTATATGCCCAGCAGCGAAGGCGGCATCGCCGGCCTCTACTGCGGCATCTCGGACATCGCCCCGATGGGGGACGACGCGAAGATCACGGACCAGATGCCGTTCTTCAACGCCTACGGCTACATGCCGACCGAGATCTCGGTCGCCACCGGCGGCTATGAAAAGCGCGGCTCGCTGTTCGCCTGGGCGATTGTCGTCAGCCAGGACAATCCCCTGGAAGAGATCTCTCTGGATGAGCTGGAGCGCGTCTTCGGCGCGCAGCGCACCGGCGGCTGGGAGCTGGCGAACCACAACTGGGTTTACTCCGCCCGTTACGCGCGCACCGCCGCGACCAACCTCCGCACCTGGGACCAGCTTGGCCTCAAGGGCGAGTTCGCCGGAAAAGAGATCGACACCTTTGGCTACTGCGCTCCGGGTTTCGCCGTCTATTTCGAGCGCAACTGGTTTCATTGGTCCAAGAAGTGGAATCCGAATTTCCGCGAATACGTGGAGACCAAGCAGACGACGCCCGACGCGACCGGCCCGGCGGTGGACAGCCAGCGCCCGTTGGAGGACCTGAAGACGAACAAATATGCGATCGGCATCGCGGCCCTGATGCACGTCAAGAATCACCCGCACGTGAAGGTGCTGAAGGTCTCCCCGCGCAAGGGCGCGCCCGCGGTCGCGCTGACCCCGGACAACGTTGCCAGCCGGACCTACCCGCTCATCCGCGACGCCTTCTTCTACGTCAACAAGCCGCCGGGGGGTAAACTCGATCCGCGCGCCCGGGAGTTCATGCGCTTTGTCCTCAGCCGCGAAGGCCAGGCCATCATCGCCAGCGTGGGCTACTACTACCCGCTCAAGGCCGACTATCTCAAGGAACAGCTCAAAAAACTCGACTGACCGCTCCATGAAAATCAGGCACCTCCTCGGTATCGGAACCGTGATGACCGTGACGCTTTCAGGCCTCGCGCAGGACTTGAGCGGGCTGCCCGCCTACCAGCCCGGCCCGCCGGTCAGCGGCACCATCCGCAGCTGGGGGCATGGTTTCCTGCGCCCGATGATGAAATTGTGGGAGGAGGGCTTTCAAATATACCATCCGGGCGTCCGCTTCGAGGACAAGTTGGTGAGCAGCGCTGCCGCCATCGCCGGGCTCTACACGCAGCGGGCCGACCTGGGGGTCCTGGCCCGCGAGATCACCCCGCCGGAGGTTGCGGCCTACCAGAAGGTCACCGGGCAAAAACTGACTCCGGTCACGGTCTTGACGGGCAGCTTCGGCAATCAGGACAAGATCATGGCGCTCGGGATCTTTGTGCACCAAGACAATCCCGTGGCGCAACTGACCTTTGCCCAGCTGGACGCCATTTGGGGCGCCGAGCACAAGCGGGGCGCGAAGGAGAAAATCCGCACGTGGGGCCAACTGGGTCTGACGGGCGAGTGGACGGGGCGGGCGATTCATCCTTACAGCGGTCTGGCCTTCGAGGCGCCGGCCTATTTTTTTTCCCAGACCGTCATGCAGGGCAGCGTGCTTTGGAACGAAGCCCTGCAGCAGTTTGAAAATGATGAAGATGAAACTCCTTCGCACGGGGACGAGAAAGTGACTCCGCAAATTGCCCGGCACGTGGATGCTTTCCAGAAAGTGGTCGATGCCGTCGGCGCCGACCGGGGCGGCATCGGCCTGGCGGGCGCGGGCTATCGCAGCGCCCACGCGAAACTTGTGGCGCTCGCGGTGGAAGCCGGCGGTCCGTTGGTCGAGGCGACAAGGGAAAATGTGGCCAATCTCACCTATCCGCTCGCGCGGCCGGTCCGGTTTTACATCCACCACGGCCCGGCCGTGCCCGCCAATCCCGCGGTCGTGGAATTTCTCCGCTTTGTGCTGAGCCGCGAGGGCCAGCAACTGGTCGGTCGTGAAGGCGATTTCCTGCCCCTGCCTGCGGCGACGGCCCGGGCGGAATTGGAGAAGCTTCCCAAGGGTTGACGGGGGGCGGACTATGAGAGGAAACTGAAAGATATTTCAGTTCGTATTAAGCCGCGCGGCAGAATCCGGGGCCATGATGCAGGCTCACCCCCTTGTTGGTTCACCTCACTTGCTCCCCATGAAGAACGTCCGACGTTTGTCATCCGCGCTCCTGGCGCTTGCCGCCTTCGCTTCCGGGCGTTGTCTCGCCGCAGATCTGCCCCCTTACCAGCCGCGCGCGAAGCTGGCGGGCGATTTGCGGATCACCACCGAGACTTCCGCCGAACCCCTGATGAAAATCTGGGTGGAGCGCTTCGGCAAGCTGCACCCGGGTCTGGAAATCATTGCCAAAGGGACGTCGCCGTTGGCCTCGGTGCCGATGGTGGCGTCGGGCGCCTACGAGCTTGGTTTTCCAGCGCGCGAGCTTTGGGACTATGAAGAGGCGCTATTTCGCCGGTTCCGCGGCTACGATGCGACGGTCGTGATGGTCGGGCTCGGGGCGCACCGGACGGTCGGGTTGACCCCGGCTCTGGGCGTTTACGTGAACGCCGCGAATCCCCTAGAACGGATCACGCTGCAGCAGCTCGACGCGATCTACTCCGCCGAGCGCCGCCGGGGCCACGCGTCGCCGGTCACGACCTGGGGCGACCTGGGGCTGAAGGGTGAGTGGGCGGCGCGGCCGATTGAGGCTTACATTCACCGGCTGCCGAACGGCATCGACTACTTCATCCAGAAGGTGGTGAACGCCGGGGCTGATTTCCAGCCCTCGGTGCTCCAACTCCCGATGCGCCGTGGCAAACTCGGTCCCGACGAGGTCATCGCCGAGGCGGTGGCGCAAAATCCCGCCGCGATCGGTTTCGGCTGCCTCGGCACGGTCATTCCCGGAATGAAAACCATCGCTCTCGCGGAGACGCCGGCCGGACCCTATTACGCGGGCACCCTCGACGAGGTGAAGAGTCTGGCTTACCCGCTGGCCCGCCCGATCTATCTCGTCATCGACCGCGCTCCCGGCACGGCCCTTCCGCCGAAGCTGGATGAATTTCTGCGCTTCATCCTGAGTCGCGAGGGTCAGGCGGCGATCGCGGACGCTGACGGCTGGTTGCCTCTGCCCGCCAATCTGGCGGCTGCGGAACGCGAGAAGTTAAGATAACCCGGCGGGCGACCCCGCCCGCGCCAGCCGGATTGAGCCCCATGAAAAAATACCTGATCTTGATTTCGATTCTTGCCGCCAGTGGTCTGCCGCTGCTGACCTCGGCGCAGGCGCCTCAGTCCGAGGACAGCCGGAAATCCCTGCTCGCCCAGAAGGAGCGGGCCAAGGTGGTCTATGAGCGCGGCCGCAAGCCGCATTACCCGCCGCAGTTCGACCTGAGCCAGCTGCCGCATTACGAACCCGGTCCGCAGCTCACGGGCTGGCTCCGCCTCCACGGCAACAACTACCTCGCCGACGGCGCGCTCGGCGAATACTGGCAGCAGGCTTTCGCCAGATTCCAGCCGGGTATCCGTATCTCGTATTACCTGCCGACCTCGGCCATCGCCTTCGCGGCGCTTTATTACGAGCAGGCGGATCTCGTCATGGGACACCACCCGGGCTTCTACGACCTGCTGGCCTACCAGCGCGTGATGAACTGCGACCCGGTGGAGTTCACCGTGGTGACGGGCTCCTACGATGTCGCCGGCTGGGAGAATTCCACCGTCATTCTGGTCAATCAGGACAGCCCGCTGAAGGGCATCACGATGAAGCAGCTCGACGGCATCTTCGGTTCGGCCCGCGACGGCGGTTGGGCGGGGACGAACTTCCGCCCCGATTGGGCGCGCGGTCCCGAGGGCAATCTCCGCACCTGGGGGCAGCTTGGCCTAAAAGGGGAGTGGGCCGACCAGCGCATCACGCCCTATGGTTTCAACCTACGCTACAACACCGCCACGGACTTCGCCGACAAGGTCCTGAAGGCGAGCGACAAGTGGAACGAGGATATCCACGCCTACGCCCACATTGTGCAGCCCGACGGCACACGCTACATCCAGGCCGACCAGATCACCGATTCGCTGGCGAAGGACCGCTTCGGCATCGCCTATAATCGCTTCCGCGGTGAACGCCCGGGCGTGCGCCGCCTCCCTGTGGCGGCGACCGACAACGGCCCCTTTGTCGAGCACACCCTCGAGAATGTCCAGAACCGCACCTACCCACTGTATAACGAGGCCTATTTCTACACCAACGTGAAACCGGGCACCGAGATGAATCCGTTGGTGAAGGAGTTCATCCGCTTCGTGCTGAGCCAGGAAGGCCAGACCGAGGTCATGCGCGACGGCAAATACCTCCCGCTCACCGCCGAGGTCGTGCGCGAGCAGCTCAAGAAACTTCCACGATGATCACCCGATGAACCGTCCCAAAAACCAATTTCGACATTCTGAGCCCCGCGAAGGATCCAGCGGAACGATCGCCGTGGGCAGAAGTGACGGAAGTCCAACTGGATTCTTCGCTGCACTCAGAATGACAGGTGTCATGGCTGGCGTGTTGTCGCTGATCGCGCTGAACTCCGCCGCCGCTCCGGCCTACCAGCCCGCGCAATACGACCTCAGTGCCCTGCCAGCCTACGCGCCCACGCAACGGGCGACCGGCGTGCTGCGGGTCTATGGCACCCCGCTGGAGGAACTGGTCGGCAAGTTGGCCAATGTTTTTCGCTCCTACCAGGGGAACGTCCGGCTGCATTCCTACCTGATCAACACCTCGCAGGCCTTTGCCGGCCTCGTCACCGGTTCGGCCGACATCGGCCTCATGGGGCACCGCCAGTGGCGCAATGGGTTCCAGGCTTTCGAGCACCAGTTCGGCTACGCGCCGCTGGAGATCAAGATCGCGAGCGGCTCCTTTGACGACCCGCAGGGCACGACCCCCGGGCTGATGTTCATCGTGCATAAGAGCAACCCGCTCGCGGGGCTCACGCTGGAACAGATCGACGGCATTTACGGCGCGCAGCGCACGGGCGGCTGGGTCGGCGGCAAGTGGTCCACCGCAGTCGCGCGCGGACCGGAGAAGGACCTCCGCACCTGGGGCCGGCTCGGCCTGACCGGCGAATGGGCGGACAAGCCCATCCGCCTGTACGGCTCCGATATCACCCTCAGCAACTGGGCGGACCTGATTGAGCGCGAGGCCTTTCAGGGCGGCACGAAATGGAATCCGGCGCTGATCGAGGCGCCCCGCGCCGACATCGGAACCAAGGCCAAGGGCAAGACCCGCGACCAGCTCATCCTTGAGGCGGTCGAGCAGGATCCGTCGGCGATCGGTTTCATCTTCCAGCGGGTGATCAACGCCAACTCCGGCAACGTGCGCGTGCTGCCGCTGGCGCGGCAGGCCGGCGGCCCGTTCGTGACGCCCAGCGCACAGACGTTCTTCGATGCGAGTTATCCGATGCACAACGCGGCCTACATCTATCTCAACCGCGTGCCCGGCCAACCGCTCGGGATCCGCGAAAAGGAGTTCGTGCGCTTCATCCTGAGCCGCGAGGGCCAGCAGATCATCGCCAATAACCGCCTCTTCATCCCGCTCAACGCCGCCCAGGTGCAGGCGGAACTGGCCAAACTCGACTGACCCTCCCATGAAGCCGACCCGTTTCCTCCGACAGATTTGCCTCGCCGCCGTCCTCCTGGCTTGCGCGGCGCCCGCCCGATCCCTCGGCGCGGACCTCCCGGACTACCAGCCACAGATGCAGGTCACCGGCGTGCTGCGCAGTTGCGGCAACCCGCAGATGGAACCGCTGCTGAAGCTCTGGGAAGCCGGTTTCCAGCGCCGGCACCCGGGCGTCCAATTCACCCGTGATCTCAAAAGCAGCGCCTCGGGCCTCTATGGCCTGGACATGCGCACCGCGGACATCGCCCTGCTGGGGCGGCCGGTTTTTCCGTATGAGCGCTATGGCGTCTACGAGCGTTCGTGGGTTTATCCGGCGGAACTCGAGGTGGCGACCGGCAGTGCCGCGGCCCTGCATCAATCGCCGGCCTATGCCATCTTTGTCCACCGGGACAATCCCCTCGCGCAATTGAGCGTGCGCGACCTCGACGGCATCTTCGGCGCGGAACGCGGCGGCGGCTGGAACGCGCTGACCTGGGACACCAGCGTGGCACGCACGTCCAAGGACAACATCCGCACCTGGGGTCAGCTGGGACTGAAAGGGGAGTGGGCCGGCCGGAGGATCCGGCCCTACGGTCCCCCGGGCCTCGGCGCCGGTGCCATCACTTATTTCCAAGCCCGGGTTTTCGGCGGGGCCGAGACCCGGAACGAGGAACTGCGGGAATACGCCGACCGGAGACAGATGCTGGCCGATCTCGCCCGGGATCCCGCCGGCATCGCCTACGCGCCGCTGGCCTACGCTCATCCAGAGGTCAAGGTCCTCGCCCTGGCCGAGACCCGGGACGGCCCTTTTGTCAGCCTGAGCCCGGCCACCGTGGCTGACCGCAGCTATCCGCTGCACCGGCCGGTTTACATCTATTACACGGTGGACAACCTGAACAACGAGTTGACGCCGACCCTGGGCGACCCCCGCGTGAAGGAATTTCTCCGCTACATCCTGAGCAGGCAGGGCCAGGCCGACATCGCCCAGGCCGGCGCCTACCTGCCGCTGCCTCCGGCCGTGGCGCAGGCGCAGTTGAGCAAGCTCGCTTCGACCGAGTTGCCGCCGGAACACCGCTTCATGGCTCACTGATCCCACCCCGACCCAACTACCCAATGAACACGCCTTTCAAATCCTCTCCCTTCATCAGCCTCTTCACCGCCGGGTTGCTGGCCCTGGGCCTTTGCAGCCATGTCGCCGCGGCCCCCAACCCCACCAAGGTGAGGATGAGCTTCGACGAAGACATGATCGTCACGCGGCTGGCCGAGAGTCTCGGGTATTTTGCCCAGGAAGGGATCCAGATCGAGCCCGTGGACCTCACGAAGCTCGCCAAGGAAGACTATCGCTTCATGGAGCCGCTGGCGAAGGGCCAGATTGATGCCGCGGAACATTGGTTCAACCACACGGTGTTCGCCGCCCGGCAGGGATTTCCCATCAAGGCGGTCATGATGTTCAATGACGCCCCGGCGATGAAGGTCATGGTCGCCAACCGGGTGAAGGACCAGATCAAGAGTGCCGCGGATTTCAAAGGCCGGAATGTGGCGGAGGGGGCGGACTACGCCACCAAGGCCGTGCTCACCAGCTACCTGGCCCGCCAGGCCGGGTTGCCCGGCAAGAGCTACCGCTCAATCAACCATCCCTCGCGGAACCGCCTGCAACTGGTCCTGTCCGACCTGCGTGCGGACCAGCTGGACGTCATGACCTTCCAGGAACCGGTCATCTCCGGCCTGCTGGAGACCAACCTGGTTTCCACGCTGTATGACCTCACCACGGGCGCGGGCACGGCCAAGGCGTTGGGCACGACGTTCCCCGCCCAGTCCATCCTCATGGCGCCGCAATTCATCAAGGACCACCCGGACACGGTGCAGCGGCTCGTCAATGCCTACGTTCGCGCCATGCGCTGGCTCAACGCCCACCCTGCCGATGAGATCATCGCGCAGCTGCCGGAAATTTATTTCGCCGGCAAGGACCGGGCGGCTCAGATCAAGCTCATCAAGGACACGCTGCCCAGCTACGCGCAGCGCGACTATTCCTATTCCGCGGAGTCGGTCCGCCTCGTGGTCGACACCATGCTCACGGCCGATTTCGGGCGCAGTGCCGAAGGGCTCTGGCGGGGCACGGGCGACGCCGCCCGGGTGAAGGATGCCGACCTGTATACGAACGAGTTTGTCGTCCGCGCAATGCGGGAGATCGCCCCGACGACGAAGTCCGAACCCGCCAATGCCGGCGTGAGCATCTGGACGCAGAACGTCACCCAGTTCCGCAAGGACCACGGCGCGGTCGGTGGCTACACCAAGAAGTGGGACCTGAGCGATATTCCGCGCTATGTGCCGAAGCAGCAGGTCAGCGGCATTCTCCGGATCTGGGGCAACAACTATATCCGCGACGGCGACCTCGGGGAATACTGGCAGGAGGAGTTCAAGAAGTTCCAGCCGGGCATCACCATCGAATACAACCTGCCCACGACCGGCATCGCGATCCCTTCGCTTTCCGCCGGCGTGTCGGACCTCGCGATGAGCCGCAAGGCGATCATCATGGACCTGCTGACGTTCGAGCAGGTCTTCCATTATCCGGTCACGGAGATCACTGCGGTCACCGGTTCCTATGATGTCTATGGGTGGATGCCGGCGTTCATCATCGTCGTCCACAAGGACAATCCGCTCACGCAGATCAGCATGAAGCAACTCGACGGGGTGTTCGGCGGCGCGCGGACCGGCGGCTACGTCGGCAGCGTCTGGCACACGGAATATCCCTATGCGCGCGGACCCGAGGAAAACATCCGCACCTGGGGCCAGCTCGGCCTCACGGGCGAATGGGCCGACAAGCCGATCCATCCCGGCGGCCAGACCATCCGCGGCAACCAGACCACGCAGTTCTCCGACTTGATCCTCCGGGGCAGCGACCAGTTCGTGGAAGGCTACCAGGCGTATGCGAACTACATCACGCCCGACGGCAAGATCAACAGCTGGAGCCTGCAGGCGCAGCGCGCGATCGCGAACGACAAGTACGCGATGTATTATGTCTCTCCCGCGTCGCTGAGTCCGGCCATGAAGGAGCTGGCCATCCAGGGTTTCGACGGCGGCCCCTATGTGCCCCGGACGCTTGAGACCATCCGCGACCACAGCTACCCGCTTTACGGGCAGTATTATTTCTACCTGAACCGCGCGCCGGGCAAACCCATCGACCCGAAGGTGGCGGAGTTCATGCGCTTCATCCTCAGCCAGGAAGGGCAGGAGTGCGTCCAGCGCGAGGGCCGCTACATGCCCCTGACGGGGGAGATGGTGAAGGCCCAGCTCAAGAAACTCCAATAAAACACCCCATGATCCCGATCCCTTCGTTTCAAAAAAAATGCGTGTTGTGGTGCGCGTTGCTCGCTTTCCCGCTTTGGCTTGCGGCCCAGGAAAAACTGACGGTCGACGCAAACGTCGCGACCGAGCCGAAGAATGCCGGTGTCAGCATCTGGACGCAGAACGTCACGGCGTTCCGCAAGGAGCACGGCGTGGAGGGCGGATATACGAAGAAGTGGGACCTAAGCGAGATGCCGCACTACCAGCCCAAGCGGCAGGTGACCGGCACGCTCCGCATCTGGGGCAACAATTACGTCAAGGACGGCTACCTGGCCGAATACTGGCGCGAGGAGTTCAAAAAATTCCAGCCGGGCATCACCATCGAATACCACATGCCGACGGCCACGATTGCCGTGCCCGCGCTCGCCACCGGTGCGGCCGACCTGGGCCTGTGCTACAAGGCCCGGTTGACCGACCTGCTCGTGTTTGAGCAGGTGTTCCACCACCCGATCACCGAGATCAAGGTGTTTACCGGCTCCTACGATGTCTATGGCTGGCAGCCGGCGACGATCATCGCCGTGAACAAGGACAATCCGATCGACAAGATCAGCATGAAGCAGCTCGACGGGGTGTTCGGCGGCGCGCGCACCGGCGGCTACGTGGGCAGCGTGTGGCATACGGAGTATCCTTATTCCCGCGGCGCGGAGGAAAATATCCGCACCTGGGGTCAGCTCGGCCTGACGGGAGAGTGGGCGGACAAGCCCATCCGCATCGGTGGCCAGAACCTGACCGCAGGGGCCTCGTATGATTTCCAAAGAAAAGTGCTGCGCGGCAGCTACCAGTTCGCTGAGGGCTACAACGCGGTCACCAACTACATCACGCCGGAAGGGAAGATCAACAGCTGGAGCCTACAGGCGCGCCGCGCCATCGCCAAAGATCGCTACGCCATGTATTACGTATCGCCGGCCTCGCTGGGCCCGGAGCTGAAGGAACTCGCGGTGCAGGCCTATGAGGGCGGGCCGTATGTGAAGCGCAGCCTGGAATCGATCCACGACCGGACCTATCCACTCTACCACGAGTCGTATTTCTATCTCAACCGGGAGCCGGGCAAACCCATCGATCCGAAGGTCGAGGAATTCCTCCGCTTCATCCTCAGCCAGGAGGGCCAGGACTGCATCCAGCGCGAGGGCCGTTACCTGCCGCTGATGCCGCATATCGTGAAGGAGCAGATCAAGAAACTGGACTAAGCCCATGAGATCCTTCGCCGCGCCGAGCACGCCAAACTCGACTAATCCATCTTCTTGACCCCGGATGAAATCCCTCCCGACACGCCTGCTCCTGTCCCTTTTGTTGCCCCTGCTCGCCTCTGCCCAGCAGCCCAAGCGCGGCTCGACCGGCCTCGAGATGCAGGCGGCTCGCGCCGAAGGACTCTTGGTCAAGGGGAAGAAGACCTATTACCCGGCGGACAAGTGGGACCTGTCCGACCTGCCGGCCTACCAAGCGAAGGAAAAGGTCACGGGCCCCATCCGGCTCTGGGGCAGCAACTACATCGTCGACGGCAACGTCGGCGAATATTGGGAGAAGGCGTTCCGGGAATACCATCCCGGGGTGAAGTTTGAATACAACATGCTCACGACCCGCGCGGCCGTGCCGTCGCTGGTGTTCGGCGTCGCCGACCTCGGCATGGGCCGGCGGATCAAGTCCGAGGAGCTGCAGCTCTACCAGCGCTACAAGAATCAGGATCCCCTGGAGATCGTCATCGCCACCGGCTCCTACAACGTCACCGGTTGGAACCCGGCCTTCGGCATCGTCGTTCACCAGGACAATCCGCTCACGAAAATCACGCTGGAGCAGCTCGACGGCATTTACGGCGCCGAGCGGCTCGGCGGCTGGATCGGCACGGACTGGCAGCCGGAATTCGCCCGCGGCCCGGAGAAAAATCTTCGCACCTGGGGCCAGCTCGGCCTCACCGGGGAGTGGGCGAAGAAGGAGATCACGCCTTACGGCCTGAACCTGCGCTACAGCCAGGCGACCTGGATTTCCGACCTCATCCTTGGCGGCAGCGACAAGTGGAACGAGCGCCTGCGCATGTATGCCAACTTTGCCGCGCCGGAGGGCGGCGACGGCCAGGGCAGCTCGATGGGCTTCGGCCGCCTGAAGCGCGGGCTGAACGAAGACCTGTTGCAGGATCCCTCGGGCATCGCCTACGTCGGTTCGCCGGTGGGGCCCAACCTGCCGCCCGGTCTGAAGCTCCTCGAGGTCGCCAAGACCGCCGCGGGCCCCTATTACGCTTACACGATCGATAACATCCGCAGCCGGCAGTATCCGCTGCACGACGAGATCTACGCTTACGCCGACGGCAAGCAAGCTGCCGACATGGATCCGAAGGTGCGCGAATACCTGCGCTTCATCGTCAGCCGCGAAGGCCAGGAGGCCGTGATGCGCGACGGCAAGTATCTGCCGCTCACGGCGGAGGCGGCACGCGAACAACTAAAGAAACTCCAGTGAAGCCGCGCCTGAAAACCTGCCCGGTGGGTCCGCTTACCCGATGGTCCAATTCAACGCGTTCTTTTATGAATGAAACTCCCGGAATGCCGATGAACCCCCTGGTAAGGGAGTTCCTGAGCTTCGTCCTGAGCCGGGAAGGACAAGCCGAGATCATCGCCCGGGAACGCACCAAGCTGGAAAAGGCCTGGAGCAATGAGCCCTGAGGGCCGCGAATATATTCCGACAACCCGACCACCCATGAAAACATTTGTCCCCTTGATCTCCGCGCGCCATCGTCTGTGGGCAGTCGCGGCGCTCGTTTGCGTCCTGCTCGGCAGCGCCGCGGCCCAGCCGGCGGCCGATTCGCTACCGGTCTATCAAAAGCCCGAGGGACAGAACAAGGGCATCCTCCGGGTTTTCGGCGCGAGCCTGAAGGGCCTCGTGAAGGCGTGGGAAGAGGGCTACATGAAACACAACCCCGACGTGAAGATGGCCGACAATCCCGGCGGCAGCGATGCGGCCATCGGGGCGCTCCAGCACGGCACGGCGGAGATCGCGGTCTTCGGTCGCGAACTCGAACTGAACGACTACCTCGGTTTCTTTGAGAACAAGGGCTACAACCCGACCGAGATCACGATTGCCAGCGGAACCTACGATGTTCCCGGGGCGAGTTGGGCGCTACTGGTCTTCGTGAACAAGGAGAACCCGCTCGCGCAGCTCACCATGCAGCAGCTCGACGGCATCTTCGGCTCGGAGCGCACGGGCGCCTATGATGGCTACGTGTGGAAAAGCGAGTATGCCCGCAGCGCGAAGGACAACCTCCGCATGTGGGGCCAACTTGGGCTGACCGGCGAGTGGGCGGGCCGCGAAATCCAGACCTACGGCTACGCCCACGGCGGCATGGCGCACTTCTTCGAGATCGAGGTGCTGAAGGGCTCGAACAAGTGGAACGGCAACTACCGCCAGTATGTCGAGAACGGCACCAAGATCCTCACGCCCGGCCGCGAGTCCTCCGGCGTGCTGGCCATGCTGGCCGAGCTGGAGAAGGACAAATACGGCATCGGCTGGGCCGGCATGCCGCAGTGGAACCAGGTGCCGCAGATCAAGGGCATCAAGACCATCGCGCTCGCCCGCTCGTCCGGCGGTCCGTTCGTTCCGCCCAGCAAGGCGACGCTGGCCGACCGCTCCTATCCGCTCACGCGCAGCGTCTACATCTACCTCGACCAAGAACCCGGCCGGCCGCTTTCGCCCAAGGTGAAGGACTTCATGAAATACATCCTGAGTGCGGAAGGACAGGACATCGTGCGCCAGCACGGCGTCTACTTCGCGCTGCCGCCCGCACTCGTGCGCGAGCAGCGCAAGAAACTCGAATAACCTTTGTCCCAAGCACCCATGAAATCATCTATCCTCATGCTCTCAGCCGTGGCCACGGTCACGGCGGCTATTGGTGCCGACGGCGACAAGGTTTCCACCGGTCTCGCCATGCAGGAGGCCCGCGCCGAGGGCCTCAAGGTCAAGGGCAAGAAGACGTATTACCCGGCCGACACATGGGATTTGTCCGACCTGCCAGCCTACCAGCCGAAGGGAAAGGTCACCGGCATCATCCGGCTCTGGGGCAGCAACTACATCGTCGACGGCCACGTCGGCGAATACTGGGAGAAGGAATTCCAGAAATTTCATCCCGGCGTGAAGTTTGAATACAACATGCTGACGACCCGGGCGGCCGCGCCATCGCTCGTCTTCGGTGTCGCCGACCTCGGCATGGGTCGCAAAATCACGACGGAGGAGCTGCAGCTCTACCAGCGCTACAAGAACCGGGATCCCCTCGAGATCGTCATCGCCACCGGTTCTTACAACGTCACCGGCTGGCAGCCGGGTTTCGGCATTGTCGTCTCGAAGGATAATCCGCTGACGAAAATCACGCTGGAGCAACTCGACGGCGTCTTCGGGGCCGAACGGCTGGGCGGCTGGATCGGCACGGACTGGCACCCGGAGTTCGCCCGTGGTCCGGAGAAGAACATCCGCACCTGGGGCCAGCTCGGCCTCAAGGGGGAGTGGGCGGACAAGCCGATCACGCCCTATGGTCTCAACCTGCGTTACCATCAGGCCACGGAAATTTCCGACCGGATCCTGCAAGGCAGCGACAAATGGAACGAGCGCCTCCGCATCTACGCCAACTACGTGGCGCCCGAGGGCAGCGGCTCCTCGATGGGCTTCGGCCGGCTCAAGCGCGGGCTAAACGAAGACCTGATTCAGGACCGCTACGGTATCGCCTATGTCGCCGCTCCCGTCGGCACGAATCTGCCGCCCGAGTTGAAGGTGCTGGAACTCGCGGAGACGGCGGCCGGACCTTTTTACGCCTACACCTTGGAAAACCTGCGCAGCCGCAAGTATCCTTTTCATGACGAAATCTACGCCTACGCCGACGCCGCCACCGGTCCGACCCTCGACCCGAAGGTGCGCGAATACCTGCGCTTCATCGTCAGCCGCGAGGGCCAGGCGTGCATCCAGCGCGACGGCAAATACCTCCCCCTGACCGCCGAGGTCAGCCACGAGCAATTGAGGAAACTCGAATGAGATTCCGCCCGCTGTTGCTTTGGGTCGGCGTCAGCCTGCCTTTGTCTGCCCTCACGGTTGCGCCCGGGCCGGTTCCGGAAGGGCAGCGCGATGCCTTGGAAGTGCAGAAGGCCCGCTCGGCGCGCGGAGCTACTCAGCGGGACCAACAATTCTACGCCCGGTCTTGGGACCTCAGCGCTCTTCCGGAATACGTGCCCGGGCCGAAAGTGTCCGGTGTTATCAGGCTGCGCGGCAATGATGCCATCAATCGCGGTCACCTCTTCCGGTATCTGCTCGAAGGATTCAAGCAATTCCAGCCGGACGTCACGTTTGACATCGACCTGAAATCCTCGGCGGTGGCGATTCCGTCGCTGGTGACCGGCGTGGCCGATATCGGCATCGGCCGGCATATCCTGTTCATGGAGCTGCTGGGTTTTCAGCGGACCTTCAACCACGACCCGCTTGAACTCGTTCCGCTCAATGGCGCCTACGACACCTTGGGGTGGAATCCCGCTTGGGTCGTCGTGGTGAACAAGAAGAACCCCATCAGCCGGTTGAGTTTGCGGCAACTTGACGGCATCTTCGGGGCCGAGCGCAACGGCGGCTGGGTCGGCACCACGTGGCACGCGGAATTTGCCCGGGGTCCGGAGGGAAACATCCGCACCTGGGGCCAGCTCGGCCTGACCGGCGAGTGGGCCGACAAGCCGATCCGTGTCCGCATCATGAGCCTGCAATACGACCCGACCCACACGTTTTGCCGGCTCGTGCTCAAGGGCAGCGACAAGTGGAACGAGACGCTCACCCAGTATAGCCAGTATGTCCGCCCCGACGGGAAGCTCGGCATCGGTGCCCAGGACCTGGTTGAGGACACCGGACGTGATCCCTACAGCATCGGCGTGAGCAACATCGCCTATCTTACGCCGGACACGAAGGCACTCGCGTTGGCGGTTGACGACGACGGTCCTTACGTTGAGCCCACCATCGAGAACATCCAGTCCCGGACTTACTTTTTCCATGGGAACAATTACTTCTACGTCAACCGCAAGCCGGGTCAGCCGGTCGATCCGAAGGTGAAGGAATTCCTACGTTACATTCTGAGCCGTCAGGGGCAGGAGGCGGTCGTCCGCGACGGCAAGCTGCTGCCCTTGCCGGCCGACGCGGTTCGAGAACAACTGAAAAAACTTGAATGAACCTCTGGCGCCTGACGCTCACCCTCTTTCTGACCGGCCGGGTTCTCCTTGCCGGCGGTGAACGGATACCCGGCTACGCGTCCCAATCGATCGCCCCGCCGGCCGATGCGGGCTACGTGCGTCCGGACGGTGCGATCCGCATCGTCTGCGGTAATCGGGGCATGGGGCGGATCCTTGAGGGCTTTGGGGATCTTTTCAGCCGTACCCATCCGGGGGTAAGGTTTGCGATCGAATACAACCGGCTCGGGAATGCCGTGAATCTCCCCGCGCTGACCCATGGGGTCACGTTGGTCGGGCCGATGGGTCGGGAAGCCACGCCGGTCGAGCTGGTGCCCTATCGCAAGATCGTCGGCGCCGATCCGCTCATCTTCCGGATCGCGCACGGAACCGTCGTGGCCCGGGACAAGGCCGCGCCACTCGCCATCTACGTCAATCAAGCCAACCCGCTTGAGCGACTAACCGTGGCGCAGGTCGCCCGGATCTTCACCAGCGGCGCGACCGGCGGCGACCTGACCACCTGGGGGCAGCTCGGCCTGACGGGAGAGTGGGCCAGTCGGGCCATCCATCCCTGCGGCACCCCCGAGGCCAGTGGTTTTGGCGCCTACATGCAGCTCCACCGGATGGACGGCCGCGCCTTCGCGCCGGGCTACGAGTCGTTCCCCCTCGCGGCGCAGATCGTGAAGCGGGTGGGGGAGGATCCGGGCGCCATCGGGTTCTCGGCGCTGGGTTTCCAGACGCCGCAGACCAGGATCATCGCCGTCGCGGAGCGACCGGAGGGACCGTTTCTGACCGGCACGGTGGAGGAGATTGCCTCGGGCAATTATGCCTACGACCGGTTCATCTATCTTTATGTGCGCCGCGTCCCGGGCCAGCCGCTTGATCCATTTGTCAGGGAATACCTGCGCCTTGTTCTGTCGACCGAGGGCCGGCGGATCATCGCGGCCGAGCCCGACGGCTTCATCCCGCTCAACGACCGCGAGGCCGCCGCCGAACTGGCCAAGCTCGATTGAACCTCCAACGATGAACCTGCGAAGCATATTTTCGTTCCTGATGTTAGTCGCTTGGTCAGTCGCCTTGGGTGCGGCGGAGCTGCCGGCGTATGTCCCGCAGCCGGTCGCCGTGCCAGTCACGGCGTCCTATGTGCAGCGCGACGGATCGATCCTCATCGTTGGGAACGACGGCATGGAGCCGCTGCTGGCGGAGCTCAACGCCCTGTTCGAACGGACGCATCCCGGGATCAGGTTCACGCTGCGGTGCGAAGGCTCCTCCACCGGCATCGGCGGCCTGACCGCGGGTGTCTCTGCGCTGGCGCCGATGAGCCGCGAGGCCTGGCCGGGTGAGGTTGAACCCTTCCGGCGTCTTTACGGCTATGAGCCAACCGACATTCGCATCGGCCGCACCGCCTACTCCGGTCCCGGCCGGAAGAACCCGCCTGCGGTCTATGTGCACGCGAAGAATCCACTCACCGGAATCACGCTGGAGCAACTCGCGCGGATCTTCACGACGGGCCAGGCGGGCGGCGACCTGACCCATTGGCGACAGGTCGACACCGGCGCGGCCGATCGCGTCATCCATGTTTACGGCCCGCGCGACGATGGCGGGTTTGCCACCGGTCTACGCACCGCCCGGATGAAGGACGCGCCGTTCACGCGCCGCTATGAGGCTCTGCCCAAGTATGCGGATGTTCTGGCGGCGGTCGCGGGAGACGAGCAGGGCATCGGACTCGCCGGCTTTGTGGACGGGACAGCGGTTCCGCCGGGAGTGAAAATGCTGGCGCTGGCTGCCGCGCCCGAAATACCCGCCGCGCTGCCTGATTACGCGTCGGTGAGCTCCGGCCGCTATCCGCTGGCCCATTTCATCCGATTCTACGTTAACCGGGCACCAGGGCAGCCGCTCGATCCGCTCGTGCAGGAATACGTCCGGCTGGCGCTCTCACGCGAGGGCCAGGCCATCATCGCGGGGTTCGCGGCGAGCGATGAGGGTTATCTTCCGCTGGTTCCCGCCGAGGTCGGCGCCGAACTCGCCAAGCTTGAATGATGCTCCGCCGGCCCATTGTTCTCGGTCTACTAATCCTGGGCCCCCGGCTCATGGCCGGCGCGGACGGGACCGTCGCTCCCGCCCCCGTGGCGGTGCTCCGTGGCACACCGGCCGCACCGGACAGCTTCGAGGCCCGGATTGTCAGCTCGATTCCCCGCTACTCGCCGGAGCAACCGGTCGCCGGCGTCATCCGCATCTGGGGACATGGTCATGCGCATCTGCCCTGGATGCGGCCGTTGATTATGCTGTGGGAGGAGAGCTTCAGGAAGTTCCATCCCGGGGTCAGCATCCGCTACGAGATGCACGGCACCTCGTCGGGCATCCCGGCGCTCTTCACCGGCATCGGTGACATCGCCATCCTCGGCGAGGAAATCCTGCCCGAGGCGGCGGCGGCCTTCAGGCGGGCGAAGCATTATCCTCCTCTCGGGATCGAGATCTGCACCGGCAGCGTCGATGTGCGGAACTTCGATTACGCCCAGATGTTTTTCGTGCACCGGGACAACCCGCTCGCGCAGCTGAGCCTCGCTCAGCTCGATGCCGTCTTCGGGGCCGAGCACCGGCGCGGCCCGGGGAACATCCGCACCTGGGGCGAACTCGGCCTGACCGGGGAATGGGCGGACCGGCCGATCACGCCCTACGGCTGGGCGATTGACGACAGCTTCGGCTTCTTCCTCCAGACGGCGTTGCTCGAGGGCAGCCACCGCTGGAACAACGAGCTGCGCGAGTTCGTCCATATTTACCGGCCCGACGGAAGCATCTACGACCACGGGCAACAGATTCTGGACAACCTGGCGAAGGACCGCTTCGGCATCGCGGTCTCGAACATCCGTTATGCCGGGCCGGACGTTAAGCCGCTCGCGCTGGCGTTGAAACCCGCCGGGCCGGCCTACGCCGCCAGCAAGCAGACCCTGATCGAGCGGACCTATCCGCTCACGCGCACCATTCCCGCCGTGGTGGACCGGCCACCGGGCCTGCCGGTGGAGCCAAAGGTCCGCGAATTCCTCCGTTTCATCCTGAGTCGCGAGGGTCAGGAAGCGATCAATCAGGACGGGCGATACCTCCCGCTGGGACCGGATTTTGCGGCGGCGCAAAGACGGAAACTGGATTGATGCACTCCGTTCTCACCATGAAACCACGGACCATGATTCTCGCCCTGACCCTGTCGCTCGGCGCCAGCCTGGCGGCGGAGGAAACACCGCTGCCCGCCTACGAGGCGGCGCGCAGCCTCGCCGGCACGCTCCGCATTTGGGGCCCGGCGGGCATGGCGGCGGTGACGAAATCCTGGGCGGAGGGTTTCCGGCGTGTCCAGCCGGGGGTGGAGCTCGAGTTCACCCTGAACGGCTCGGCTACCGCCATCCCCGGGATCTACTCGGGGCAGGCGGATCTCGCCCTGCTTGGACGCGAAAATAATATCACCGATGACAACGGTTTCTCCCGGCCCATGGGCTACAAACCGCGGCGCTTCGAGCTCATGACCGGCAGCCTGAATGTGCCGGGCCAGACCAACGCCCTGGTCGTGTTTGTGCACCGGGATAATCCGCTCGCCCGGCTCTCGCTGGCGCAACTTGACGCCCTCTTCGGCCACGAGCACCGGCGCGGCTTGCCGAACATCCGCACCTGGGGCCAGCTCGGCCTGACCGGCGAATGGGCCGAGCAGCCGATCCGGCTTTACGGCTACGATGCCGAGACCGGCACGGGACGATATTTTCAAAAGGCCGTGCTCGGCGGCAGCCGCAAGATGAACTGGGAGAATTTCCGCGAGTTCAAGGACGTCATCCGCCCCGATGGGGCCATGGTGCGCAGTGCCGCGCAAAGCATCGAGGCGCTGCGGGCCGATCGCTACGGCCTGGCGGTGGGGTGCCTGAGTTTCGCCACCCCGGCCGTGAAGGCCGTGGCGCTCGCCGCCGAGGAAGGCGGCCCGGCCTATCCGGCGACGCGGGAAACCCTGGTCGCCCGGCAGTATCCGCTCACCCGCCTGACCTACGTTTTTGTCAACCAGCCTCCCGGTACCGCGCTTGAACCCAAGGCCCGCGAATTTCTTCGTTACCTCTTCAGCCGGGAAGGGCAGGCGGACATCATCCGCGCCGGCGGCTACCTGCCGCTGAATGCGGCGACCGTCCTCGCGCAGCGCGAGTCCCTCGAAAAACCATGAATTCCCGCCGCCGCCGCCTTCTTCGCCCGCTGACCCTGTTCGTGGTCGCGTTGCTGCTTCCGGGCACCGGTCGCGCGGCGGACCCGGAGGTGGAATTGGTCGATACGCTGCCGGAGTATGCGCCTGCGGGGCAGGTCGGCGGCACGATCCGGCTCTGGGGCCATGGCAGCTACCGCCGGAATTTCATGGGCAACCTGCTCTCCCGCTGGGTGCGGGAGTTCACGGCGCAGCAGCCGGGCGTGCGGTTTGAGAACCGCATGTATGGCACGGCGTCCGCCCTTGGGGCGCTCTTCACCGGCGCGGGCGATATTGCACTGCTGGGCGAGGAGATCAGTCCGACCGCGGCCCTGGCATTCCACCGGGCGCGTGGCTATGCGCCGACCGAGATCCAGGTGGCCACGGGCAGCCTCGACGTGAATTTCTTCGACTACGCGCACATGATCTTTGTGCATCGGGACAATCCGCTGGCTCAGCTTACGGGCGCCCAGCTGGAGGGTATTTTCGGCACCGAGCACAAGCAGGGTCCGCGCAATCTCCGCACCTGGGGCGACGTGGGGCTCACGGGCGAATGGGCGGACCGGCCAATCCAGCCCTACGGCTGGAAGGTGGACGAGGATTTCGCCCTGTTCTTCCGCGAACGCGTGCTTGGCGACAGCCACCGCTGGAATCCCGCGATCAAGGAATATGTCCATGTCCTCCGGGCCGACGGCACCCAATATGACCACGGTCAGCAGATTGTTGATGCGCTGGTGGGCGACCGCTACGGCATTGCGATCTCCAATGTGCGTTATGCCACGCCCGGCGTGAAGACCGTCGCCTTGGCCGGGCGCACCGGAGAGCCGGCCGTTTTGCCCACGAAGAAGAGCCTCATCGCGCAGTCCTATCCGCTGGTCCGGATCATTCCCGCTTTCATCGACCAGCCGCCCGGCCAGCCCGTCGAGCCTGCGGTGCGTGAGTTTTTGCGTTATGTGCTCAGTCGCGCCGGCCAGCGGGCCCTTATTGAAGAGACGGGTTACCTGCCGATGGGGCCGATGGCCATCACGGAGCAACTGGCCAAGCTTGGCAGAAATGAACGGCCGGAGCCGGTCGTCCCCGCCAAGGCTGCGCCGGTGGGAGAAAACCAATTCACGCCGGCGGTGCTGCCTCCGGTTCATCCTCATCCGTCCGAGACGGGAGTCCTCCGTCTGCGCGGCAATGCCGAGCTGGGGGAAATCGTGCAACGCTGGGTGGCGGCGTTCCGCGCCAGTCATCCCGTCGTTCGTTTCGAGGTGCGCCTCGACGGGAGTGATGTCGGCATGTCGGCCCTCACGACGGGTCAGGCGGAGCTCGCCCTGCTCGGGCGCGATGCCGCCGCCCAAGAGGTCAAAGCGTTTGAATGGATATTCCGCTACCGGCCGCAACGGGTGGAGATCCTGACCGGGAGCGCGGATCGCGCGGGCCGCTCGCCAGCTCTCGTGTTTCACGTCCATCCGGACAACCCCTTGGCCAGTCTGACCCTGGCGCAGGCCGACGCCATCTTCAGCCCGGAGCGCAAACGCGGTGCCCCGGCGCCGATCCTCACGTGGGGCGACCTCGGCCTGGGCGGGGAGTGGGCCGTCCGGCCAATCAACCTTTACACACCTGATACGGAGAGCGGCACCGGCCGGTTTTTCCGCGACGTGGTGCTCCGGGACAGCCGCAAGCTTTACTGGGAACGGGTCACGGAATTTTCCGACTCCGCTGGGCCAACGAGTTCTCCGCATGATGCCTCGGCCAAGATTGTCGCGGCGGTGTCCCGCGACCGTTTCGGTCTAGGCCTTGCTGCCGGGCAGCCGGACAGGGCGACGACCAAGCCTCTGCGGCTGTCGGTTGAAGCCGAAGCGACCGGCGAGTTGGCCACACCAGAGGCAGTGGCCGGCCGCCGCTACGCGCTGGCCCGGCCGGTTTTCGCCTACTTCAATCAGGGAGGCGGCAGACCGCTCGATCCGCTGCTCGCCGAGTTCCTCCGTTTCGTGCTCAGCCCGGAAGGGCAGGGACTGGTGCGGCCAGAAGACGGTTACCTGCCGCTGCCCCGGTCCGTGGCCGGAAACCAGCTTCCCTGACCGCTCGTTGTTTCATGAAACCCAAAATAATCATCCTCCTTTTCCTGCTGGCCCGAGCCGGCTTGGCCGCTACTGCCGCACCCTACGGTCTCGCCGCGGACAACCGGATCCACGCGCAGAGACTCGTGAATGAAATCCTCGCGACCACTCCGGAACGGCTCACGGCCGGCATGCATTGCGTGCCGCCGGGCGGCGCCGCCCAGACGATTATCGCCTCCACGCTGAACGTCATCGGCAAGCCCAGCGACCCGCCCGACGTCGAGGTCGGCACCCATGGAGCCACGCTGATGGCGCTCAATTTGAAGGTGCCCAAGCTCGGCATCATGCTCCCGCTGCGCGACCGCGCGGGCCGCGACATCGGGGCGCTGGCCCTAGCCTTCAAGTATCGCGCCGGTGAGGATCAGGTGAAATATTTCGTGGCTGCCACCACCATCCGCGACCGCTTGGCGCAACAGATCCTGTCACAGGCTGACCTTTTCAGTCTGGTGCCATAGCCGGTTGTCGTGGCTTGCCGGAATTCCGGGCGCTCCTTGCAGCGAATTCAGTTTGGATTCATGTTTTGGCAAGGTTGACAGTTTAATATGCGAAGATCCGCTACGCTTTCGCTCCTCTTGCCAGAGCCATGAAATTTCGAGCCCCCTTCATCCTCTCTTCTCTTCACTTCACGAAGTTATGGAAGGTTCGTTGTCATCTGTATTCTGGGTTGCTCGCTTGCTTGCTGGCCGTGTGTCCGGAGCTCGGCGCGGAGCCGGTGCCATTGCCTCCAGCCGAGGTGATGCATATCACCCAGGCGGGCATCAAACCGGGCGGGATGCCGGCGCTGGCCCGGAACCGGGCGGCTGTTGGTCGCGCTCTTGACACTATCAACTCACCACGGACCACGATCGCCCTCACGTCGATCACCGGTGCTGAGGAAGTCTGGCTGATCGATTTTTGTGCCGGCTTGGGTGATCTGGAGCAGGACCGTCAACTCATCGAACGGGCTCCCGGCTTGAGGAACGAACTGGACACTCTGTCAGAGCAGGAGGCTGATTTCTTTTCCACTAAAGGCGGTGTTATCGGTCTTTTCCTGAAGCATCTCAGTTACCGGCTGGAGACCTGTGACTGGTCGCAGGTGCGTTACGTCGAGATCATCACCGCGCATGTCCGACCGGGTAAGCACCCGGAATATCTGGAATACCGCCGGATGTCGCAGGCGGCGCACAACAAAGGCGGAATCGAAGGGCCGTTGCTGGTCTATAAAATCAATGGTTACAAGGGTTTGGTCTGGATGATATTCCGGCCGCTCAAGTCGTTGCGCCAGCACGATGAGCTTCGCGCCCAGGGCTTTGGCGAACCACTCACCCCGGAGGAGGATCGGAAGATGGTGGAATTGCGTGCCACTTCTTATGAGTATTCCGAAAACCGATTTTTCCGCGTTGACCCGCAGATGAGCCAGGTCCCACGCAGGTGGAGCGAGATCAACCCGGCGTTCTGGCGGCCGTCTCCGAATTGATATATAGTCTGTCCGGAGCCCACCTCGTCTAGCCGCAATTGCCCCAAGCTTCATTTCGCGCCCCTCCATCCCATGAAACTCCCATTGTGCAGTTCCTACCTCGGTGTTGCAGTTTTCCTCGGTCTTGGTGCCGCCGGCTGGCAATTGATCCGGGCTGCGGAGCCGCCGGTCGATGCCGAATCCGCGTGGATGCTGCCCGACCTGGATCTGGAGATGAAATGGATTCCGGCCGGTGTTTTTTTGATTGGCAGTCCCACGGACGAGGCTGGACGGCGGGCGAACGAGGGTCCGCAGACCGAAGTCAAACTCACCCGGGGCTTTTGGTTTGGGAAAACGGAAGTAACCCAGGGCCAGTGGCAAGCGATCATGGGCCGGGATCTGGTCGCCCAGGCGCGGCTGGGCCAGACTGACGACACGCAATACCTGATTTCGGGGAAGAAAATGATGTATATGCGGGACTTCGCGGGCGTGGCCCGGGATGGCGACACCCTCAAGATGATTGGAAATGTCGACCCGCAACTTCCGATCTACTGGGTCAGTTGGGAGGAGGCTGCGGAGTTTTGCCGGCGGATCAACGTGCGCGAAAAAGCCGCCGGCCGGCTGCCTGCGGGCTATGAGTTCCGCCTGCCGACCGAGGCGGAGTGGGAATACGCCTGCCGCGCAGGGACGACGGTTGCTACTCACGCTGGCAATTTGAGTATCAACTCAGCAAACCTTTCCGCCCCCGAGTTGGAGGAAATCGCATGGTATTCCGCCAACAGTGCCAAGGGCTACACCGGCCGGGGCATCGATAGCTCAGGAACGGCTGAAAAGAAACCCATCAACGCGGGTCGCGCAGGCCCGCGAACCGCCGCGACGAAACTGCCGAACGCCTGGGGACTCTATGACATGCTCGGCAATGTTGCCGAGTGGTGCTGGGATTGGAGCGGCGACTATCCGGGTGGTCAAATGACCGATCCCACCGGCCCTTCCGCCAAGGGCCACAACCATGTGCGTCGTGGCGGCGGCTGGAGCAGCAACGCCACGCTAACCCGCGCGGCGTATCGCAACTGGCACGAACCGACCTATCGCTGGAGCAATCTTGGGCTGCGCCTCGCGCTCGGTCCGGTGATCGTGCCGGAGACGCCGGCCGTCGCGGCGGTCCGCGATTCGCTCAGCGTGCAGAACTCGCGCAACGCCGCAGTCGCCGCCAAGGGGAAGAAAGTGTTTTACACCCAGCGGTTTGAGCTGGAGGGATTGCCGCCCTACGTCCCGGAGCAGGTGATCTCGGGCACCATCCGCGTGTGGGGCAGCAATTACTTCGCTGATGGCAACCTCAGTCAATACTGGGAGGAGCGATTCAGGAAATATCACCCGGACGTCCGGTTCGCATACAACCTGAAATCCCCAAACGCCCCTTTACCGGCGTTGTTCACCGGCGTGGCGGATCTCGGCGTCGGCAAGGCCTCCTTCGAATCCACCCTGACTTATCAGCGGCAGATGGGGGGCTTGCCGCTTCAAGTGCCGGTTGTGACGGGTTCCCTCGACATTGCGGGCTGGAGCAACGCACTTTGCATCTACGTGCACAAAGACAACCCGCTTGCGCGACTGACGCGCCGTCAGCTGGATGGCATCTTCGGCGCCGCCCGCACGGGTGGTTGGGCGGGAAATGAGTGGCATCCCGAGTTTGCGCGTGGAGCCGGGGGGAATATCCGCACCTGGGGCCAGTTGGGGTTGACCGGTGAATGGGCGGATAAACCGATCCATGTCTATGGCCTCAACCTGCGCGATGGTCACGCCATCGTCTTCTCCAACCGGGTGCTGAATGGGAGCGACAAATGGAACGAGGACCTGCGAATGTATGCGAACTATGTCGGCCCTGATGGTAAACTCGTGCTCAGTTACAGCCAGTTGATGAGTGACTTGGACAGTGATCCTTCGGGCATCGCCTACAGCGGCTACGCCAATCTCACCCCCTCGACGAAACGGCTGCCTCTCGCGGTGCAGGACAACGGACCGTTCGTCACGCCCACCTTGGAGAGCGTCCAGGATCACACCTATCTGTTCAGCGACTCGATCTACATGTTTGCCAACCAACTACCCGGTCAGCCGCTCGATTCCAAGGTCCGCGAATTTCTTCGCTTCGTCCTGAGCCGGGAGGGGCAGGAAGCGGTCCAGCTCGACGGCAAATACCTGCCGCTGACGGCGGATATCGTCCGGGCACAGTTGGCGAAAATCAACTGACCTGACCACGATGAAATCCAGCAATCTCCGTCTTCTTGCGACCGCACTGCTGCTCGTCACCCCGGCCATCGCCGGGGACTTGGATGATCTGCCCCGCTACGAGCCGAGGGGGAAAATCAGCGGAACTCTGCGCGTCTGGGGCAACGACGGGCAGAGCGCAAACATGAGACTCTGGGCGGAGGGGTTCAGGAAATTCCACCCAGCAGCCGGATTCGAACTCTCCCTCACCACGACCGCTGCGGCGGTCGGCGCCGTTTACGCCAAGGCAGCCGACTTCAGCCTGATGGGACGGGAGATCTGGCCGATCGAGGCCCAGGGTTTCTACAAGACGATGGGGCACGATTTGCTGAGCGTCACCGTGATGACGGGAAGTTTCGATGCGGAAGAGCGCACCTTGGCGCTGGGGGTGTTTGTCCATCGCGACAATCCGCTAGCCCGGCTAACCTTGGCCGAGGTGGATGCCATTTTCACGAGCTCCCGCCGGCGCGGGCATGCCCCAATCCGAAAATGGGGGGACCTCGGTCTGACTGGCGAATGGGCGGATCAGCCGATTCATGCGATGGGCTACGCAATCGACAGCGGGTTTGCTTTCTTCCTCACTCAAGCGGTCTTCAAGGGCGGTGCCAACTGGGTGGACGGCTATGCCGAATACCCCAGCATGGGGCCGCCCAAGGTGCCGCAATTTGTGGCGGGTGATATCCGCTGCATGGCCGCCCTGTCGCGCGACAAATATGGCATCGCCTTCTCCGCGATGCCCTTTGCACGGCCCGGGGTCAAGGCCCTCGATCTCGCCGATGAGAGCGTTGACGGGCCCTATGTCGCCTTGACGCGGGAAGACGTGCAGAGGCGTGCTTACCCGCTGCTGCGCGACATGATCGTGGTGACAGATCGCGCCCCCGGGCAGCCGCTCGACCCAAAAGTGCGGGAATTCCTACGCTATGTCCTGAGCCGCGAGGGCCAGGAAGCCGTGATCCGAGAGGGCTCCTATTTGCCGCTGCCGGCCGCGACGCTTGCCGCCCAACTGAGAAAAGTGGAATAGAGCCGCTGATCCAGATCGTCCAGCAAGGAGCAATCGACTCTGTTGGTGACCAATCCAAGTTTAGAATGGCGTAAGCCAGATCAAGAGCGCTAAACCCAGCCTGGGTTTCCGTGCTGATCCCCTTGGTCAGCATGGAAGTCGGCATTTCGACGCTGGCGGCCACGGCCAGAAAGTTCCTGTTACCACCGATTCACACCCCAATAAGCGCACTGATCGCCTTTCATGCATCGGGTGGCATCCACCACTAAAAGTAACACATAGCGATGACCGCCGTGACCGCGACTCCGATCAAAGCGGACGGCACATGATCAACGCGGTCTTGCCGATTTACAGGATGGCCTGGGCGTTGGTCGCAAGCAGCAGGATAAGTGCGGCAACCAGAATTTAATTCTCCAACCAGTCTTAGAGGGGATGCGATTAGAGTGTAAGTCCGAATTTCGATGAGCACATCGGGATCAGCAGGATCCACGGCACCGTCGGCACATAATGAAAGATCGGCTCCGTCTTCCGCACGGTGGCCAACCAGAACGGCTATCCAATGATCACAATGAAATAGACCAGCAGGTAATCGGGATTGATAATTGGTTGCATTGGTTTGGGGCACGAGGGGGGCGGCGATTGCAGGCGAGAGAATCTCGAAACACCAATTCGGAGCACGCCTTGAAGGAGACGTGCCGAGAAGCTTACTGAAAAAATATTCAGCTTCTCTTCATGTTTGGTTAACTTTGTGGGTATCTACTGAGGTTTCAGAATGCTATTCTTCCCTTGGTCGCAGTTTTATCGGATTCAGGAACCCCAACCGACACCCCACCATGACGCTACCCCCCAGCACGTCCTCCGCCGGCTTCCCGCGTACCACCGTGATTGCGATTCTCGGCAGTCTGACTTTTTGCTTGACCGCGACTGCTCAAACCGCGCCTCGGGCAGAACCGCACGGCGAAGTCGTCCAGTTGGAGAAGTTTACTGTCACCACCGAGATCGGAAATTACGCCGAGGCGTCAGCGATCACGGCGTCGAAGTCCGAAATTCCCCTGCGCGATCTGCCCCGAACCGTTTCGATTCTTAACGCGGCATTCATCTCCGACCTCCGGGCGACGAACATGTCCGACCTTTATCAATACATCACCGGTCTTAGTTATAACGATTTTCGGAACAACGATGGCTTTTCCATCCGCGGGATGCAGGGTTCGACCAACGTGAAAAATTTGCAGGTGGATGGTCTGCCGGGGACGGCGGCGCGATTCAACACGCCCTCTACGAGCAATATCGACCGAGTCGAGGTGCTCAAGGGCCCGGCCGCCGTGCTTTATGGCTACATGGAGCCCGGTGGCCTTGTGAACATGGTTACCAAGAAACCCATGTCCCAGCGGCGCGTGGAGGTCTTTACCTCTCTTGGCACCTACGCTTCCGATATAAGCCGTTTCGGTGCGGACAAGTTCTTTACTGGCCGGGTGGACTTGACCGGTCCTCTGGATGCCGGAAAGCATTGGCTATACCGCATGATCGTGGACTATGAGAACCTGGAGAGATTCCGCCGGGGAGTGGTTCACAAGAATCTGCACATCTATCCTTCGCTTTCATACGTGTGGAACACTGACACGTCGCTCACCCTCTCGTTCGAGTATCTCCGTGAGCGCCGCGGGGCCGACGAAGGTCTGGTAATTCCCCTCAACCGGATCGACCTGATTGCGGCTTTTAACGTCCGTTATCAACGCGACGATGACATCGAGGAGGACAACGGCAAGGTGTTCTCGGGCCTGTTCAAGCACACCTTCAGCAATGACTGGAAGTTGACTCTGGCGGGCCGGGCCGTCCGGCATGGCGACTACGGCAATTTCTGGCGCAATTCCTCGATCGTCAACAACGCCAACGCCGCCCTGACTGCGGTGCAGCTTCGGCCCCGGGAGCAGGACAACATCCGCAATTACGACTACCTCGACGCGGTGCTCGACGGGGATATACAGGCCGGAAATCTGACCCACCGCGTGATCTTCGGAGTGACCGTGGGGGCCGAGCAAAACATTTTCAATTCGATTTCGAACACCGCCTCGCATCCGAACAACGTCGCGTGGAGGGTCAATGTCTACAATCCGGTCTTCAGCACGCCCCTACCGGCGGCGATCCCCGGTAACTACGGGGACACCAAGATCGACAGCAGCGGATTTTACACCCAGGCGCTGGTCAGCGTGACGCCAAAAATCAAGGCGATGCTCTCGGCCCGGCACGACCGGATGAAGCAGGACTTCATGGATCGGCGCAGCCTGGCCACCGGCAAGGCGGAGGCCAGCGCCACGGTGCCGACCTTCGGTGTGGTATATCAGCCCAGCGACACCACGTCATTCTACGCCAGCTACTCGGAAGGGTTTCATCCGGTGCTCAATGCCTTCAGCGCGGAGGATATCAATGGTGTTTCCGGGGAATGGTCGCCCGAGGAAAGCCGGCAAAAGGAGGTCGGGTTCAAGCTGGATTTTCCCACTAACTCGGTCTCCCTCACCGGCGCCTTGTTCGAGATCGAGAAGGACAACCTCATCGAGCTGACCAATCTGGTGAATCCGAAGGGTAATTTCTACTGGGTGCCGGTCGGCAGCATGAAAAGCTCGGGTGCCGAGTTGGAGTTCCAATACCGGCCGAAGCCGCATATCCAGATCCGCGGTGGTTACGCCTACGTGGACGCACAAATCACGAACTCCAGGATTGCGGCGTCCGTAAATGCACCTTTGCGCAATGTCCCCAAGCACAGCGTCAATCTCTGGGCCCGTTACAATTTTGCGCAGGGTCCACTGGAGGGCTTCGGTGTCGGCGTCGGCGGGATCTATCAATCGGACCGCTTTGGTGTCACCACGAACGTTGCCACCGCGCAGTATATCCTGCCATCCTATGTGAAGCTCGATGGGGCGCTCTACTACAACTGGAAGAAATACAGTTTTGCAGTCAATTTCTCCAATCTGCTCGACGAAAGGTATCTGCCCGGCTCGGGCTCAGGCACCACTGCCGGCGACGTGAGAGTCACCGTGGGGCCGCCCCGCCAGATCATCGCCTCGGTGCGGAGGACGTTTTGATTATTGGTCTCACTCCACTCCACAACTGGCGCGATATTCCACAGCCTGAGGGCACTCTGCCATGCGAGCGATGATCCTGGTTGTCATTGCGAGTCTTGGCTCTGCCTTCGGGCCTTCGTGCCGGCGAGATGCAGCAGGCCGGCCGCATCGGGAAGCAACTGAATCATCCACCGGTCAGCCCATGGGCCCCGGGTCAAGCAGGTTCATGCATTGCGGCCCGTCCCGGCAGAGCGGGGATGTGAGCACGCGATACGAGCCTGAGGTGGCTCTTCCTGCGATGCTCGCCACCCAACGATGAAAACCACGATCCCGTATACCCTCAACTTCTCTGCGAAGAGATCGTGCACGTGCAGCTCAAAAAGCTCGAATGAGCCACGACACGTGTCCTGAAACCCGGACAGTCAGCTTACAAAATCCATATCGACCGCTGCGTCCGCCCCGAAAGCCTGACCACATGAAAAATGTCCTGCGTTTCTTGATATTATGCTCCGGTGCACCCAGCTTCGTGGGATTCGCGGCACCGTCTGCCACGGGGGAGCATTTGCCCTCTTATCGGTCCGAGCGGAAGATCGAGGATACCATCCACACTTGGGGCAGCAACGACATGGCCGGATTACTGCGCGCCTGGCAGCGTGGCTTCCGGAAATTTCATCCGGAGGTCCGCTTCGCGGATACGTTGAAAGGCACGGAGACGGCCCAGGCCGCCCTCTATACCGGGGTGGCGGATCTGGTCTTGATGGACCGGGAAATCCTCACGCTCGAGCGGCATGTTATGCTGCGCCGCAAGCACACCTATCCCCTGGCGATCGCGGTGGCGAGCGGGAGCCACGAGACCGCAAACCGGGCTCCCGCCATCGCCGTGTTTGTGCACAAGGATAATCCGCTCACCCATCTGACCCTGAAACAGCTGGATGGCGTCTTTGGAGAACAGCGCACTGGCGCCTGGGACGACAAGTTCAGGTGGCATCGGGAATTGGCGCGTGGTCCCGAAGAGAACATCCGCACCTGGGGACAACTGGGCTTGACCGGCGAATGGGCGGACAAGCCGATCCAGGCTTACGCCTACCCTGTGACCAACTATTCTCCCAAGCCCGGCCCCATGCTCTTCTTTCGCAAGCAGGTTTTCCACGGTGCCGACATGTGGAATCCCAATCTTCGAGAATACCCCCAAGGCGAGCAGATAACGGCGGCCTTGGGCCAGGACCGATATGGCATTGCCTACGCGTCGCTCGCGGAGAAGACGCCGCTAGTGAAGCAACTGGCACTGGCGGAAAGTGCCGGACAACCTCCGGTCAAGCTCACACGGGCGAATGTCGCGAGTCGAAAGTATCCCTTGACCCGCTCCGTGTATATTTCCGTTGAACCAGGGCAGTTGGACAATCCCAAGGTGAAGGAATTCCTGCGCTTTGTGCTTAGCCGCGAAGGTCAGCGGCTGGTGGCCGAGGAAGGAAGCTATCTGCCTCTGACCGCGGAGGAAGCCGCAGCTCAACGCAAAAAACTGCAGGCGGAGCAGGGAGCTGAGGCGACGGAATGAAACCGAGAAAAATGACGCTGAACCTCCTACTGAACCGCCTGACTCTCGCACTGGCGCTCGCCGCTCAGGCCTCTTGGGCACAGAACCCGGACGACCTGCCGCTTTATGTGGGGGACAACAACCAGTTCGGCGAAATCCGCGTCTGGGGAAACCCGACGATGACGAATATTCTGCGACAGTGGGAGGTAGGAATCATGGAGGGCGGGCAGCGCGGGCTGCGTTTCGTGGATACCCTGCCCAGCGGATCCGCGGCAATCGGCCCATTATACACGGGGGTTGCTGATCTCGGGGTCATGGGTCATCATGTCTGGCCGGTTGAAATCGAGGGATTTTACCAGGTCTTCGGCTATGAGCCGCTCCAGATAGTCGTGGCGACGGGGAGCTACGACGTCGGGGCGAAGATGCCGGGCAACGTGATCTATATGCACAAGGACAATCCGCTTTCACGTCTTACCCTCGAGCAGCTGGATGGAATCCTCGGAGAACAACGCACCGGCGGATGGGACGGAAGAAACTGGACGACAGCGGCCGCGCGAGGACCGGAGAAAAACATCCGCACTTGGGGACAACTGGGCTTGACCGGGGAGTGGGCGGACAAACCGATCCAAGTCTATGGATACGACCTCACCGGCAGCAGTTTTCCGTTCTCGATCCAACGGATGGTTTTCAAGGGAGGCGACAAATGGAATCCGAACCTCCGCGAGTCGGTGCTGAACGAGGTCGCCTTGCTTTACTCGCCCGGCCCGCGTCCGAAGCAGGGCTGTGACGAACTGCTGGAAAACTTGTCGAACGATCGGTATGGCATCACCTACGCCGCCGCGCAGTGCGGGCGGAGAAATCCGAACGTGAAAGCGGTCGCGTTGGCGGCGGTGGACGGTGGTCCATACGTCGAGCCCACCAAGGAGAGTTTCCTGAACCGAACCTATCCGCTCGTTGAATCTATCTACGTCTACATCAACCGGCCGCCCGGCCGGCCGGTCGAACCCAAGCTGAAGGAATTTCTCAAGTATATCCTCAGCCGCCAGGGGCAACGAGCCGTCGCTCAGGACAGCGGCTACCTGCCCCTGCCGGCATCTGTCGTGCAGGAGCAGTTACGGAAATTGGATTGACCGGGATCCACCAAGTTAAACCGGCGGTCCCTGCACTTTTTATCCGACAACATGAAACAAACCGGAAAAACACTGTTGCTGTCCTTCCTGCTCGCCGGTGCGTCGCGCGCTGGCGCCGGGGAGTTCGACCTTTCCGCTCTGCCGGAGTATAAACCGGGCCCGCAGGTTTCTGGCGTGATCCGCTGCTGGGGCAACGACACGATGGTCGAATTGATGGGGTACTGGGAGGAGGGATTCCGGAAGTTTCATCCCGGGATCAGTTTCAACGACAACATGGCAACAACGGCCATTGCGATCCCGGCGTTGTCGGTCGGCGTCGCCGATCTGGGTGTGATGGGCCGGGAGGTCTGGCCGATTGAACTGATTTCGTATCTGAAGGTTCACGGGGGGCCGCCGGTGAGCGTGGCGGTGGCCGGCGGGACATTTGACGTCGAGAACAAGACGTGGGCGCTGGTGGTCTTCGTGCACAAGGACAATCCCATCACCCGGCTGACCATGGAGCAGCTGGACGGCATTTTTGGCGCGGAGCGGACCGGCGGTTGGAATGAGAGCAAATCCAGGTGGATTCCCGATCCCGCGCGAGGACCGGAGAAAAACATCCGCACCTGGGGCCAGCTCGGACTCACCGGCGAATGGGCGGACAAGCCGATCCAGACTTATGGTTTCGATCTCACGGGTAGCGGGTTCTCCTTCTTCTTCTCGCACCGGGTCTTCGATGGAGCGGACAAATGGAACGAAAACCTTCGGGAGTTCGTCGCCCTGCATCAGCCGGACGGAAAAATCCTGAACGCTCCGCGTCAAGTGACTGCCGCGCTGGCCCGGGATCGTTACGGTATTGCTTTCGATGGCATTCAATACGGAAACGAATTGGTCAAGCCGATCGCCATCGCTCCGAAGGGTGGAAGCGCATATATCACGCCCACCAAGAAGACGGTCCAGGACATGACCTATCCGTTGTCCCGGTCGCTCTATTTTCTGGCCAACCGCCCGCCGGGCGGGTCGCTCGATCCCAAGGTGAAGGAGTTTCTTCGATTTGTCCTCAGCCGCGAGGGGCAGGAGGCGGTCGCGCGCGAAGGCGACTATCTGCCACTCCCCGCAGATGTCGTGCACGAGCAACTGAAGAAACTCGACTGAACGCGACTCCTGCAACCCAGCCACTTATCTACCATGAATCCACCCGAAGCCCACTTGCCCCGCCTGACCGAGACGACCGCCTTGACGGCGCGTCTGGCCGATGCCGCCAGGCGGATATTTTCCTTTTGTGGACTCGCCCTATTGTTCACGCCGTTGTTCGCCGGTGCGACAGGAACTAAGCCCCGCGTCGTGGCAGACTTGGCCATGAATCTGGTGTGGATCGAGCCGGGTGAGTTTACGATGGGAAGTCCGCCGACTGAAGTGGCGCACAAACCCAACGAGAGCCCGCAGACCCGGGTGACCCTGACCAAGGGTTTTTGGATGGGAACTCACGAGGTGACGCATCGGCAGTGGCGGGCGGTGATGGGCACGGATCTGCTCGCTCAGGCCCGGAGTTCTTTGACCGATGAGACCCGCTTCCTTTTGCGCGGAAATAAAATGACCCTCGTTCGAGAGTATTTTCTTTTGGACAAGTCGGACGATCCCATGCGTCTGCTCGGCAACACCGATGGCAATCTCCCGATAATCTGGGTGAGTTGGAATGAGAGCATGGAGTTTTGCCAGCGCCTCAATGAGGCCGCCCGACGTCGTGGCGACCTGCCCGTGGGCTATGAGTATCGCCTGCCCACCGAGGCCGAATGGGAATATGCCTGCCGAGCCGGCACCACGGGAGCCGCTCCGGTCGCGGAGGAAATGGTGATCGAGAAGGATGGAAGTTCTCGAGCCTTGGATGCGATCGCCTGGTATGCCGCAAACGCCAGATTGGGATACGAGGGACACTATATCGATACGAACACTTGGGCGACCAGAAAGGAACTGGGCGCAGGGCAATCCGGCCCGCGGGCCGTGGGCACGAAAGCGCCCAATTCGTGGGGCCTGTTCGACATGCTGGGCAACGCGGCGGAGTGGTGCATCGATTGGGACGGGCCGTTGCCGGGAGGGAGCGTCAAAGACTGGCAAGGTCCGCCCACCGGCGAGTTCAAGGTCCGAAAGGGAGGTGGTTGGAGCACATTTGCTGATCATGCCCGGTCGGGATACCGAAACTGGCATGAGGTGGACTTCCGTTGGATCAACCTGGGCTTTCGCGTCGTGTTGGCTCCGTCGCTGCCGGCGCCGACCGGGAAGTAGGGGCGCTGAGGTCACCCTGTCGCTTATGACCCACAAACTGCAATGCAGCCAGCGCGCTTGCTTCTCCGGCCAGACATGGCCGCGGATTGGCCGGGCGGCTTGCGTCGTGTTGGTTGTCCTTTTGCAGGTGGGGTCGGGTTTCTTGCCAGCATCCGCCCGGGCGGAATCATCGGTTGGATTCGGAGTCCAACGGGCCGACAGGCGCCAGGTCACGGTCGACCCGGATATCCCGGCCTACGCTCCCGCGCCACCCCTGACGGGCGATCTTCATCTTGTCGGTGGAGGCGGGACCGGCAACGAAGTCGAGGAGCTCATGGCTGCTTGGGCAGCGATCTTCCACCAAGCCCATCCCTTGGTGCGTGTTCATCTCGCCATCTACACTTCCGGATGCACACCTTCAACCTTGGTGGAGGAGCGGGCCCAGGTTGGCGTAATGACTCGCGACGTCTGGCCTTTCGAATACTCCCTCTACCGCAATCGAAGATTCCAACTCTTGGAGATCGTGGCAGCGGGGGCGGCCTTCGACACGCACGGATTCTCGCGCCGGCAATGCATCTACGTTCACAAGGACAACCCGTTGTCGAAATTATCGCTGGACCAGCTTGATGCCGTTTTTTCGACCTCCCGTAAACGTGGCTTTAAGGAGGACATCACCCGTTGGGGGCAGCTGGGCTTGACCGGCGAATGGGCCGACAAGCCGATCCATCTCTACGGCAATATTTCGCAGCCCGACGGCAATCCCTACTATTTTCAACTTCGCGTGCTGCTGGGCGGGGACTGGAAGGAGGGGTTCAAACCGCTGCGCGAGCGCGATGACATCGCGCGGGATCGATATGCCATCGGCTTCGGTCCGGCCAACCATGCGGGGGGGCGCTCCGCGGAAGGCCAATGGCTGGCGGGTGAGCTAAATGACGCCAAAACAGTGGCTTTGGGCGAAACTGCGGCGGGCCCCTTTTATTCTGACAACTTTGAAAATGTGCTTCAGCGCACTTATCCACTGAGCCGGCACACTTCCCTGTTTGTGAACAAATATCCTGATCGGCCTATTGATCCGCTGGCCAAGGAGTTTGTCCGGGTTGCGCTCAGCCAGGAGGGTCAGCAGGCGGTCGCACGAACGTTGTTCCTGCCATTGCCGTCGCGAATTGCCGCAGAATCGTCGGCCAAACTTGATTGACTGGATATGAAACGAAGGTTTACGGGCATAGTGACCTGATGAATCGAAAACACATTCGATTCCTCGGTGCCGTTTTTCCCGGCTTGGCGGGTGTTTTTTTGGCGGCCAGGGCATCCGGGCAGGAGGTGGGGACGCTGGTCCGCCATTCTCCGGGTCAGTCGGTTGATCCGAAGGTAAATGAGTTTCTGCGGAATGTCCTGAGCCGGGAAAGGCAGGCTGGCGTGGCGCAACGAGGCAGCGGCTTTCTTTTCACGGTGGAGTGGTGCGCAAACAATAGCAGAACATCAAGTAGCGCGAGAGAACAACCGAATGCTTGGCCCGCATCCTTATTCATCCAGTTTTCGAAACCATGAAAATACATGCGCGATTCGCGTTTCTTGTCACCGGCCTTGTCACGGCGGTCTTAGCTCCCGCCGGCGAATTCGACCTGAGTGCCCTGCCGGCCTACCACCCGCAGTCGCAGGTCTCGGGGGTCATCCGCAACTACGGTTTCGCCTTCGGCGGTCTGCTCAAGGTCTGGGAGGCGGGTTTCCAAAAACACCATCCGGGCGTGACCTTTCATG
>Ga0163151_10000625_pt1 | contig 62000 bp, 51 predicted proteins | sample OliLakLV19MP5IB2_FD_145596 | JGI IMG/M metagenome (GOLD analysis project Ga0163151, IMG submission 145596) | Freshwater microbial mat bacterial communities from Lake Vanda, McMurdo Dry Valleys, Antarctica - Oligotrophic Lake LV.19.MP5.IB-2 | ecosystem: Environmental > Aquatic > Freshwater >... | reverse complement strand
TCGCTGCCCAGTGAGCCCGCCAGCAGGACGGGAGCAACTTCAACCAAGGTGCCCGTGACGACGCCATCCGTGGTCTGTGCAGATTTGCACCCCCCGCAGACGATGATCCCCAGCATCGCCAGGCACGCTACGGCGGTCTTCACTAGACTTGGCCCGATGACAGGACGCACGCCCATGATGATACCCTCCACTGCCGCGGTCCTTGGCGTGCGCGCCTGCGCGGCAGCGGCACTGCTCAGCGCGCTGGGCGGGTGCCTCGACCCCGAGACCCGCCAGACGATGGCCGACAACAACAGCATCCTCGCCCCCATCTTTGTTCAGCCAACGCCCGTCGATGCCGCGCGGTGGTCGATCGACCCGTACGATGCCGACAAGCGCGCCCGCGGCACGAATCTTCTGGCCAACGCGCCCTTTGGCGGGGGTGACCCGTATCTCAAAGTCTATCGCGAGCATCTGAAAGACGAGGGGACGCTGGTCCGCGCTGTGGCCGCGCGATCACTGGGGATGCACGGCACGCCGGCGGATGTCGAAGCGCTGCTGCCGCTTACGGCGGACAAAGAAGCCCTGGTCCGTTTCGAGGCCGTCAGAGCGCTTCAACGCTTGCACAATCCGGCCGCCATCGAGCCGCTTCTCGAGGTTCTGCTGCCCGCGAAGGAGGTCGAAGCCTCGATCCGTGCTGAGGCCGCGTGCGCGCTGGGCCAGTATGCGCAGCCAGCGGTGCTCTCGGGCCTGATTACGGCCCTCGCCGATGACGATTTGGTCGTTGTCGCCAACGCGCACGCCTCGCTGATGACGCTCACCGGTCAGGATCACCTTCCGGAGGACCGTCGGGCTTGGGTCGAATGGTCTCGGTCAACGCATTCACCGTTCGCGCACCAGCGGGAGTTTGTGTATCCGGTTTTCCAGAGGGACAAGGGCTGGCTCGACTATGTCCCGTTCATGCCGCCAGTCCCCAATGAGATCCCCGGCAAGCCCAACGGCCTGACGACCTCGGCCGCAGCAGTGGGCTCGGGATGATTCCCAGTCTGCTCCGCTCGATGAAGTCGCTCTCGCATTCAGCCGAAGCTTGCCCTCAACCGGGAGGATTCTGGTGCGCGCCCTTCGGACCGACGGCCAGAACATTCGCCTTGTGCTCGATGCGCCGGAGCCTCTTCTGGGGCCGGGCGAGGCGTTGATCCAGCCGGTTCGGGTGTTATTGACGCCTGTCGATGCCGCGGTCGGAAGTGCGACCCGGCGAAGCGGATTCTCGGGTACCATCGGTCACCTGTTTACGGGAATTGTTCGGCAAGTCGGCATTCCCAAAGACGCCCCGGCATCACTTTCCATGAAGCGGGGCCTTCTGGGTCGCCGCGTGGTAGCCGCTCCGGTGGTCTCGTGCAGCCACTGCGATCAATGCCGCGGCGGCCTGCCGTCTCATTGTCGAGCCCGGCAAGTGCCCGGCATTCTGGGGCGCGAAGGGGCCTGCGCGGACCTGGTGGCTATGCCCCTTGCAAATCTGGTGGCGTTGCCCGATGGCCTGTCGGATGAACGCGCGGTCTTCGCGCCGATTCTGGCCTCCGTGCTTCACACGTCGCACATGCTGCGAGCGGAATCACGGGCGTTTGTGACGGTTCTGGGTGATTCTTCAATCGCGTTGCTCTGTGCGCAGTGCCTCGCCGGGTTGAACAAGTCCGTACGGCTTCTTTCCGACCACGCCGAGGTCGGACGCTTGTGTGAGCGATGGGGCGTCAAGCACCGACCCTTGAACGATCCGGGGCGGCGGCAGGATCAGGATGCCGTTGTGGACTGCACGGGCAGTGCCGCAGGGCTCCGGCTGGCGATGCAACTGGTGCGGCCCCGCGGGATCATCATGCTCAAATCGCCATTGGCGGATGTGCCATTCCCGGCCGGCAGGCCGTTCCCTGATGCCTCGGGCGACTGGCAGTCGGGCATCGACCTCACACCCATCGTCGCCAACGAACTTCAGATCGTTGGATCGAGGGATGGTCCGCTATCCGAAGCGGTCGCCGCCCTGGCCATGGGAACGGTCGATGTGGTCCCGCTGCTGGGCCGGAAGTTCCGGCTGGATCAGGGGATCGCGGCTCTGGCCGCGGTCGCATCAGGCGGGCCGCTGGTTCCGGTGCTTGAGGAACTGGGCAAGGCCGCCGCGAAGGCGGCTTGAGTTGCAGGTTCGCGGCCCGGCGAGGGGAAACCGGTACAATTACGGTGAGGACAGTCCGGGCATACATATCCGGCTGGTTCCGGTCATAATCAACAGTCGGCCCGCAAGGCCGCGGCTGCTCTGTTCTATGATACTGGTCAAGCACTGGAGTTGGCAATGAAGATCGCGTCCGTTCTGTTTTCTGTGGCACTGCTCACGATCGCCTCGCCGGTTTTGGGTCAGGCGATCCGCCTCGAGGGCAGCGGCGCGCACCGCGCGCAACTCGACGCGATGCAACTCAAGGCCTTCGACTCCGCGCTGTTCGGCGAACTGAGCGAATGGTCCGGCACTCCCTTGACGGCGGAGTCAACAAAGGACAAAGTGGTCTTGGTGGTCACCTGGTCGGGCTGGTATAAGCCGACCCACAGCGCCGTGCGGAAGGCCCAGTCGCTCCACGCGCAGCACGCGGAAAAGGGCCTGGCCGTCGTTGGCGTTCACAACCCGCGCGAGTTCGCCGGTGCCGCGGCGGCTGCGAAAGTTCTGAACCTCACGTTCCCCTTCGCGGCGGATGCCAACGGCAAGTTCCGCGCAGCGCTGAAGGTCGATCAGGACCCCGACTTCTACCTAATTGATCGCGCGGGGCAGATGCGGTTCGCGGACATCGAGAGCGAGTCGGTCGAGGCCGCTGTCAAGCAGTTGCTGGCGGAGACCTCGGAAGAGGCGGGCAAGGCTCTGGGGAACCGCACCGCGAGCACCGCCGCCACAAACCGCGATCGGATGAAGGTCCGCGATGTCGGCGGGCGCGTGAAGCCCGGCGAGGCACCCACGGTCGCCTTCGAGGTGCCCGAGCCCGAGGTGTTCAGCGCCCTCAAGTGGCCGCGCCTCGCCAAGTCCGCCGAGGCCAACTCCGTCTACGACACCGTTGTGGACAAGATCAACAAGGAAGCGCCAGTTCTGCCATTCCCCGAGGAAGGGTGGCCCGGCGCAAGGCCCGACACCAAGGGCAAGGTCACGATCGTCTACCTGATCGAGCCCAACCTGCGTGACATGATGAACGTGTTCGCGACCATGAACCGGGTGCAGGACGTGTACGAGCGGGACGCCGTGGTCATCGGCTGGGTCTACCCGGACCCCAAGCGCGAGCAGAATCTCGACGATCGCGAGAAGGCCGAGATGCAGGCGAAGATCGAGCGCATCGTCAAGTCAGTGCGGGACAACCGAACGCTGAACCACTCGCTCGGTTCGGGGAAATACGAGATCGGGGTGTTCCAGGAGATCCCGGTGTTCGGACGCTCAATCGACGAGGTGGCCGTGACCATGCTGCTCACGTCCGATGGAGTGATCCGGTGGATCGGTCACCCGGGCGAGGACACCTTCCACACGATGATGGGCAAGTTGATCGACCTCGACCCAGGAGTTCAAGCACGGCGTAAGGCCGAGGACGCCGCGGCCAAGAGCGCGAAGTAATGTTTCGTCGGCCACCGATCCGATTGCCTTTGAGTCAACCCTGACCTGACCCAGCGGAGTCCAATGATGAAGAGCATCGCCCTCGTCTCCCTCTTTGCCCTTTTGGCCTGCGCTTCGCCGCTGGTTGCGCAGGAGGTCAAGCCCGAGGGGCGCGGCAAACAGCGCGAGAAGATGGATGCGATCCAGGGCACGAAGTTTGACTCGGCCAACTGGAAGTCGCTCAACTCCTGGATGGGCTCAGCGCCGCTGAACGCCGATTCGACCAAGGGCAAGGTGGTGTGCATCGTCACATGGGCGAGTTGGAACAACGGCTCGGCCCGCGCGCTCCAGGAAGCGCAGAAGGCGGCGACGGCCTATGGCGACAAAGGGCTCATGGTCGTCGGCGTTCACGACAGCAACGGCTGGGAAAAGGCCGCGCAGATGATGGAGAGCAACAAGGTCACGTTCGTCGTCGCGCACGATCACAAGGGCGAGTTCACCAAGGCGATGGGCGGTGATGCCCACCCCGACGTGTTCGTCCTCGATCGGGCGGGCAACATGCGTTACGCGGACATCATGACCGACTCGATCGACGCGGCGGTCAAGCAACTCGTCGCCGAGACTGCCGAGCAAGCGGCGAGCGCGGGATCATCGGCCCCGAAACCGGCTGAGACCGGCGGCGCGCCAAAGCCCGGCGCGAAGTCCGCCAAGTTCACTGCGCCCTCCGCCGAGGCCTACGGCGCGGCGAAGTGGCCGGCCAAGAACACCGGACGCATCAGCGCCAAGGACATGCAGGGCAAGGCGTTGCCGGGCGGCGGATTGGGGGAGGAGAAGTACCTTACAGCCAAGCCCGATCGCGACGGCAAGGTCACCATCATCGACTTCTGGGCAACGTGGTGCGGACCGTGCGTCGCCGCGATGCCCGAACTCGACAAACTTCAGAAGGCCAACAAGGACGATGTCGTGGTACTGGGGCTGAGTTCCGAGACCGAGGCCAAGGTGACAGGGTTCCTCAAGAGCAAGAAGCACGAGTATTCGCAGGCTCTCGACACCAACGGGCGGCTCAACAGCGCGATGGGGGTGCAGGGCATTCCGCACATCGCGGTGCTGTCGTCCGATGGGGTTGTCCGCTGGCAAGGCCACCCGATGGAGCCCGGCTTCAAGAGCGCGATCAAGACACTGCTGGAGGTTGACCCCGGCGTCAAGGCGCGGCGCGAAGCGGAGAAGAAGGGCTGAGCCCTCCCCTCTTCCACATCGTTCTGCACGAGCCGGAGATTCCCAACAACACGGGCAACATCGGGCGTACCTGTATCGCGTGCGGCTGCGCGTTGCACCTGATCCGGCCGCTCGGCTTCGACACCTCCGAGAAGGCGTGCCGGCGGGCCGGGCTTGACTACTGGGCCAGGCTCTCGCCCACCGAGCACGATTCGTGGGACGCCTACCTGCTCGCGCATCCCGATGTGCGCCCGTGGGTCTTCACGACCAAGGCCGCGCGGCCCGTGTGGGACGCGGACCTGCGGCGTGGCGACCACCTGCTCTTCGGCAAGGAAACCCGCGGCCTTCCGGACTCAATCCTGCGGGAGTACCCGGATCGGCTCCTCACGCTCCCGATGGTTCCGGGAGAGCGCTCGCTCAATCTGGCGACGGCGGTCTGCGGCGCGGTGATCGAGGGAATGCGACAGTGCGTCCTGCGGGGCGAGGCGGGGCTGTTGCCCGACGGTCGGCTCGATATCGACCCGGCTCACAGAGGTCGGATGGGTTAGACTCAGGACCGATGATTCAATCTGTGCATCTCAAGATCGCAGGGAAGTTGGTGGCGGCCGTGCTGCTTTTCGCACCGCTCTGGGCCTCAGGCTGCGCCAAGCCTCTGCTCTCACCCACGGAGGAGCGGTCCCCGTTTGATCGCTACGACGCCGTGCGCAACCGGCACGCCCCGCAGTACATCGAGAACGAGTACGGCCGGCGCGAGCCGAATCTGCGTGGGCGGCTGGAGCCCAGGAACTGAGACGGGCCCGGTGTGTACTCGATGCGTTGGGACGGAGATTCTCACCGCACGAGGCGCAGAGGTTGCGGAGAGATGCTCCTGATACGCGCGACCGCCGCGTCGGAGCCCGGAGCGCGAGCGACGGGTTGCGCAGCGTGCGTTGAACGCCGCGAGGGCATAGCACGCGGGCACACAATCGAGCCGGGCGAAGTAAGAATCACATCATCTGGATGCTGGCGACAGTCGTGTCGTCGGCGACCACATCGGTCTGCGAATAGTCGCGCACCGACTGGAACAGGCAGCCGACATCTTCGTTGACGTTCCCGCACTTACCCAGCGCATCGATCGCTCGCTGCAGTCCGTATAGGCCCTGGGGCCCCGGCTGCTCCACCACTCCGTCGCTGAAAAGGATCACCCTTCCCTCGGGCGGGATCTCGAGGCGCTCCGCCGTGTAGACAAAGTCGGCATCAATGCCCAGCGGGATGCCCCCCACCGACTCGACGCGATGCACCGCCTTGTCGGGCGTGATGCACAGCCAGTGCCCGTGCCCGGCGTCCACGAAGGTCACCGACCGATCCGAGGAGTCAAAGATGCCCAGCCAGAGCGAGATGAACTTGTTGGCCGCGGAGTGCTTGGAGATGTACGCATTGACCTCGGTCACGGCCTTGGCGGCGTCGTTGTGAACCCTGAGCGAGGCGTTGAGATGGGTCTGGGCGGTGGCCATCAGGATTGCCGCGCCGATGCCCTTGCCGGCGACATCGCCCAGGAAAATGGCGACGCGCCCGGCACCAAGATCTACCACATCGAACAGGTCACCCGCAACGAAACGCCCGGATTGCTGGCGTACGGCGTAGCGGACCCTGGCGATCTGTCCCTCATCGGGCGGCATGATAAGGCGCTGGGCCTCCTGGGCGGTCTTCAGGTCTCGCAGCAGATCCTTCTGCCGGTCCTCGAGTTCGCGGGCGTTGAGATTCCCGAGTGCCATGGCGCACATCTTGGAGACGGCCTGGCAGAACGCCGCGGCGTCCTGCTGCACGACCGTCCGGCCCATCCCCGGGCTGGTGGATTCTCCCGCGCGCGAGTCGAGGTAGAGATAGGCGGCGACGTTGGTCCCGATCACCACCGGCGCGCAGAGCGCCGTTTGGATGCCCAGCCGCATGATGCTCTCGCCGGTGTTCATGGGCGAATCGGCGGTGAGGCGGACCATCTCGCCGGTCCTCGCGGCGGCGATCAGCGACCGGCTGTAGGCCGAGTTGGCCCCGAGTTTGTCCTCGGGCTTGCGCCGGGTGAGATCGACCTCACCGAGGATAATGACCTCGGTCCCCGCCCCGCCGACCTCCTCAAGCAAAGCGGCACGTGGGAAGCCTGTGCCCTCGACCGCCGCGTTGAGCACGATCTTTGCGAGGCTGTCCTTGTCGAGCGCGCCGGCAACCTTGGCGGCGCAGTCCATCAGGAGGTTCAGACGCTGCTGGGTGATCGCCGCGAGTTCACGCTCGGCGACACGCTCGACGCGCTGGCGGCCGACGGTGTCGACAGTAGTGACCAGCCCCGCGCCGCCCGTCCCCGCGCCCACGCGCACGCGGAAGGTCCAAGGGCCGATGCCCAGGAGGTCGCCCATGCGGAGGGGGGCGATGCCGTTGGCTTCGAGGCGCACGGCGTTGACCATGGTGCCGTGCCGGCTGCCGAGGTCGGTCACAAACCAGGTACCGTTGGCCTGGTGGAGGGAGGCGTGCCGGCGCGAGACGGCCTCATCGGCCAGCACCACTTCGCACGCCGAAGAGCGCCCGATGGCGGCGCTCTGCCCGACCGCGACTTCCACCTGAGGAATAGGCGGACCATGGATTGGGTCGAGGGTGAGGGGAAGGATCGGGGCTTGGTTGATGGCCTGCGGGCCGGTGGCCATACGACAACTCCGGGGCGAACCACCCAACCACCTCCCGTCTCCGGGGAGGAGCGATTCAGGGCACTGATGGGGCGGCAACGCCAAGAGCATACCCGATCGGACGACTCTCATGGGAAACCCCGCCCCCCTCACCCCGCCCAAATCTATTTGCAACAAAGTTGCATGTAGGTCTTGCCAGTGCCGGGGAGCCCGTGGATACTTCGGCAACGCCAACTCCACCCATCGCTCACAAACGGGGCCCTTGTGTCCCGCTCTCGGACCGGAACCCCATCATGCGTCGGCGCGCGTTCACGCTTATCGAACTGCTCATCGTCATCGCGGTCATCGCGATGCTCGTGGGTCTGCTGCTGCCCGGTCTGAAGGCGGCACGGCGGGCCGCACGCACGACGGAGTGTTTGGCCAACGTCCGCTCACTGCAGCAGGCCCAGATGCTCTACAGCAACGACTATCGCGGCGCGCTGGTCGATGTGGGCTTGGCCCACGGCGGCTCGGGCGATCCGGCGCTTTCCTTTGTGACCACGCTGCTCGAGTACTACTCAACCCCGCTGGCATTGCGAGCGCCCGGCGATTCAAGCCCCCACTGGCCGACAGACCAGGGCGGGCAGGGGCTGGAGATCAACGGGTCGCGGCGCGTCACGAGTTACGGGATGAACAACTACCTGTCGCGGACCTACAACCCCGGCCTGTCGCCGCGCGAGCCCTACGACACCCTTGACAAGATTCTCTCGCCAACGGCGACGGTGCAGTTCCTGCTGATGACGCGGGACGGCGACTTTGCCGTCTCGGACCACACCCATGTGGAGAACTGGGGGCAGGGCACGCAGCCCCCCGGGCGCGCGGCGCAGCAGGTCCAGACCAACGCCTACGGCGGGCCCGCGCGCTCGTTCGAGTCACAGTCCAACTACGGTTTTCTTGATGGGCACGCGGCGACGCTGCGGCTGCGTCAGGTCTACACCGACTTTGCGCTCAACAAGTTCAACCCGGCGGTCGCGCACTGAATGTGCGTGGTTCGCGCGTCCGCCACCACCCATTTTGAGCGGCCCAGGAGGCCGCGGATCGGAGCACGAATATGAACCATCTGATCGCGTTCGCTTTGACGCTCGCCACCTGCTCATCCACCCTTGCACAGCACGCCGGCGACATCGTGCTCTCGGTGGAGAACGGCCGGATCCGCACGTCCGTCGAGGTGGACGGAGGTGCGCCGCAACCGTCGCGCGTGTTTGCGAGCGAACTGGGCGAGGTCGAGCCCGGCTATTCCGACGAGCCCGGGTTTGACAACCTCCCCGGCACGTTCCCATTTCCGAGCGGCATCGGATTCCGTGTCGTGGGGCCGATGCTACGTTGGGCCAACGGCGTCGGCGACGGGCGCGACCCGGAGACCATGCATGTCGCCTTCAGTGTGCTGGGGCCCGTCGATTCTGGCGCGTGCAACAACACGGTCGAAGGATTCTCCCTTCCAGTCGGCTCGAACGGCACATGGCACCGGCACCTCGAGTTTACGATCAACCCTGCTGCACCCACCGGGGTGTACCTCCTGGGGCTCGCGCTGTTCTCAACCGCCGAAACGTTTGCGCCCTCGGAATCATTCTGGATCGTGTTCAACCACAGCGCGCCGGAGACTGATCACGATGCGGCGATCCAATGGGCCGAGGTCGCCCTTGCGGCGAGGGCGTGCGATGCCGACTTTGATGCCAGCAGCGCGATCGGCGTGCCGGACATCTTTGCTTTCCTGAGTGCGTGGTTCGGCGGGGCGGACAATCCGGATGGGTGGCGGGCCGACTTTGACGGATCCTGCACCCTCGGCGTGCCGGACATCTTCGCGTTCCTGAGCGCGTGGTTCGCCGGATGCGGATAATGCACCGTCGCGTTCAAGGAACTTGAATGACGACGTCCTTGCCGTCCTCGCCCTGAGCGCGAATCGAGGTTCCGTTCTCCCCGAGGATGACCACTTCGAGTTTTCGCGCCGGGCGCGCCATGCTGCCGGCCGATGGGCTTGTGCGCACCGTCACGGTGTTGCCCTGCCGCGCGGCCTCGTACTGGGTTGTGCGGAACTCGCCCTTCTGGTAGCCAAAGCCGTCCCCGGCATCCTCGTACAGCGAGCCGGAGGCGACACCCTTGTCGTTCAGGTTCACGAGCAGCGTGAGCGGATCGAGGGGCCTCTGGCCGGTCCATTCCATCACGGGACCGCAGGGGATGATCGCCCCCGGGCGGATGCGGATCTCGGGCAGGGCCGGGTTGCCGGCCTCGCCGACGAGTTCCACCTTCCGCCAATCCCCCTTGGGCAGCACGGGCGCGCGATCGCCCCGGGGCGTGACTCGCCCGATTACCAGCAGGTCGCCGCCGAGCAGGAAGGCGTCGTCCTCGGAACGAAGGGCCGGGTCGGCGGAGTCGGCGAAGAAAAGCGGGCGCACAACGGGCAGCCCGGACTGGCTCGCCTCGAAGAAGGTGGAGTAGAGATACGGCATCAGGCGGTAGCGGCGCTCAAGGGCCTGGCGGCAGGTTTTCTCGACATCTGGGCCGAAAGCCCAAGGCTCCTTGTCGATGTTGCCCTTGCCGGTGTGGCCGCGGGCGAAGGGGAGGAGCGAACCGATGCCCATCCATCGAGCGAAAAGTTCGCCGTTGGCATCTCCACCCGGGCCATTGCCATTGAATCCGCCGATATCGGGTCCGGAGAATGGCTGGCCGGAGAGGCCGAGGTTCAGGGCCATGGATATGGAGTCTTCAAGATCATCCCACTCGGCGGAGTTATCGCCTGTCCAAGTCGCGGCGTAGCGGTGGCTGCCGATGAAGCCTGCACGTGTGAGGACGAACGGGCGCTTGTCGGGGCGGGTGGCGAGGATGCCGTCATAGGTGCCCTTGGCCATGAGCATGCCGTAGACATTGTGGTACTGGAGATGTGGGCCTTGGGGGAGCGTGCCGCGACCGTCGAGATCGCCGCCCATGTGGACATTGTCTTCGGGCATGGTCTTGGTGGGGACGTTGAACACGGCGGGTTCGTTCATGTCGTTCCACACGCCGGAGATTCCGGTGGCCATGAAGTCCTTGTAGAGGCCGGCCCACCATTCGCGGACGTCGGGGCGGGTGTAGTCGGGGAAGATGCAGAAACCGGGCCAGACTTCGCCGCGATAAACCTCGCCGGCTTTGTTGCGGACGGCGAGGTCCTGCTCGATCATCTGGTCGTAGACGAAGTAGCCGGGCTCGGCCTTGACACCCGGATCGATCATCCAGATGCGTTCGAAGCCCAGTTTGCCGAGGTCTTCGTTCAGTTTCTTCGGATCTGGGAACTGGGCAGAGTCAAAGGTGAAGACGCGGTAGCCGTCCATGTAATCGATGTCGAACCAGATCACGTCGCACGGGATCTTCCGCGAGCGAAACCCGCTCGCGATCTCGCGAACCCTCGACTCCGGGTTGTAGGAATAGCGGCACTGGTGGTAGCCGATGGCCCACAGCGGGGGCATGGGCATGGTGCCGACGAGCCTGGAAAGCCCGGCCACAACATCCTGCGGGGTGTCCCCGTCGAGTATGTACACCGGGAACGGTTCGCCCTCGCCGATGATCTCGATCCCATTTCGGAGATCGATCGTGCATCGCCAGGTCGTGTCGGCGAGCACGCCGAAAGCGCTGCCATCGCCTCGGACGGCGAGGACCCAGGGGTGAGACTGGTACAGGGACGCGTTGGCCTCGGTGTAGCCGTAGGCGTCGGTGTTCCAACAGGTAGTTACCCGTCCGTTCCTCAGAAGGGGGCCGGCAACCTCACCGGTGCCGTACAGGCTCGTGCCGGGGGTGGTCTCGATGACGCAGCCGAACTTCTGGTCATCGGTCCTGTAAAACTTGGGGGTGATCCGCCAGTTTTCGGGCGTGCCGCCAATCACACGCTGACGCTGGGAGACCGCGAGCGATGGCGGCAGGTCCGAAGAACGCATCCCCTCTGGAAGGAACCGGACTGCGCCGGAGTTCAGGAGTTCAACGATTGGCGCGGCGGTCTTTGTGTCTTCATCTCCCCCGAACGCGGGCGAGACCGCGAGACTCAGGATGAAACAGACGATACCGAGTGACCGACAGCGCATCGGGATTCCTCTATGTATGGAGCTTGCTGCGGAGGGTGATATGGTAGCAGATTGCACCGTTCCCCCGACGAAGCAACCCGCGACGCCGTTGTTCCCAAACCGAAGCAGGAGTTAAGCATGGGCGCATTCGGAGCGATCGGACGAAGGATCCTTGGAGGCAGCGCGAAGGCTCTGCGGGTTGCAGCGGTTCTCGCGAGCGTGGCCGCGATTGGCTCCGCTCCTGCCCTCGCCAACACAGGAGGGAGCGAGCCGCGCGATCCGAAACAGGCGGGAAGTGCTGAGCACACGCGCGAGCAGTCGCGGCCGATGGTTGTCTTTGCCTGGAACTACACCCCCGATCCGCAGGTAACGTCGGTGAAGCGCGCGGTGGCAGCGCACTTCCACTGGGGTGACGGTGGGACATGGGCAGAACGCGGCATCCGGTTCTATGTGGACGGTCAGGTCGCTACAGCCCGCCAAGCCGCAGCACGCCTGCGTGAGTTGCCGGTGTTGACATGGTGCCATCCGTACCACTACAAGGACATCCCAGGGGCGCCGGCAAACTTCTCTCCCGAGGCGGTCAAGGTGACAGAGGAACTGGTCGCGCTTGCGAAAACCGAACTGCTACGAGTCCTTTCCGAGGAAGTGATCGACCGGATCAATCATGTCGTCGATTTTGAGGGGTTTGCTCATTACGACAAGCCCAACCTCGTCCCGGGAGCAACCTTTGCGGTTGGGACGGACCACGCTTCGACGGCTTGCCACTTGTTCGGGGCGGCACTGCGGGCGTGCGGCTGGGAACAGAAGGACGGTTCGGGCGCAGCGAACTACGGAACCTGCCACGCCGCGCGGTGCCCCAATCTTGGCGTCGAACCCCACTTCCGTCAGACACCGGCACATGTGCCCGGCTCCATGGATAGCAAGACCACCTTTCTGACGGGCTACACCAGCGGCGGGCCGCAGGGCTGCTTGTCGGAGGAGGAACTACTCGACGGCATAGCCAAGGCTCGCGGGACAGTCTGGCTTGCCATTGAGGACTATCAGCCCAAACGGGGTGCCGTCATCCGGGCCGCGAAGGCGAGCGGCAAGGTACGTCTGCTTGCGCTCTGGGGAACGGAATACGACGAAAAGCGCCCAGCGGTACGTGACAGGCAGCGGAATCGTCAGTGGGCGCGGGAGCAGGACAGCGCGATCGCCGAGGCACTCCGCTGAAAGCACGCTTCGTTCTCAATCTCCAGGGGGCAGTTGCAGCTCGGGGTCATCTGTGGTCAAATGGACGAACCGGGATTTTCCCGGCACGCCCAAGGAGCCGGAGATGTCCAAGCCCGAACTGTCGACCCTCGGAGTATTCATGCGGGCGCTCGTACTCGTCGGACTTGTCGCGGCGGTCGTGATCGCCTTCCAGATGGGGCGCGAGTTACCCGCCTCCGGTCAGCCTGGGGGCGGGAGGAACGCGGCCAACGCCGCGCCGCTCGCCCTTGGGCTCCACCAGGCCGCCGCGGGCGGCAGCGCGGACAGCGTTCGAGTCGCAATCGCCGCGGGCGCGGACCCCAACCTCCCGCTCCCCGAGACTGACCCGAACCGGGGCGGGATGACCCCGCTCATGCTCGCGTGCTTCGCCGGAAGCGCCGACGCGACCCGTGCGCTGCTCGAGGCCAAGGCGCGGACGGAATCCCGCTCGCCCGACGGGCGGACGGCACTGATCTATGCGGCCGGGTGGGGCGATGCGCAGAAAGTCCAGATGCTGCTCGATGCGGGCGCGACCGTGGATGCACGGGCAAGCGACGGGATGACCGCGCTGATGTTCGCGGCAGCACGCGGTGAGGTGGGATCGGTGCGGTCTCTGGTTGCGGCCGGGGCACGAGTGGATGAGCGCAACCGCTGGCGGCAGACCGCGCTCATGGGCGCTGCACGCACAGGGTCGCTCGAGAAGGTCGACGCGCTGCTGGGAGCGGGAGCGCCCGTGGACGCGAGCGACCAGTATGGCGATACGGCGTTGTCGATTGCCGCGGCGGCTTCAGACACTGGCCTCGAGGTGGTTCAAACGTTGATTCGGGCCAAGGCCAGACTGGATGAACCGGACAACGACGGCGTCACGGCATTGATGAAGGCGGCCGAGAGCGGTGATGGGGAAAAGGTCGCGGCCCTCCTGGCCGCCGGCGCATCGCGGGAAGCAAAGGACCATGCCAACGGGTGGACCGCTCGCGACTGGGCACAGAAGCGGGACGATGACCGGGGTCGAGCCATCGTTGAACTGCTCGGTGCGCCGCCACCTGCCGGGAAGTGATGCCGAAGTTCGCGCTGCAACGGTCTGTCCGCCCGCGGACCACCTCAGAATTGTGCTTGGCCCGGCACCACCTTCCCCGTTACCATCCGGCGCGTGCTCAAGCTCCCCAATGAATCTGTAAACGCCCTCCGCCCAGGCCTCGCGGGTCGGACGGTGTGCGTCACGGGGGGCGCGGGCTTCATCGGCGGACACCTGGTTGATGCGCTCGTGTCGATGGGCTGCCAGATCCGGGTGATCGACGACCTGTCCAACTCGTCGGCGGATCACCTCATCGAACTGATCGAGATGGACGCGGAGCGGGTGCAGCTCATCCGCGGCTCGATCCTCGACGATGCAGCCCTTGCCGACGCGATGCTTGGTGCAGACGTTGTCTTCCACCTCGCGGCCGTGTCCAGCGTGCCTCGCTCTGTCGCCGAGCCGGAGCGTTCCTACACGGTGAATGTGACCGGGACGCTCCGGGTTGCTGAGGCGGCGCGGCGCGCACACGTGCGCCGGATCGTGTACTCCGCGTCCAGTTCGGCTTACGGCCAGAGCGAGGTGCTCCCGAAAGTCGAGACGCAGTTGCCCATGCCGGTGTCTCCCTACGGGGCGAGCAAACTCGCGGGCGAGCAGATCATGCGTGCTTGGGCGCAGTCGTACCGCCTTTCGACGGTGAGTCTGAGATACTTCAACATCTTTGGGCCGCGTCAGCCTGCGGACTCGCCTTACTCCGCGGTGGTCGCGGTGTTTGCGAAGAAGTTGCTCTCGGGCGAGCAGCCGGTGATCTTCGGGGACGGCACGCAGTCACGCGACTTCACGTTTGTCGCGAACGCGGTACTTGCCAATCTGCTTGCCGCGACGACCGATACGCCTCTCGCAGGCGAGGTCGTCAACATCGGCTCGGGCACGAGCACCAGTCTGGCGGACCTTGCGTCAACGCTCGCGGAAAGATGCGGCGTCCCCCACCTGACGGCGCGGCTCGAACCCGCGCGGATCGGCGATGTGCTCCACTCGCAGGCGGATGTTTCCGAGGCGAAGCGGCTGATCGGGTTCTCGCCGGTCGTGACCCTCTCCCAAGGCCTATCGCAGACGGTTGACTGGTACCGCTCTGTCTGTGCTCCTTGCGGCGGAGACGGCACCTAAACTCCCTCGTGCCCCTTGTCCTGGTCCTTGCCGACTCGTTTCTTCCAGCCTGGGCCGTCGTGCCCGTTGCGGGCGCGGCCGTCCTGGTGCTCGCCGCGCATGTGCTGGCCATCCAGCAGGCGGCGATGCCCGTTCGGCGGAGGCGCATCCGCACGGCCAATGGTTTGCTGATGATGCTCATCGCGTCCCTCCTGGCTTATGCGCTGGGTGTCGCGCCGGTGGTCCGCAACCCGGCAACAAATCCGGAGCAGGCGAGCTCGTTTCTTATTGTCTGGTCAGCCATCATGTCGTTGCTGACGCTTGTGATCGCGATGGCGGCGATGGATGTAGCGTTCACCGCCCGGCTCGCGCTCGAGGGCCGTCGACGGGTGCGCGGCGAGTTTCGCCGGGGCCTTGGGCACGGGCGCGACGAGCATCGCCTGTGAATGTGCAGTCCGGCTCGACCCCCGCCTCGCCCCCCGCCCCTCCACGGCCGGGGCCGCTGCCCGGCCCGCTCGGAAGGGTCGCGGCAAAGTTGTACAGCGCGGCAATCGCCCGGCGGAATCGAGCATTCGATACCGGGCACCACGTCGAGCGGCTGAGCGTGCCCGTCGTGAGCATCGGAAATGTTTCGGTCGGTGGCACGGGCAAGTCGCCCCTGGTGGCGCATGTGTGCCGACTGGTCCTGGAGGCCGGGGTCCGACCCTGCATCGCCATGCGGGGCTATGCGCGCGGGGGCGCGAGGTCGGATGAGGCCGACTCCTATGAGCGCGAGTTCGGCGACGCGGTGGACATCGTCGCCCGCGCGGACCGGCTGGCCGGGATTCGCCCCCTGCTTGCCGGAACCTCTCGAGCGCCCGGCGTGGTGGTGCTCGACGACGGCTTCCAGCACCGGCGCATTGCTCGGAACCTCGACATCGTGCTCATCGATGTCTCACGCGACCCGTTCGCCGACCGACTGCTGCCCGCGGGGTGGCTCCGCGAGCCGGCAGGCTCGCTTCAGCGAGCTTCCTGCGTTGTCCTTACACATGCGGAACTTGCCCCCGCGGGCGAACTCGACTCGATCAGCCTGAACGTGCAGCGCGTCCACGGACGGTCCCCGCTCGCGACCACGAGGCATTTGTGGACCGCGCTCCGAGACGCGTCGGACAAGCCCTTCCCGCTGGACTATTTGATGGGGAGGCGCATCATCGGTGTGTGTGCGATCGGGAATCCGGCGGGCTTTGTCGAGGCGCTGCGGCTGACCGCCGGTGACGCCCCGAGTTCCCCACCGCACGAGGTCATCGCCCTTCCCGACCATGATCCCTTCAGACCCGCCATGGTGCGAAGGATCGCGGAGACCGCCCGACGTGCTCGGGCGCAAGCCATCGTCGTCACGGACAAGGACTGGTCCAAACTCCGGCTCCTGCCGTCATCCACATGGCCCTGCGCTGTGCTGCGCCCGACGCTCTCGCTGGGGTTTGTCAACGGGCGGCAAGCGTTCGACGAGGCGGTGCTCGCGTCGCTTCGCCCTGCGAGTGGCCGGTAAACTCCGCCCATGACCGCCCTTCGATTCGCCCCCTTCGGCACCACCATCTTCACCGAGATGACGCTGCTGGCCCAGAAGCACAGCGCAGTCAACCTGGCGCAGGGCTTCCCCGACTTTGACGGCCCCGCGTTCATCATCGAGGCGGCCGACGCGGCGATGCGGGACGGTCAAAATCAATACGCACGGATGTTCGGACTGCCCGCGCTCAACCTGGCATTGGCCGACAGTTGGCGGCAGGCGACGGGCACCACGATCGATCCGGATCGACAGGTCACGGTTACGAGCGGATGCACGGAGGCGATCGCCGCGGCGATGCTCGGGCTGGTTGACCCCGGCGACGAGGTCATCCTGTTCGAGCCGTTTTACGACTCGTACCGCGCGAGCGTCGCCATGGCCGGCGGTGTGGCGAGGTTCGTGACGCTGCGCGAGCCGACTGGCGCGCCTCGCGACGGGCTTGCCGCGCCCGGCGCGTTCTGGTTCGACCCCGATGAACTCCGCGGGGCGTTCACGGACCGGACGCGCCTGATCCTGGTCAACACGCCGCACAACCCCACCGGCAAAGTGTTTACCCGTGCAGAACTCGATCTTATTGGGAGTCTCTGCCGCGAGCATAACGTGATCGCGTTGACCGATGAGGTGTATGAGAACCTCACCTACGAGCCCGAACAGCCGCATATCCGCCTTGCCACCCTCGAAGGCATGGCCGAGCGGACGCTGACTCTATCCAGCCTCGGCAAGACTTTCAGCCTGACGGGGTGGAAGGTCGGCTGGGCGATCGGCTCGCCGGAACTTTCCGCCGCGGTTCGGGCGGCCCACCAGTTTCTGACCTTCGCGACCGCTACGCCCATGCAGGCTGGGGCCGCGGCGGCGTTGACCCGCAGTGGGGAATCGAAAGCGGCGGTCGCGGACCTTGTGAGCAACCTACAAGCCCGCCGGGAGTTTCTTTCGGCCGCTCTGCAGCGACTGGGCTTCAGAGTTTACCCACCCGCCGGAGCCTACTTCGTCCTGGCGGACTACACGACAGGCCCGCGGGGAAGCACGTTCTCGGACGATCAGGAATTCTGCCGCCGCCTGACCGCCCAGGCCGGTGTGGCCGCGATCCCTCCGAGCGTGTTTTATCAGAACCGCGAGCACGGGCGGCGGCTGGCCCGCTTCGCGTTCTGCAAGCGCGAAGCGACGCTGCGTGAGGCCGTTCGGCGGTTAGAGGTTTGGGCAAGCCTTTCCTGAGCCGATCTATGAGCAGGCGCGTGCGGAGCGTCCCCAAACTGGTCGCGGCAACGCTGACCCTTCGCACAACGGCGTGCGTACCGGAGAGCATGATGTTCAAGCACGGGAGCGCGGATTTGTACAATCACCTTCGACGGACAGGGCGGATGGCGAAGATGGCCGGGAGCGGCGTGGGGTTTGGTGGCACGGAGCAACTGGAGCCTCGCCTTGTGCTCGCGCTCAACCCCACGGCGGAAGAGCAGTTCATGCTCGAACTGCTCAACCGCTTCCGCGCCAACCCTCAGGCTGAACTGGCCAAGTTGACCAACAGCCTTTCCGGTGAGGCGCGGTCCAGCGATCCGGACATCAACAGCGCGCTCGACTTCTTCAACGTCAGCGGACCGGTGCTCCAGACGCAGTGGTCCAGCCTCTCGGCGGTCCCACCCCTCGCGTGGAACGAGGCGCTGAGGAACATGGCCGAACTGCACTCCCAGAACATGATCCTCGACGACATGCAGGAGCACAACCTGCCCGGCCGTCCCGGTCTGGCAGCGCGGGCCGAGACGTTCGACTACGAGTACACGATCCTCGGGGAGAACATTTTCGCCTACGCCGAGAGCATCCTGCACGGGCACGCCGCGTTCGCCATCGACTGGGGCAGCGGGCCCAACGGCATCCAGAACCCCCCCGGCCATCGCCAGAGCATGTTGTCGAGCCAGTTCCGCGAGGTCGGGATCCGCATCCTGCCCGAGACCGCGCAGTCGACCGAGGTCGGGCCGCTGGTGATGACGCAGGACTTCGGCACGCGCCAGAACTTCGGGAACTCCTGGCTGCTGGGGGTGGTGTTCGAGGATGTAAACGACGACGAGTTCTACACCATCGGCGAGGGCGAGGGCGGCGTGACCATCAGCGCCATCGGCGGCCCAGGGTCGTTCAACACGACCACGTTCGACGCGGGCGGGTATCAACTCCAACTCCCACAGGGCACCTACTCCGTCACGTTCAGCGGCGGCGGATTCGGCTCACCCCTGACCATCGACGATGTGGTCATCGGCTCCACCAACGCCAAGGTCGATGCGATCGCCGGGCAGGCCCCGCCCGCGCCCATCGTGGGCGTCCTGGGCAACAACCAGTCGATCACACCGGGCGACAGCACCCCGGATAGTGCGGACCATACCGCGTTCGGCACGATCGATATCGCCGCGGCGGCGATTGTCCGATCATTCACGGTTCGCAATACCGGAAACGCGACACTGGACATCGAGCGCGATCCGCGCGTGGACATCAGCGGCGATATCGACGGCGTGTTCATGCTCACACTCGACCTGGCGAGCGCGACGATCGCGCCGGGAGAGGAACTCACATTCCAGATCACCTTTGACGCGGAAGTCGTGGGGGAGTACAGCGGGATCGTGACGATCCTGACCGACGATGCGACCTTCCCTGAGTTCCGATTCACCATCGCCGGCATCGCGTCGGCAACACCCGATGTGGCGGTGCTGGGCGGGGAGTCGGTGGCGATTCTGGATGGCTCGACCGGGGTTTCTTCGGCGACCAACACCACGTTCGGGCTGCGCAACGTCGTGGCCCAGACCAGCGTGCGCATCTACACCATCCGCAACGACGGGACGGCGTCCATTGTGCTCAACGGGCTTGTGCGCATCGAGGGTGAGCACGCGCAGGATTTCCGCGTGATCGCCCAGCCCGCGCTCAGCACACTCGCGCCGGGCGAGTTCACCACCTTCACCGTCCGCTTCAACCCCTCGCGGGTCGGGCCGCGCAGCGCGATCGTCGCCTTCGACTCAAACGACCCCGACACCGCCACCTTCGATTTTGCGATCCGCGGCTCGGGCCTCGGGACGCCCGTCATCAACGTCCGCGGCAACGCGCGGCTGATCGAGAACGCCGACGGCTCGCCCCGCCAGGCCGATGCGACCGACTTCGGGCGCGTGAACATCGAGAACCGCAATCGCCTGGGCGCGTTTGTGATCCGCAACGTCGGGCGCGGCTTCCTGAACTTTACCGCTCCCGTGCGCGTCAAGATCATGGGCACGCACGCGGACGATTTCCGCCTCTTCACGCCGCCGGGCGCGCCTATCGGGGCGGGTCTGTTCACGCCCTTCTCCATCCGCTTCAACCCGTCGGAGGTCGGTCAGCGCAACGCGTGGGTGGTGATCCGCACCAACGACCCCGCTACACCCACCTTCACCTTCCGGATCACGGGCGAGGGGTTCGAGACCGCCTGACCCCGCGCTGCCCTTCTTTTCATGGACTACGAGCGATCGGAAATCGAACCTATAGTTCGCAACGATGAAGGGGCGGCTGACGACAACACGGCGCGGACTGCATGGCGGCCTGGGTGCGCTGATCGTCCGCGCGATCGCCACGCTGTGCATCTGCCTGCTCGGCGTTTCCGCCAGCGGGCAGGCGGGCGGCGGGCAGGGAACCGCAAAGCCCCTTTCGGCGGGCCGGAGCGCCAAGGACGTCGCGATCATCACTATCCGCGGCGAGATCGACCGCTGGACGGCGTTCAGCGTCGACCGGCGCATCGAGAAGGCGGAGCGCGATGGAGCGGATGCGCTGGTCTTCGAGATTGATTCACCCGGCGGCGAGTTGTGGCCGGTGCTGATGATCTGCGCATCGATCAAGGGCTCGCAGGTGGCCAACACCGTGGCGTGGGTGCGGCCGTCGGCCTATTCGGGTGGTGCCATCATCGGTTTGGCCTGCCGCGAGATGGTGGTGAGCGAGAATGCGACATTCGGCGATGCACTGCCCGTGTCGGGCTCGCCGGTAGGCGGGATGATGGCGATGCCCGATGCCGAGCGCGAGAAGGTCATGGGTCCGCTGCTCGTCGAGGTGGTGGACTCGGCCCGTCGCAACGGGTACGACGAGATCTTCGTTCAGAGCCTTGTCCGGCGCGGCGTCGAACTCTGGCTGGTGGAGAACAACGCCACCGCCGAGCGGTACTTTGTCACGGAGGCGGAGGCGACCGCCGCGATCGGTAAAGCCCCCGAGCGAACAAGCCCGACCGTGCCCTCGGCGACCGGACCCGTTGGGGGGGGGAGCGGCGGGCCGCGAGCGGAAGCGCCGCAGCCTGATGCGGATTCGACGGCAGAAGAGGGCGTCTCCCCAACGGCCCAGCCGGAAGGTCCGCTTGCCTTCCGACCCGCGGACCCCAGCACACCGCGGGAAACCCTGAACGAAGTGAACAACGCACTGGAGATGCGGTCCTCCAGGTCCGTCCGGCCAGATTTTCGGTCGGCCGAGCACGCCGGGCGCTACACGATCATCGAGTATGTCGCGGACGGGCACGGGGTGATGACGCTCAAGTCGCGCGACCTGCTCCGCTACGGGCTGGCCGCGGGAACCGTGCAGTCCGACAGCGACCTGACAGCGCACTTTGGCGCGCAGAACATTGTGCGTCTAGATGAGACGTGGTCCGAAGGACTGGCCCGCTTCCTTACGCTCTTCTGGGTGCGGGGATTGCTGGTGGCACTCTTCCTCATCTGCCTGTTCGTGGAGATGACACACCCGGGTGTGACAGCGCCGGGCTTGGTGGCCGCGGCCGCGCTGCTGGCGCTCATTATCCCCCCGCTGCTGGTCAACATGGCGGCGTGGTGGGAGGTCGCGGCGATCTTCGCGGGGATTCTCCTGATCATCCTGGAACTGTTTGTCATCCCGGGCTTCGGGTTTGCGGGCGTTGGCGGCGTGGTGCTGCTCTTTGGCGGTCTCATCGGCACGTTCGTGGGTGGGAGCGGCCTCTTCCCGGGAAGCACGCAGGGCCGGGAGGAACTGACGACCGGCGTGTTGACGGTGGTGATCTCCGCCATCACCAGCGGCGGCGCGATCTACATGCTCGCCAGGCATCTGCCCAGCACGCCGCTGCTGGGAAGGCTCGTGCTCAAGGATAACGAGGATGGCCCAACACCCACGATGCTCCAGGCGATGGCCATCGACGCGGGCGGAGTGAGCGTGGGAGACCTGGGCAGCGCGGCCACCCCGCTGCGCCCGGCGGGGCGGGTGCTCATCGGCGAACGAATGATCGACGCGGTTGCGGAGCACGGGTTTATCGAATCGGGCGTGATGGTGCGCGTGGTTTCGGCCGATGCGTTCCGCATCGCGGTTGAGCGGGTCGAGGGGCATCTACATACCGATGCACGCGGGCAAGGAGCGTCCCCGGGATGATTGAATCGCTGCTTATCTGGGGGGTGCTGCTCATCGGCCTTGCGCTCGTACTCATCGTCGCGGAGGCGTTCATCCCTTCCGGCGGGATCATCTCGCTCACCGCCGCCGCGCTGGCGGTCGCGGGCGTGGTTTGCATGTTCAAGGTCGATTGGCGCTGGGGCGTGGCGGGGACGGGCGCGCTGCTCGTGCTCGGGCCGCTGGCGTTCCTCTTCGCGCTCCAACTCATGCCCAGCACCAAGGTGGGGCGGCAGTTGATGTTCGGCGAGGGCGGGCAGGAGCGGACGCTCTCGGGCGATGAGGGGGGGAGCGAGTTTGACGCGCTGGTGGGTGCTGAGGGCGTGGTGATGACTGACCTGCGACCTGTCGGCGCTGTCCGGATCGGGGACCGGCGGGTCGATGCGCTGGCGGAGATCGCGTACATCCCAGCGGGGTCGCGCGTGCGCGTGACCGCCGTCGAGGGCACGACCATCCGTGTCCGGGCCGTCTGACCGACGCCTGTTCACACGATGTTTGCTATACTCGTGCCCCGCCTGCCCGAATGAGCAACACGCGGAGTGGAGAAACGCTGCATGGACACGGTGTGGATTATTGTCGGGGTCGTCGCGGCCCTGTTCTTCTTGGTGTTCGTGTTCGTCATCGGGCAGTTCTTCAACCTTTACATCCAGGCGCTGCTGAGCAATGCGCGGGTCAGCCTGCTCGAACTCATCGGCATGCGCCTGCGGAAGGTGGACGTGCGCACGATCGTCTACAGCCGCATCCGCGCCAAGAAGGCGGGGCTGGACATTCCGACCAATCAACTGGAGTCGCACTATCTGGCGGGCGGGCGGGTGCCGCATGTGATCTCGGCGCTCATCGCCGCGAGGGGCGCGAAGATCAATCTGCCGTGGGACACGGCGACGGCGATCGACCTCGCGGGTCGCGATATCCTGGAGGCCGTGCAGACGTCCGTCAACCCCAAGGTGATCGGGTGCCCCAGCGCCAACAGCCCGCGCCCGACGATCGACGCGGTCGCCAAGAACGGCATCCAACTCAAGGCCAAGGCGCTGGTGACGGTGCGGACGAACATCGCGCGGCTCGTCGGCGGCGCGACAGAGGAGACGATCATCGCCCGCGTCGGGCAGGGCATCGTGTCGACCATCGGCTCGGCCGTCGATCACAAGCATGTGCTGGAGAACCCCGACGAGATTTCCAAGAAGGTCATGGCCTCCGGCCTCGACGCGGGCACGGCGTTCGAGATCCTCTCGATCGACATCGCGGATATCGATGTGGGCGAGAACATCGGCGCGAAACTCGACCTCGACCAGGCCCGGACCAACAAGGAAATGGCCCAGGCCGAGGCAGAGAAGCGCCGTGCCCTGGCGGTCGCGGCCGAGCAGGAGTACAAGGCCGAGCAGCAGAAGAACCGGGCGCTGGTCGTCCTTGCCGAGGCCGAGATCCCCAAAGCCATCAGCGAGGCGTTCCGCAGCGGGAACCTGGGCATTCTCGACTACTACAAACTGCGGAACCTCCAGGCCGACACGGCGATGCGCGGCTCGATCGCGGGCGGCGAGCCGGGACAGCCGGGCCCTCAGGGGGGCTGATCCCGTCCCGCTCCGTCACCGGGCCTCGCGGTTGTAGGTCATACCGGCCCACTCCAGGGGCTTGCCATCACGCAGGTCTCGTGCGGCCTGGGTGAAGATCCCCGACACCAGCCACGCGCCGATCGGGAACAGCGGGACACCGATAAAAGGCGTACGTCCCAGTGCAGCGCACGCGCTTAGTGCGCCAAAGAACAAGCATATCGCGGCGGCACCCAGCCCGAGCGCCCAATCGCCAACCCCCCCGCCGTTCCCGGCGATGCGCAAACCCAGGCCCGCCACTGCGCCAACGAGCGCCAGGGTCGGCAGGATGACGCCGAGCAGGCGCATACGCCACGCGATCCCGATGAGGCGGGTCCGCTTGCGGTTGGCCGACTCGGTGAAGATGCGCTTCCAGCCGCGCCGGAACTCGGCCCAAGTCGCGTACATCCGGCAGTGCAGGAGGCCGTCGGCCAGAAAAACACCAAGCGGCACCTTGGCGCGGTCCGCAGCTCGCGCGAGTTCGACATCCTCAAGGACCGCCCAGTGGACAGCGCGATGGCCGTCGAAGCGCTCGTACGCGTCCCGACGGACCATGATGAACTGGCCGTTGGCGAACGGACGCTCCTGCCCGGGAAAGTTCGTGCGCGTGATCGGGTACATGCGCACCAGTTCCATGGCGGCCACCGGCTGGGCGACCTTCTCGAACCACTGGCTGCGCGTCAGGGTGCTGAGCAGGCTGAGCATGTCAAGGCCACGTTGGTGCATGAGCCCCAGGCAGGCCCGCAAGCAGTCGGGATGCAGGTTCGTGTCGGCATCGGCAAACAGCAGGATGTCGGCGTGCCGCGCTGCTGGAGAGGTGGTGACTGCCATCCAGAGGGCGTTGACCTTGCCCGTCCAGCCTTGGGGGCACGCCTCGATACTGAGGATCTCCGCGTTGCGTGGGGCATCGCCGAGCGTCCGGCGCAGCACGGCCTCGGTCGAGTCGGTGCAGCGGTCAAGCGCGAAGACCATCGACAGGCGATCCGGCGGGCAGACCTGGGCAGCGATGGACGCAGCGATCGTGGCGATGCAGGCCTCCTCGTTATGGGCCGGCACGATCACGCACACCCGTGGCCAGGCATCGTCGGCCAGCGGCGCTTTCAGGCCCGCACGCACGGTGGGGATAGTCAACCACGTCCGCACGACGTGGTAGAGGACCGTCCCCCAGACGAGCGATATCACGCACGATGACGCGCACGCGCCCCACAGGAGGATGTTCAAGAGCGTCGGGATAGCCGTGTTCCTTCGGCGCTGGGATCGTTGCCGGGCGGGTTGGGTAGACTCTCCGAATGGCCCTTCGCGCAAAGCGTACGTCCGGGCCGAGCGACCTGCGGGGTGCCGTGCGAACCGCTGTCCGCCGGGCCGACCGCGAGTTGCGCGGGCCGAGTGTGGTGCTGACCCGCGCGGGGGCGAGGAGCCTTGACGCCGCGTGTGAGGACGAGTTCGCGATCCCCTCAATCCTGCTGATGGAGCGGGCATCGCTCGGGATCGCCTCGGTGGTCAGTCGCGTCTGCGCGCGGGTCGGCGCAGGCGTGCTCGTGCTCGTCGGGCCGGGCAACAACGGCGGCGACGGACTCGCGGTTGCACGCCACCTGAGCGACTGCGGGCTTAGGCGGCTTGCGGTCGCGCTTGTGGCAGAGCACAACCGGATCGGCGGGGACAGCGCGGCCAACCTGCTCATGGCAGAGCGAGTGGGGGTCCGGATCGTGCCCGCCGACGAGCGCACGGGCGCACGGGTTCGGCAACTCGCCTCGAGATTGGGACGGCCCCTGCTCATCGTAGATGCCCTGCTGGGCACCGGTCTTTCTCGCCCCGCTTCCGGAGCGGTGCGCCAAGCCATCCTCGCGTGCAATGCGCTTCGAGCGGCCCACGCGGACATCTCGGTGCTGTCGGTCGATGTGCCGTCCGGGATGGACAGCGATGTCGGCCAACCTCCACCCGGTGGGGAGTGCATCGATGCCGATGCAACGCTGACCCTGGCGGGGTACAAGTCTGGGATGCTGCCGACACGGACCCGGCAGAGAGTATCTCCCGTCGCGGTGCTTGGCATCGGTGCGCCGCCGCGGCTGCTTCTGAGGCTTGGAAGACTGTGGCGCCCGCTTGCCGATGAAGGTTGACGGGCCAGCGCGGGTCGTAGACCATTGCCCGAGGAGCCCGCCGATGCCCGTGCGTATGGAGTTGTCGCGCATCCTGATCCGCGAACTCAATGATTTTCAGATCATCGAGTTGCGCGAGGTCGCGGCCACGCCGTCAGATGACGGCGGAGAAGCCTTCTCGCAGGTCGAGAACGGGCGATCGTTCCCTATCGTGATCGGCCTTCCGGAGGCCCAGGCGATCGAGCGGCGGCTCAAGGGCACCGCGCCCAAGCGGCCGCAGACGCACGACCTGCTCGTGAGCATCATCGAAGAACTGGGCGGGAAACTCCAGTCCATCACGATCAATGACCTGTCCGAGCACACGTTCTTTGCGCTGATAGAGATCCGCACGAAGGACGGAAAAGCCGTCAAGATCGACTCACGCCCCAGCGACGCCATCGCGATCGGGATCACCAGCAACGTCCCGATCTTCGTGGCCGAGCATGTGCTCGACGCGGCCCAGAGCGAGGAGCCGTGAGGGATCTGGGGTGGGCGAGGGCGACGCCCATCACGGCGCACCCGGACATGATCCGGGAATGCGGAGGATGGGTGAATCACGCGGCCCGCAGCGGGCGCAACTGTTCACGGGTTGGTGCCTGCTGGTGCAGTTCGGCGAGCAACGCGTTCAACCCTTCCGCCGAGACCGCGCTGGGCGCGGTAATCTCGATGCCGATGGGCCGGCCGTCAGGCGCGAAGTCGACGATGAGGCCGCCGGCCCATCGTCCCCGGCTCATCGTGAGGAAACAGTTCGAGCAGGGCTTCGAGCATGGAACGCAAATCGACTTCATTGGATCGACGATCGATCATGCGTTTGAGGAGGTGGGGGGAGAGAACAATCTCCCACGACCGCCATTCGGGCAGCATCATGGCAGGAGTTGAACAGGTGTGCCCGCTCACTGCCCCTGCGCCATGCTGTACCCCTTTACCCCGTCGAACGTCCGCAGCAACTCGTACGAGCCGACCGTGAACTTCTCGGCGATCCGGTTGAGCAGCGCGATCGTGCGGCTCTGGCCGAAGTCGCCCGGGCGCACGCCGTCCTTGATCTCAAACCGCACGCGGTAGTAGTCGACGCACTCGGTATAGATCGAGCCGGTGGGCCAGACCTGCGTGCCGCGGTTGGAGATGAGCGTCAACTTGAAGGGTGTGTCCGCTGCCGCGCGGGTCATCTCTTCCGCCACGGCGATCGGCGAGAGCGCGGTGTCGAGGTAGACATCGCACCCGCACACATGCGAGACGACGTTCAAGTAGGTACGGATGACCTCCTGATGGATCGGGCGTGGCGGCTTGACAAACGTCGGCTTGTCTTGGGTGCCCTCCGCCGGGACCGGCGATCCCTTGCCCGAGCGCGGAGTCTTGCCCAAGCGGTCGATGATCGCGCGCGTGAAGTCCGCGGTCGCCAGCGCGGGCCTGCCCTGATCGCCAAAGTCGCCGGTGCGCACGCCCTCCTCCAGCGCGCAGAGCACGGCGTTCTCGATCATCGCGGCCTGGCGCATCAGTCCGATGTGCCGCAGCATCATCAGACCGGAGAGGATGAGCGAAGTCGGGTTGGCAATGCCGCGGCCGGCGATGTCCGGCGCGGTGCCGTGAACGGCCTCAAAGATCGAGATGTGGCGGCCGATGTTGGCGCTGGGGGCAAATCCCAGCCCGCCCACAAGCCCCGCCGCGAGGTCCGAGACGATGTCGCCCTGCAGGTTGGGCAGGATGATCATCTGGTACTGCTGGGGGCGCAGCACAAGGTTCATGCAGAGCGCATCCACGATCACGTCCGCGGTCTCGATCTCCGGGAAGTCCTTGGCAACAACCCTGAACCGCTCCAGGAACAGGCCATCGGTCATCTTCATGATATTGGCCTTGTGGCCGCAATGCACTTTCTTTAGCCCCATCCGGCGCGCGGTCTGGAACGCGAAGCGATGCACTTGGTCGCACCCGGGCGCGGAGGTGAGCCGCTTGCCTTGGATGACATCGTTGGTGTGGCGGTACTCAATGCCGCCGTAGGTATCCTCGATGTTCTCGCGGACGATGTAGAAGTTGACGGGGATGCCCGCCTGCGAATACACCGTGCTCACGCCCGGCAACGACTGGAAGTGCCGCAGGTTCGCGAACGCGTTCCAGATCTTTCGCGCGGTGACGTTGATCGACTTGCCGCCCCCGCCCTTGGGCGTCTCCATCGGCCCCTTGAACAGGATGCCGCAATCCTCGACCGTCGCCATCGCCTGGTCGGTCATGCCCCGGGTGTTGCCCTTCTCGAACACCTCGCGGCCCATCTCGACGGTCACGAACTCGACGTGCTCGTTGACCCCCGCGGCTTGGAGCAGATCGAGCGTGGCGCCCATGATCTCGCCGCCGATGCCATCGCCGGGAACAAGCGCGATGCGAACCTTCGGGTGTGAGTCGACAGCCATGTTTGAAGCCTCGGGCCGGAAAGGTGCGAAGGGCGTGGCAACGCCCGTGCGTGCCCCGGGAGGCAAGCGTAGAACGGTCAACCCCCTTGCGAATCAGGGGTTATCGGAGTTCATCGGCAGTTTTGGGGACCGTCTGGAGACGCGTTGAGTCACTCCGATGGAACTCAAACTGGCGCGCTCGATTGGCGATCCGTCAATGAAGCCGCCCACGACAGGCCGAGAGGGATTCCCACGAACGCACCGGCGATCCAGTCCAGTGGGAGCGGGCGGGCCAAGGGGAACAGCGTCTGGCCGAGCGCGGCTCTCGTCGGACCCAGCGTCGAGCCATGCATGAACGTCGCAACCGCGGGAGCAGCAATCGCGAGCAGTGCGAGTGCTGCCACGAATGTCAATGCCGAGGCAGTCGGCGCGGCCATCCGCCCCGCCGTCGCGCCGAACATCCCGGCGAAGGCCGCCGCGGCGAACGTCTGGCCTTTGAGCGTGTCCTGCGCCACAAGCCAGCCTATCAGCGCGGCAACGACCAGCGCTGCGGCGAGCGCTGCCGGTGTGGCCTTGTCCCATAGCACCCGGGGTTCCGGCGGGTGATGCGCGGTACCCGACGGAGCGGGATCGGCGTGCGGCTCCCGGCGAGCGATCAAGATCATGGCTGCCGCGAGGCCCACGCCGAGCGCACCGACGAGAATCGCCTCTCCGGTCAGGGCATACATGGTGGATGCGGACAGCGTGCGATGCAGGATGCGATCGATCTGGCCCGTGCCGAACGCCGCCCATGCCAGCACCAGCCCCACACAGAGCAGGCCGTGCCTGAGGCCGGCAAGGCGGGCCGCACCAAGGCCGACCAGCGCCGCCAGGAGGAACACTCCCGCTGTGACAAGCACGCCCATCCCAACGGAGGCGTTGACCAGGAGTGAGGTTTGCGGCCCGCCATCCGAAGCCGTCAGGGAGGCGGTCATCATCCAGGCCGCTGGCCCGAGGACTAGGACAGAGAGGAGGGACTAGGACAGAGAGGAGGAGGAGGAGCCAGTGCTGGATGGTTTGTCGCATGCGGAATGGAGGGTAGGGCGAGGCTGTTGGGGGTGCGCTTGGTGGCCCGGCTCTCAGAGCCGGGTCACCAAAGCGCACGCAAGCCATCGGCGCGGTAGGATGCGCCGCATGAGCGAGAATCGCCCGCCGTTCTCCCCGCCCCCTTCCCACAATCCCCTCCGCTCGCCGGTCATGTTCGACGATCTGACAGCGGACCTGCTCTGGCCGCGCCTGCTCAGGGCGGGGGCGCTGGCGCTCCGGCCGTCGCGCGTGGGCCTGGCGTTTTTCTATCTGGTCGGGCTTGCGGCCCTGGTGTCGATCGCGGATCGCGTCGACGGTGTCGAGGGCAACGCGCTTCTGACCGCCGGTCAGGAATGGGTTGTCCATCTGTGGGCGCTGATTCAGAACGCGTGGCAGGCCGATGCAGACGGCGTCGGGCAGGCGATCAACGGGCTGTTTGTCGGCGCGGTGTGGGGGCTTGTCGGCAAGCATCCGGTGATCGCAATCGTGTTCCTGCCGATCATCCTGATCTGGACCACGCTCATCGGCGGGGCCATCAGCCGCATCGCGGCGATGGACTTCGCGCAGGGCGTCGGGCTCTCCTGGCCCGAGGGCACGGGGTACGCCCTCGGACGATGGACCTCGTTTGCCGGGAGCATCGGCGGGCCGCTGGCGCTGGTGTACGGCATCGCTCTGGCGCTCGCGATCGGCGGGTGGGCGCTGTTCAGCATCTCGGGCGTGAACGTGGTCGGCGGGGTACTCTGGGTTCTCTTCCTGCTCGCGTCGCTTGTCGCGGCCGTCATCATGGTCGCCATGACGCTCGGCGGCCCAATGCTCGTTCCCGCTGTCGCGTGCGAGGGGACGGACGCGATCGACGCGGTGCAGCACGTCTATTCGTACGTCTTCGCCAAGCCGCTGCGTCTGCTTCTTTATATCGGCATCCTCGCGATCCAGTTTGTGCTGCTGGCCATTGTCGTTGGGGCCGTTATCTGGCTGGTGATCCACTTCGCACGGCACGCGGCGGGCATCTGGGTCGGGCCGGAGGCGGACACGGTGATGCTCGGCTCTGCACTGGTCCAGGAGGGCCAAGAGGCGTCGAAGGTTGATGCTGCCGCGGCGAGCCTCGTGGCGTTTTGGACCGGCATCCCCGTCCTGCTCGGCATGGCCTTTGCGGTCAGCTATTTCTGGTGCGCCGCGACGGTGCTGTACCTGTGCATGCGGCGGATCTGCGACGGGCAGGACATCAGCGAAGTGTGGGTTGACACAATCGTCCCGGGGACAATGGCTCAGCGTCACCCGGCTCGCCCCGCGCCTTTGCCCCCCGCCCACCCGGTCGAGGCGGTCCGGGACAACGGCCCCGCGGATGAGGGATGAACCTGGAGCGGTTCGACGATGCGATCACGCTTGCGGGCCTGCTGGCTGAGGCCGGTGTGCAGCGCATCGAGTATCGCACGCCCGGCGGGGAGGGCGGGCAGCGTGCGTGCGCGGCCCGGGTGACCGATCTTCCGGGGCTGCTTGCGGGCGCGCCCGTCGGGACCGAACTGCACTGGCCGGGCGGCGGAGCGCGTGTGGATGAAACGAGGATCAGGTGGTGGGGAGTGGGGAAGTGATGGGGTGAGTGTGTGATGATGTGATCGAGACAGGCTTTCTCACCTCATCACCTCATCACCCCTGGGCACTTTCATCAAGTCCGCCTGCGTGAGCATCGGCGGCAAGTCATCGAGCGGGATCGCGTTCTCGATGCGGTATGCGCCGATGGCCGTCCGCCGAAGCGCGGCCAGGCAACCGGCATGACCGGTGAGCCCGAGCCCGAGGTCGCGGGCCAGCGAGCGGATGTACGTCCCCTTGCCGCAGCGGATGCGCAGATCCACGAACGGGTAGTCGTACGCGAGCAGGTCGATCGCGTGGATGATGACGGGACGCGCCGCGAGTTCGAGCAGGTTCCCTTTCCGGGCCTGGGCATACGCCCGCTGACCATCGACCTTCATCGCCGAGAACGCGGGCGGGCGCTGCATGATGGTCCCGGTGAACACGGCCAGCACGCGCTCGATGTCAGCGCGCGTCGGCGTCGAAGTGGGCGGCAATGGAGGGGGGTTGGGTTCGAGCGGACCCTCGTAGTCGTCGGTCTGGGACGCGTGCGCAAGGTCGATGCGCGTCTCGTATTCCTTTTCATCCGCCATCAGGCTGTTGCACAGGCGGGTGGCATCGCGCCCGATGAGGATGATGAGCAGGCCCGAGGCCAGCGGATCGAGCGTGCCCGCGTGCCCCACCTTGACGGACTTGGGCGCTCCCGCCGCGATGACGCGGCGCTTCACCGCGCCGACCACGCGGAACGAGGACACACGCTTGTCGGAGGGCTTGTCGACGAGGAGAATGCCCGCAACTTGTGGGCCTGCCGGTGTCATTGCTGGAGTTCCCACCAGAAAATCTGCACGCTCTCCACTCGCCCCCGCGAATAGTTCAACCCGCGAATGCCCTGATGACGAGAGGGTGCCTCCCCGGGCATGTCGATGTCCGGTAGCACCAGCACCGCCTCGCCGGGGTTGGAGAGCAACGCCCGCAGGTCCACGGCGGCCGCTCGACGCACTCGGCCCCGGGTAAGAAAGATCAAACTATCCTCCTGATATCCGACCGCCGTGATCGGCCGTTCTCCCTTCGGGTCGATGTCGTTGATGGCTTGAACAACTCTCGTGCTCATCCGGTTTGCCGCGGGCGCGAGCGTCGTGAACAGAAGCACGAGCATCATCACGACCGCGACCATCGAGCGGAGTTGCGCCTGTAACCACTCGCCCGCAAGCATGGACCTGAGCACCATCACCAGCACAAAGCCGATCGGCAGGTACCACAAACTCGTGACCATCGCGGCATCGTTGACATCGTCAAACCGCGACAGAAGCGACAGCAGCGCGAGTCCCGCCACCATGATCCCAACGCCCACCAGCGCCCAGATCGCCAGGCCGATACGCGTGCCCCACTCGTGGATGCCGATCAGCGTGCCGCTCGCCGCGGCGAGCACCGCCCGTCCCGAGAGCAGCGCGATCGCCGGGTACAGCGGCATCGTATAGTGAGGCAGTTTGGTCGCGACCAGTTCGAAGGCGATCCACGCGGGCACGATCCACGCGAGCAGAAAGAGTTCGCCCGGACGCCGTTGGCGCTTCCAGGCGCGCCGCAGCGCGAGGCCCGTGAACATCACGCCCGGCCAGAAGAGCACGCACAGCAGGACCAGGTGATACCCCGGCGGGCCCCAGTGGCCCTCCCGGGCTGCGGCGGAACGACCGACCGTTTCTTCATAGATCGTGCCAAGGTACTCTGCCCACCCGATGCGCAGGGCAACGGTCACAACCCACGGCGCGACGACTGCGAGCACGATCCCGAGGCCCAGGAGGGGGCGCAGTGCAAAGAACAACTTGAACGCATCCAAGCCAGTCGCTTGCGCTCCGGGCTCTGATGAATCAACAAGGGGTGCTGCCTCTGTTCCTCTGTGCCTTGGCATCCTCCTGCTCTGCAAGCACAACGCACCGAGGGTCAGCGAGACAATCATCGGCGTGATCGGACCCTTGGCAAGCACGCCCAACCCGACAGATGCCCAGAGGTAGACGCACCAAATCAACGGCGCTTGCCGATCTTTCCGTCCCCCCTGCGTGTGCCGCCAGCACACGAACAGCGCGTGCTGCGAGGCGACAACCGTCAGCAGCAGCAACTGGTCGGCGCGGGCCTGGTGCGCATCCCACGCCACCATCGGGCAGACCGCCAGCAGCCCCGCGCCGAGCGCGGCTGCGCGAGGGTCCATGAGCCGCAGGCCCAGCCGCCACGTCAGCAGCACGCTCGCGATCGCGCACAGCACGCTCGGCAGACGGAAGACCCAGATGTTCCCGTTGCGGTACTGGCCCGGCGCATCGCCCAGCACCATCACCGATGCGGACTGGAGCCAGTAGATCAGCGGCGGCTTGTTCAAGCGTGCCCTGTCCTGTACCCGCGGCACGACCCAGTCGCCCGATTCGACCATCTGGCGCGACGCCTGAGCGAAGCGGGCCTCATCGCGATCCACCGGCGGGATGGACACCTGCCCCGGGAGATACACTGCCAGGCAGAGAAGCAGCAGCGAAAGGCCCGCGCCGCGCCAGTTGCGGGACCATGCTCGGGTGGCACCGGTCTGAAGACCGGTGAGAAGCCCTACCCCGCTCTGGAGAGCGGGGCCACCTGGCGAGCGGCTCCACCCTGGCGAGCGGGGCGACCCTTGAAGGATGTAGCGCAGTATGGCGAGCCCCGGCGTACGCATGGCGAGCGACTATAACCGAGGGCTGGCGGGGCCGATCCGCGCTGTCCACATCGGCATTGCGGGCATCGCCGATTGGTTCGGTCCCCTCTGGCGTTGGCTGTTCAGCCCGACCCGTCGCCGCTGGACCATCCCGCTGGCGCTCGCGCTGCCGGCATTCCTGCTGGTGTACCCGTTCGACGGCCTGATCCATCGGGCGGCGGGATCCATCGGACGCGCGGTCGTGTCGGGCGATGTGCGACGCGAGTGGGAGGCGTGGCAGCAGTTCGGGGCCGCGGGCTCAGTTGTGCTCGTCTCGGCGCTCGTGTGCCTGCTGGACCGGGCGCGGGCTCGCAGACTGCTCGACCTGTACGGCGCGATGCTTGTCGGGCTTGTGGTGTTCTCGGCGCTGAAGGTGGGGGTCGGTCGGCCGCGGCCCAAGTTCGATGACCCGTGGACAATCCTGTGGCCGTGGGGCGCGTACCCGCTCGGGCCTGAGAGGGGCATCCGGCACGCGTGGGAGGCCGGCTCAGAACTCTGGTCGTTGCCGTCGAGCCACACGGTCGCCGCGGCGATTCTCGCGTGGTTCCTGTTCCGTATGTACCCCAGAATCTGGCCGGTGGCCCTCATCGCGGTCGGCATCGTTGGGTCGGGGCGCATCATCTTCGGCGCACATTGGGCCAGCGATGTTGTCGTGGGCGGTTTGGGCGGGCTTGCCGTCGCCCGCGCTGTCATCGACGGTTGGTGGGGCGTGCGGGCGATCGACTGGTTGTGGCGGAGGTGCGTCGATCCACTGGCCGTGCCGGCATTGCCGCTGCTGCGTGAGAGGTGGGGTGAGCGGGTAAGCGGGGTGAGGGTTCCCACATCCGACATTTCACAGGGGTAGACTATCCGCCTTGAAAATCCCGGAGAGGTGTCCGAGTGGCTGAAGGAACGCGATTGGAAATCGCGTAAACGGGAAACTGTTTCGGGGGTTCGAATCCCCCCCTCTCCGCTTCGCACAGGGGCTCCCGTCAGGGGAGCCCCGCTGTGTTTTTGCGGGAAAGGACGTGGGGAAGACTCAGCGTGCTCCAAGTCGCACCGTCTTCCTGCCCTATTCCTCTTCCGCTTCATCGCCCACCGTGTCGCCCGGCAGCGGCGCGCCGAACAGGGCCGTGCCCACGCGCACCATGTTCGCGCCCTCCTGAATGCCGACCTCGTAATCGCCCGACATGCCCATCGACAGGATGTTGAACGTCGGCGGCACATCGCCCGAGTCGCGTACCTCGTCGAACAACTCGCGGCAGCGGGCAAACGTGTCCCGCGAATCCTCAGGGCTGTCGGAAAGCGGGGCCATCGTCATCAGCCCACGCACACGCAACTGGATCATGGTCTCGATCTCGGAGATGAGGTGCGGGGCCGCGGCGATCGCGCAGCCCTGCTTCTGCCGCTCGCCCGAGCAGTTGACCTGCACCAGCACGTCGATCGGCTTCTCTCGCTTCATGCCGATGAGTTGCAGTTCCTCTGCCAGGCGGAGCGAGTCGACCGAGTGGATTAGCCGGCACACGTCCACAACTTTGCGGGCCTTGTTCCGCTGGAGGTGGCCGATCATGTGCCAGCGGACGGTGCCGGGCATCGCTGGCGTGTGCCAGTCGCTGTCGGGATGGCCCCGCTCGTCTTGGTGGCCCCGCTCGTCTTGGTGGCCCCGCTCGTCTTGGTGGCCCCGCTCGTCTTGGTGGCCCCGCTCTCCAGAGCGGGGATGGGAAGTCGGCGGCGGGGGAATGACCCCCGGCACGGTGCGGTGCCGCTGCATCCACTCGTCGATGATCGCAGCTCGCTGGATGAGTTGGAGGACACGATTCTCACCGAAATCGGTGTGGCCGAGACGGATCAACTCGCGGATCTGGTCGGGCTCGGCGTTCTTCGTGACCGCGATGAGCAGGACGTTGTGCGCGGCGGCACCTGCGCGAGAGGCAGCGTTGGCGATGCGCTCGCGGACCTCGGTGTAGCGATCTTTCAACGACGCGATCGTCGTCATGGTAAACCCCAGCCTCCTGCCTTCATTGGAAAGCACGACACGTCTCATTGTTAGCCTAGCCGATCACGGGCGAGTGTGCCAACCCGGGAAGAACGGGTCCTGTGCCCTTCTGTCCTGAGTCCTCTGAAATCAGGACGCAGGACTCTGTATCCGGGTCTACGCTGTCTCGACACTCACCCAAAGGGAAACCCTATGCCCAGCCAGCATCTTCTGGTTCGTTCATTGCCCGTCGCAGCGGGAGAGGCTGCGCCCGACTTTGTCCTTCAGACCCAGGACCGGGAGGAGTGGAAACTCGCGGACGCAGTCAGGAAGGGCGACACGGTTCTGTGCTTCTTCCCGTTCGCGTTCACGGGTGTGTGCGGGACCGAAATGAAATGCATTTCACGCGAGATGGCGGAGTGGCAGAAGAAGGGCGCGAAGGTCGTCGGGGTGTCGTGCGACTCGCCGTTTGTCCTCAAGGCCTGGGCGGCGGCGGAATCCTTCACGCACACGCTGCTGAGCGACCAGCACCGCGCCGTTTGCAAGGCCTATGGCCTGCACTGGACGGACATGAACACCACAAACCGCGCGACGGTGATCATCGGGCGCAGCCCGGAGGGGCACGGCAAGGTCAAGTGGGTGCAGACCCGCCAGCCGGGCAGCGCGATGAACTGGGACGAGGTTCTCGCCAAGGTGGGGTGAGGTGGCGCGAACGACTCATTCGACGATCTCAGCAAAGTCCTGTTCGGCCGCATCCGTGTAGACGAACCGGCTCATCCGGCCTTCCGCTTCGGGGTGGCGATGCGAGAGTGCATCCGCCGAAGGACGTCCTTGCTGTCAATCAGCCGTCCTTCCTCCGCCTGTCGCAGACCCACCGCGATTTTGCGCTTCACCGAAGCCAGAGCCACAGCACGCTCGCGCTGGCGATCCTCAAGGATCCGGAGGCCCTCGCGGACCACCTCGCTGGCGGTCTGGTAACGTCCCGTCTTCACTTGCCTGCTCACAAACTTGGCCATCGGGCCGGTGACAGAGATGTTCATGGTGGTGCGATTGGCCATGCGCACATCGTAGCACAAAGTGCCACATAAGCCGTTGAGAGGGCGCGGTTGGCGCGGTCGCCGCCTCCGCCGTACACTCGCGCCATGAGCCAGGCCCAACTCCTATCTTCGGTAGCGTCAACCACCTCCCGCCCAAAGAACGTTCCACTCGTCCTCATCATCCGCGACGGCTGGGGCGAGAACCCCAACCCCTCCCACGACGCTTTCAACGCCCCCAGGATTGCCGCTTCCCGCGGCCTGACATCCACGGACGACATGCTCCGGCGTGCATGGCCGCGAACACTCATCAAGACCTCCGGCGACGATGTCGGTCTGCCCACCGGCACAATGGGCAACTCCGAGGTGGGCCACCAGAACATCGGTGCAGGCCGGGTAGTGCATCAGGAATCGCTGGTAATGACGGCCGCGTGCGAGGCGGGTCTGGAGCGGCACGAGCCCATCGCCAGCGCGATCCGCGCGGCCAAGGAATCAGGCCGCGCGCTGCATCTCATGGGCATCGCCTCCGATGCGGGAGTGCACGGGCAACTCGGACACCTGTACGCCATCCTCAGGGCGTGCAAGGCCCTCGGTATGGACCGCGTATTCCTTCACCTGTTTACGGATGGGCGCGATACCGGGCCGTTCACCGGCCGGGCGTTCATCCAGCAGGTCGAGAACCAGTGTCGCACAGTCGGCATTGGCCGCATCGCCACCATTGCCGGGCGCTACTGGGCAATGGACCGCGACCATCGCTGGGAGCGCGTCCGTCTCGCGTACGACTGCCTGACGGGGCGGGGCGAACTGCGCACCGCGATCACCGCCGACGCGGCGATCGCCGCGTACTACGAATCGCCGAGCGGACCCACCCTCAAAGGCGACGAGTTCGTCCCGCCCGCTGCGATCGGCGGGGCATCGGGTGAGCACGATGTCCGCGCCTCGCGCATCACTGACGGCGACAGCGTGATCTTCTACAACTATCGCGGCGACCGGCCGCGCGAACTCTCGGCGGCGTTCGTCTTCCCGCACGACAAGTGGGCTGGCGTCAACCCCAGCCCGGATACGGGCATCCGCGGCTTCGATCGTGGGAGCAAACTGAGCCTGACCTACACCACCATGACCGGCTACTGGGAGGAACTCGCGCCCTTCGTGAAAGTCGCGTTTCACAAGCCGCCGCGGATGATGAACATCGTGGGCGCGTGGGCGTCCGCTCTGGGTCTGGGCCAACTCCGCGCTGCAGAGACCGAGAAGTACCCGCACGTCACGTTCTTCTTCAACGACTATCGCGAGGAACCTTTTCCGGGCGAGGAACGCAGCAACCCGCAGAGCCCACGGGTCGCGACCTACGACCTCATGCCCGAGATGGCCGCGCCCGAGTTGTGCGCGATCATCCTGGAGCGGCTCTACGCACCCTCCTGCCCGGCTCTCATCGTCGTGAACTTTGCCAACGGCGACATGGTTGGCCACACCGGCAACCTCGAGGCCGCGGTGACGGCCTGCGCGGTGGTGGACGGCTGCGTGGGGAAGATCATTGACGCCACGCTGGCGCGGGGGGGCTCACTGATCGTCACGGCGGATCACGGCAACTGCGAGCAGATGTTCGACCCCGTCACCAAGTCCCCGCACACCGCCCACACGGTCTTCGATGTGCCGCTGTTTGTCATCGGCGAGTCTTTCCGCGCCCGAAAACTCCGCGGCGACTTTGACACGTCGGGATGGTTCCAGCCTGAAGTCCGTGCCCTCCGCGGCCGCCTGGCCGATATCGCGCCGACCGCGCTGGCGATGATGGGACTGCCCCAGCCCGTCGAGATGACCGGCAAGTCGCTTCTGCTCTAACGCTCCGCGCCGTCAACAACGCCCTCACCGTTCGCTCTGGTCTTGCCGGCGTCCTCGTTCGGCTTTCCTTCGGCAATGGCGTGCGTTCGGGCGACCTGTAGTTGCCGCTCGAGCAACTCGATCCGGCGCATGAGTTCAACAACCCGCGTTCCGAGCGCCAGCACTTCCGTCGCCATTTGCTCGTTCTCATGCTGCGCAAACGCCACAGATTCCTCGAGCAGTCGGAGCCGGCCATCCACAGGGTTGTCGGGTCCTTCGGAGGGTGGCACGCCCGATCCTAGCCGAATGGTGTACGCTCCCGCCGATGCTGAACGCTTTGTCCGTCCTTGCGAGCCTTGTCGGCACCGGTGCGTTAGATTCCGCGCCGCTCGATGCCTCCTTTGATCTCACCGCTCTTGCAGCGCCGAGTGAGTTCACGCTGGATTGGGCGGGTACGGGTGATGGCGAGCCGCCGCCTGAGGACACCGAAACTCCCTCGGCCGACGCCGGACCCCCCAAGACAGTCGAGCCAGCGCCGACGCCCGGCTTTGGCAGGGCCGGCTCGCACTGGCTGACGTTCGGCAGCGCGGTCACATACGACTTTGACAGCAACTTCGGCTACGACCTCGATTTTGCGTGGAGCATGTTCATCGTCGACCGTCTGGAGTTCGGCGTCGAGGGGGGCGCGTGGTACTTCGATCAGGAGGGGCAGAGCACCGCTGGGATTACGGGAATCTTCGTCTTCAAGTACCATTGGTGGTCTGGGCCTAATGGCGACTTCGACTGGTCGTTCTTCACGGATGGGGGCACGGGCCTCCTCGGGGCGTTCGACGAGGTGCCCGATGGCGGAACGGGATTCAACTTTGTGCAGAGGGCCGGCGCTGGCTTCACCAAGGATCTGGACGCTTCCGATGGTCCCGCGCACGGCGCGCGTCTGGTCTTTGGGGTGCGTTGGTACCACATCTCAAATGGCCGCATCGAGGGCGACACACGCAACCCCTCGCGCGACTCGATCGAGGGGTATGTCGGAGTGTCGTGGGACTTCTGAAACGCGCGCCGTGTCCGGGCCGGGCGCGGAGAGAACCACGCGAAGTCGTCTAAATCATCGAAACCGGAGCCCCCATGACCACCAAAGTTCTGGCATTCGCCGGCAGTCTGCGTAAAGACTCGTACAACAAGCAACTCGTTGCGGCCGCGGCCGTCGGCGCTCGCGCTGCCGGGGCGGAGGTCACCATCCTCGACCTCGCCTCCATCCCCATGCCGCTCTACGACGGCGATGTCGAGGCCAAGGACGGAGTGCATCCCAACGCTCAGAAACTCAAGAAACTCATGCGGGAGCACCACGGTTTCCTCATCGCCTCGCCCGAGTACAACTCCTCGATCTCGGGCGTCCTGAAAAACGCGATCGACTGGGCCTCGCGCCCGGAGGCTGGTGAGCCCTCGCTTGTTGCCTTCGCAGGAAAGGTCGCCGGACTGATGGGCGCTTCCCCCGGCATGCTCGGAGGGCTTCGAGGACTCGTCCACCTGCGGGCCATCCTGGGCAATATCCAAGTGCTCGTGATCCCCGAGCAGTTTGCCCTCTCGCAGGCCGATCAGGCCTTCGACTCCTCCGGCGCGATGAAGGATGAAAAGAAGCGGCACACGGTGGAGGCGATCGGGCGGAGAGTGGTCCAGGTCGCGGCGAAACTCAACTCGTAGCGCCGGGACCTGACGCCTATAGGCTCACCCCCAGCCAGCGCAGCAAGCCCGACATCTGCGCCGCGGTATCGCCGGTGTGATCAACCTGGTGGGCGCGCCACCCGGCGGCGTTCGCGGCATCAACATTTTCCTTCAGGTCATCAAAGAACACGATGTGCGACGGCGCGCCGCGCGACCCCGGCCCTCCGTGGAAGCCGGTGGCCTCCGCGAAGGCGCGGTAGATCGCCGGATCGGGCTTGTGCAGGCCCATGATGTGCGACGCGTGCAGGTGCTTGACCAGGGCCGGCGTGCGATACTCCGGAACCTCGCCGCCGCCCGCGCGCGCGGGCGCAAGGCGGAGCCAGTGGGCGTGGTTGGTGTTGGAGAGGACGCCAGTCTCGATGTTGAGGCCGTGGACCCGCTCGACCAACTCGTACACGCCCGGGTATTCCTCGAGTGTCCACGCGTGATGCACACGCTCGGTCTCGGCGGCGGAGTACAGCCCGTTGGTGGTTGCGGCCATTTCCTCGTAGTACTGCGCGCACGCAATCTCGCCCCGGCCGTGGCGCGCTGCGAGCGCGCGCCTACGGGCCTTCATCTCTTCGTTGCCAAGTTCGGCATCACGCAACGTCAAGCCCGCGGCAGCGCACCCCTCGGCCCAGGATCGGCAGATGCGCACTACCACGCCCCCGAGGTCGAACACCACGATCCGAACGTCGTTGCCGCTCACGCGTCCTCCTCGACCGCCTGCCCGGTTTTCATGATCTCTTCCATAACCACCGTCGCGAACGAGCCGCGCGGCAACTCGAACACGCACTTGACGTACGGCCCGTGCTCATCGACGCCGCCCTCGATATCCGGGTACGTCAGTGGCACCCGAAGCGGCCTTCTCGCACCCTCGACCTCAATCCGGGCTGAGCGGACATACTCGGACAACTGCTCGATTGTCACGCCCGACTCGAACAGCGCGGCCGACTCCGATTCTCCGACGATGCCCCCCGCGGCCATCATCCCCGGCCCCCACATCGGGCCCGTTGGCGAGATATCAACCTTCTGAAGCCGTTCCTTCACCAACGGGTCGGCCAGTTCGGACTCCCCGATGGCAAAGACCGCGCCGTTCTCGTGCTTGAAGGCCAGGTCGCCACGGCCCAGGGTGTCAAACGTGGCTTCAGCCAGACGCCTCTCCAACACCGCGTTGAACACCGCCGACTGGAACGCCGTTACGAAGAACGACCGCTCCGCCTGCTCGATCGCGTAGACCGCTTTCCGCGCGTTTCCGAATCGCAGCAGGGCACGCAGCAGCCGGACCTCCGTGTGCGCCGAGCGCGGCATCATGGCCAGCGCGCCCGCGTAGTCGCCCTCGCGATACAGTTCGCGCGCCCGCGGCTGCATGTGCGGGTGCGCTTCACTCGGACCCAGGATCATGTCGAGCGCTGGTTGGTGCTGGCCGAGGATGAGCGATCGTCCAATCTCGTGATTCAGTTGCATATGGCCAAAGCGTTGCGGCCCGACGCGGTTGGGCACGCCGCGGGCCGCGAGGATCGTGAGCGCGCGATGCGCGGGGACCACCGCCGACGGCTGGACATCGCGGACTCGCACGATGAAGCGGTTCCCCTTCAGGTGGCCGCGCCGGAGTTTGTTGGTGTGCAGGTCGGTCCAGTGAATGGTGAGCGAATCGTGCTGGACCGATGCGAAGTCCGCGGGCGAGCGTCCAGGGATGTGAACCGAGACCAGTTGCCGCGTCACCGCCCGCTTGTCCTTGAGGCCCGCGACTCCGACGGCCATCGGCTTGACGCCGAAGTGGTCTGCGAGGATTCGAGTCATGTGAAGTGTTGAGACGTCGCGCTTCTCAACAAGCAGGTAGAGGTGCTCGCCGCTCCCGCACGGCTCGTACGCCGGGATCTCTTCAACGAGAAAATCTTCGGGGCGCTGCTTGAGCGTCCCGCCGATGCCGGGGACGGCAGCAGTGACGTAAGAGGACGAGGAGATGTGCGGGCCAAAGCGCATGGAAGGGGGCCAGGGGGATGTAGAATGTAGGATGCACGCCCGTACGCTTCAGAACTTTTTGCTTCCGCCCTTTGCAGTCCGACCCGCGCAATGCCCGTGACAGGCGGGCGAACCGGGTGCCCCGCGTGGCTTGCGACGCATTGACCCGCTGCTTTCAGAACATGTCCGTCAGCATCGGCGCCCCGCGGGTTGAGGCGAACACTGCCGCGGCGAGTTCCACCGACTCCGGTGAGCCGTGAACGCGCCCATCCATCGCGAGTTGCGTGGCCGATTGGAAACCGGCGTAGAGCGTCGCGAGCGCCCCGATGTCGCACGAGATGGCCGGGCCGCCCGAGCGGTGCGCAGGCGATCGCCCCGGCAGGCGTCGGAGACTCGCCGCTCCATCCCTGACTCGCAGCGCCCAGCACCCGTTGTTCTCTCGCAGCAGTTCGTCCTTCACGTTCAATCTCAACGTTGCGTCCATCCCTGCCGGCCAGCCCCGCTCCTGCATCGCCCGCTTCAGGTCGACAATCCGCAGCATCCAGTGGTCCTTGAGTGTCATCGGCTTGTACGTCTGCTCGGGCAGCGCGAGCAGCAGCGGGTTCGTCGGGCCAGTCATCCAGATAAGGTCGTTGCCGATCGTCGAATATCCGGCGAGGAAGGCCCACAAGCGTTGCGCAGCGCTCGCCGTGATCGCCGCCATGTCGTGAACCACAACATCGTACCGACCCGCGCCCGCCCCGCTCGGCGTAGCGAGCTGCGCCAGGTACACATAGGCCTCGGGGACTCGCCCGCGCTCGATTAGAAAAAGCCGCGCCGGCTCGTGGCGCGTGGGCGGCGGGAACTCGATGCGCTTCCAGACGAGCGTGTTGCGGTCCAGCGAACCCTGGCACGCAGCGGCGAATGTCGCGTACACCGCACGCACCTTCGCGGCATCCACACCCTCCGCACGGCCCTCGCAGATGGTCAAGCCGTCCCCGCCGTTCATCGACCCGCGCTGCGCAATCCGGTGGAGCGGGATCCGCACCTCGAATCGGTGGCCGGCCTGCTCGTACCCCGAGCGCCGATACAGCGTCTGGTTTGCCGGATACAGCGCGGAGATGGGGCACCCCTCAGCGTGCAGTTCCCGCAGCGTGCGATCCATCATGTCGCTCGCAGTGCCGCGGCCGCGGGCATCTGGCGCCACCCCCACTCCCTGGATGCCCACCATCGTGACCCGCTGCCCGTTGAAGTACTGTCCCATTCGGACCAGGAACAATCCGCCGGTGACGCGCTGCCCGCTCACGAGCACGCGGAGATTCTCTCGCGCGTGCGTCTCCACCCACTGACCCGTCTCCTGCTCGTTCCGCCCGAACGAATGCGAGAGGACGCTCGCAAACGCATTGTTCTCCGCGTCGCTTCGCGCGGGGCCGAAATAAATCGCTTCACTCCGCTTGGCCATGCGGCGAGGGTATGGCTCGCCGGCGCTCAACCTCGCCCTGTCACTTCACCGCCCCTCCACTCATCACTTCATCACCCCATCACTCCTCACCCACCCCCCACTGCTTCTTCATCCGCTCGATGTGGTCCCGGACGCTCTCGGTCGAGAGTTTCGCGCCGATACGTTCGACCAGAAGCGGAAGCCCGAGCGGGGTCGGGCGTTCTGTGCGGACGATCCGCAGCGGACCCGATGCGACCCGCGCCAGCGTCCGCGCGAGCCGGCTCTGCTCGAACTGCCGTTCGTGTACCTCCCGCCGCGCCTGCACCATGAGGAGGTTGTCAGGATCGAAGTCCCGCATGACCTCAAACAGCAGGCCCGAACTGACCTGCAACTGCCGCCCGGTCTTGGGCGCGCCCGGGAACGTCTGAACCACCAACCCGGCAACCCGCGCGATCTCGCGGAACTGCCGGCGTGCCATCTCGCTCAGGTTCACGCTCGCCGCGGCGTCTTCGATCAGGTTCTCCGCGGAAAGCCCCGACCGCAGCGCCGCCTCGTCCACATTTACTTTATCAGGCGAGAGCAACTCGAAGCCGTAGTCGTTGGCCGAAGTGGTGAACGTCGCCGGGCGCTGGCGGGCGAGGCGGAACGCCAGCAGCGCGGCCATGCCGCCGTGTACGAGCCGACCATCGAAGGGGTACACGAAGAGGTGGTGCCCGTCGCGGGTCTTGCAGACTTCAACCAAGGTCTCATCGTGGCGCGGCACGACGGACACGCGTCGCTGGATGTCCACCACCGGCCGCACGCAGTCGAGTTCGGGCTCGCCCGCCAGACTCGAATTCTCTCCCGCGGAGTTCCCCACCCGTTCGAGCGCTTCTCGCACAGCGCGCCCGAGCGACTCGGAGATCGGAAGGCGCGTCCCGCCCCAGATTGGCGTGAGGCTCGTCCGGCCCCGTGCAGCGCGCACGAGCGCATCCGCATCTTCCATGCGAACAAACTCCAGCACTTTGCCCGCGAAGAAGAACTTCTCGCCCTCTCGCATCCGCGTGATGAAGTTCTCCTCGATGCTCCCGAGCCTCCTCCCGCTCACATACCGCAGGTTCACCGTCGCGTCCGCGGTGATCGTCCCAACATTCATCCGGTGGAGTTGCGCGATCCGCTTGTTCGGAACGCCGTACCGCCCGCCCAGCGTCGGGTCGGGGACGATGCGGTGGAACATCGGGTACGCCCGGAGCGTCTTGCCCCCGCGTTCGACAAGGTCGATGGACCAATCAAACTCCTCGCGGCTGAGTCTCTCAAACGCGATGGTGGTGCAAACCTCGTCGAAGAGTTCATCGGGCAGAAAGCCGCCGCCCAGGGCGCAGGTGACAAGGTGCTGGACCAGCACGTCCAGCGGCCTGTCAAGCGGCAGGCGAGGCTCCACCGCACCCTCGGCCACCGCCTCGCGTGACGCCGCGATCTCCACGAGTTCGAGCGCGTGCGTGGGCACGCACAGCACGCGACACGTTTCCCCGGGCCGGTGGCCGCTGCGCCCCGCGCGCTGAACGAGCCGCGCGATGCCCTTGGGAGAACCGATCTGCACCGCGCGCTCGACGGGCGCGAAGTCAACGCCCAAGTCGAGCGATGACGTCGCAACCACGATGCGAACGCTCCCGCTCTTCAGGCCCGCCTCAACCCGCTCGCGCTCCGCCCGGTCGATGGAGCCGTGGTGCAATCGAAGGTAGCCCGCGTTGTGCCACTCCGGCCTTGCCCAGCGGAGAGCCTGGTACCACTTCTCCGCCTGCGAGCGGGTGTTGGCGAATATCAGGGTCGATCTCGCCGGGTCGAGCCAGTCGAGCAGATCGTCGAGCATGGCAAGGCCCAGATGACCGGCCCAGGGGAACCGGCGGATATCTTTGGGCAGCAGGGCCTCGATGACTACCGGCCTGTCGATCGTTGCCCGGATCACCCGGGCCTTCGCGCCCGCGCCGACGGCCGCTTGCGCGGCCTGCTCGATGTTTGCCACTGTTGCTGAGAGAGCCCATGTCCGCAGTTCGGGACGCCACGCCCGGAGGCGCGCCAGCGCGAGTTCCACCTGCGTGCCGCGCTTGGTCGAGAGCAACTCGTGCCACTCGTCCACGATGACGCAGCGGAGTTCAGCAAAGAGTTCCCGCCCGGTCGCGCTTGTCAGCAGCAGCGTGAGCGATTCGGGCGTGGTGACGAGCACGTTGGGAAGTCGCACCCGCTGCTTGGCCCGCACGCTTGCCTTGGTGTCGCCGGTGCGCGAGCCGACCGTGATTGAGTCCCGAAGGTTCTCGGCCGGAAGCCGCAGCGCTAACTCGATGTCGCGGGACACCGCCCGCAGTGGCGTGATGAACAGCACCCCCAGCCCCTCCGCCGGCCGGTCCAGAAGGTCCGCGAGCGGCCCGAGGTAAGCCGCGTAGGTCTTGCCTGCACCAGTCGGGACGTTGATCAGCCCGCTCTCGCCGCGTGCGTACGCCTCCCACGCTTCCTTCTGAAATGCCCACGGAGCCCACCCGCGCGATTCCATCCAATCTGCAACACGAACCAAGCCCGACCGCCGGTCCACAACAACTCCCGCCGACCGCTTGCTGGGAAGGGCACCCCGCCGTCTGGACAGTGAGGCGGGCGATGCCGCTTCACCGGCAGCGCCCGCAGCGGCTTCCTCTTTGCGAAGTCGCCGGAGTTCGCTCCGCAATGTCGGCACGGTAAGAGGCTCCCTGCATGAGCCTATTTCCTTGACGCGCAAAAGCAAAGAAGGCCGCGGACGGCGAACCGCCCGAAGCCTTCGGAGCCCCTTGCATGCCACCCAACTGCCCGCCACCCGAGGGCGAAACGCTAAGCCGAGTGAACCTACCTCACCTCGCGCACGCGGACATCAACCGAATCGGTTCGAGTCCCCTGACCATCGAGTTCCAAGCGGCCCGTCACCGTATACGTCCCGGGGTTCGGGAATGTCACGCGTGCAATCCGACCATTGTCCTCGGTCTTGATGTCTCCGCCGGTGGATGTCCATTTGACTCCGGCATCTCGCCCGAGCGTGTTCTCGCTCCTGGTCGTGAGGGTGACAACCTCGCCGGCAAGAATACTGACGCTGCTCGCCATGACGCGGAAGCGGACATCATCATCCACCCGCGTGGAATCGCCGTCGTTGCGGCATCCGCCCGCAAGAGCAATCGTTCCCAGAAGCGTGACGGTTCCCAATGCACGGAAGAGAGCGTTCATGTTGGACCTCCAAAAGAGAAGTGTTGGAAAACAGAAGATGCCCCCCGTCCCGCGTTCTGACAATGAACCCCCCCCCGCCCGACCTACGGGTTGATTTCAAGGCCGTTGATGACCGTGGTAACGCCCGAGACTCCCTTGACCCGCGCCTCGATGGTGTCCTTCTCCGCCTGATCGGCCACGTTGCCGCGAAGCGTCACGACGCCGCTGCGGGCAACAACTTCGATTCCTTGTGCCGTCGCCGACATTGAACTGTCCTGGCGGATCATCGCCCGAATCTCTTCGGTGATTCGCTGATCCTGCGCGGTGTTCGCCGGCTGGCTCGGCGTCCCGACGGGTGCCGGTGATGTGCCGCCCGGCTGCATGGCCGGATCGGTAGATGACGGCACCGTGCCGGACGGCGGCAAAGTGCCGGGCGTGCGATCCGGGGTGGTGTTCCCCGGAGCCGGAGACCTCGGCGGCGTCGTGTTGGTGGGCGAGTTGGTGGCGCGATCATCGCACCCTGCCGTCCCCAAAGCCAAAAGCGAGGCGAGTCCCAGCGCGAGCTTGGTCTGATTCTGGGTATTCATGTGATAACTCCTAAATACAGCCGCGAGCGGACTCACATACTTCACGGGGATGTCTTACAAAACTATCTGCTTGAAGCGACATGGCGATGAACGCCAGATGAACCCGGCCTCATTGTGCGTCTGAACTGCTCTTGTGCGCGACGTTGTCAATCACTTCAAGTTCAACGGGCCGCGGCGACCTGTTCGTTCGCCGCGCCCTTGCATCCAAAGTCCCGAAGTTCACGGGACGAAGCGAAATCGATTCGTGCGTTCAACCACGCGATCTTGATCAGCGGTTGCTGGAACCCGACGAACCGCCCTGGCTTGCACCCGAACCGCCGGCGGACCTTCCGCTCTGGCTGCCGCCACTCTGACCGCCCTGGCTTCCTTGGCCGCCACTGCGGCTGCCGCCTTGACTGCTCTGGCTTCCGCCCGGACGATTCTGATTGGTTTGGCCGCCGGCGCCACCGGACTGAGAGCCGCCCTCGTCATTCTCGGAGCCAGCAGACATTGTCTGCTCATCGCGATCCTGCCCCTCCTCGCCGCCACGCTGCCGATCCTGATCCCAAGTCTTGCTGCCAGCCTGCGAGCCAGTCGAGCCAGTCGAGCCAGTCGAGCCGGTCGAGCCGGTCGAGCCGGGGGTGCGTGACGTTGATCCGGTCTTGTTGCCACCCTGATTACCTGTGTTCTGAGGCATTGTCCGATCCTTGCTGGGCGCTTCTGCCCGTAAAGAAAAACAGTTGCTGAGGCGCTCGCACCTCGTCGAGTCTTGCCAAATGTCACTCGGATGCACGCGGTTTCAGTGAATACGACGTAAAACCGGGTTCATTCCTGCTTCGAGTTTCGCAGGGACATTGACCTCCCTCACACGAGTTGCCGTCAGACACTCGCACTTGCGGACATTTCGATCACGCTTGTCAGCCGCTTTCACAACAGATGAGTTACGGAACCTTCTCGCGGGGCACGCCTTCCCCGCGTTTGGGCCACCGCGCATACGCTGGAATCGTGAACCCGCAAGACGATTCACAAAGCACCCCGCCCGCCGATGCCGCTTCGGCCGGAGGCGTGACGCGTCTGCTCAAAGCCGCGTCCCAGGGGGATCGCGATGCGCTCGAGCAGTTGCTCGCAACGGTTCATGGCGAGTTGCGAGCGATCGCGCAGGCGAGGATGAACCACGAGCGGCCCGGCCACACCCTCCAGGCCACCGCCCTTGTGAACGAAGCTTATTTGCGACTGCTCGGACGGGGCGGTATCGAATGGGACGGCCGGAAGCACTTCTTTCGGGCCGCTGCGGAGGCGATGCGAAAGATTCTCATCGATCACGCCCGGGCGCGCAACGCGGCCAAGCGGGGCGGGGGCACAGCCGAGGGCCACGGCCGGGCCGGGCACGCTGCGCTGTCGATCACTTCCGTGGCCGACCTTGCCTCGGATGTTGACCCGGACGGAATCCTGGCCTTGGACGAGGCGATCCTGCGCCTGGAGGATGTGGATGCGCAGGCCGCGTGGGTGGTCCGGCTGCGCTTCTATGCCGGGCTGACTGAACGATCGGTGGCGGAGGTTCTGGAAATCTCAGAGCGAACCGTGCGGCGGAACTGGGTGTTTGCGCGGGGCTGGCTTCGCGATGCGATCGAGCGGGAAGGGTGGTAGGAGCGCCGGATGGACACTTCGCTGGACGCCAGGGCCAGGCTGATTTTCGACGAGGCGATAGACCTGCGCGACGAGGATCGATCCAGCGTCATCGCGCGCGCTTGTGGCGACGACGTTGCGCTGCGCCAACGGGTCGAGGCGCTGATCGCCGCCGCGGAGAAGCAGGATGGCTTTCTCGGCGATCCGACCTTGGGCTCCGGATCGCTCTCGGGCGATGGTCGGTCCGCCGAGCAGCCCGGCACGCTCATTGGTCCCTACCGGCTGCTGGAACGCATCGGGGAGGGCGGGTTCGGCGCGGTGTTCATGGCCGAGCAGTCATCGCCGGTCCGCCGCCGCGTCGCGCTCAAGATCGTCAAACTCGGGATGGATACCCGGATGGTGATCGCCCGCTTCGAGCAGGAGCGCCAGGCTTTGGCGCTCATGGACCATCCCAACATCGCAAGGGTTTTCGACGCGGGGGCGACCGACACGGGCCGGCCCTACTTCGTCATGGAGTTGGTCCGCGGCGCGCCGATCACAACGTACTGCGACCGGGAGCAACTCAGCATCCCCCAGCGGGTGGAACTCTTTACACAGGTCTGCCGGGCTGTCCAGCACGCGCACACGAAGGGCGTGATCCATCGCGATATCAAGCCGGGCAACGTACTCGTGGGCACGGTGGACGGCCGTCCACTTGCAAAGATCATCGACTTCGGCATTGCCAAGGCGATACAGGACCGCCTGACCGACAAGACGCTCTTCACGGAGTTCCGGCAGCTCGTGGGGACGCCCGAGTACATGAGCCCCGAGCAGGCAGCGGGCAGTCTGGATATTGATACCCGAACCGACGTTTACGCGCTCGGCGTGCTGCTCTACGAACTGCTCACGGGCTCCACTCCCTTTGATGCAAAGCAACTCCGCTCCGCGGCCTATGCGGAGATGCAGCGGATCATCCGCGAGGTCGACCCGCCCGCACCCAGCACGCGCTTGGCCAACTCCCGGGAGGGGGCGCTGGCCATCGCCGCCCTACGCGGAACGCTCCCCCACCGGCTCGGGTCCACCGTCCGCGGCGAACTCGACTGGATTGTGATGCGAACGCTCGACAAGGAGCGGGCCCGCCGGTACGACTCCGCCGGCGACCTCGCGGCGGATATCGAGCGATACCTCGAGGGCAAACCGGTCGAGGCCGCACCGCCGAGCAGGGCGTATCGATTCCGCAAGATGCTCAGGCGGCATCGGCTTGGCGTCGGAGTCGGAGCGATCGTTGCCGTCGCTCTCGTCGCTGGGACAGGTGTGGCCTTGTGGCAGGCACGGGTTGCGGCGAGGGAGCGCGACGCGGCCACCATCTCAGCGATCGCCGCCGAGACTGCTCGTCGTGAGGCGGACCAGGTGGCCGAGTTTGAGAGCGCGCGACTGAAGGACATTGACGCCGCGGGAATGGGCAAACGTCTGCTGGCTGATCTTGCCGAGAACGCTCGAGAGGGGATGGCCCGTGCGGGCGTCGCTGAAGGTCGGATCACCGAGCGCCTTGCGCAACTCGAGGACCTGCTCGCGGATGTCAACGCGACGAGTCTGGCGCTTCGGACGTTGGATGCGAACATCTTCGAGGGCGCGCTCAGGGCGGTGGATGAGCAGTTCAAGGACCAGCCGGCCGTGCAGGCGCGCCTGCTGCAGATTCTCGCGGACACGCTCCAGGGACTCGGGCTGATCGATCGCGCCTCGGGGCCGATGGAGCGGGCGGTGGAGATCCGGCGTCGCGTGCTGGGCGACCGGCACTCGGACACGCTCCTTTCGATCGACAACCTCGGCTCGCTCCGCGTCGCCCAGAGCAGGCTCGGCGACGCGGAAGCGTGTACCCGCGAGGCATTGGGGGCGCGCGAGGCGATGCTCGGTCCCGACCACCCGGAAACATTGAACTCGCTCAACAATCTGGGCATGATCTTTCTCATGCAGGGCAAGATGAAGGACGCCGAGGCGTGCCTTCGCGATTTGCTCGAGAAGGATCGTCGCATCAAGGGGCCGGACCATCCCGACACGCTCCAGGTGGTCAACAACATGGGGGGCATGTTGCTGGAAACCGGTCGGCCCGCCGAGGCCGAGTCGTTCTTCCGCGAGTCGCTCGTGGCGAGACGGCGCGTCTCAGGCGTGGATCACTTTCAGACGATTGTCTCCACGAGCAACCTGGCGCTCTCGATCGAGAAGCAGGGCCGCCCCGCCGATGCCGAGCCGTTGTATCAGGACGCCCTGGCCCGCGCCAAGCGGATGCTGGGCGAGGAACACCCACAGACGCTGCTGTTCAAGAGCAATCTCGGCTTTCTGCTCTGCACGCTCGGCCGCCTCCCCGAGGCCGAGTCGCTCACGCTCGAGGCGCTCACAACGCGCCGACGGTTGTTCGGCAATGCGCACGGGGACACGCTCCAGTCGATCCACAACTTCGCTGTCCTGCTCGTCGCTCAGGGCGATGTGGCAGGCGCGGAGGCACATTTCCAAGAAGCGCTCAAGGGGCGCCTCGCGGCACTCGGGGGCGCACACCGGTATGTCACCCAGACTCGCACTTCGCTCGCGAGTCTGCTTGCCGACCAGGGACGCCACGCCGAAGCCGAAGCCATTCTGCTCGAAGCGCACCGCAACGCGGCGGAATCCAAAGACATCAACCGCAAGCAGCTCGCCGCCCGGATCGAGGCACTTATCGCGTTCTACGAGGCTTGGGACAAGGCCAAGCCGGACAGGGGTCACGCGGACAAGGCCGCCCGGTGGCGGCAAGCCCTCGCGGACCTTCCGGGCGATCCCGCACCCGTTGTTCCTGGCGCCGCGCCGCCGAGGCCTTGACTCGGTGTCTCCGCCTCTACTCGCCCCGGCTTTCAGTGTGATCGCTTTCTCCCGCCGGATTCATGGCCGCGTGCATTGAGCCGCTGCGCCCTGTCGTGTGGGGGTTGTCCGCGCGGCAGCCCCGTGTCCCAATCCAGACGAGACCCAGATCGGGGCCGCCCAAAGGGAGAGCATCATGAGTTTGTTCAGTCGCATCACTGCCGCGTGTCTGGCGATGGCCGTTGGGTTCTTCACTACCGAAACATTGGCCCAGTCGAACGTACTTACCAGCACCGGAACACCGGGGATCTCCGTCAGCGGAGGTCTCGTGTACTTCGCAGACCCGGGGGCCGAGTTCTGCTCGTCGCAAAGGGTCCGGAACGTGACCGTAGGAGGTGGCTCCGGCGGCAACCTGATCAACTTCCTGGGCGGCTGTCCCATGTTCGGACAGACGATCCGGGCCGATGGGGGCTACGTCTTCATGGCCGCTTTCACCGGGCCCGGTCAGTCCGTGGTCAGACTTTGGACAGGCGGGGCGAACACGGGCCTCACCACGCTGCTGACACCACCTATCGGCAACGAAGCCATCATCAAACTCGACACGACGCCTCAGTGGGTGTACTGGCAGACGGCCTCGTGGGTCGGACGGATCGGACGCGACGGAACGAGCCCCACCCAGATCGTCCGGCAGCCGTTCACGTCGCGCATCGGGCTGGCCGCGGCGGGCAACGGGCTTGTCTACTGGTGCCAGGGGAACGAAATCTGGCGTGCCGACTTCTCAGCCCCGGTACCCGCGCTCTTTGCCAGCGGATCGTTCAATGCGCCGGTGCATCTCGTCGCCGATGCGACGCACCTCTATTGGGCCGAGGTCGGCGGCGTCATCAGACGAACAACACTGACACCCGGTGGACCTGTCACGACCATTCGCAATGCCGTCGCGGGCGGGTACTCAGTACAGAGTCTGCTCGTGGACGGCACGCACGCCTACCTGCTCGAGTCGGCCACCGTCGGCACTGCACGCATCTTCAAGGTTCCACTGGCGGGCGGCACCGCGGTGCAAGTCGGGCCGGGCAACCTCCCGTTCGCCCGATCCCTCCAGCAGGATGTTGACCAACTCTATTGGGTGGACGGACCCAACGGGGACATCCGGCGCATCCGCAAGGATGCCGCCGCGATCCAGCCCGACTTCGACTGGCTGGGGCTCGAGGTCACGCAGGGCATCCAAAACATGGCCAACGATGTGCCGCTGGTGCGGGGCAAACCTACATTAGTTCGCGGCTACCCGCGCTCCTCCCTGGGCGGCTACCCAAACGTCACCGCCCAGTTGCACGGCGTGCGGACCTCCAACGGTCAGCCCATGCCCGGCTCGCCCCTCCGCTCCACGGTCGCGGCACTGAATGTGCCGCAGGGCGGCGACCTCAACGATGCCCGCCGGCTCAACCTGGGAGGCACCTTCAACTGGGAGGTACCCGGCTCCTGGCTCAACAACTCGGTCACGTTCACGGCCACAATCAACTTCGATAACTCGATCAGCGAGAGCATCACCGGCAACAACTCGATCAGCGCAGCGCTCCAGGTCCACGATGTGCCGCCGGTGTGCATCAAACTCAGGCGGACCCGCACCGAGGCACCGACCTACGAAGCGTATGGAACCGATTTCAACAACGTGATCAACCGCTACCGAACCCTCACGCCGGCGCGCGACGTGTGGATCTACCCGCAGAGCGGCATTTTCGAGGAGATCGAGTGCTGCACCTGGTACCCGCCGCATGTGTACTGGGGGAAGTGGGAGGTCAACGACGACAAGAACCAGATGATCGTGCAACTCATTAACGAAGCCACCTTCGCTTCCAACCTGAGCCAGTGCGACGCCGTCGGCGCCGAGACCCATCGCGTCGCGATGATCCATCCAGATACCTACACCGGGGAATCCAGCGGCTTTGCCAACTACGTCTGGAACGTCTCCTATGTGCAGTTCAATACGAACGGCCAGGCCACCTACTTCTATCCGAGCGGCGGCGCGATTCTCGCCCAGGAGATCGCGCACAACCACAACGGCTGGCCGCTCCAGCACCGGTGGGACCATGTGGACTGCGGCAGCCCCGAGGGGATCAACCCAGACTACCCCTACTTCACCGACGCCATCGGGCTTCCCGGCTCGCTCAACCACTACGGCTTCGACCCCATCTCCCGGGCGGTCATCCGCCCCACGGATGCACGCGACTACATGTCCTACTGCAACCCGCGCTGGACATCGGACTACAGCTGGCTGGGCATGATGGACCAACTGAACTCGAACCCGCTGCCCGCCGGGCCCCCGCCCTCCGGGGACTACCTGATGGCGATCGGCTTCATCGATGACGGTTCCGGGCAGGCCGAGGTGCTCCAGGTCCACCACATCTTCGCCGGAACCATGCCGGTTGCGGATCTCACCCGCCTGCTCGCCCAACAATCGGAGAACACCGGGATCATTCCCGCGTACCGACTGGAACTCCGCAACGCTGCGGGCTTCGTCGTGGGGACGCAGGACTTCGATGCCACCGTCGCCTCGCACGAGCACGGCGATGAGAAGCCGATCTTCGCCATCCTGATGCCCGACCATCCCGCTGGCGCATCGGTCACGGTCAAGGACCGCGCCAGCAACGGCACGATGGGCTCGCTCGCGGCCAGCGCCAACGCGCCCGTCGTCACCGCCATCATCTCGCCCACCCACAGCCAGACGATCACCAACGCCGTGAACATCTCATGGACCGCGAGTGATGCCGATGGCGACACGCTCACCTACATCGTGCAGTACACGCGCGACAGCGGCGCGAAATGGGAGGTGCTCGCCGCGAACACGCCCAACACTTTTCTGAACCTGGAAGCGACGGAGTTGCTCCCCGGCTCGGCCACCACCGGCCTGCCCGGCTCGTCCCACATCCGGATCATCGCCTCCGACGGCTTCCGCACCGGCATTCGTACATCAGCCCCGTTCCTCGTCACCAACCGTGCGCCCATCGCCACCATCACGCTGCCGGCAAACGGCGCCCGCTTCGGCGCGGGAGAGACCATCCGCTTCAGCGGCGTCGGATTCGACCCGGAAATAGGAAGGCTTGACAGCGCTGTGTACCTGTTTGAATGGAGCATCAACGGGGGCCCTCCCGTCTACGGTCACGAGTTCATCGACACCGACGGATTCGCGCCCGGCACCTACACCGCCACGCTGGTCGTTCGGGATGCGATGACATCACCGGGGATCACCTCCATCACCTTCTACGTTGGCGATGGTCCGCCCCCACCCGCCGATGTTGACAGCGACGGTGTGCCGGACGTAACCGACAACTGCTCGATCGTCTTCAATCCTGACCAGACGGATACCGATGCCGACGGCGTCGGGAACCCGTGCGACAACTGCCCGCTGCTGGCCAACCCCGATCAGGGCGACCTCGACGACAATGGCTACGGCAACGCGTGCGACAACACCCGCCTGTATGTCAACGCCGCTGCGACGGGTCTGAACAGCGGGCTCTCATGGGCTAACGCCTACACCTCGCTCGAGTCGGCTCTCGCAGCGACGGACACGCTCCCTGCCGTCCGCGATATATGGGTCGCGCAAGGTCGCTACGTCCCAACCGCGCGCAGCAATGCCGCGGTCCCGCGCTCCGCGACGTTCCGGCTCCGCCCCAACGTCTCCATCTACGGCGGCTTTGTGGGGTACGAGCTCCATGCCGAGGATGCCGACCCTCGCGCCCATCCCACGATCCTCAGCGGCGACGTGCTCAACGACGATGGTCCGGCTCCGGGCTTCACCAATCGCGGCGACAACGTGTACACCGTCTTCACCTGCAATGCCAGCACCATCATCGAGGGCCTGGTCTTCACCAAAGGTAACGCCTCGGGCATCAACCCAAGCGTGGGCGGGGGTGTTCATATCACCGCGTCCGCGCCGGACTTCCGCCGCTGCGACTTTATCTCCAATCAGGGGGGGCCGAACTCAGGCGGCGGCGCCCACGCCAACCTCGTCGGTTCACCGATCTTCCGGCACTGCCGGTTCCTGGGGAACACCGTCATCGGTTACGGTGCCGGTGCCGCGATCTATGGCGGTGCGCCCCAGTTCCTCAACTGCTTGTTCGTGGACAACCGCGCCACGGGCGTGGCCTCCCGCGGCGGCGCGGTCGCCACATTCAGTTCCACACCCTCCTTCGTCAACTGCACCGTAGCGTCCAATCACTCGCAATATCAAACCGGCGGCCTGCACATCGCTGGGAACAGCACCTACGCCGCGAGCGTCACCAACTGCGTCGCCTTCTTCAATACCGACACCAACGGCTCTGTCACAGGCCCGCTCGCGCAGGTCCGCACCGATGGGGGCGCGGCTGCGAACGTGGCGTACTCCTGCGTGCAGGGCGGTTACGCGGGACAGAACATCTCCGCGGACCCGCAGTTCGTCGATCTCAACGGTGCAGACAATATTTTCGGCACCACCGATGACCAGCCGCGTCCCGCGCAGGGCTCGCCCGTCAACGATGCAGGGGCCAACGCCTACGCACTCTCCGTGCCCTTCGATCTGGAAGGCCTGCCGCGCCGTGTGAACGACCCAAACCGTCCCGACACCGGCCTGGGCTCTGCCCCCATCGTGGATATGGGCGCTTTCGAGTGGCAGCCGCCGCCGCCGTGCCCCGCCGATTTCGACGGCAACGGCCTTCGCGAAGTCTCGGACATATTCGCGTTCCTCTCGGCGTGGTTCGCCAATGACCCGCGTGCGAACTTCGATCAGATGGGAGGGATCGCGGTACCCGACATCTTCGCGTTCCTGAGCGCGTGGTTCGCGGGCTGCTAGAGGACGCTCCTGCACCCAGCATCCGCCTGAGATCAGAGTCCTCCAACGACCCACGGCTTCTCGCCGTGGGTTGTTGCATGAACACGTTCGGCATGGCAACAACCGAGGGCATCCCACATGGCGCGCACAGAAGAGGGCATGGCCGACGGCCACACCCTGCTTCTTCTCGTGACGTTCGTTTGCTCAGCGCGAGTTGCTGACGCGATCCCACGCGTCACGCGTCGCGTGCCTTGCCTTTTCCCACGGCAACGTGGAGTTCGACCGCGCGGGCCACTCCCGTTCCAAGTCGGGGGCCGCCTCATCGAAAGACCGGCCCGGCGACCGCGCAGCGCTCTCCCATCCGTAGCGATAGGCTGGCTGGTAGTCCTTGTACGCGCCGCTTGAGGACGCATAAGGGCGCGATTTGTAGTTCTGTTCCCAGTACGCGTCCTGGACCGTCGGGTCCACGGCCTCCGCCGCAGCCTTGCCTCCCAGCCCACCGGCGACCGCGCCGATCACCGCGCCCGCAACCGCGCCGACAGGACCGGCCATCGCGCCGATCGCAGCGCCGGCCGCGCCGCCGCCCGCGGCACCGATCCCTGTACCGACGGGATGAGCTCCTGGCGCTCCCGAGATAGCGTCCCGATTGGCGGGGTTGGAGTCTGTGCGATTCTTATCACGACTGCGATCCGTGCTCGTACCCATTGCTGATCCCGATCTTGAAGAGTTGTGACCCCTGCCCCATGCTGTCCGCTCCGCGTCGTTCATCGAGGAGTTGACGGAGTATCACACCGGTAGATGAGTGCCAGGAGTGCGCGGAAGTGATTTGGTTCTCACGCCGGGATTTTTATCGCCGCTCTCACCACAATGCGTTCGCAAACGGCATGGCTGCTGACCGCCTCGTCGGAGTCAGTCACCGGGCATGAGGGGACGACAGCGAACTACCTTGCGTCATCCTGATCGATCTGTGACCTAGCAACCAGCAAACCACGCGCTCAGGAACGCGAAGATCGCAGGTACGCCCGACGTCCCCCCGAACTCATACGCGTCCGGGTCGTTCGCAAACCACGCGCTCAGGAACGCGAAGATGTCGGGGACATCAAGCAAACCGTCGCGGTTGGCATCGGCGTCGCAGGGTGTCAGGAGAATCGCGCGTTCCTCACCCAGAGGCCCATAGCCGCTGGCCGCGATCAGGCCCGAATCGTTGATGGCCCAGGCACCGCTGAGTCGCATTGATGAGGCCGGCGCCAACAGTGTGGCCAAGTCCTGCATCGCGCCGCTCCCCTTCTGCACGAATGCCTTGCCGCTGGAGATGCCGACCGTGGTCGCCGAGTTGTTGATGGCGCGGGCCATCGACCACGGGGCAACGGCCGAGCCAGTCGGCAGGGCGCCGAGATTCACGCGCGCGAACACTGCCCCCGTCGCATCGAGATCAAACCGCACCGCCCGCCAGAGCCCGGTGCCGTTCTGCGATCCGCCGGCGACCTGGTTCATGTCACTGATCGCGTAGGCGATGCTCCGCGTGCCGCCGATGGTGCCCAGGTCGCGTACCTGCAGCGGCGTGCCCTGCCAGAGCGTGGCGCGGGTCTGCTGATCGCCGACCAGCCAGCTCAGTCCGACGATCTGTCCGGCGGTGTTGGTTGCGAAGGCGTAGCTATCCGCGCCGCCGAGCGTGCCGAGGTCGGTGAGCGAGCCGCCATCGAGTCGGCAGGCGTGATCGACTGATGTGCTGGCGATGCCGGTGGTGCGGAGGTAACCGACAACATTGCCCGTGGGGCTGACGCCACGGGCGGTGAATGTGCCCAGACTCACCACTGAGCCGCCCTGCTCGCGGAATGAGCGGATCGCGGTTTCGCCGAGGTCGAAGGATGCGCCGATGACACGCCCCTGCGCATCGATGTCGTAGCCTATCGCCAGCGTGTCGCCCTGCAACGGGTCGAACGCGTCGAGTGTGCCGTTCCAGACGAACGCCCGGTGGTATGCCTGGGCGTCGGTTGTGAAGCCCGTCACTGCGCCCGCGGCGTTCATCGCCGTGGCGTGCGTTGGGCCAGCGAGGGTGCCGAGGTCGCGGGCGTGATAGACGTGGTGCTGGGCCAAGGCCGTCTGCCCCGCCGCGCCGAGGATCGCCAGTGCTCCGATGGTCGTCATCCGATTCATGGCTTTGCTCCGGTGGATCAGTCGTCATCGCCGCGATGCGGGAAGGGATCCGACGGGGTCGTGGAGTGGCAGGTCGTGCAGGTGTTGATCACACCCGCATGGCCCTGAAGACGGATTGCCTGCAGGTTGTCGGTGGCTGTGGTCGCCGGGCCTATTGCGTGAGGGCTGCCGTGACAGGTGATGCACTTGACGCCGCCGTGGCCGGTAGCGTCGCGGAAGAGCACCCCGGGCTGCTCGAACTCGAATGTCGGTTGACGGGCCTGGTGGCAGTCGGCGCAGCGCGGCTCGGTGACCCAGGGGGTGCGCGCCGGATTGCCGACCTCGGCCATGCCGCCGTGACAGGAGACGCACGTCATGCCGCGGGAGGAGTGGACATCGCGCTGGCAATTGGTGCGAACTCCGGGATGGCAGGCGTAGCACTCGCTGACGAGATTCTGCGCCGCACCCATGCGAGTCGCGTGACCGCCGTGCATCGCCGCGGACATCGAAGAGACACCGGGCTGCCCCGGCGCGCCCAGCGCGGGGTCGGAGTGGCAGGTCGAGCAGTTCACGGGCTTGTGCGCTTCGAGCTGCGTACCGTGCAACACATCGTGCTTGCGAAGGATGTCCGTCGCAACTGTGATTCCCGGCGTGACGTGGCACATGTTGCAGGAGATCTCCCACGACACCGGGACGACCGTCTGCGTGACCGCGACAATCTGCCCACCCTGCTCCACCGTGATGGTTGCGAGCGGGTAGGGATCCTCGCGCCCGGCATCATCGACGGGCGTGATGGGGATACCGACCGCTTCGAAGTCGCTCACGCGGGTGACCGGGTTGTAATGCGGCGCCATCACGCCGGAGAGCCCGTTGCCGGCGAGCCCGACATCGGGCTGAAGGGCGATGCCGAAGAGGGCCTCGGCGTGCTGCCAGAAGTTGGTCTTGTCGGAGGAGTGCGTGTTGGACGGGATGCGGTAGCGGACGGTGACGCCGCTGCCGACGATCTCGGGGGAGCCGTGCGTGCGGTCGATGACCTGCGCACGCACCGTGTTGTACGGCGGAAGGATCATCATTTCCGAGAAGTCCTCGTTCATGCAGTGCATGCCGAGGTCATTCCACGCGAAGACGACGTAGTCGTTCGGTGCGGGCGGGGCGAACCCGCCGAGCGCGCCAGCCAACATCAGTGCGCCGAACCCGGCCGCGGCGGCTCCGCAAGCCCGGCGGACCCAGCGACTGAGCGTCACTCGGGAGTGACTGGCTCGGGTGGTTGGTGAATCGGAACCCGCCATGGCTTGCTCCTTGCCTCTCGTGTCACCGAACTATCGGAGTCGCGTCAGATAATAGATAATCTTATCGTGTTTTGATCGGCTGTCCGAGAATGTGTGCTTCTAAGCACAAACAATCCACATTTGGCGACTTACAACCAGCGACGCAGCCCTTGGCCCAGTGCATGACCACCGGGTCAGGGCACAGAGTCAGCATCCCGCGAACCAAAGGCTCAGAAACGCAAAGATGTCGGGCACGGCCACCATGCCGTCGCCATCCATATCTGAATCCGATTCCTGCTCAAACCAATCAGACAGAAACGCGAAGATGTCCGGAACGTTCACGGTGCCGCTGGAATCGAAGTCGGCAATGCAATCGTCGCTCGGCTCGGTGCCCGGGTTGCCGATGCCCGTGCGAAGGCCTGTGATGAACACCGCGCTGTCGAGGACGTGGTCGTTGACATCGCCGACCTCGAAGGTCAGGACGTGCTCGCCGGCATCGAGACGCTCGGTGGTGGTGGTCAGGTGGTGGATCAGCCCATGCGGGTTGGCGAACGCGGTGTTCACATCCTCCGTGGTCTCCAGCCCGGCGAAGGAGCTGCCCACCTGCACCGCGCTGCCGCCGAAGTCGAATGCGATCTGATTGATCGGGTCGGTGCCATCGAGGAAGACCAGGAAAGCATCGGTGAACGAACTGGTCCAGTAGGGAAACTCAACGGAGGCGAAGACGAAGTCGAACTGAACCTGAGAATCCTCTTCGAGCGTGAAGGTCACCTCGAGCGAGGCGACGTCGTAGCACGCGTTGAAGTTCTCGATGCTTCCGGAGGTCTGGCCGTACGCATCGAACTCCGCGGTCCCGCCCGTGTCGGGTTCCGGCACCATCTGGCTACTCACCTCCGGCGGCGGGGAGGCGGGGTCATAGTTGGGATCTGACATCGCGGGATTGGGGCCGATGTTGGCGACATCGCCCGAGGAAAGCACGATGCCGTCGCGGATCGTCACCGGCAGCGTGGAGAAGCCGGTGTACGTTCCGAACTGGCCCGCGACCCCGTTCTTGATGATGACGGAATCTATCGAGAGACCGGCGGGGTGAAGTGCTGTGGCAAGCGCCGACGTGTCCATCGTCACAACCGTGCTGATAGATGCGTGTGCGGGAGCCGCTGCGGCGAAGGCCGCAAGGCCCATGGCGCAGCCTGCGAGAGTACGTGCCGCGATGATGAAGTTAATGCGATTCATGCTCCGTCCTTTCTTGTGCTGTGCGAGCGAACTGCGCGACGCTGCGATGCGTGCTTGCTCAGGGTGTGCGCGCTCACTGGCAGCCTGCAAACCAGGAACTGAGGAAAGCAAAGATGTCCGGCACCGAGATGGTGCCGCTGTTGTCGAAGTCCGCGGCGGAGTCCTGCGCGAACCAGGCGGAAAGGAACGCGAAGATATCGGTCACCTCGCGAACACCGTTGGCGTCAAAGTCCGCCGCGCAGCCGCCCCCCTGGACGGTGAGTGCCGCCGGGTCGCTGGTGACGCTGTCGGTGGCGCTGGAGAGCCGGACCGTATATGCGCCGGCATCGGCGCCGACGATGTTTCGGATGGTCAGCGTGCTGGACATGCCGTTGGAGCCAAGCGACCGCGTGTAGTGCTGCGGGTCCGGGGTGATCGCCACACCGTCGTGCATCCAGGTATACGTCGGGGGCAGCATGCTGTCCGCCTCAACGATGAAGCGGGCTGTTCCACCAACCGAGGCGCTCTGCGGCTGAGGCTGAGTATCCACCGCGACGGGCACGGCGACCGTGAGCGTGGCGGCGTGCGAAATCGCGATCCCGCAGTCGTTCGTGACCATGCAGACGTACGAGCCCGCGCTGTCGAGCATCACCGGGTCGATGTTCAGGAACGGCTGATCCTCACCTTCGAGGTTCACGCCCTCGTGCTGCCACTGGATGATGAGCTCGCCGCCATCGGGGTCCGCCGTCAGGTTGATCGCAAAGTCCGCCGAGCCGTCGAAAGGACCGACGGCGTTCTGGGGCTGCATGGTGATCACCGGGGACCAGGTGTCGCCGCAAAGCGTGCCCAGAGAGATCTGCGCCGTCAGCAGATTGCCGATCATGTCCCCCGGCGCATCTTCCATGCTCCCGTTGATCATCACCGGCGTGTTCTTGTACACCTCGTAGGCGACGATCGCGCTCTCGAGGTCACCAGGGTTCGGCGCGCCTTCGTCGTTGATCAGGGGCGTACCGACGGGGACTTCGTCGTAACCCAGGTCGGTTGCGCCCTGGATGAGCGGGTCATTGGGCATGAGCTCTTCGAGCGTGACGTGCCGGGACGCAACCGTCACACGGCGGCGAACCCAGAGCATCCGACCCGCGGTGTCGACGTTGGTCACTGTCTCACGGATGATCCTCCTCGCGTCGGGCAGGGTGATCAACTCGACCGTTATGT
>Ga0163151_10000623_pt1 | contig 62031 bp, 61 predicted proteins | sample OliLakLV19MP5IB2_FD_145596 | JGI IMG/M metagenome (GOLD analysis project Ga0163151, IMG submission 145596) | Freshwater microbial mat bacterial communities from Lake Vanda, McMurdo Dry Valleys, Antarctica - Oligotrophic Lake LV.19.MP5.IB-2 | ecosystem: Environmental > Aquatic > Freshwater >... | reverse complement strand
TGGGACTGGTGGACTTCGATGTCTCGAATAAAATTCAGTTCGTCATGATTTGGCGGGCGGTGATGCAGATGGTCCCATGTACGATAACGCTGGTGTGCTTCGCGCGGTCAACGTGAACTGGAACGACAACTGGTGGTTCGCCAGTGTTCGCAACTCACTTCATTTCTCTCCCTATTTCTTGGGAGAGTTTTGTTTTGTAAGCTGACCATTCCATCCACCGAGCATCTTTCCAACCTCATCAAGCATTACAGATAGAGTGATATATTTTTTATCATCAAAAGATTTTGAATTGAGCCACGAGCGAATCTGCTTGACCTTGCCATAAATGTTGTTTTTCGTATATGTAATTACGATCTCTAGGATGTTATACTATGAGTATATTGATTAATGGATAGTAATTTTGGTATGGATACGAACATGAAATGGGTAGGGGGCGTTGCGGTAGTGGTGATTTTAGGTGCTTTTGTGTGGTGGGTAAATGTTCGAAATGATGCTGCGCCTAGAGTAGAAAGCAAAAATCAGACAGAAATAACTATTCCCGTTTCTCCTGCTGTGGCAGCAAAGGAAATTGATATAAAGAATGCTGATTACATGCTCGAGTCTCGTACAGTGACTATTCGCGATGGCGTGGCAACCGAAACGATTCCAGGCTCTGCATCTACGATCAAAACCTCTCTTCTTGAGGGGTCAGCATTTGCTGATATTGACGGTGATGGCAAGAAAGATGCTGTCGTTATTTTGCGAGACGAACCAGCAGGGACGGGAATCTTTTACTATGTATCTGTTATTCTTGCCAATTCTAATCCTCTCCTGAGCACCAATGCTGTTTTGCTTGGAGATAGAATTCGCATAAAGGAAATTGTTATAACAGGGAATCGTATTTTAGTTACAGTTCTTGGCCGAAAAGAAGGAGAGGCGATGGTTGTTCAGCCATCAGTAGAGAGAACACTCATGTTCCAAGTTGTAGAAGGGTCGCTTGTAAAAGCACAGTAATTCAGTATGAACAATAAAAACATCGTTTATCTTTCGGGGACAGTAATCTTACTAATAGTAGCTTTTTCGGCAGTTTTTTTTCTTGAGGAAAAAGACACAATTTATCCTAAGACAGAGCCCCAAGCTGTAGAAAATAGCGAAACTGAACAAAGTACTAGCACTCCCGTAAACATTCCTGCCAAACTGACTGAAGGGCAGACAGGTGATCAGTTGTGGGCTATTTTTTCTCGTTATCTACAGGCTGCAAAAGATCATAATAGAGATGAACTTAAAACCCTTAGCTATTCACTATCAAAAACGTGTGAGGAAACTCCGGTGACAAGTGAGTGTGTTCAAAAGATGGACGCTGTCTACGAGGCTGGCAGAAAGTTATCTCAGGGAAACTTTACAGAGCTTTGGGTAGACGACAGGCAAGCGATCCTTGCGACAGCTCTAAAGTTTTTCGAAGACAGCAACACTATTGGCTTTTCTCGCTCTATTGTTTTGTTCGCCAAAAACAAGGATAACAAGTATGGCCTCCTTGCGCTTGACCCAGAGCGGATGTGGCTCGTAAGGAAGAATGCAACAACCTCACCAGAAGAGCTGCAAGAAAAGGTTAAGAAAAGTATGATTGATAGTGACAAAGATGGGATAACCGACGATTTTGAAAACTGTATTTTTCCTGACTCATTCATATTTTTTTCAGATTGTGTAAAAACAAATCCTAGTGATCGGGATAGTGATGGTGATTTGTGGTGGGATGGAATCGATATGTACATTACTACTTTCGGTACAGTGTGAGGAAGAAAGTCACTTAGTTTTTTGAAGTAAACATTTATTGAAATATATTATGCCCTGGTTTGTCTATGCATTTATGTGTGCGGCTCTTCTTTCAGCAGCAACTCTCATTGAGAAAAGGGTTTTGGTAAAAGTGCACGCAATTGACTACTCTGCCTCACTTGCCATAACTAGTTTTGTCGTTTCACTTCCGTTTCTTTTTTTCATTGATTTTTCTGCACTTTCGCCATCCCTGCTTCTCCTTATTTTTATTGCTTCAATTTTTGGAGCCTTGGCTTTTTATTTAGTTGCAAAAGGCACGAGACACTTAGAGATTTCAACTGTCTCTCCTCTTTTAGCACTTTCTCCTGGTACCACTTCTCTCTTGGCCTTCTTTGTTCTTGGGGAAGTTCTTAACTGGAAAAATATTGCAGGTATTATCTTTATGGTTATTGGATCGTACGTCCTTTCTATGAGTTCAGAAAAAAAACTTTTTGAGCCACTCCATCTTTTCGCTCGGTCTCACTATATTCATTTTGTGCTTCTCTCGCTCATTCTGTATTCGTTTGGGGCAATACTGGATCGAGTGATTATCCATGTATTCCAAGTTCCTATTCCGGTGTATCTTTTTTTTGCGCATCTTTTTATTTCAATTCTCTACATACCTATTGGCTTTCTATTTGGAGGCACTTTCCGAGGAGCCATGAGTGCGTTTAAGATCGCTGGCCCATATATCTTTTTAGCTTCAATTTTCACCGTGGGCTATCGTTTTTTTCAAATGGAAGCATTACGCCTTGCGTCGGTTGGCCTTGTGTCTGCCATTAAGCGATCCTCAAGTTTTTTCATAACAGTAATTGGAGGGGAATTGTTTCATGAAAAAAATATTACTCGAAAGGCAATTGCCAGCCTCGTTATCATTTTCGGTACGCTTCTAATCGTCCTCTAGCTTTTGACACGGTGATTTAAGGGGTCTATAGTAAAAACTTGTAGCACATCGGGGTGCTGCAACGCAGGCTCTTTACAAAGAGGATATGAAAATGGCCACAAGCCTCGCACCAGCAGCTGGCGAGAGCGTCCGAGGGCAGGGTCATCGCGACACCCAATCTCAAATTGAGGAGGGAACAAAGGAGGTACGACCGAATGGGATAAAGCGATCTCCCAACGGGAGTAGTGCGGGGGTGTTCCAATCTCGGTTCGCTAAGAATACCGCATCAGAGGATACGCTCCTGATCGGAATCCTTGCCAACGCTTGGGGTTGCGCTGTCCCTAAGGAAGTGCCAAAGGAGTCGCGGGGAGAGTACCTCTCGGCGGCACGAAGTCATTTTTTTAAGAAACGCAAGCTGAAGCTGTTTCAGCTCATGTCTCTGATCGCCCTCTATCGGAAGAGGGGCGGCCCTGGGGATGTAAACGGGAGGCTCACCCGAGGTGAGTTTCCCCAAACGAATATCCTTTCCTAGGTTTTACCGTTTTCAAGGTCCCGACGCATGGCGTTGGGACCTTTTCTTTTTCTTGCTATTCTTAAGGAATGCAAAGCCTTTTTTTAATTACAAAGCCAAGCAAGGATTACGAGCTCATTGATAGTGGGAACGGTGAGAAACTCGAGCGCTTTGGCAGTGTTGTCACGGCGCGCCCTGATCCCCAGGTTCTTTGGGAAAAGGCCCATGGTGTCAAGTGGAATGAAGCCACGGTACGCTTCAGAGAAGAGTGGACGGGAAAGAAAAATGTTCCCGTGGACTGGCAAGTTTCATTTTCTGGTATCACTTTTCACTTAAAACTTTCAGCATTTAAGCACGTTGGTATTTTTCCTGAACAAGAAGAAAATTGGGATTGGATTGAGTCCGAGATCCAAAGGCTATCTAAACCACTTCATGTTTTAAATTTATTTGGATACACTGGCGGAGCTACTCTTTTTGCTCTGAAGGCAGGAGCATCTGTTACCCACGTTGATGGCTCTAAGACCGCTCTTTCTTGGGCAAGAGAAAATGCAGAAGCTTCAGGTCTTGGCGCAAAACCTGTTCGATGGATTCTTGATGATGCACTTGCTTTTGTAAAGCGCGAAATTCGCCGCGGCAATCGGTACGATGCCATTGTCCTTGACCCGCCATCATTTGGAAGAGGGCCAGAAGGAGAGGTGTGGAAGATAGAAACTCATCTTCCGCTGCTTCTTTCAATGCTGCCTGAATTACTCTCAGAAAAACCAGTATTTGTATTATTGAATGGGTATGCTTCAGGATATTCACCTTTGGCGTATACTAATAGCATACTTCCTCTTAAGGAAAAATTTGGCGGTACTGTTTTTAGTGGTGAATTAGGAATAGAGGAGTCTCTTTCTCGCAGGATTCTCCCTGCAGGAATCTGGGCCAGGTGGAGTCAATCTTCGTAAGAAAAAGAGGTTTGGGCCGTCTATATATGAAGAAAAGCGATATTCAAGAAAAACAGTTCACTGAGGCATTTGAGAGCTTATCGGATGCTCTTTTTAGGCATTCTTTTTTCCGTGTCTCGAATCGAGAGGTTGCTCTCGACCTTGTTCAGGAAACTTTTATGAAAACCTGGAACCATATATCAATTGGAAATGAAATAGAGAACATAAAAGCATTTCTGTACCGTGTGGTAAACAATCTCATCATAGATTACTATCGAAAATCAAAATCTTCTTCTCTCGATAATCTTCTCGATGGGGGGTTTGATCCGCAGGGCGATGGCGCTGACTCGATAGTGGCTTCCTCTGAGATTTCTCTTATAAAAAAAGGGCTGTCGTTTCTGCCAGAGAAAGATCGAGAAGTTATTGTTATGCGCTATGTAGACGGTCTTTCCTTGCAAGAAATTTCTCGCACACTAGAGGAAAGCGAAAACGCTATTTCCGTTCGGCTCCACAGGGCGCTCAAGAAAGCAAAAGAAATCATACAACCATGAACGATTTTGAAAAATATATACATGAGGTAGCTCAAAAACTTACCATAACCTCTTCTGAAAAAGTGGTTATTCGAGCACGCCTGCATGCTCACATGGCTTCCCATCCCTTACCAGAGAAATCACCCTATTCGAATTTCCTTTTCTTTACACACTTTCATATGATTGGGGCGACATTCCTTGTGCTCTTTTTTGTTACTGGAGGTGCGTCAGCTTTTGCTGAGAAAGCGCTTCCGGGAGACCTACTCTATTCATTTAAAGTAGATGTCAATGAAGAGGTTCGTGGTTGGTTTAGTGTTTCTCAGTTTGCGAAGGCTGAATGGTCTGTGCGTCTGGCTGAGCGCCGACTTTTAGAGCTTGAGTCAGTTGAACAGGACGAAACCATATCTCTTGCCGCTCGACAGTCCCTCGAAAATAGTTTTGCCATTCAGATAAAGCAGGCAAACGAAAATACCCGCGCGTATGAAGATAAAGAACAGTCTTACCAGAAAACCGAAGAGCAATCTGATTCACTAGCTAGGGAAAACACATCAAAACAAGAAGTCGCTACCTCTGGAGGGCTCTCCGAAGCCCTTAAAGATGACATTTCAGTAGCGTCACTATCTCGAGCGGCGTCTTCTGCTGAAGAGAAACCATTAAAAATTGAAGAGGTGAGAAAGCGTATTGCGAACCTTAAAGTGTCTCTTCGTGAGGCAAAACTCGTTGCGTTCCTAGATAAAGGCAAAGTTCTTCGCCTTGAGGCAAAATTGGTAGCTGTCCAAAGAGAATTGTATGGGTTTGAAAAAAATGAATTAGGAAATAAGGATGAAGCTCTCAAATCTATACATAAAATCGTCATAGAAATAGAAGAAAAACTCGACACTCTGAAAGTTGAAGCGTCTGCGAAGATAAAAGCTTCAATTGAAGAGCTTCTAGTGGCAGAAGCAGGTGAAGCCTCAAAAGAATCAGATTCAATTAAAGTAGCAAAACCTTCTCCAGCTCCTACAGGTGTTCGAGCAAGCAAAGAGATAGAGGTTAATATGCCAGAGAAAATAGAATCAAAAAGACTTGATCAGGCTTCTTCTATTGAAAGATGAGCCGCGATTTTTTCCGATCTCACCGAACTCTTTTTTTTCTTAACTTTTTTTCTGTATTCGTTTTTTCCCTCACTGCTTTTTTTGTAGTAGAAACAAATTCTCTTACTCGACTTGATGCTTGGGCTCAAGGTATTTATGTGCTGAAAACTTCTGATACGGTTACTTCGATTATGGAGGCAGTGTCGTTCCTATTCCATCCCGGGGTGCTTATCATTGTGGCACTGCTCGGTTTTTCATTTTTTGCGGGGATCGGAAAAAAAATAATAGCCGGGATCTTCCTTGTGGCTATGGTAGGAGGAGTATTTTCGAGTTTTATTCTGAAGAATATTTTTGAAATAGCTCGCCCAATAGGAGACCCGTTGCTGTGGGGCTTTGGTTTTCCTAGTACTCACGCTACTGCGATTGCAATCTTTTTTCTTTCATCCCTACTCGCCCTTGACGCAAAGTTAAAAGATAAGGCTGTGCATATTCTCGCGGTTTTCGTTATATTTGGTTTGATATTTTTGACCGGAGTAAGTCGGATTTATCTTGGATATCACTCAGCAACGGATGTTCTCGCTGGTTTTGCGCTCGGAACATTTTGGGTTACTCTGGCATTTCTTGTATATTACCGAATAAAACAAGCGCATGGATACTCCACATATTCTTAACGGGAAAAATATTCAACAAGCTCTTACCCCGCACCTTTTGGATAGAATCTTTTCTTACGGAGAAGCTCCTGGGTTGGGAATTATCTCTTTTGGAGAAAATAGCCGATCGGCAGCCTATATAAAACAGAAGATTCTTTTTGCTGAAAAAATTGGAGTCAAGGTTTTTCCTATGGCTTTACCTCTTGAGACTACCGAAGAAGGTCTTATTGAAGTTATTCAAACATGTAACAACGACCCTCAGATGAACGGCGTCATTATCCAACTACCTCTTCCTGAGCATATTTCTCCAACAATCCTTGATTACATAAACCCACGGAAGGACGTAGACGGCCTTCATTCTCAAAACTTAGGAAAACTCGTGAAAGGGGAAACCGGCTTTGTTCCGGCAACTGCTCGCGGAGTACTTGAACTTTTAAATGCAGTAAACATTTCTCTTGAGGGGAAGCACGTAGTTATTATTGGGAGATCCACTCTTGTTGGAAAACCACTTGCGCTCATTTTTTTAAAAGAAAATGCAACGGTAACAATTGCTCATTCAAAAACAGTTAATCTTAAGTGCCTTGCGCAGCAAGCAGACATTTTGTGTGTAGCTATGGGAAAGCCTGGATACATAGGCAAAGAGTATGTAAGCCCAGGGCAAGTAGTCATAGATGTTGGGATTACGGTTGAGAAAAATGGGGATGGAAGTAAACTTGTTGGTGATGTTTTGTATACGGAAGTAGAGAGGATTGTCTCCAACATAACTCCTGTTCCAGGAGGAGTTGGCCCTATGACTGTCTATGCTCTTTTCGCAAATGTGTGTGATGCGTATGAGAGACAAAAATCGTGAAACTGTAATAAAAAGTGGTATAGTTCGTCATATACAGTAACTAATAATTAATGCGTCCAATAGATATGGAAAGAATCATGAAATATGTTCCCGCTACCCTAATACTTTTCTGTCTGTTTCTTGTAGTGACAATAATGGGTGGGATAAAAGAGTATCGTTATATTGGAAGTGGCGACGCTCCTCAAAACGTCATCACAGTATCTGGAGACGGGGAAGTTTTCGCAGCTCCTGATGTTGCTGAATTTTCGTTTAGCATTGTTGAGGAAGGAAAAGACGTGAAATCCGCGCAAGATAAGGCAACGGTAAAAATCGAAGCGGCCCTGTTGGCGCTTAAAAAACTTGGAATCGAAGACAAAGATATTAAAACAACCGGATTTAATGCTTATCCAAAATACGAGTTCAATCAAATCTACTGCATAACCACACCCTGCCCTCAGGGGAAACAAGAAATTGTTGGGTATGAAGTGAATCAGACTATTACTGTTCGAGTAAAAAATATTGATGACTCTGGAAAAGCAATCGATGCTATTACCTCAGCTGGAGCGACAAATGTCAGCGGTATTTCATTTACCATTGATGATGAAGATGGACTCATTCGTGAGGCCAGGAAGCAAGCTATCGATGAAGCTCGCGAAAAAGCTGAGGTTCTTGCCAGGGACCTTGGTGTGAAACTCGTTCGTATTGTAAACTTTTCCGAAAATGGTGGTGGCAACCCATACCCTATGTTTGCTAAGGATCGTGCAATGAACCAGGCAGAGTCCGTGGTATCTGCTCCAGTTCTCCCGACCGGTGAGAATAAAATTCTTTCTTCAGTTTCAATTACTTACGAAATAAGATAAGTGTATTAATTAAATAATTTTACACGAGGTTGACTTTTAAGGTGGAAAGAGTACTATATAAAAAGCGCCTCAGGGGCGTTTTTTAGTACCGAAATCTCATATTATTATGAAAATTGGCGAATATCTTCGAGAAACTAAAGGAGAACTCAAACATGTCAGCTGGCCTACGCGTAAGCAAGCAATTGCGTACACTCTTCTTGTAGTAGTAATTTCAGTTATTACGGCTATTTATTTAGGTGTTTTTGACGCTCTCTTTTCAGAGTTGTTAAAGTTGTTAGTCTCTTAATACTTATAGCTCTTTTTGTATGTCTAAACAAAAACTTCATGAAGGAAGAAATTGGTATGCAATACACACCTACGCAGGGTATGAAAATGCGGTGCTTAGAAATTTGAAACAACGGGTGGAGTCACTGGGGATGGAAGATAAAATTTTTGCTATCATTGTTCCCACAGAAAAGAAAATAAAAATAAAAAGTGGCAAGAGGGTTGAGGAAGAAGAAAAAATATACCCTGGGTATGTTCTGGTTGACATGATCGTTACAGATGATTCTTGGTATGTCGTTCGAAACACCCCTCGCGTTACAGGCTTTGTGGGTTCTGGGGTGTATCCGGTGCCCATTGAGAAGAAAGAAGTTGAGTCTATTTTCACTCGCATGAACGCTGACAAGGCGCAACATGCAGTAGATCTTTCTATTGATGATGCAGTTTTGATCGTTGATGGACCGTTTAAAGAGCTTGAAGGAAAGGTGAAGGAAGTCGATACAGAGCGAGGAAAAGTAAAAGTTCTTGTATCGATGTTTGGACGAGAAACTCCGGTTGAGCTCGACTTTCTGCAGGTCAAAAGAATTTAAGGAGCGTCCGGAGCTTCGCGACGTAGGGCGACTATAAATTCTTTGATCCCGCTCTGGAAGCTTTAAATTCGACAGGTTGAAGTTTGTTAGTGCATGTAGTAGTCTATGGACTCTAGGGAATTAACGAGCGGGGTAAGGGACTCTGAAATTACCCCGTAGCGTTAAAATCAATCATGGCAAAGAAAATCACCAAAAAACTAAAAATCGTCTTTCCAGCTGGAAAAGCAACACCCGCACCCCCTGCAGGGCCTATTCTTGGCCAGGCAGGCATTAACATTGGTGAATTTATAAAACAGTTCAATGACGCGACTCGTGAATTGACTGGTCAAATGATCCCAGCTGAAATTACTGTCTACGAAGATCGTACTTTTACTTTTATACTTAAAACTCCTCCAGCGTCAAACCTTATTACAAAAGCATTGGGTGTTGAAAAGGGGTCAGGAAAACCAAATACTGCTAAAATAGGAAAACTGTCGAAAGCACAACTCCGTGAGATTGCTGAGAAAAAAATGCCCGACCTGAATGCAAATGATGTTGAGGCAGCAATGAAGATCATTGCCGGCACCGCCCGAAGCATGGGGGTGGATATCAAAGAATAATTTTAAAAAAAACCGCTCAAAGCGGTTTTTTTTAAATGCAAATAATTTTTGACTTTTTAGGGGCGAAATGTAAGCTAGCTCAAGACTTCTTCTTTGGAGATAAATATGGGAAAGCGAAAGTTGTACTTCAGTTGCGCTCTTACCGGTCTTTCGAATGATCATCGAGAAGTAATGATTACTTTTCGAAACACTTTAACCCAGTATTTTGAAATTTTTGAATTTTGTCCTCCCGAAACTTCTCCCAGAGAAATATATCGCCATGATATTCATACCTGTGTTGCAAAATGCGGACTTATGCTTGCTATTTGCAATGATTGATCAACTGGACTTGGATACGAGCTTGCTACAGCTATCGAGAAATATGATAAGCCCGTTCTAGCGGTTATTCAGGAAACTATAGCTGGCACGGTCAGCCCTCTTATTAAGGGGATTGATCACCCTAAGTTTGAGTTTAGAACCTACAATCTTGAGCAGGAGATTCTTCCTTTACTTCTCAATTTTGCAGAGAGGCATATTTAGGGACGAAAAGAAGTTGTCATGAAAAAAATCTCCATTCTAGATACCTGTATAAAAAAACCCCGAACGTAACATTACGTTCGGGGTTATTTTTCAGATTTTTTTCATGACGATATCATGGGCACCTCGACGGACGTCAAATCGATCTGGATCAGGATCAAGGTGAACCCGAAGGCCATGAGAGTGGAATCGATCCCGAAGTATTTCTGCTATCTGAATTGCTCGACGCCGAAGTGTTGGGTGTACGAATCGCGTGGCCCTGAGCTCCACAAGGTAAACGAGGCTCGGTAGCGTCCCTGAAATGGTATTTGGTACGTTGTAACCCATCGGAATGAAGTACTGACTTTCTACCGGCAAGGGGCCCAAGCTCTCAATGGTGGATTTTTGTTTCACCAAGAGGTCGTGAGCCATTGTGCGAAGAGAAGAAGTCAGCTCTCTGAGATACCACTCTCCAAAACCGTGGGCGGTTGTGAGAAGCGGCATTCGCTGATGAATTGCCCGATGTCTTTGCAGATCCCGGAACGACCCAAAATCGAGAGTGAACTCAAACCCTAATATTCCACATTCTCGTACTTCTTTTGGAATCTCTGTTTTTAGAGGTCGCGTGAAGAGTATTTTTTCATATCGCGCGAGTTTAGCTCGATCAACGGCGTCGAAGGTCATAGCAAACTCTGGGACTTTCGGGTGAACGAGGTAGTAATGCAATCTCATCCACTCTGCATCCCAGTTTTCTGTTGTCTTGTACCGTTTGTGTCCAAAAGATCCTGGGAATTTCTCGAGAAGGGCATCTTCGGTTGTGATTGCAACCTCTCGAACTTCCGCAAGGGGATGGTGACGCAGAAGCATGAGTTGATCTGCAAATTGTCGAAGATTCATGTGCCACGCTAGGTTCGTCGTAGCTCCGGCTGGAAGAAATCCACGCATGATGTCGAATGCTCGAGCACGAATGGCTTTTTCGTAGACACTTTCTTTTTCGCCATCTTGTCGAGGGAAGGCCATTGTCAGCGAGGTAATCATTTCTTCAATTCCGCGGAGATAGAATCGTCTCCATTCTTCTAGAACTTTATCACCAATAGACTCTCTGGATGGATCTCCAACGAACGGGTTGGCGAAACGTTGGTTAGCGAAGTCGATGTAGCGTGTCGAGGCCTCCTGACCACTATAGAGGAGCCAATCCTGGATCGCCTTTGCTGCAAGCATCGAGATCCCCTCAACGAAGACGGTTACAGTTCCGCAATCTCCGATCGATTTATGGCCGTAGCCAACATAGAAACTCGCAAGGAAATCTTTGGGCCCTTTATCGCCCAGAACTCGGAGATGGTGTTTCAATCCTCCGACTGACCGAGAGTGAAGCGCCTGAAGCATGGCTTCAGCTTCTGGGCCGATGACCGCTCCTGTGTCGAGCACAATGATCTGCCCACCCTGCGCAAGTTTTCGTTCTATGTGATGGAGTTCAAAAAGACCAGGCATGATTACCTCGTGTGTGAAAGATGAGAAGGAACTATCACTTTTGCAAATGTACTTCTCTTGGGAATGGATGTCAAACTATCATTTATGTGATCTCTCTATCTTTATAAAGTTTTGGGAGCATAGATAAGGGGTTCCAGTTTCTCTGTAGTTCCTTCAGGTTTTTTGTAGCTTGGTATTTTCCAGTTTTTGTGTAGTCATTTTGAAGTATCGGGCCTGTATGAAAAAAAATAATCTGTGCAATGCGCCGTCCAACAACAAGAGGAATAGAGTGAAATCGAGAGACGTTGGTGATTTCCATCGTCCAACGGTTTATATACCCCACGTCACCCCAGCCCGCGCACTTACACACTTCGATAAAATTTCGTCCCATTGATGACCTCGCTTTCATCATTGTTGTGACTTCATTTTGGCCGCCAATAAATTCTTCTGTGTGTGCAAGGATTGTTTCACCAGCACCAAGAAGAATAACTTTGTCACTAGGTCGTATTCCAACAAAATCAAAATTTTTTAAAACATCTTTTGCGCGCTCGGCTTTTTTTGCTTTTGTGCCCCATACTTTATCTGTATGTTCTTTATTCCAAATATTATAGATAGAAAAAGTTTGACGTTGTTCAGCAAAATACCAGTCACCGAGCGTCACGTCGTAGCTCGAGGTTGCTAAGTGCGCTTTTTTAAAAGGCTCTATGACAACATTTCCGAGATCTTTGTGTCTGAGTATCTCTTTATCACTGAGTGCCATTAAAAAAACTATATCATATCTTTTGTTTGACTTTCGCATTGGGTAAGAGTAGTTTAAGAGGAGAAGCAGCTCTATTCTCTTATGTCCTGAGGTCGCTATGACACACGGAAAATTTTTCGTGATTGAGGGAGGCGAAGGAGCCGGTAAAACAACTATTGTATCAAGGCTCAAGAAGGAACTTTCAAGCGATCAGTATGTTTTTATCCGCGAGCCAGGGGGGACTCCTTTGGGGAATGAAGTTCGTAAGCTTCTTCTAGACTCTACGATAGAAATATCTCCAGATTCTGAGTTGGCTCTTTTTATGGCTTCTCGTTTCCAGGTTTTTGAGCTCATTATTCGGCCGGCGATCCTTGCGGGAAAGCATGTCGTTGCCGACCGCATGGATGCTTCCACTTTTGCTTACCAGGTTCGTGCGCGAAATCAACCAGGGCTTGAAGAGATTTTCTGGAAGATGCGGGAACGGTATCTATCTCTTCCAGGTGGGGGTTCTATTGAACCATACTATATTTTTCTGGAGCTTGACCCAGAAGTAGGCTTGCAAAGGATTTCAGACTCTGGTCGCGAGGTAAATCGACTTGATCAAGAAAGCATGTCGTTTCATCACCTTGTGAATCTGGGGTATGAGGAGATCATCCCACGTATGCCTCGGCATCTAATTCTATCTGCTTCAGGTTTGCCAGAGCAGGTTTATGATGATGTGTTTGGAGCTATCTCTCGCTTGAGTAAAGAGGCGGTAAGCAGTGTTTAGGATAAAGCCAGAACTTGTTTCTGGCTTTATTATTGATATTTTCTGATATTGTGGAAGAGCATGAAAGACAAAGCTGTTCAGAAACTTATGCAAAAAGAAGAAGCGCGACAGAAAAGTGTCGTAAATCTTATTGCTTCGGAAAATTATGTTTCTGGAGACGTGCTTGAGGCCCTGGGGTCTGTTTTAACAAATAAATACGCTGAAGGATATCCAGGGTTGCGATATTATGGTGGAAACTCTGTTGTAGATGAGCTTGAAACTCTTACCAAAGAAAGAGCACTCGCTTTGTTTGGACTTTCTCAAAATGATTGGCAGGTAAATGTTCAAGCACTCTCAGGTTCTCCAGCAAACCTTGCTGTGTATCTCGCTCTTGTTCCAATGGGAGGGAAAATTATGGGGATGGCGCTTGACCATGGCGGGCACCTTACTCACGGCCACTCTGTTTCAGTTACGGGAAAATTTTGGAAACAAGTTCCGTATGGAGTAAATAAAGAAACAGAGCTTCTTGAATACGAAGAAATAAAAAGGATCGCTCATAAAGAAAAGCCAAATATTATTGTTGCAGGTTTCACCGCATACCCTCGAGCCATTAACTTTAAGCATTTTAGAGAAATTGCAGATAGTGTTGGAGCATACCTACTTATTGACATGTCTCATATTGCTGGGCTTATTGCTACAGATGCGCATCCGAGCCCCTTTATTTATGCTGATGTCGTAACAAGCACGGTCCATAAAACTCTTCGTGGCCCGAGAGCAGCACTTATTTTCTCTAAAGTGGACGCTCGGGGAATACCAAAGAAAATAGATAAAGCAATTTTTCCTGGTATTCAGGGAGGTCCTCATATGAATCAGATCACAGCTACAGCAATTGCGTTAAAAGAAGCTTCCACTCCAAAATTTAAAAAATATATTGCACAAGTTTTGAAAAATGCTCGTGCCCTTGCGGATGAGTTTAGAGATCTTGGCTGGAGGATTGTAACTGACGGGACTGATACGCACTTACTACTCCTTGACACATGGATGGGAGGAAAAGGAATGGGAGGAAAGGAGGCCAGTGACAGGTTGGAGAAAGTGGGTATCATTGTAAATAAGAACATGATTCCTTTTGATATTAGAAATCCTGAAGACCCTTCGGGGATACGGATCGGAGCAGCAGCTGAGACTACCCGAGGAAAAAAAGAAAAAGACATGCGTAAGATTGCAAAAATGATTAACCAAATTTTGAGGAATAATGATTAAAAAGAAAATAGAAAGTTTGGTTAAGAAAACTCTGGAAGCACTTTCGCTTCCTGAGACTAGCTTTGTAGTTGAGCACTCTGAGGAAATTTTGCATGGTGATTATTCAACCAATGTCGCGCTCCTCCTGGCAAAAGATTCCAAGAAGAACCCTCGAGAGGTTGCAGAGATTATTCTTCGGGAATTGCAAAATAAAAAGATTTCAGAAGTAGAAAGAATAGAAATTGCAGGGCCTGGGTTTATTAATTTCTTTCTCACTCCTGCATTTTTCGCGAATAGTGTAAAAGAAATTCTTTCTCAAAAGGAAGAGTTTGGGAAAAATGACTCACTTCAAGGCAAAAAAACAATCGTTGAGTATACTGACCCCAACCCAATTAAAGAGTTTCACATCGGCCATCTCATGAGTAATGCGATTGGGGAGTCCCTCGCCGCAATTCTTTCGGCAAATGGTGCTGAGGTAAAACGGGCCTGTTATCAGGGGGATGTTGGGCTTCATGTAGCGAAAGCTGTAGCACAGCAAATTGATACAGGTATTCCTTGGGTTACCGTCAAAGAAGTAGCGTCTGACTATGCGCGTGGATCAAAGAGGTATGAAATTGACGATATTTTTAAAAAAAGAGTTATAGAAGTAAATAAGCTTATTTATAACAAAGAGGAAAATTTAATTAACAAAATATATCAGCTTGGCAGGCAACTCGCCCTCGATTATTTTGAAACGATATACAAAACTCTTGGGACACAATTTGATTTCTATTTCTTTGAATCAACAACAGGAGAATTTGGAAAGGCTCTCGTTCACAAGCATCCAGAGGTTTTTGAAAAAAGCGAAGGGGCTATCGTCTTTCGCGGTGAGAAACGTGACAGAACCCTACACACACGGGTTTTTATAAATAAAGAAGGGTTGCCAACATATGAAGCAAAAGAATTAGGTCTTGCAAAGATCAAGCACGATATTTATCCCTATGATAATTCTATAGTTATTACTGGGAACGAAATTAATGACTATTTTCGAGTGCTCTTATGCGCGATGAAAGAAATATTTCCTGACCTTGCGCAAAAAACTCAGCACGTCCCCCACGGCATGCTCAGACTTCCAACAGGAAAAATGTCTTCTCGGACTGGGGACGTAATAACTGCAGAATCCCTGATTGATGAGACAAAGAAAAGAATTTTAGAAAAAATAGAAGAAAATGACCGAAATATAGAAAATAAAGAAGAGCTCGCGCTCCAGGTTGCTGTAGCTGCGATAAAATATTCGATTTTAAAACAAGCCCCAGGAAAAGATATTATTTTTGATTTTGAAAAATCTATTTCCTTTGATGGAGACTCAGGACCGTATATTCAGTATGCATTCGCACGCACGCAATCCATTCTTAAAAAAGCTAGGGATGCAGACATCAAGGCTGACGACTTTGCCACTAATTTGCCAATAAATGAGCTCATGCAAAAACTCTATCGTTTTTCTGAAGTGGTAGAGCGCTCAGGGAAGGAGCTTGTCTCTCACTATATTGTTACGTATCTGACTGAAATCGCTTCCCTTTTTAATCGATTTTATGCTGAGGAGCAGATAGTTGATGCAACTGATCCATTATCAGGGGCAAAAGTTGCTCTCACTGCTGCTACCGGTGAGGTTCTCAGAAATGGACTAAAGCTTTTAGGAATTTCAGCTCCAGAAAAGATGTAAGACTTTGTGAGCGTAGGCAGTAGCTTTCACTTTCACCGGACGGCATACTTTGAAGCACTCTGTCTCTCCAATCTCCAAAACGCACGATTTGTACACAGCACCCCCTAGTTTTGCTTTCTGCGATACTAGATTTTTTGGGTATCTATTATTTCTTAGCAAAGGGAGTATAGTGGAAAAAGGCTAGTACACTTTTCTTTGGAGGATATATGTTGAAAACTGAATTCGCTGTACGTATTAGTACAGGAAGAACCTCGGACGTCTCTCCTTCGAGGTTTGTCTCTCAAAACCGAACAACCCCTCGTCCTCTTTCTACGTCTGGGAGAAAAAACTTTAGCCAGATGGATGATAGTACGGTGGTTCGAAAATACCTCAGTCGCGCCTAAGAAGTTTTATCTACCGTACGGTCGGTGATTATGAGCGGGCTGAAGACATCTCTCAAGAGACATTTCTTCGAGTGTACCGTAGCATCCATCGATTCGATCAATCAAAAAAATTCTCTACCTGGATTTACACGATTGCGTCGAATCTAGCAAAGAACGAATTGCGAGATGGCACGAGAAGCCCCCTGGTTCTTTTCCAAGCGTTTAGGAAGGGCTTGCCTGGTGATGACCATCTACTGCAGTTTGAAGATACGACTTCACGCCCCGATGATCTTTATCGGAAGCGTTATGCGCAAGAGATGGTTGAGCGATTGCTAGACCACCTTCCTGAACGTCATCGTGAAGCTTTTGTTTTGCGAGAGGCTGAAGGAAGGACATACCAGGAAATTGCGGCAATACTGCGTTGTAACATTGGGACCGTGAAGTCTCGAATTTATAAAGCTCGAAAAGCATTTGCAGCAATTATTGAACCTTATCTCAGATAATTTTTAAACCACCGCTCTAGAGCGGTGGTTTTTGTTTTCCAGTAAACGTGTTAGAATAACGTTATTATATGGCTCAAAATAACGAGGAAACGAAAAAAAGTGAAGTTGCCGAAGCTGAAGAAAAAATTCTTCATTTTTGGAAAAATAATTCAATTTTTGAAAAAACAGTAGACAGACCCTCTTCTAAGGGTGAGTTTGTTTTTTATGACGGCCCTCCTTTTGCTACTGGCCTACCTCATTATGGTCATATTCTCGGGAGCTTTATAAAAGATACGATTCCTCGGTATCAAACAATGCAAGGCAAACGAGTAGAACGGCGTTGGGGGTGGGATTGCCATGGTTTGCCGATAGAAAATATCGTAGAAAAGGATTTTAAGATTTCGGGAAAAAAAGAAATCGAGAAAATCGGCATTGACATGTTTAATGAATACGCTAGAAGTAAGGTGCTCGATTACGTTGCCCACTGGAAAGAAACAGTAGACCGCATTGGGAGGTGGGTAGACTTTGATGGCTCCTATAAGACCATGGACAATAGTTTTATCGAGTCAGTTTGGTGGGCTCTTTCTGAAATGGCAAAAAAAGATCTTCTCTACGAGGGGACACGAGTTTTACCCTACTGCCCTCGTTGTGAAACTCCGATCGCAAACTCTGAAATTGCTATGGATAATAGCTATAAGGACATTACTGATATTTCAGTATACGTAAAGTTCAAGCTTCTTGATGAACCGAACACCTTTTTACTTGTGTGGACAACCACTCCATGGACATTACCGGGCAATACTGCAGCAGCTGTTAATGCAACAGTTGCGTATTTGAAAATTGAAGAAGAAAAAGAGGGGAGTACCTCTTGTTTTTTTATCGCAAAGGACTTGTACCCTAAGCTCAAAATCAAATTTGAAAATCCAAAAATTATTGAGGAAGTTATAGGCAAGGACCTTGTAGGTCGGCGATATCAACCACCTTTTGATGACTTTCTTGATAAGGATATTCCAAATAAAGAGAATGGATGGAAAGTGTACTCAGCTTCCTATGTAACTACCGAAAGTGGCACCGGGATTGTTCACTTGGCGCCGGCGTACGGAGAAGAGGACATGGAGCTTGCTAAGACGCACAATATACCTTTTATTCGCCATGTTGGGCCCGATGGTCGGTTTGTAATTGATGTAAAAGACTTTGCAGGAGAAAAAGCAAAACCTAAAGAAGATCATCAGGCAGGTGACGTGCTTATTATCAAAAAACTTTCTGCTAAGGGCCTCCTTTTTGCAAAGGAAAAAATTATTCACTCGTATCCACACTGTTATCGTTGCGAAACTCCGCTTTACTACTTTGCCCTGCCTTCTTGGTTTTTAAAAATTTCTGCAGTCAAAGAGCAGATGCTTGAGTTAAATGAAAAAATTCATTGGATTCCGGGGCACTTAAAAGAAGGTCGATTCAAGAAAAGTATGGAAGCTGCTCCTGATTGGAACATTTCGCGCAATCGTTTCTGGGCGTCTCCATTGCCAATATGGAAATGTGAAAAATGTGCTCAGGTTCGCATCGTGAGTTCTATTGATGATATTAAAAAAGAAACCCAGAAAAACTCCTATTTTTTAATGCGTCACGGGGAAGCGGATCATAACGTTCAGTCACTTTTGAGCTCTGACCCGCAGAATCCCCACCATTTAACTATAAAAGGAGAGGAAGAGGTTCGTTTGTCAGGAGAGAGTCTAAAAGAAAAGGGTATTACAAAAATTATCGCTTCAGATTTTATTCGTTGTCGCGAGAGTGCAAAAATTATTGCTGATATTCTTGGTTTTTCTTTGGAAGATATTGTTTTTGAGCCTCGCTTAAGGGAAATTAATTTTGGTGACTATAATCTTCGTCACAGAGAGGAGCAGTGGGCCTATTTCTCTACAAGTGAGGAGCGTTTTACTCGTGCGCTTCCGAACGGGGAGAGCTTTGGTGACGTGAAGACGCGTGTGGGTGAGTGGATCTATGAGTTCGATGCTTCAAATAAGGGAGAGAAGGTGCTTATCATGACCCATGAGGTTCCAGCTTGGCTTCTTGCTAGTGTTACCTATGGTTGGGAAAATAGGGCTTCCCTTGAGCAGAGAAAGGAAAAAAAGGGTTTCCTGGCAACAGGGGATATCCATGACTTAAGATTTGCGTTTGTGCCACATAATAAAAATTTCGAACTTGATTTACATCGTCCATACATTGATGAAATCACTTTTTTTTGTTCCTGTGGAGGAATACAGAAGCGCATTCCTGAAGTTTTTGACTGTTGGTTTGAGTCTGCTTGCATGCCATTTGCACAAAAACACTATCCTTTTGAGAATCAAGAGTGGTTTAAAATACATTTCCCTGCACAATTTGTTGCGGAGTACATTGCGCAGACAAGAACATGGTTTTATTATATGCACGCTGTTTCGACGATGCTTTTCGACAGCCCTCCTTTTGAACATGTCGTAACTACTGGAACAATTTTAGCCCTAGACGGCCAAAAAATGTCTAAGTCGAAGGGTAATTATCCTGACCCTTGGATACTTTTTAATAAGTATGGGGTAGATGCCCTTAGGTTCTATCTTCTGTCTTCGCCACTAATGAAATCTGAGGATATTAATTTTTCAGAAAAAGGCGTAGATGAAGTGTATAAGAGAATCATCCTTCGTTTAAAAAATGTTGTGTCTTTTTATGAAACTTATAGAGGAGAGGAGCACTTCGGTGCGCATACTCAAAGTGAGCATGTTCTTGATCGTTGGGTTTTAGCTCGACTATCTGAACTAGTAAATGGCATGACTACTCATATGGAAGCTTTTGAAGTTGATAAGGTATACATTTTACTGGATCTTTTTATTGATGACTTATCGACGTGGTACCTGCGTCGCTCTCGGAGCCGTTTGAAAAGTGATGATCAAATGGAATTACAGGCAGCTCTTTCGACATTCCACTTTACTCTAGAAACTTTATCAAGAGTCGCGGCTCCCTTTATCCCTTTTCTGTCAGAGGAAATCTATCAAAAGCTAAGAGCCCCACTGAGCATGGAGAGTGTCCATCTTGCTTTATGGCCACAGTTTGAGAGGAAATCTGCTTTAGATACTGAGCTCTTGGCGAACATGGAAACAGTTCGTCGGCTTACAAGCCTTGCTCTGGAGGCGAGAGCTACATTGGGAGTAAAAATTAGACAACCTCTGCGCTCAGTAACGCTTCAAGATGAGTCGCTTCGAGATAATTCGGATTTAGTACAAATTTTTCTTGACGAAATAAATGTAAAAGATGCTTTTTTTGATAAAGACCAAGACGTGCCTGTTCTTTTGGATGGTACGATTGATGAATCGCTTAGACGTGAGGGGGATGCGCGAGAATTTATCCGCTCGGTGCAAGAAGCTCGTAAGGAAAAATCTTTTGTACCAAAAGATATCATTACTATATATGCGAAAACCACAGAGGAAGGGGAAAACGCCCTGATCATTTTTACTGAAGAAATAAAAAAAGTTTGTAATGCCGAGAACCTCCATATAACTCTTTTGGAAAAATCGGACGCGTCGTTTTACTTTGAAATTGATATTGCTCGGGCATGAGTTACCACGTATACACAACCGAGAGTCTAATTCTTAAAGGGAATTCAAATAGAGAGGCCGATGGGTATTTCTCTATTTTGACGCGTGATTTAGGTGTTATTACGGCTGGAGCAAAAGGGGTTCGACTCCTTCGTTCAAAGCTTGCCCCATCCCTTCTTGAAGCTTCCTATTCCACGCTTTCTCTTGTGAGAGGAAGGTACTCTTGGAGAATTATTGGAGGAACGCCTATCACAAACACTGCCCACTCTTTTGATGGTCGGTCGCGCCCAAGAATAATTTGGTTTCATTTTTTACATACAGTTCGTTTTCTCATAAGTGGAGAAGAGAAAAATGTTCGCATATTTTCACTCGCTTTGGGCTTTCACGAAAGTCTGAGTCGACGAGATTTTCAAGAAGACGAACTAAACGCACTCGAATGTCTTGGCATCTTTCACCTTATGTATGAATTGGGGTACGCACACGCTCGACCCGAATACGAAGCTTTTTTCCAGAATGACTTGTTTTCAGATATATCTATACAGAAAGCTATAGACCTGCGCCCACTCATCGTGGATGATCTTAACCGTGCTTTAGCAGCAAGTCAGACATAGAGCTCGAATAGGGTATAATCTTCTATACTATGAGTGATAAGCACCACATTGATCGCCTTGAGCAAAACCTTTACTCGAGAAAGCATGCACAAGAAGCGCATGACGACCGCTCGTCAGTGACTCCTGGTGAATTTACTGTGGGAGAGAAGTGGAGCGAGACTGAGGGGATCAAGGAGCTTATTATGCTCGACGAGGAAAAGAAACGCCAGATCAAAAATACTTTTTTTAAGAAGGTACTTATTGGATCTGTTATATTTTGTATTATTGCAATTGGTGCGGCTCTTTTCATGTTTTATGGAGGAGGCAATATTGTTTCGGCTGATAATATTGACATACAGCTGGTAGGGCCATCGAACGTGCCAGGAGGAGAGGAGCTTTCTCTTGATATTATTATTAGAAATAATAATCGCGCAGATCTTGAAGGGGTAAATTTTCTTGTTGAGTATCCCGAAGGAGCACGGGTCGCGGGTAACGTTTCAAACGTACTTGAACGCCAAAGAGAGACCATTGGGATTGTTCCGGCCCGAGGAGAAGTTCGTAAAACTGTTAAATCAGTTCTTTTTGGTGAAAAGGAAAGCATCAAAGAGATTTCAATTACTCTTGAATATCGTATCCAAGGCTCAAGCGCTACTTTTTTTAAGGATAAGAAGCATGAAGTTGTGATTAAATCTTCTCCAATCATAGTATCTATAAAAAACCCATCAGAAATAAATTCAAACCAGGACATTGAGTTCGTGGTTGATATTGCATCAAACAGCACAGAGCTTATTAAAAATATTTTATTTAAAGCAGAGTATCCTTTCGGCTTCGTCTTTTCTAGTGGTAACCCTAAGCCACTGCTTAATAACACTCTATGGGACCTTGGGGACCTTCTCCCAAATGATAAGAGAACAATTCGCATCAAGGGACGGTTGCAGGGACAAAATGAGGAAGAGCGAACGTTTCGATTTTCAACTGGAATTGCCAATGAACAAAAACGGGAAGAGCTCGGGGCTGTTTTCTCTGCGCTCTCTCAATCAATTAAGATTCGTCGACCCTTTTTAGCTGTCGATCTTTCTCTTGATGGTGAGCACAGTGATACGGTTATTGCTACCCTCGGCAAAAGAATTCAAACAAATGTTGTGTGGACGAATAATTTGCCTGGGCAACTTTTAAATGGGCGAGTCGAAGTAAAAATATCCGGTGAAGCTTTTGATCGATCGTCAGTGTCTGTCTCTGGGGGAGGGTATTATCGTTCTCTCGACAATACCATCGTCTGGGATAAGGCAGTAAATGGTGAACTTGCCAGCATCGAGCCAGGAGAAAAAGGGGTGGTTGGCTTCACTTTCGCCTTACTTGGGGCGCTTCTACCAAATGCTCAAAATCAGCAAATTCAAATTGACGTAGCTGTTTCTGGAAACCAGATAAATGATTTAGGAAAACCGGAAATAGTTAAAATAGACCTCGCAAGAGTAGTAAAAATTGCTTCAAACGCGAATCTTACCGCGCGCACCGTGCGAAGCATAGGGCCGTTTGAAAATAGTGGGCCAATTCCCCCAAAGGCTGATCAGGAAACAACATATACAATTATTTGGAGCCTTACAAATTCACTAAATACGCTGTCGCAAACAAAGATTCGATCCGAATTACCTCCGTATGTGAAGTGGACGGGGCTTGTGGACCCTAGCTTGGAGAGTGTGACATTTGATGAGAATACTCGAGAAGTTGTTTGGAATGCAGGGGATCTCCGGGCCGGCACAGGCTCTGCCACTAGCCCGCGGGAGGCGGCTTTTCAAGTTATTGTAGAGCCCTCACTTTCCCAGGTTGGAAACGCCGCAGTTATACTCCAAGCCTCGTCTCTTTCAGGAGAGGATCGTTTTACGGGCAAGTCTGTTTTAGTTACCACTCCATCTATTACAACTCGTTACCTTACTGATCCAATCTATCGTCAAGGAGATGAGACAGTTGAAAAGTAATCTTTTTAAAGTAGGATAGTTTCTATGTCAAAATCAATGGATGAAAATAATCATATGGAGAAAATAGTTTCTCTCGCAAAACGGAGAGGATTTATTTTTCAGGGTTCTGAAATCTACGGTGGGCTTGCAGGTATATATGATTACGGTCCATTAGGGGTCGAGCTGCGACATAATATTAAACAGTATTTTTGGACTAAGTTTATTTCTGACCGTGAAGATGTCTATGGAATGAGCGCGGCTATTCTTATGCCAGCTCGAGTTTGGGAAGCAAGTGGACATACTGAGCTTTTTACCGATCCATTGGTGGAATGTAAAATTTGCAATGAACGAGTTCGGGCAGATCAACCTGAAGCAATTCTTGATCATGAAAAAAAACACATTAAAGAAAAAGTTGAATGGACAGAGCCCGTTAAGTTTAATCTCTTAGTTGAAACAAAACTAGGTTCATCAGAAAAATCAAAGGTAGATGTAAATCTGCGCGGAGAAATTACTCAAGGAGTTCATGTAAACTTTAAAAACATTCTTGATTCGATGCATCCAAAGTTGCCCTTTGGAATCGGACAAATTGGAAAAGCATTCAGGAATGAAATTACTCCAAGGGACTTTCTTTTTCGCCAACGAGAATTTGAGCAAATGGAACTTCAGTATTACATAAAGCCAAATGATGAAGAAGGTGACAGAACTTTTGAATATTGGAAACAGTTTGCTTTTAGCTGGTATTTAGGCCTTGGTTTTAAAAAAGAAAATTTACGCTGGAAACAGCATGCCCCTGATGAGCTTGCCCACTATGCAAAAGATGCCTGGGATATCGAATATAATACTCCGTTTGCTGGTTGGAAGGAAGCTTGGGGAGTTCACCACCGGCAAGATTGGGATTTGAAGAGGCACTCAGAGTATTCTGGAGTTGAGCTCTCATACTTCGATGAAGAAACTAAAACTCGTGTGATGCCTTGGGATATTGAATGCTCTGGAGGGGTTGATCGAGCTGTACTTTTTGTTCTTTTAGAAAGTTACACAGAAGATGAGCTTGGGGGAGAGCCTCGTGTGTTTCTAAAACTTCCTCCACATCTTGCACCGTTTAGGGCCGCGATTTTTCCTCTTCTAAAAAATAAACCCGAGTTAGTAAATAAAGCGCGCGAGGTTTTTGAGAATCTTAAGAAAAGTATTCCTCGCGTTACTTTTGATGACAATGGCAATATCGGCAAACGATATAGAAGACAGGATGAAATTGGCACACCGCACTGTATCACGATAGACTTTCAAACTCTTGAAGATGATACCGTCACGGTTCGAGATCGTGATTCAGGAGAGCAGGAGCGGATTCATATAAAAGATCTATCAATCCAGTTAGGAAGATAGTCGTCGTTGCTCTGCTCTGTTTTTTGTAAGATTATGGTGCCACTTTCTTTTTAGCCTGGCAGAATGACCTTAATTGGTTGGAGGTGATCGCCTAAGACCGGACGGAGTGGACTCTGTGTGCAAAAATTTTCTAAGCCGCAAGTTGTTTGCCTGCGAGGGGTCTGGAGATCCTAGGTTTCTCCTCAGCGTTTTTTGATGAAATCTATTCTGAGATTTTTAACGGGGGGTCGCCAGAAGGGGCCTTTAGCTTCGTGCTGGCCAGTCTTATATGAAGAATCGCTGGTTGAAAGACTAGTGATTCTTTTTTTGATACACTCTACATTCATGAAAATCATAAAAAAGACATTTCCAAGCGGGTTGCGTTTAGTTATGGTCCCAATGCAAGATAGCCCAACTGTCACTGCTCTCGTCATGGTTGAAGCAGGCTCAAAATATGAAACAAAAAAACAAAACGGGCTGTCTCATTTCCTTGAGCATATGTGTTTTAAAGGGACAAAAAAACGCCCGCGCTCTATCGATATATCTCATGAGCTTGATTCATTAGGGGCAGACAGTAATGCTTTTACGAGTTTTGAATACACTGGATATTACGCCAAAGGTCACCCAAAACACACGCAGAGCTTGATTGATGTCGTTTCTGATTTGTATCTCAACCCACAATTTCCAAAAGAGGAGCTTGAAAAAGAAAAAGGAGTAATCCTTGAGGAAATGAATATGTATGAGGATATGCCACAACGGAAAGTCCAGGAAATTTTTAGTGAGCTCTTGTATGGCGACCAGCCAGCTGGGTGGACAATTTTAGGAAGAAAGGAAGTTATCGTCAAAGCGCAAGTAAAAGATTTTGTTTTATATCGACGCGACCATTATACAGCTTCAGCGACAGTTGTTATTGTTGCTGGAAACATAAAACCCTCTCTGATCACTAGCTATGTTTTTAAGTCATTTAGAAATGTTCCCCAATTAAAGAAAAAAAATAAACTAAAGGTTGTAGAACAACAGAAAGGCCCACGCATCGCTCTTCATTATAAGAAAACTGATCAAGCGCATATCGTTCTTGGCTTCAGGACGTTTCCAGTTTCTGACCCCCGTGGAGCATCCCTTCAGGTTCTAAATGCTGTTTTAGGTTCCGGCATGAGCTCAAGACTTTTTCAAACTCTTCGTGAAAAAATGGGGGCGGGATATTATGTGCGAAGTGGCGTAGACGACTTAACAGATCATGGGTACTTCGCTATTTCTACTGGCGCCGACACGAGACGTGTTCAAGGGGTTGTGGAGGCAATTCTTTCGCTGTGCAAAGATATGAAAGAAAACCTGGTTCCCGAAGAAGAACTTCGTAAGTCAAAAGAATCACTTATAGGAAATTTTGTCATGAGTCTCGAGTCATCGGACGCTGTTGCAACATTTGTTGCAGATCAGGAACTCTTGAAGAGGAAAATAGAAAAACCTCAAGATATTGAAAAGAAAATTCGCGAGGTTACGGCAGAAGAAGTACGCAACCTTGCTCGCACTATATTTTCAGACAAGAATCTGAATCTCGCCATCGTAGGAAATATTAAAAACGGGACTCTTCTAGAGGCGATTCTAAAAGTTGGTTCAGAATGATACTATAGAGTATATGTCTCAAAAATCAGCAGATTCCACTGTATCAATTAGCACCGGTACAATCGTGCGGGTGGTTTTGGTTTTGATATTTTTCTATTTTTTATATTTCATAAAAGATGTAGTTCTTATTATTCTTTCCGCAATCGTTATAGCTTCAGCGATAGAACCTGGCACAAGATGGTTTAAAGAAAGACGGATAGGGCGTCTCCCCGCGGTCCTTTTCATATACATTGGGTCGGCGGCTTTTCTGGTCTCAGTTTTTTATTTTTTTCTTCTTCCACTTTTAAGTGAATCAGCTGATGTCCTAAAGGCTCTTCCAGAATATTCACGGACGCTTTCTGTGGAGCCACTTTCTCCAGCGGCCACGGGTGGTTTTTTAACCAATTTTTCAAATAGCTTCTCTCTCCCTGGGATTATTGGTACCGTTAATCGAACTCTCGCTGGCTTTTCTTCAGGATTTATTGGAACAATTGATGTTGTATTCGGTGGCATTGTAAGTTTTTTTCTTATTGTAGTAATATCCTTCTACCTTGCTGTGCAGGAGGATGGAGTCGGAAAATTTCTTCGAATTGTAACTCCGCTTACGCACGAGCGATACGTCATCGATTTGTGGGGGAGGTCAAAGGAAAAAATTGGTCTTTGGATGCAGGGGCAACTCCTCCTCTCAGCTATAGTGGCCGTCCTTGTCTTCCTTGGGCTTACTCTTCTTGGAGTAAAGAATGCTCTTCTTCTCGCTGTTCTTTCTGGGGTGTTTGAGCTCATTCCACTTTTCGGTTCTTTTTTGGCCGCTGTTCCCGCTATGCTCGTTGCATTTCTCGATGGTGGCCTTACGCTTGCGCTCCTCGTTACAGGGCTCTTTCTTATTATCAATCAGTTTGAATCTCAACTTATCTATCCGTTAGTTGTTAAAAAGGTTATAGGTGTTCCACCTATAATTTCTATTCTTGCGCTTATTATAGGAGGTAAAATTGCTGGTTTTCTTGGGATCCTTTTGGCGGTGCCGCTTGCTGCAGTGTTTATGGAGCTAGTAAATGATCTTGAAAAAAGAAAGGACCGCAGTAAGTTTCCAGAGTAATATCTTTTACTATGTCGATTGATTCGGATAAAGATAAAAAATCTTTCTATATCACAACTACGCTCCCATATGTGAACGCTGAACCACATATTGGTTTTGCCATGGAAATTATTCGTGCTGATATTATTGCTCGCTGGAAACGCTTACAGGGGTACGATGTATTTTTTAATACTGGGACTGATGAACACGGTCAAAAGCTTTTTGACGCAGCGCAAAAAGCAGGTAAAGATGTCAAAGAATATGTTGATATCCATGCTGTGCGATTTCAGGAAATTCTTCCAGCGCTCTCATTATCAGAAGATATTCATTTTATTCGAACCACGGATTCTCGCCATGAGGTCGCAGCTCAAGCATTTTGGAGTCGAGTTTACGAGAAAGGGTATATTTATAAAAAAAACTATACTGCGCACTACTGCGTGGGCTGCGAAGAAAATAAAACAGAGAAAGAACTTATAGATGGGCATTGTGTTTGGCATCCAAATCTTAAAATTCAAATTCTTGAAGAAGAAAACTATTTTTTTCAATTGAGTAAATTTGGAGAAAAACTTCTTGCTCTATACGGCGAAGCAGAAAGAGAAGGGAGAAGTTTCGTTGTTCCTAATTTTCGTTTGAATGAGATGAGAGAGTTTGTAAAGAGTGGTCTTGAGGACTTTAGCATTTCTCGTCTCAAATCAAAGATGTCTTGGGGAGTCGCAGTTCCTAATGACCCTGAACATGTGATGTATGTTTGGTTTGATGCTCTTGTAAGTTATATAGCAACTCTTGGCTGGCCTAATGATGCATCTCAATTTGGAAAGTTTTGGGAACAAGGAACACCAGTGCAGTACTGCGGCAAGGATAATACTCGATTCCAAGCTGTGATGTGGCAAGCGATGCTTATGGCCGCAGAACTTCCTAATAGCCACACTATTGTTGTAGATGGTTTTATAACGAGCGGAGGGCACAAAATGAGTAAAAGTCTTGGGAATGTGATACATCCAAAAGAAATTGTTGATGAATATGGAGCAGAAGCTCTCCGATATTTTGTTTCTCGTGAACTCTCTACTTTTGAAGATTCAGACTTTACGAAAGAGCGTTTTAAAGAATCCTATAACGCAAATCTTGCAAACGGTATCGGTAATCTTACTTCTCGCGTTATGAAAATGGCCACTGTATCTCTGGATAGTCCGGTAGAAATGACACAAGAAACCAGAATCAATTCAGATGTCGGCACACACCTAGATTCCTTCGAGATCAGCAGAGCAATAGATTGTATTTGGGAACGTGTTGGGCTTAGTGATGCATTAATAGCCTTAGAAAAACCTTTCCTTGGGGTGAGGTCTGATGATCCTGCTATTCGTGATAATGCAGCAATGATTATTAAAAAATTAGTGAAAGAGCTTTATGCGATTGCTGTGGAACTCGAGCCGTTTATGCCACAGACATCAAAAAAAATTAAGGAACTAGTAAAAGAACATAAAGTGCCAGAAGTGCCACTTTTTGCTCGAAAAGATTAACATGAGACCTCTTTTTTTTGATATTCACTCTCATTTAAATGACGAGAAATATAACGCTGACCAAGAAAATGTCATCTCTCGAATGAAGGAAGCTTATGTTTGGACTACGGTTATTGGTACGGATGTAAAAACTTCGGAAGAGGCGGTTCTGATAGCACAACGAAATGATGGAATCTTTGCTTGCATTGGTGTTCACCCTCGTGATGATGCAGGCGCTACTTTTGATGAAAATGCTTTTGAAAAAATTATCATGGATCCAAAGACTGTCGCAATTGGAGAATGTGGTCTCGATTACTTTAGGATTACCGGTGATTTTTCTGATGAAAAAAAGAGACAAAAAAATCTTTTTGAGAGGCAACTAGCATTTGCAGTGAAATATGGCAAACCACTTATGCTTCATTCTCGAGACGCATATGGAGACACCCTCGACATTTTAGAGGTGTATGCAAAGCAATATGGAGAAAAGCTCAGGGGGAATGCCCATTTTTTTGCTGGAGATCTTGATATCGCTCGAAGACTTTTTTCTATTGGATTCAGTATTTCATTTACAGGTGTCGTAACTTTTTCGAGAGATTACGATGAAGTAATTCGTTTTGCCCCGCAAGACAAGATAATGTCTGAAACAGATGCTCCCTATGTTGCTCCAATTCCATATCGCGGTACACGGAATGAACCAGCGAATGTCTGTTATGTTGCGGATTTCCTTGCTTCTGTTCGGGGGAGTGACAAAGAAGTTTTCAGGAATGCGCTTGTTGACAATGCTCTGAGATTTTTTTCAATCGATTGCAAATAGACCTTTGCGTGTGGTAATGTGGGGCATCCCTAAAAGGGAATTAATAGTTAAGGAATGACCGAATATGACCGATGAAATTGAGGGCAAAGAGGAATCTTCCGCCCTTCGGGTCTATGAAGTAGGCTACTTACTGCTTCCTTCCGTTCCTGAAGAGCATATTCCTGAATTCGTTCTAAGTTTAAGAAATGTCATTACAAAGGGTAATGGCGGGGTGCTCTCCGAGGAGGAGGCACTCATGAGGCCTCTTGCCTACGAGATGATAAAGACTGTTGCTGCCCGAAATGAACGTTTTAAAACAGCTTATTTCGGTTGGATCAAGTTTGAAACAACTCCAAAAGAAGCTCTTGAAGTCAAAAAGGCGCTCGATATGATGGAAACAGTCCTCCGGTTCATCTTAATAAAAACTGTCCGTGAGACTCCTGCAATCTCTCGCTCTATTTCTGAGGAAGAATCAGCTATTTCTCCTGCCCAAACTACAGTATCGAGCAAGAAAGCTTCTGACGCTTTGATTGACAAGACGATTGACGAGCTCGTGGTAGAATAAGATAAAGAAGTGGTTACATTGGAATCGTCTTCTTGCCATACAACTATACTCAGTGCGCTCGTTACAATGTGTAACATAGTAGAACCTGTATAGACTAAAACAAGGGCGGAATAATAGTTTTCTAGTCACTTCGCTCGATAAAATTAATTTACCCTTCGTGTTGACACACTACACTCGGGATGATTGATTTTTATAGCCATTAGCATCCTTTAAAAATCAATCATGTATATTAACAAGGCAATCATTTTTGGAAATCTAACAAGAGATCCAGAATCCAAGGCGCTTCCATCAGGTATTGCTGTTACGAGTTTTTCTGTTGCTACAAACCGGGTATGGAAAGATAAAAATGGTGTTAAGCAAGAAAGTGCCGATTATCACAATGTTGTGGTTTTTGGTCGCCAAGCAGAAACTGTTTCGCAATATCTTCGCAAAGGAAGTTCTGTGTATGTTGAAGGAAGAATGCAGACTCGAAGCTGGGATGCGCAGGATGGCACAAAGAAGTATCGTACTGAGCTTGTTGCTGAAAGGGTTCAATTCGGGCCGCGCCGCGAGGGGGAAGCTCCATCTCAAAAAAGTCCAGCTACTTCAAAAACCTCTGCCCCAGAGAAAGATGCACTTGACACCATTGAATACCCAGAAGAAGAAATAAATCCAGACGATATTCCATTTTAAAGATTTTAAAATTCACTATGAAACAAACTCAAGCCCCAATTGTTACTCATGTTGATTACAAAGATACGGAACTTTTGAAGAAATTTCTTAACCCTCACGCAAGAATTACTTCACGCCGCAAGACTGGGCTTTCTGCAAAGAATCAGAGACAAATAGCGCTTGCAATTAAGCGGGCTCGATTTCTTGGCCTTCTTCCCTTTGTTTCTCGATAAGATAGTACATCAAAAATCCCCCGCATTAATGCGAGGGATTTTTGATGTACTATAAACCATATGAAACGTTTGCCATATTGGGCTGATGGAGGTCTTTTTGGAATCTTTTTAGTCCCTGTTGTTTTCATTTTGAAAATTATTTGTCCCTTGAAAACAGGATGTTTAGTGGATCCTTTTCTTGTTCCTATCTTCTCTCCTCTTTTTTTGATTGAAGGAATTGTTGGGAGCGGCCGCGTGTCTTCAGCAGGAGAAATATTTTTTATAATGTTTTTTTGGGGGCTCGTCTGGGCTTTGATCGCTCATCTAGCAGGCTCGCTTATAAAGAAACGCGAAAATAAAGAAATTACTTAAAAAGAGTTGCCTACTCTATCGGTGTATTCTCCAGTGTCTGTGTTTATACGAACCACATCTCCTTCTTTTACAAACATTGGAACAAGAATCGTAGCGCCTGTTTCAAGAAGAACCTGCTTTGATCCGCCTTTTGCAGTGTCGCCTTTGACCGCTGGGTGGGCCTCAGCAACCTTGAGATCTACCTTAATCGGGAGTTTTACTCCGATTATCTGTTCATTAAATATCATCGCTTCAATGATGGTGTTTATTTTTAAAAATTGGCTTTTGGAGCCGAGCATATCAATCGGCAGAGAAAATCGTTTTGAGGCATCATCTTCCTCACAAAACCACCACTTCCCTCGGTTCATAAAAAGGTATTTGATGTCTCGGTAGGCAACATCTGCCTCTTCTGCTTTTTCTGAAACATGGAAAGACCGTTCTGTAACCTTTCCAGTAATAAGATTTTTTAGTTTCGTTGCGTTTACAGGTTTTCTTTGTTGTTTTCTAAAAACATGAGAGTCGGTAACTTCATAGGGCGCACCGTCCATGACTATGCATTTTTTCTCTGTGATTTCGTTATATTCAAGCATAATTCGTTTTTTAGAGCTAGATTTTAGCAGGATAGAAGAAAAAGTCCATTTTTGCTTTGATATGAAAAGACTGGCGAGGTACTATGAAAGTATGAGTTCTGAAAAAGCCCCGCTGGATGATTTTGAAGAAGAGCCGCATTTTGAGTCTGTAGAATCAAATACCATTGAATCTCTCTCTGGCCCTTTTCCTGAAAGGCTTCGATTATGTTTCGGTACAAAAGAATTAGAAGTTTTTGTGCAAGAGGTATTTGTTCAAAATGGTCTCAGCATAAAAGAAATTCAGCTTATACCAGAAGAAAGAGTTTCAGAGATTATTGCTCTCGCGGCTGACTACTTTGGCTTAAGCTCGATTGAGCAAAATCTTCGGGCGAAGCAAATCACTTCTGTTTTCCGTAGCATAGTCCGCCTGCACGCAGAAGCTGAGTAGGAAGATGTCGTTTAAAAAAAGACCACAGAGTGAGAAGCTCTGTGGCCGACCTCGTTGTGTCTGAGGTCTCTCAAATTATCATCGGTTGTTTCTGCCCTCGCTGCATCCGGAGATGAGGGGGCTTTCCTAGAGATTGTTTGCGCAATCTTCTCCCTCTAGGAGGCTTGGGCCAATGTACACAAGCAACTTCGACTTCCCGATACTTGGTAGCTGGATATTAATAGGGAATTGAGCAAGAGTCAATCACACTTCTTTGAGTTTTTCTGTTATCTCTTTTAGAGCCTGGTCTGCTATCTTAGTATTTTCTTTTAGGAATTGCCTCGTGGCATCGTACCCTCGGCCAAGTTTTATCTCGCCATACGAATATGATGTCCCTGATTTGGAAATAATTCCGTGTTTTTCTCCAAGAGCGATAATCTCTCCTTCTCGGGATATTCCTTCGTTGTACATAAGATCAAATTCAGTTTGTCTAAATGGCGCCGCAACTTTATTTTTTACAACTTTTACGCGGACGCGGCCTCCCATGACTTCTTCTCCCTTTTTAATTTGAGCAATACGGCGGATATCAAGACGCACAGAGGTATAAAATTTAAGGGCTTTGCCACCTGGAGTTGTTTCAGGGTTACCAAACATCACTCCAATTTGCATGCGGATTTGATTGATAAAAATAACTATAGTTTTTGATCGGGCGACTATCGCAGTAAGCTTTCGAAGAGCTTGGGACATAAGGCGAGCCTGTTTCCCCACATGATACGCTCCCATGTCGCCTTCAATTTCGTCTCGAGGCGTGAGGGCCGCGACTGAATCAATAACTATGACATCCATTTTCCCACTTCGGACAAGACTCTCAACAATTTCAAGAGCTTGTTCTCCAGTATCAGGCTGAGAAATGAGAAGTTCATCGGTCTTTACCCCAAGACGTTTTGAATACTCAGGGTCCATCGCGTGCTCTGCATCGATGAACGCACAAATACCTCCTGTTTTTTGTGCCTCTGCTATGACATGAAGAGAAAGGGTTGTTTTTCCAGAAGACTCTGGGCCAAATATCTCTATGATTCTCCCCCGAGGAAGCCCACCAATTCCAAGCGCGACGTCAAGCCCAATTGAACCAGTAGAGATAGCGTGGACATCTACTCTTGGCTTTTCCCCAAGCTTCATAATAGAGTCTTCGCCAAACTTTGTTTTTATAGCTCGAATGGTTTCTTCAATATTTTTGACCTCTCGGGGTCCGTCTGTCGTCGGTTTTGTTTTCTTCATATTTTTCATTAGTAGATTCTTATATGCTCTTATTTTCTTTTCGTATTAACTGAATATACTGTGTTTTCCTCCGCCCAAAGCGATCTGCAACTGAGAGCTTCATTATAGAGTAGCCGATGGGAGCTATCAATTTTTCCTCAAAAAGCCCATTCTCATTAATGAAAATTGGAGAATCATTTAGACTGATAGACGCTATGTTGCTCGCAAATCCTTTCACTACAAACGCTTCTTCAGTTAGGGTCGCTCCATTGTAAGGGCTTTCTATGGAAAGGGTGGGGCCAGTAATAATGTTTTTTGCTTGAAAAAGAGCGTACCCAGTAATAACAAAGATTCCTATAAAAATTCCGCCTACCTTCAGTATTTTTTTGAAATCATACTTCATGTTCATCTGGGAGCATTTCGGCGCGCATGGTCTCATTCTTCATAAGAACGTCTCGTGGCTTTGAGCCAGAACCCGGGCCAACCACGCCGCGCTCTTCGAGCATGTCCATAAGACGGGCCGCGCGCGCGTACCCTACACCAAGTTTCCTTTGAAGATAAGAAGTGGATGCTTTTGCTGAGGCAACAACGACTTGTCGGGCCTCTTCATACAGATCGTCGCCATCTTCGTCAGTGGCGCCTAATGTTGCTTCAAAGAGAGAATTTTTAGAACCTTCTTCGCCAAAAATAATTTCGCTTGGTATTTCATTAGCATAGCTATCAGTAAGGTACTTGGCGAGTTTTTTTACCTCAACCTCGGTAATATATGCAGATTGGATACGTTGAGGTTTTGACATTTCCCCTGACATAAAGAGCATGTCGCCAGCACCCAAAAGCTTCTCGGCACCTGCCATATCAAGAATAGTGCGCGAGTCAATTTGTGATGCAACTTGGAGCGCCACGCGGGAAGGAATGTTTGCTTTGATGAGTCCTGTAATAACGTTCACAGAAGGACGCTGAGTTGAAAGTATGAGGTGGATTCCTACTGCTCGGCTCATCTGAGCAAGCCGCACGATTGCCGACTCGAGCTCTCGAGGGTATGCCTGCATAATGTCGGCAAGTTCGTCAATAACCACAACAATATAGGGCATGGTCTCGGGGAGGTCTTCTCCTTCCGTTTTTCCTTTTGCTTTCAGCTTATCGAGCTCTGGCTCAAGAATATTTTTGTGATAGGACTCAATGTCCCGGACAGAGCATTCCTCGAGCACGTCGTATCTTCGATCCATTTCTTTTGCTGCCCACTTGAGCGCTAAGATCGCTTTCTTGGCTTCAGTGATAACAGGTGTCAGTAGGTGAGGGATTTTATTGTAGAGGGTAAGCTCAACGCGCTTTGGGTCAATCATGATAAGTTTGAGTGTTTCCGGGGACGAGCGGAAGAGCAGGGAAGCGATAATTGCGTGGATGGTTACAGATTTTCCAGAGCCAGTAGCTCCTGCAATAAGTAGATGAGGCATTTTTGCAATATTCGCGAAATGAGATTTTCCCGAAATCCCCTTACCGAGGGACACGAGGAGAGGTTTATCGGAATCTTGAAATTCTGGTTCAGACAGTAGACTTCCTAGTCCTACCGTTGTTTTGGTTGTGTTGGGCATTTCTATACCAACAAGCGACTTGCCTGGTATAGGAGCCTCTATACGAACAGGATGAGCTGCAAGCGCGAGCTCAAGATTGTTTTGCAGACCTAAGATTTTAGAGAGTTTCACTCCCTCTGCTGGCTTGAGTGCGTATCGAGTGATAGATGGGCCAATTGAAACTTCATCCATTTCAACCGCTATTCCAAAGTTTTGGAGAGTTCTTTTAATGATGTTAGCGTTCGCCTTCACATCTCCCACGCCAGGCTTTCCTTTATCTCGCTCTAAAAGAGAAAGTGGTGGGGGGGAAAAAGGAGTCAGTGATATAACGCGCCTTTTTGTTGGGAGCGCAAATGGTGGGTCTTCAGCGAGGGTCTCTCTTTTTTGGTCAAATATCTTCCCCAGCACAGAACTTTTTTCGTCTGAGATCGTTGTGGGATTGGTTTGCTCAGGGGTCGAGGATAGCCCCTGCTCCTCTTTCGCAGAAAGGGTATTCTTTTGTTTTTTCGAGAATAGTGTTCTCCACCCTGAAAGAAAATCTAGTTTCAAAGCAGTGTCGAAGACAATAAGAAAAGATATGACGAGAAGAGCAACAAGAATGATACCAGCGGCATAGACTTCAAAGAGGGAAGTGAGCGGGTGTGAAATTAAGCGACCTACCATGCCACCACCACTTGGAAGAAGTATCTCAATAATCCCAAGAGTTGAAAAAAAGAATACGAGTGAGCCTATTGTTTGAGTAAGTGCAAAGCGCCTTTCCAGTGTTTGAAAGAATGAAATACACAACATGAAAAAAAATAAAGAAAGAACATAGTACCCGTATCCAAAAAGAGATGAAAAAAGGGAAAAAACGATGTCACCAACTCTTCCTGCTTTGCCAAAAGCTGCAAGAAGAAGAAAAACACCTAAGACAAAAAAAACAACCGCAAGTACTCCTTGAAGGGTTTCTTCCTTTAAGCTTGAAAACGGTTTCTTTATAGTTTCTGAAAAGTTTTCTTCTTTCTTCTTTCTGCCCATGCAAGTAAGAGCTAATAACAACTGGTTTATCATACCATGATCGGCGGGCTCAAATTAGGAGACTCTTTTGTTATGGAAATTGAAGAATGGCTCAGTAGGGAGCTTATTTACCCGTATAGGACACCTTGATTTATTCTAAAGGACATGATATGATTTAAGAGACAATACAAAAGGCCTTAAAAGACAGGTAAGTGTTTTTAAGAGTCATAAACGACAACTATGGATTCTTTCCAAGACAAAAAAGAAATAGGAAACATAGAGACAACACAAGATGTGTCTATAAACAAAGACTTTGAGGTTTTGTTTTTTTCTAATAAGGACAAAAACCTATTCTTCATATATCAAAAGATAAAAAAGCTTTCTGCCGCTCTTTATCTCATAACAAATTTTTTTGACGAATCGGAGCCGCTTAGAAGCTCACTGCGGACGCTATCTGTATCTTTTTTGTCCATGAGTGCTCGCATGCATAATGCACCCACTCATCGCTTAAAAGAGATTCAGACAAGTGTGGAGTCTCTAATCCTCGAGGCCCTTTCTCTTTTGGAAGTGGCCTCACTAAATGGGCTTATTTCTCCCATGAATATCTCTATTTTAAAAAGAGAATTTTACGACATGGTGAGCCGGTATCGTATTGCAGTGGAGGACAAGGGAAAGGAAACTCTTACACTCGAATCACATTTTTTAATGCCAAAAGAAGAGGGTCATACCGCCCAAGGGAGGCATGGTGTTCAAGCCGGTGATGTCCTTAAAAGAGCTGAAAGTTTTATACTACCTAATTCTGGCCTTTATTCTTTAAAGCAAAAAGAAAAGATTTCAACAGTGATAAACCCCGATGAAGTGTATGACGAGGAAAAGAAAGAAAAGTTAAAGGATTTTGGGTCTGTCGCGGTAAAAAAGAATAGAAGACAGAGCCTTATTGTGGGTCTTTTAAAGAGAAAAAAGGAAATTATGATAAAGGACATAGTCGGCCTTGTCACTGACTGTAGTGAAAAGACTATACAGCGTGAACTTTCCCTGCTTGTGGATTCTGGTCTGTTAAAAAAAGAAGGGCAAAGACGGTGGACTCGGTATAGCATGGCATAGCCATCACATTGACTTTTGGACGTATTATGGATAGAATACTCGGAAGTGTGGAATGACTGTAATAAGGTCATTTTGTACTTATCCACACGGCTTTTTGCGAACAAAGGACAGGGGGCCTATAATGTTTATACGCGTTTTCACAAAGAAAGTACGCGTGTAATGCACAGGTTACTGGTACGTCTTTTTTAGTAGATTTCGTGTAGAGATCTTTGACATACTACATATAGAGAATATTTTTCCGAAATCTTTTACCTATTTGACAGAAACTCCAGAGATGACCACCGCCCTTACCAACTCTCTTCTCGTCCCAAGTCGATCCCGTTCCATGTAAAAAGTGTAACGGGATTGGGATGGGGAGTTGATGGATTATTAGAAAAAACGTTTTTATTAACAAAGCAGTGTATTTGGAAACAGATACATTGCCGTATGCTCGTGGTTCCTTTATCAGTAATTACACGGGCATTACGTTCAAAACAAAATATATTAGTCATGAAAAGAATTTTTACAGGTTTCGTTGCGATTGCGATGGTTCTCACCCTCGTAGGAAGCACTGTTGCTCCGGCTCAGGCTGCTACTGTTGATGAGCTCCAAGCGATGATTGCACAATTAACAGCACAACTCGCTTCGCTCATGGGTGGATCAAGTGTTACAGCTGGTTACCAGTTCTCAAGAGATTTGACAATTGGTTCAACTGGAACTGATGTAACAGAGCTCCAAAAAATCTTGGTTGCAAAGGGATACCTTGTTATGCCAGTTGGCGTGTCAATGGGATACTTTGGAACTTTGACAAAGAATGCAGTTGCTGCTTGGCAGGCTGCTAATCTAATCACTCCAGCAGTTGGATACTTTGGTCCTAAGACTCGTTTTGCTCTTATGGCCATGATGGGTCCAGGAACAGGTCCAGTTACAGGTCCTGTAGTTTGCCCAGTAGGATACGTATGTACTCTTCCAGGAGGCTCAACAGGAGGAATCACTACTCCGGGTGTTGAAGGAACAATCACTGCTTCTGTGAATCCAACACCGGGTTCAGGAACAAAGTTGTTCGAGGGCGACAGCAAAAAAGTTGTTATGGGTGTCAAGTTAGAAGCTAAGCTTTCTGACATTAAGGTTGAGAGAATAAAAATCGACCTCGATGCAGTTACCGTAAACTCTGACCAAGATCTATACAACGATATTGCAAGTATGATATACGTATTGGATGGTTCAACTGTTCTTGCTTCAATGCCTCTTAACTCGAGCACTGTTGTAAAGGATGGCACAGACTACTTCATTACGGTTTCTGGTATGAACTTTATCGTTCCTAAGAACACAATAAAGGTTCTTGATATCGCTCTTGATGCTCAGTCAAGTCTTGATTCAACATTCAACTCTGATTCATGGACTCTTGGAGTTCCTGTAGACGGTGTTCGCGGAGTTGACGGAGCTGGCATTAGTCAATACAGCCCAACGACCGCTTTCAATCGAAGCTTTACTTCCGAGCAGAATCTTTCTGACACGGCGGCATTTCAGATTTCCGTAAACACAGCTACACCGAAATCAACGACTGCTATTGCAGCTGACGGAACAGGCAAGAACGAACTTGATGGTCTTGAACTATTGAGATTCGATGCTAAAGCAACAGACGATGATGTTACCCTTACTGACCTTGTGGTTGATATCACAAGAGGTGGAACGACATCAACAGCTTCTTCTACAACTGCTTACCTTTACGATGGAAGCACACTTGTAGGCTCAGCATCAGTTGTCGGGACAAGTCTTACGGTCATGGGTGCAACATTTACTGATATTGACTATGTAGTTCCAAAAGATACTACAAAGACATTCTCAGTTAAAGTTGACATTGACACAGCTGGAACAGCTGCTACAACCTTCCTTGCTAAAATTGATACAGCGGATGTTACTGCTGAAAATGCAATCGGCAAGTCTATCACTGAGACAGGTTCAGCAACAGGAAATACATTCACAATTCACAGCATCGGTCCGCAGTTCACTCTTCTCTCTAAATCAATTGTGAAGAGCTCGACTCCGGTAAACAACAACTCGGCAACCACAACAGCGCAAGGCACCTTCACATTGAAGATCAAGGCTGTCGGTGGAGACATTTTGTTCGGTACCGTTGCTTCAACTAGCCCAGCGTTTGGTTCATCAACAACTTACTTCAAGACATACTTGAACAGTGTTGCTACCACGCTCTTGGTTGCTTCATCAACTGATTACAGTGCTCCTTCAAGTGGAGTGGTTCTATCAACGAACAGCTTCTCACTTGCACAGAACAACGAGATTACTATTCCGGTCTCCTTCCTCTTTGAGGCAAGGACAACACCTCAAGGTGTTGCAGTATCAACTGGCTCATATGCCATTGGTCTTGAGGCTATCACTTGGATTTCATCTGGCGGTCTAGTAACCAGCACCTTTATGGGTGGTGATCTTGACTGGAGGACTTCAAGCATAAGCTTGCCTTAACGGACTCTCGCAATTCTTAACTGATTTTGGTTAGTTAGGGAAAGCAAAACAAAAACCACCCCGGTTAAACCGGGGTGGTTTTTGTTTTGTCTAAAAAGGGGTATACCCCATGAGATAGCAAAACTATACCTATGACAGACTTTACTACTAAGTTATTGAGATTGTTTTGCGTAGAGTAAAGTATGGTCTAGGGTTATCTCACGGGGTATACTTTTAACATATGGCAGACAAACCATCCGGCAAACCTTCCGGAAGTAGCGATAGTCTTTTTTTTATTGGCCTTATTGGCATCATTGTTCTTGCTCTCTTAGGGGCTCCGCCAGACGGGACGATGCGCAAAAAAGTAAACAATTCTTCGTCAAATGAATCTTCAGATGGCGATAACATTGTTGGGGGCGTACCACAGACCAGTATTCAAGGAGTAGTTTCTCCTTGGGCTGGGAAAGTGCGAATTGAAAGAGGAAATTCTTCATCAGAATACCAGCCGTATAAAGAATATATTTCCCTGCGCTCGAGCGGATTAAAAAAAGGTGAGACGGTCAATATTACTGGGTGGAGCTTGAGCAACAACAAAGGAGCTCGTTTTTACCAGATTAACGACACTCAAGTTCGCGGCACATCAGATAGGGTGTATGTTCCACAAGCTGCAAAAGTTTTTTTAACGACAGGGACTAATTACCAAAGCCCTATTATCATGAAGACGGGCTCAAAGGTCGTGCTACTTACTGGAAGTGTTCCAAATAAGTCGCCGTTTGAAGTCACAAACTTTCAAGTTAATAAATGTAGTGGTTATATTGAGGATTTAGATAATTATAAACTTTTCCCTCCCCTTCAGTCGTCTTGTCCGGATCCGAGGGAAGAGATAGATCTTAATTCCCTTGATCAATCCTGTTACAACTTTGTTCAAAATCTCGCTCTGTGCCACACTCCAGAATTTCCTGAGCGAACCCGAGTAGGGGATAAGTGGGAATATGGCTATGTTGACGGAGTACCCGGGCTTTCCAGTCAGTGTAAAACCGTTCTCAAAACTCGCTATAACTACAATTCATGCATTGCTCTTCATGGATCAGATTCAGATTTCCTCCAAAATGAGTGGAGAGTGTTTCTGAACCGTCCGTGGGAGCTGTGGGCAAAAACTCGGGAAACAATTACTCTCTATGACAATTTGGGACGAGTAGTGAACGAGACGAGTTATTAGAGCATAAGGGATTTCATAACCTTGTTTACTTAAATGAAAGGATATGTAAAATACAGGTAATGCTTAAGTACTTCGATAATACTTTCTTCAAGTTTCTCTTTGGTTTCCTTGCAATCTTGGCAGTGTCTTTTTCGCTCCTTCTTTTTACCCAGTGGTGGGAAAATAGGGCAGCAGCAGCCAGTCCCCGCAATGCTCAAACAATTCAAATACAGTACTAAATACAAAACCTCTCACCCTACACGTGAGAGGTTTTGCTTAAAAACACTAATTCTGGCTTTTTTCATTGTTCCTTTTTTTGCAAACGCACAAATATCTATTACTGAAATTATGTACGACCTCTCAGGCTCGGACACAAACGAGTGGATAGAGATAGAAAATACAGGTAGTCAGGCTGTGGATGCTTCGACTTGGAAGCTTTTTGAAGCTAATTCGAATCACGGCCTTAAAGTTTTTCAAGGTGACGGGGTTATTCAGCCCGGATTATTTGCGATAATTGCAAACGATCCGGGTGCCTTTCTGGTTGAATATGCTAATTTCAAAGGAATGATATTTGATAGCTCATTTTCTCTATTAAATACTGGGGAAACGCTGATCATGAGAGATGATAACTTAGTAGATAGCGATTCTGCAACATACGACTCTTCTCTTGGAGGAAATGGTGATGGTAATTCACTCCACAAGAATGCATCGTCGGGGTGGAAAGCTTCAGCCCCGACACCAGGAAGTGGCGCAAGTAATAGTTCACAACAAAATAATCAGACTGGGGGTAGTCAAAAGACCTCTTCGCAAACCATTGTTTCGTCTCTTTCTTCTGTCGCGACAGAAAGTAAGAATAGTGACAATGACTCTTTTAGTGTGAATATCGGGAAGGATCGTGTGGCCGCAGTGGGGAATCGATTGATCTTTACTGCTGAGACGAGGAAAGTTTCGGGGCAAATTCGAGGGGCATCGTACTCGTGGTCGTTTGGTGACGGTTCGATGAAGAATGGCCAAAGTGTTGATTATAACTATAGATATGCAGGGGAATATGTTGCTGTGGTAAATGCATCTCGAGGTGATGAGAAAACTGTTGCGCGGGTTAATGTGAAAGTTTTTGATCCCGTTCTTGAATTTACTGTGGTGCCATCTGGGGGTATTCGTATTGAAAATAAAGGAAAAGATGAGATAAATTTATTTGAGTGGAAGATTGAATCAATGGGTAAAACTTTCTCTTTCCCTCAAGACACACTGGTGAAAGCGGGGTCTTCAATTATTGTTCCCAATAGTGTGTCTGGCCTTACAACAAACGAATTCATTTCTCTTAAGGTATACAACGGACTCGGTGTGCCCTACGTGCATTTTTATATTCCTCAAAAAATAGAGGCAGTAAAGCCAATACAACCGGTAACTCAAAAAAAAGAAGTGGCTGAAAAGGCTACTGAAAATATTCCCCAAGATGCAGAACAAAATTTTGTTGAAAAGGCTGAGGGCAAGGAGGTTCTATTAAGCGGTAGCCAGAACAGCGCATCTATTGCTAATGCCATAGAAATACAAAAACCAAAGGGCATGTGGTCTCGTATCGTTGGTTTTTTGAGGGGTATATTTTAGTTTTCTGTAGCATTCCATCCACCGAGCATCTTTCCAATCTCCTCAAGCATTACAGATAGCGTGATATATTTCTTATCATCAAAAGATTTAGTCTCCCAGAGGATCATGAGGAGCCCGTCCTGGCATCAGGACGGCTTTTGTTTGACAGATTGTTCTAAATCAGTAAAGTATATGATGTAAGGCCAAAGATAACGAGCGACGCAGAAGCGTCTTAAATCACCAGCTCGTCGAGGCAAACGAATCGAACACGATTCGTCGCAACTCCTGCGGCCTTATTATAAAGGTCGTTTGTTTTTTAAAAAAAATAGTATGGCAATTACAAAAGAGAAAAAGCAAGAAATCGTAGTAAAACTAAAAGATGCTTTTGCAAATGCTCAGTCATTTGTATTTGTGAATTTTCACGGACTTAATGTTCTTGGAATTAGCGAAATGCGACGAAGTCTCTCCGCAGCTGGCGTAACATATTTTGTTGCAAAAAAGTCTCTCATTCGCAGAGCCCTTTCTGAGGCAAAGCTTGAAGGGGAGGTTCCAGATTTGCCTGGTGAGCTTGCGATTGCTTGGTCAAATGATCTTATTGCTCCTGCTCGGGAGGTGTATGGATTTCAAAAAAAGAATCCAGATAGTTTGAAAATTGTAGGTGGGATCTTTGAAGGAAAATTATTGGGGATGGTAGATATGACGGAAATCGCGATGATTCCACCGCTCCCAATTCTCCATGGCAAGTTTGTGAATATCATCAACTCACCAATTCAAAGATTTGTTATTCTACTTGACCAAATCGCAGCACAAAAAGTTTAATTTATTTATTTAACATTACTCACATGGATGGAGAAGAAAAAAAGGTTGATACAGCTTCAGCTCAAGCTGAAGTGCCCGCAAAGTTCAAAGGAATTGTAGAAGAGATCGGAAAGATGTCCGTTCTCGATTTGAACGAATTAGTAAAGGTGTTTGAAGCAAAGTTTGGTGTTTCAGCACAAGCTGTAGCCACGCAGGCTGTAGGGGCAGGCGGTCCTGCCGAGGAAGCAAAAGACACCATGAACGTAGAGCTTACCGATGGCGGCGCAACAAAGATTGCAGTTATCAAGGTAGTGAAAGAAGTTCTTGGGCTCGGTCTTAAGGAGGCAAAGGATATGGTAGATGCCGCTCCTGCTATGCTTAAAACTGATGTGAAGAAAGATGAAGCTGAGGCTCTTAAGAAAAAACTTGAGGAAGCCGGAGCTAAGGTTACTCTGAAATAACCTTAGCGGAGGTCCTGAGCACATAGTGCGTAGGGCAGGGAGCAAAGGTAACACTTAAGTAATCTTAAACATTCACATAAGGGTACACTTATCCAGCGAGCTTTTTCAAGCGAGTCGGAAAAGGTTACTCTGAAATAACTTTTCAGTTTAAGATTTAAAGCAAAAAAGTATTTTTCTTATTTGCCTTTCAATTTTTCTGACTGAATTTCTAAACCATGGTTTTCCAAAACAGCCACTTGATATTTCTTTCGCCGTACATCTTTTGTAGATCTGGCGAGCGTAGAGAGTTCCCCCGTCAATCAAAAGTGGCCCGCCAATTGTTGCGATTGGGTACACATCTAGAATGTTACCGTGCTTGGTTACGAGCCAACTATGCTCGTAGGCGATTGCGTGCCCATCTGCCACTTGCAAATTGAACACTGTCCCAAGCGCGCGAGCGAGCATATGACAAGAGAGATATATCTCCTCACCGTCCTCTGTCCCGAGATTAATCGCGGGGAGAAGGTTGATAACCCTCTCAATTTTGCGAAAGAGGACTACTTCTTCGCTTGGTAAGAGTTTGAGTGCAAAAGGATCCATTGAGCCTCTTTGTGGTATCTCCCGCGATTCTATGGCTTTCTTTTTGAAAAGTCAATATATGAAAAACCGCCATCAGCGTGGGCTGATGGCGGTCAAATGTTCTTTCTTCACAAAGAGCTTCCATATATAGACGGGTATCTTCAGGAAGATTTCCTGGAAGCGCTCCTTCCATGTGAAGCGATGGTATGCTTTCACGAAGTGGATTTTCCAGCCGTGAGGCTTCATGACCCACCAGCAGAGAGCTACACGACCGAAGAGGTGGAATGGGTTTGAGCTCACCACCACATGAACCTCCGAGTCTGACATGGAATACATTCTTAGCGCTCCATTGATGAGACGTATTGAATGAAATGTCTCATCAAAAGTACCCCAGCCTGATGGGTCTATGGTGTGCGCTGATTCGTATCCCAGTTGGTTCAGAAAATTGCTTTGCTGAAGAGCGAGAGAGTGGGGGTGGTCTTTCGTTGGTTCTCGAGGGCTTTCCTTGGTGTACCCCGCGGTGAGGATCGCATAGCGTATGCAGTCTACGTCAGAGCTGAATGTTTCGGTTGCGAAGTGGAGGGCCTGTGCACACCGTTCGGTCGTGCCACCAGACTTTCCTGGCGACACATAGTCGTACGCATAGGGTACCAAGAACACAAGTTGTTTCACTGGGAACTCCTTTGTTGAGGGGGTCTGATCTTCTTCTATTATATCACTTTTATAGAGAACAGTCAATAAGTTTCGAATAGAGCTCTAAGATGGTAAAATCCATTTATCATGGAAACTTTAACGAAATTATTCGGCTCGGCAGCGAAGGTGAAAATTATAAAAATGTTTCTTTTTAACTCCGGCACTCCCTACGACGTCACTCAGATTTCCGATAGAACAAAAGAGAATTCTCCACGAGTCCGTAGAGAAATCCATGTACTTGAAAAAATGGATCTTATTAAGCGCCGTGTTTTCTACAAAACTGTTCATAGAAAAAAAGGATCACGGAGGGTGGCAGGAAAAGTGAAAACAAGTGGATGGATTTTAAATTATGACTTTGAATTCCTCCAGCCTCTCCAGCAGTTTCTTGTTGCTCTTAATTATTTAAGTCCAAAGGATATTGCACGCAAGCTTGCTAAGGCAGGGAATATGAAGCTTGTGATAGCGGCTGGGATTTTTATTCAAAATTCTGAAAGCAGAGTGGACCTTTTGATTGTCGGGGATCATCTTAAAAAAAGCTCTCTAGATACTGCGATTAAAATGATCGAAGCTGAAATGGGAAAGGAAATTCGATACGCAGTTTTTGAAACAGCTGCCTTTCAGTATCGTTTGGGTCTGTATGACAAGCTTATTCGAGACATTCTCGATTTCCCTCACGAGAAGGTAATAAATAAAATTGGACTTATTTAGCTTATGAAAAGGGTTGAAAAGAAAATCTGGCCAGAATATTTTCAGCAAATTTTAGATGACAAAAAGACGTTTGAACTCAGGTTAAATGATTTTGAAATAAAAGAAGGAGATGTTCTTTTTTTGAGAGAATGGGATCCAGCTAAAAAAGATTATACAGGTAGATGGTTGGAGAAAGATGTTGGCTATGTGGGTCGATGGAAAGTTGAAGATTTAACTAAATTTTGGTCAAGAGAAGATATCGAGAACAATGGCATACAGGTCATTTCTTTAAAGTAGGTTGTGTAATTGAGGTATATTGACGAAAATGTCGTACTATCAGCTTCTATTTGCATTAGCGAATGAGATTTTGCTAAAAAAGAGACCATGGGCTGTGGTGGCAGGAGTCTTGAGGAATTTTGTAGCAGCAAGATATTTGTACTCTTTTCAGGTAAACGCTGAGCAAGCCACTATCCACACTCTCAGCTGGGGGTATGTTGAGGTCATCCACTAGTGATATAATGATTACAGAGCACCTTTATTTATTCCTTTAACAGTTTAAAGGTTAATTTATTAATAACAGTGAAGTCTTAAAAAATTTCACGCTCCTCCGAATAGGAGGCATGCACGTATCATGATTGTTAACACATGGGGCTCTGCCCTTCAAGCATCGTTTCAGAATCTCTGGATGGGAATCGTTAGTTATCTTCCTAATATTGTTGTCGCGGTCATTATTTTTGTTCTTGGGTGGGTTGTTGGCACAATAGTTGGTCGCGGGATTTCACAGCTTTTCCGATCAATTCGCGTTGATGAAGCTCTTAAAAGGGCAGGAGCCGATGAGATGGCTCGCCGCGGGGGATTGAATCTTAACTCCGGAGCTTTTGTTGGCGGACTAATAAAATGGTTTATCATTCTTGTTTTCCTTGTCGCAGCATTTGATGTTTTGAATCTGACTGAAGTAAATCTTTTTCTCAGAGGAGTAGTTCTTGAGTACTTACCGAAGGTAATTGTTGCAGTCCTTGTGCTCCTTGTTGCTGGAGTATTGGGAGATGCAGTGCAGAGGGCGGTTGTCGCTTCTGCTCGTGCTGCTGATATACGATCTGCTGGTATGCTTGGTGCTGTCGCGCGATGGTCAATCTGGATTTTTGCATTCCTCATTGCACTTGCCCAGCTTGGGATTGCCGCTCCGTTCTTCCAGACTCTCTTTACAGGATTTGTGATTGCACTTTCTCTTGCCGTAGGCCTTTCGTTTGGTCTTGGTGGCCAAGAGGCGGCGTCTGATTTCATTAAAAAGATGCGAAGTGAGATGCACAGTCACGAATAGATTTGTTTCAGTCAAAAAATAAGTTTTTTGTTTCAAATCAAAACCCCCACTCGTGGGGGTTTTGATTTGAAAAAGACTTGACATTTTTACCATTTTATATAGTGTCTAGGGTGGATGTCTTAGCTCCCTTACAACACTCATTCCCTTGGAGGGAAATACCATGCGGCACAGACTTTTTCTCACAGTTGCCGCAGGGGTTACCCTTGCGGTATCGGGCGTCAATGCCCAAGAAAAGACGTTCACCATCCAGAAGGGACAGTACCCCTGGCACGCTTATCAGGCGAGCGCAGGTAAGGACTTGTCGTGGCAGAGCTATTTCAAAGCTCTCTGCGCCAGCAATCCTCAGGTTGACTGCCCGGATGGGTGGAACCATCTGAAGGCTGGAACCGTGGTAGTTTTGCCTAAAGGCAAGACCACAGTGGTTGAGCAAGTAAAAGCACCTTCGTCAGCTCTAGTTGCTATCAACGGGATCCTCGTTGATAGCGTTAAGAAGCTTGAGGCCGAGATGAGCCGCCTGAGTAATCAGGCTGCTGATTTCACAAAGACGATTAAGAGCGACAACGCAAAGATTAAGAGGCTTGAAGCTAGAGGTCCAAATGGTGGTGGCCGTCAGATGACTGCTACTGCATGGACCCTCCTTCTTGCTCTTATCCTTGCTATTGTTGCCTTGGTTTTTCTTTTCCTCAAGCTTGCACAACTTGATGCAGCTACAAAACCGGGCCCAAAAGCCCTAGTAACTGAAAATGATCTGAAAATGCTACAGGAGTTTGCAGTACGAGCAGGACATAAGTATCTCCTCCCGCAAGGGTTGGGGCGACAAAATCTGCGAGGGGATGAAATAATCTTTCCCCTTGCTAGTCCGATTGATGGGGACCTTGCTGTCGAGCTCCATAAGATCGGGGCCGTTAAAGTGAAAAATTTGAAGGGCGTGCTCTTTAATGCTTCACCTGAGGTTCTTGATTACTACGGTCTTATCGTGAGGACAGTTAACCCGTCCTGCCGCCAGCCCCCAACAAACGTTGGGAACGGCACGGTACAGCCAACTGGTGCCCCAGTTGCTCCGGGCGCTCCATCTTCACCCTAGTTTCGTAGTAAGTCATGCTTGAGTAACGCGGAGGGTCCCGATGAATTAATCGGGATGCCAAAGTTCGTTACCACGGCTGCGCAGAGGGTCCTTCGGTTTCACTACCTTAGGATGCCAAAGTTGCAGATAAAGTGTGAAAAGTATAAGCCCGTCCTTACAGAGGACGGGTTTTCTTGTTTTTAATGTTCTAGAAAAGAGCCTTAAAACTTGGATATTTTGCTATGTTGACACCTCTTTTTCTATGCGTATACTGTATCTCTGTCTATGTATACGAATCAAAAATCTCTCTTAAAGCGGAATCGATAGCCGAACAACTTTGAGTTGTTCATCCCGTCGTTCCACTTTAGGGACGACGGGATTCGTTATATATAGACTCGTTCTTTGACAACTGAATCCTTACCACAGTATGCGTTTCTCTCTATTCTGTAATAGAGGGGGTCTTCGCTATTGGAGGTAAGAACGACAACAACGTTTTGTGTCCCTGATTGTAGGGGATACAAAACAAAATCTGTTTCGTGATTCATTTCATGGAACAGGACAAAGCAAAAATGTTTTCTGCGCGTAGCGAACGCACAGAAAACAAGAATTTCCAATGAAGTAACATTTGTTGGAGAAAGCGGTTTTTACATTTCCTAATGGGAATGTAAGGGCGCATGGTGGATGCCTTGGCTCTGAAAAGCGATGAAGGACGTAGTGTGGCTGCGATAAGTTTCGGGGAGGTGCCTAGCAACCTTTGATCCGGAAATTTCCGAATGGGGAAACCCCTCTCACTCTGTGAGAGATTCCGAACTAGACGTCGGAAAGCGTACCTGGGGAAGTAAAACATTTCATTACCCAGAGGAACAGAAAACAACTCCGTAAGGAGATCATTTCCTTAGTAGCGGCGAGCGAAAAGGAAGAAGCCCAAACCTAGCACCACTTTCACTGGATGATTTTATTATTGTCCCGTGGAAGTGTTGCTGGGGGTTGTAAGATATTGGTATCGTTTTTAAAACGAGAGGAGTCACAAAATATTTTGTTAACGGAACACTTTGGAAAGTGTGACCTAAGAGGGTAATAGTCCCGTACGTGAAAATAAAATATCTCTTTTTCCAGTATTCTTGAGTACCTCGAGACACGAATGGCTCGGGGGAATCTGCCGGAACTAACCGGTAAGGCTAAATATTTTCAGAGACCGATAGTGAACTAGTACCGTGAGGGAAAGGTGAAAAGCAGTCCGGTGAGGACGGTGAAATAGACCTGAAACCATGTGCCTACAAGGAGTCAGAGCGGGCCGCAAGGTCCGTCATGGCGTGCCTATTGAAGAATGAGCCAACGAGTTCTAGCATGCTGCGCGGCTAAGCCCGAGAGGGTGGAGCCATAGGGAAACCAAGTGTGAATAGCGCGTATGTAGTATGCTAGAGACCCGAAGCCAAGTGAGCTTGTCATGAGCAGGGTGAACAGAACCGAAAGGTTCTGGGAGGCCCGAACCGGTGAGCCGTGCAATACTCTCGGATGACTTGTGATAAGAAGTGAAAAGCTAATCGAACTTGGTAATAGCTGGTTCTCTCCGAAAGAGCTTTTGGGTTCGCGTCGTGTGTTCCCGTGAGGGGTAGAGCACTGGAAGGTCTGGACAGGGAGAAATCTCGCTAGACCTATCAAACTCCGAATACTCACGATTAAAAGCACGGCAGTTAGACTGCGGGGGCTAAGCTCCGTTGGTCAAAAGGGAAACAGCCCGGATCTCTATTTAAGGTCCCTAAATCATAGCTAAGTGTACTTAAGGTGGTGGAGTTTCATTGACACTGAGGAGGTTGGCTTAGAAGCAGCCATCCTTTAAAGAAAGCGTAACAGCTCACTCAGTAAGAGATTCTGCGCCGCAGATACTCGGGACTAAAGCTATGTACCGAAATTGAGGGTTTTCTTCTGCCTCGGCAGAAGGGAGCGGTAGGAGAGTTTTCGCATCTGCGATGAAGGTAAAGGGGTGACCCATACTGGAGCGTTGCGAAGTAAGAATGTTGGCACAAGTAACCGCAATACTGGTGAGAATCCAGTACGCCGAAAGAACAAGGTTTCCTTGGCGATGTAGATCAGCCAAGGGTTAGTCGGGCCTAAGGAGATGGCGAAAGCCGCATCCGATGGACACATGGTTAATATTCCATGACTTTTGTGATATGCGATGGGAGGACGGGGTCTAGTATGATAAACGCATTATTGGATTTGCGTTTGTGGTGTAAGGATGTGTCCCAGGAAAATCCGGGCACTCTCTTTAATGAGTAATTCAAGCACAGCAAAAATCTAAGGGTACGCCCGAGGAAATATGTCAAAGCAGGCTCTCAAGAAAAGTCTCTAAGCTCTAGTATCATAAGAACCGTACCGCAAACCGACACAGGTGTTCAGCTCGAGTAGAGTAAGGCGAACGAGTGAGAAATCCCCAAGGAACTCGGCAAAAAAGCAGCCGTAACTTCGGAATAAGGCTTGCCCTGCCAGCAATGGTTGGGGCCGCAGCTAAAGTATCTCTGGCAACTGTTTATCAAAAACACAGCTCCCTGCGAACTCGTAAGAGGATGTATAGGGGGTGACACCTGACCAATGCCAGAAGGTCAAACAACGGCGGTCAATGTTTCGTAAGAAATATTGGCTGACTGCTGTAAGCCCTGGTGAATGTCGGCCGTAACTATAACGGTCCTAAGGTGCTGAGTTTTTCGAAAGAAAAACTCAGCAGGACTGGGACTGTTGTAGAAATTTCAAGTGTGATTGAAATTAGATAAACTAATTTAAAAACATAATCATTACATTTCCAGCTACCTATTCTGCCGTAATGCAGAAATAGTCCATCGTGATCAACGAGAGACCAACGTCACGGACCCAAACTTGCAAAAGTGGGTAAAGAGAGAGTCCAACTGAGAGGAATAGTTGAGCGAAATTCCTTGTCAGGTAATTGAATTGCCTGTCCAGACGGCGACGTCTGGAACAAATCTGGCTATAACGGTGAAGTCCTCGCTTCGGCAGGATAATACCGTGGGAAGTCGTCAGCCTAGTGCTGATTGACCCCGTAACGACTGAGGTCACCATCAACTGTTGGTGACTAAGATAGCGATTCGTAGTAATATATACATATGGATCGCTATAATACGCCGGCGCTTAAACGAGAGTTGTCACAGTATCTTTCTGGATATGTAGACGGTGAAGGATGCTTCAGCGTCTCATTCTCAAAAAGAGAGAAATTAAGAATTGGATGGGAAGTAAAACCAAGCTTTAGTGTCGGTCAAAATTATGATCGGCGAGAAGTCTTGGACCTTATGCAGGAATTCTTTGCATGCGGTTTCATGAGGAGAGATCATTCTGATAAAACTCTTAAATATGAAATTCGAAGCTTAGAAGATTTGCTAGGAAAAATTCTTCCTCATTTCAAAAAATTTCCTCTGATATCAGCAAAACAAAAAGATTTTTCTTTATTTGCAGATATATGTATGAGAATGAGCAAGGGGGAGCACCACACTATCGAAGGCTTCAAAAAGATCGTGCAATTAGCATATGGTATGAATGGTTCAGGTAAACGAAAGTTTTCTGAAGCGCATATTATATGTAGCGTGTAAGATGAAGATATAGTCTATGGTTCTATGAAAATAGAGCAACATCGTATCAAGCGCGATATTGATACGATAGCATCATGAAGTTCTGACGCGCACGAATGGTGTAATGACTGGAGAACTGTCTCGGGGATCTGCTCGGTGAAAATACAATACCGGTGAAGATGCCGGTTACCTGCAGTTAGACGAAAAGACCCCAGGAGCTTTACTGCAACTTGATATTGAGGATACGTTTTGCATGCGTAGCATAGTGGTGAGACTTTGAAGGGCCGCTTTCGGGTGGTCTGGAGTCGTCAGTGAAATAGCCATCTTGCTGGATGTATTTTCTAACCCCGTCGGCAAAAACGACGAGAGACAGTATCTGGTGGGCAGTTTTAGTGGGGCGCTATCCTCCTAAAAAGTAACGGAGGAGTCTATTAAGGTTCTCTAGGCGCGAATGGAAACCGTGCCGATAGTGCAATGGCATAAGAGAGCTTGACTGTGAGGCGTACTTGCCAAACAGGTGCGAAAGCAGAGCATAGTGAACCGATCGTACGCATTAGACGCGGCGAAAGATTATCGGATAAAAGCTACCCTGGGGATAACAGGCTAGTTCCGCCTAAGCGTCCACAGCGACGGCGGAGTTCGGCACCTCGATGTCGGCTCATCTTATCCTGGGGGTGAAGAAGCTCCCAAGGGTATGGCTGTTCGCCATTTAAAAAGATACGCGAGCTGGGTTCAGACCGTTCTACAGCGAATATAAAAATATATTAGCTCGAGGACAGTCTGAATCCTCAGAGGTTTAAGTATTTAACTGTTTTAATCTGTGAACAACCAAAAAACGGCGGTCCATCATAGCAATATGATGTGAACAAGCTGACTTATATCGGTGGAATCCTTTTGTGTGTAGATACATACAAGGACAATACCGAGGGAAGTTTGTGAATTTCGTAGAGGGAAATGTTCTTTAAAAGGAATTGTTAGTGAGTTGGCTTGAAGTGACTAAAGAGTCAACAAGATTGATGCTCCCAATGGTCAATCTATCCAATGGATTTGGAGTACAGGCTGGCTTTGCATTTGGGAGGCATACCCAATACAGAATCAGTGATGTGGCCATTGGGTAAAGGCGTGCGGTCATCCGTGAGTTTGCAAACTCACTGAGACGACGACTTGCGTTTCTTCGGAAGCGTACCAACTCACTAACAGTTTCTGCCGATTGATTTTAATTGGCACCTCTGTGAAGTTCACAAACACCCGTAGAGACTGAACGTCAGCCTTCCATAATTTATGGAAGATATTACAGTCCGACACGTTTGGTAACAAACGAATATGTGCGTGAGACAGGTTGGTCTCCTATCTACTGCAGGCGTTGAATTTTGAGAAGATTTGCTCCTAGTAATTGTATTGCTACTTCAGAAAGTGATTTCTGATGAAAAAGTGGCTAATAACGGTGGAGTCTTAGTACGGTCTGGTCTGTTGATAGCTCATATATACCTAGTCCGGATATACGAGTACAATAGTAATGTAAGTTACTTGAGGACCAGAAAATAATTAAGAGAATACCGTGGGAAGTCGATCTAATATTGATCTAGCATATATAGCAGGATTTCTTGATGGCGATGGAAGCATCATGCTTCAGATTAAGAAAAGAGCAGATGGAAAGTCTAAAATTCGTTTTATGGCAACCATTTGCTTTTATCAAGACACTCGTCATGAAAAAGATCTGTTTTGGATCCAAAAGGTTCTTAGTATCGGATATCTGTCACAAAGAAATGATGGAATGTCTGAACTTCGTATCAATGGATATGAAACAGTAAAAGAAATTCTTGAAAGTTTGATTCCATATATCAGATTTAAGAAGATTCAAGCGAAAGCACTGCTTGAATCTTGCAGAATTTTGTCGAAGACAAAATTCAATATGCTCGACCGTAAACAACTAACTAAACTTGTATATCTTATCTTAGTAATTCAGAATGAAAATTACGTTACCAAGAAAAAGAGAACACGAAGTGAATTGTTTCAGATATTAGGTTTGACCCCGTAACGACTTGTTCATGTAAGTGAACAGACTTATGTATGACTGGAAAGTATCTTGTGCTGAAACAGGATACAGGTATACATGGGTAATACGCCAACATCCGATCTCGATAACTCGAAAGGATGAAGATATAGTCTGCGCTCCTCGCGAGAGGGGATGATTTTAAAAATTTTTAAAATCAAGCGACGAGAGGACCGGAGTGAACGAACCTCTGGTGTGAGAGCTGTTCCTGCCAAGGGCAATGCTCTGTAGCTAAGTTCGGATTGGATAACCTCTGAAAGCATCTAAGAGGGAAGCCAACTTCAAGATGAGAATTCGTTATGAGGCCCGTGAGAGATGATCACGTTGATAGGCACCAGGTGTAAGCACAGTAATGTGTTGAGCCGAGGTGTACTAATCCGCCCATCCTATTAGGAAATGTGAACATCGTTAGCTTTGTCCTGTTCTATGAAATGAATGCCGCAAAAACGGAGGGTTTATTTCTGTTGTCGTTTGAAAATCAAAATCTACAAAGTGAGTTTTGTTCGTAGTTTTGCCGCCGTAGTGTAACTGGTAACGCGCTGCATTTGTGTGATAAGTGCAGAGACCTGAGGGTTCGATTCCTTCCGGTGGCATGTTGGGGTCCTGTAGCTCAGCCGGTAGAGCACCGTCCTCGTAAGACGGAGGGCAGAGGTTCAAGTCCTCTCAGGGCCTGTTGGGGAGGTAGTGTATTTTGAAAGTTGAGATGGCCCGGTCCACTCTCAGCTTTCTAAGCTACCTACCCCAGCAACTCATTTTGCTTCTTTGTTTCACCGTGCGACTTCGTCGCACTTACTTTGTAGATTTTGATTTAAGTTTTTTGGATCGAAATTTGAAAAAATAATAGTTAAATTTTTTGTGTTGGTGGTTTGACGCGTGGGACACACCCGTTCTCATTCCGAACACGGAAGTTAAGCCACGTAGTACCGATGATACTCTTGTGGGGGAAAGTAGGTAACCGCCAGCACAAAGCATTTAACTTTTCAAATCCCAGCGTACCCACTCTTCTCGCTCCAAAAGTATTTAGTCTGGGCGGAGATCTACATTCACCGAATACTGACGCGAGGCTCTGTTGACCCAGAAGGTGATTCTGGTGAATCAGGCAATGACCATATGGGGAAAGTAGTTCATTTAACAAAATGACCTACTGGGTAGTCGTCAGAAGTAAGCATTAAAGTAAAATACTCCTAGAAATAAGGGTTTTTTGGTATTTAAAATAAAATATATTGACAAATACTGTAGATATGCTATAATGAACAAAAAAATAACCCATTTCGGCCTAAGGCCAGAGGTACAGGTGGATCAGACCAAGAAAATCCCGCTGTATGATCGTATCCAGGGTGAGGTCAGGCTGTATCCGTACCGATCTGCTAGTGCTTCGCATATCATCATGCGACTTCCGCGTGCGGCAATGCATCAATTCGAGCAAATGCTCGCCGAGGCAACGGGTCGCTCAAATATTGGAAACCACGATGTATATGAGTTACGACAGGAGAACTACGCTGGAGGAAGAGATATGGTGACGTACTTCCAGTTCAGCGACAGCATCGTCCTTGTTGGCAGTCAGATCGAAGAGGCGCGCTACTAGTCCCGATTTTCTCGGACAATTAAGTCCTAGAAAATCGGGACTTTTTGTTTGCTCAAAACATAAAAGACCAAAACATCTTTTTCTGTTAAAATTACTTAATGATTGCATGGGCTACCAGAAGGAAACTCCAATATTTTGGGATCATAGTTGCCTTTGTTGTGGTATTTCTTGTTGTGCCTTTTTATATTTTTATTTACACAGCGCCAACATGTTTTGATAGATTTAAGAATGGAAGCGAGCTTGGGGTGGATTGCGGAGGATCTTGCCGACTTCTTTGTAGTATTGAAATAGAGAAGCCTATCTCAAGATGGGATCCGAGAGTTTTCAGAGTTTCTCCAGGAGTGTACAGCACGATTGCATACTTGGAGAATCCAAACGTTACTGGAGAAGCACTCCTCGCTCCGTATACCTTTCGACTTTATGATAAAGAGAATATTCTTATCGCAGAGCGGACTGGTACCACTTTTATTCCAAAGGGGAAAACTTTTGCGATTTTTGAAGGAAATCTCGAAATAGGAGAGCGAGTTCCGGCACGAGCAACGTTTGATTTTACGAAAGATCTGGTGTGGGAAAGAAATACTATTCCAGCACCAGAGATTCTTGTTACAAACAAAGCTCTTATTCGCGAAGAAACGTCTCCACGGGTTGATGCAACAGTTAAAAATAATAGTCTTGATCGAGTTACAAGTGTTGAGCTAGTTGCTATTATTTCGGATGCCAGTGGCAACGCAATTGGTGCCTCTCGAACTTTTATAGAAAACCTAGAGAAAAATGAATCCAAGCAGGTTGTGTTTACCTGGCCAGGCCCATTTGAAACTAAAGCTGAAACATGCGAGTCACCTGTTGATGTGGCTTTAGTAATTGACCGTTCTGGAAGTATGAGTTTTTTGGGAAAGGATCCTCCGCAGCCGCTTACTGATGTTAAAAATGCCGCTGGGTATTTTGTGAATCAATTAAACGAAAATGACCAAGGGGCTCTCATCTCATTTGCAAATGATGCATCGATCGATTTACTTCTCACAAAAAATTTGTTTAATTTTCAAAACACTATTAATGCAATTGCAATTCAAACAACTGGCACACAAAACACAAATATTGGAGATGGAATACGAAAAGCCAGAGACGAACTTATTTCTGAAAGGCAGCGAAAAGGGGTAGCAAAAGTGATGATAGTTTTAACTGATGGCGTGGCAACACACCCCCAAAAATCAGGAGATGCGCAGTACCCTGAAACATTTGCGCTTGGTGCCGCTAATCAAGCCAAGATTGATAATATAGGGATTTTTTCAATTGGCCTTGGGAAAGATTTGAACATCGAATTTCTTAAGGATATTGCGTCGAGCTCAGAAGACTTCTATCTTGCTCCGGCGGCGAAGGATCTTACCTCTATCTATAAACAAATCGCCACGAAGATTTGTAAAAAAAGACCTGCGGTTATCGAAATTCTTTATCGCATCTATCCGCCTCAGTACGTTATTTAACCCATTGAGAACCTTACGCGAAAAGTTTGAATACATGAGGGGAAAAGGCCTATTGATTTTCCATATCGATTGGTTTCTGTTTTCCGCTGCGTTTCTTCTCTCTCTTGCTGGCCTGGTTACGATGAATTCATTTGTTGGCGAGCGATATTTTTTTGATAGACAGATTATTTGGCTCGCACTCTCTCTCTTAGTTTTTTTTATTGCAAGTACGATTGATTGGAGGTTTCTTCGGAGGACTGGCGTTATTGTTTCCCTTTTTGTCTTTTTTTGTGGGCTTTTGGTTCTTTTATTTGGAGTGGGAAGCGTAGTAAAAGGGGCACAGAGTTGGTTTGATTTTGGCGGTTTTTCCTTCCAACCGTCTGATCCAGTGAAACTGGTCCTCATTCTGATGCTTTCAAAATATTTTACTCGTAGGCATGTAGAGATTGCTCACATTAGGCATTTACTTGTTTCGGGTATGTACGCGCTCATCTTGGTCTCACTCGTCATTGTCCAACCAGATTTCGGATCGGCCATCATTCTTTTTGCTATTTGGTTCGGCATGGTACTTGTTTCGGGCATATCAAAGAAGCATCTAACTGCCGTTGTACTCCTTGGGATTGTAGTTTTTGCATCGCTTTGGTTTTTTGTTTTTGCGCCATACCAAAAACAACGAATCATTACGTTTATTCATCCTCTTGCTGATATTCGTGGCTCTGGATATAACGCATACCAATCAACTATTGCAGTTGGAAGCGGACATTTATTTGGAAAGGGTATTGGATATGGAACTCAATCAAAATTGCAATTTTTGCCTGAATACGAAACTGATTTTATTTTTGCGGCTTTTGCCGAGGAGTGGGGGTTCGTAGGCGTTCTCTTGCTTTTATTTTTATATGGAGTCGTGATATGGAGAATTGTTTTGAACGCCATGCGTGGTGCCGGAAATTTCGAAAGTTTTTTTGGGCTCGGCTTAGCAATTTTACTTATGGTGCACATTATTATCCATTTGGGAATGAATATAGGGCTTCTACCGGTTACTGGAACAACACTTCCATTTATGAGCTATGGGGGGAGTCATTTGCTTACTGAATATTTAGGACTCGGGATTCTTATGGGCATGAGGAGATACTCGCGGGCGACCCACGCTGAAGATATTCAAAATGAAATGTCGGGCGTTTAGTCCCAGCTAAACAATATGAAATAGAGAGAACCTAATCCCTGGAGGTATCTACCTCTATGGGTGGATTTTTTATAAAAAACTCCCATAAAATGAGATAGCTAGATCTCGTTTTATGGGGGGTGTTCGTCTGTTTCTTTATGGCGTTTTTTATGTGCCCAACAATGCACGAGGTGAATATAAATGATTTTATTTTGTCGTCCGCTGCATACCGGACAAACCATACAACATGGCAAATGGAACTTATGGAGCCTTGCACCTGGAACGTGCTTACCGCATTCGCATGAGCAGAGCTCTTCGTTTAAAAATTCAAACAGAGACATGTAAACTCCTGAAGTTGTTGAGATGAAATGGAACCGGATCTTTCTATAGTATATAACTATAATTTTAAGTAGCGTAGCATTTGCATAATGGGCCCAGGTCTTGCCCTGGGAGCCCTAGTACTCTTTCTTTCTTGTGTATAGTTTTATGGTATCTTCGATTGTTCTTTCAAGTGTAAAATCTCGTTCTACCCTTATTTGCAAAGCTTTTCCAAAGGCTTGTCTTTTCTGTTCATTTTGCAGTAGGTCGCGCAGGGCATATTCGATTTCAAAGATGTTACCTGGTTCTACCAGTATTCCACTCTCTTTACTTGAAATAAGCTCTGGAATGCCCCCTACACGACTTGCAATAACTGGAAGCCCCGCTGCTCCGGCTTCAAGTGGAACGTATGGAAATGCGTCAGTGCGAGAAGTTAGAGTAAAAATATCAAAAGCTTTCAGGTATTGCGAGGCATCCTTTTTGAATCCAAGAAAATGAACTTTATTCTGCACATTGAGTTTTTGCACTAAGGCTTCAAGTTTTTTTCTTTCTTCTCCTTCACCAATAATAAAAAGCTCAGCATGCTCAAATTGTGGAGCGATATTTGCAAATGCTTGTATGATAAAATCAATCCCTTTGTTTTGATGGAGCTCAGATATTGTGCCGATCCATATAGATGCCACAGTTTCTGAGTGAAGGATCGCTCGGGCACTACCTTTGTTTAGAAAATTAATAGAAGCAATCCCGTTATGAATTACAATCAGTTTGTTTTTTATGAATGGGAATAAGGAAATTTGGTCAATAATTCGCTTGGAGACAGCTACTGTAGTGTGTGAGAGGGCAATTGTTGCCCAGTGAAAACCAGCGATTAAAATACGAGAAAATAAATTTCTTTTTTCATTAAATGCCCAGCCGTGCCCTGTGAAAATAATACGGGGCACTCCAGTGAGGCGACCGGCTATACCCCCGAGCCCGCCAGCTTTTGAGCTATTAAGATGGACGATATCTGGGCGCTCGTCCTTGAAAAGCTTAATCAAATAAAAAAAGCTTGCGATCTCTTTGAGCGGGTTAATATTTCTTTGTAAGAAAGGGATTTGTACCGTACGGATTCCTTTGTTTTGTAATTTTTCTAATAGAGCATTTCCCTCGCCCATAGCAACGAGAACCTCAAAATGTTCTTTTGGCAGGTTTGTGGCCAAATCAAAGACATATCGTTGCGCTCCACCAAAATTACCTTTGGTAATGACGTAGATAATTTTTATTTTCTTAGCTTCCATAATTTATTTCAGAACAAAAAACATTACCAAGCTTGGCTTGCGTTGCACGAAATACTATAAGCATTATGTTTTTTGTTGCCAGGGCGATAGATGGGCGCCAATGCCAATTGCTAATGCGATAAGGGCAATATTTTTAATTATGTACTGGCCCTCGAGGGTTGGTATAAACGTGCCTTGCCATGCTATCTCAGGTAAGAGGAAAAGTGGCATGATGGTTGTTATCATGTGGGGAATAAGAAGGGCAATTGCCAGACGCTCTAATCGTGGGATGAGGAATGCAATTCCGATAAGCATTTCATACAGCCCCAGTCCAAAAATGAATTGCTTTGCGGTGACCCAAGGGAGTGTCTTAGTAAGGAGGTCTTCGATAAGAGAATTAGCGGGGCTCGTATCAAGTATCTTTAAAAACCCAAACCAAAAGAAAACTATAAAAAGAGCAATACGAGCACATGGTGGAAATAGCTGTCTTAGCTTCTCTATTAGAACTCTATCGAATCGAATAAGTAGATCTTTCATGAAAGTATTCTAACTGAGGCGGTCTCTTGGCACAATCTAGGGAGTGTTGCTAAAGTGTGTCCAAGAGACTAGTATAGACCCAATTCTATGAAGCTATCAAATAAGCGAGAGTCTCTCCTTCTTTTTGCAGGTGATATAGTGTCGTTTTCAGTCGCTTTGTGGGTGATGCTTCTTGTGCGCTACCTCGAACTTCCATCATCAGAGCTGTGGCGGGTTCACGTTGCACCTTTTTCACTTCTCTTTCTGGTTTGGGTTGTTGTCTTTTTCATTGCTGGGCTTTACGAAAAACACACGCTTATTTTGAAGTCAAAAATCGCAGGAACGATTTTTAATGCTCAAATTACAAACTCAGCAATTGCGGTTCTTTTTTTCTATCTCATACCATATTTTGGAATTACTCCTAAAACAAATCTATTTATATATCTTGTTCTTTCTTTTGCACTGACGATCGCATGGAGATCATTTGTATTTCCAATATTTGAAGTAAAGAAAAGGCAAAACGCAATTCTTATTGGCACTGGGGAAGAAATGCATGAATTGGAGATAGAAGTAAACAATAACTTTCGATACAATTTGTATTTTATTTCATCGGTAGATATTGATCAGATGGGGAGTGTAGACTTTCAGGAAGAAATTGTGAAGCGTATATATTCTGAAAGTATAGGCATTGTGGCGGTTGACTTTAAAAATGAAAAAATAGAACCGATGCTTCCGAGTTTGTACAACCTCATATTTTCCAAAGTGAAGTTTATCGATATGTACAAAGTGTACGAAGACATTTTCGATCGAGTGCCACTTTCTCTTGTGAAATACAGTTGGTTTTTAGAAAATATCTCTGTGTCTGCGGTAAAAGGGTATGACGTAATGAAGCGTGCGGTGGACATTGTGATGTCACTATTTCTTTCATTAATTTCACTCGTGTTATATCCGTTTGTAATTATTGCTATCAAAATTGAAGACAGGGGAAGCATCTTCTTTTCACAAGACAGAGTTGGACAAAACAACAGTATTATCCGAGTGGTGAAGTTTCGCAGTATGTCTGAGCACAATGAAAAAGATGGCATTTCTAAAGACTCGGAGCTTACAAAAGTTGGGAAATTTATTCGTAAAACTCGTATCGACGAATTACCACAACTCTGGAATGTATTTGTGGGGGACTTATCTATGATCGGCCCAAGACCTGAAATTCCCACTCTCGTTAAACATTATGAAAAAGAGATTCCGTATTACAATATTCGCCATCTTATAAAGCCAGGTCTTTCTGGTTGGGCCCAAATTTACCAAAGTACTCCACCAAAATTTGCTGCTGAAGTGGGTGCTACAAAAAAGAAACTTTCATACGATTTGTATTATATTAAGAATCGTTCGTTTCTGCTAGACTTAAAAGTGAGCCTCCGCACTATCCAAGCTTTGCTTTCTCGTGAGGGGGTGTAAACTAGTTTTTGGTTTTTAGCTGTTTGGTTTATAAAATAATAATATATAACATGGGATTTGAGGGGCCACCACAAGTTAATCCAGATGAAGACGTCCCTAAAATAATGGACGAAGGTTCCCATGATCAACAAGAGGACCTAGAGAAAGCTGAGTTCTCGCAACAGATTCGTGGTGTGGATATTCTATACGAACGAAACAAAGAGGACTTGGAGCGAAAGTTATAAGAGAACGGGCAATTTTTTGGATTGCGGACCTTTTCAACACCGAACGCAAATAAAGAACGGCTCTTAGCGTTTATCAATAGAAATCAGCCAATAGAATTTGATATCAGTCTTTCAGGAAAGATTAGTAATATCCCAGATGGCAACACGCGTTTATATGCTGCGCTGAAATATGGAATCGATCCGAAAGACATCTCGACAGTCTATAGATTACCTAGTGCTCAAAAAGTTGCCGGCTCTTTAGAGCAGGCATTGGCCGCCGCGAACAAACTACGTTCAGGAACATGAAAGTTTCGCTTTCTCTAGTATCAGGATTTAACCTGGGCGTTAGATCACTTGCTATCGATTAAAAAATTGTTCTGAGAACCTAAGGTGTCAACCTGGCAGGTTGACACCTTAGGAGAAGTAATCCACCAAAATTTGCCGCAGAAGCACACGAAACGAAGAAGAAACTTTCATATGATCTCTACTATATAAAAAATCGATCTTTCCTCTTGGATTTAAAAGTTGCTATCCGAACGCTTAAGGTACTGCTTTCAAGGGCAGGGGTCTAAAGGGGTTAATTCTAATCATTGACTTTTATATACATAGTATGGTATAATTTTATAAGAAGAGAACCCCGACGAACCCCCCTCAATCCGAACACCCTGACTCACTGGAGTCGGAGGTGTTTTTTCTTTTTCTATGTTTATTTAAGACCTCTAAGGGGGTTTCGTAATTGAGAACTTTGTATATTTTGTTCTGAA